>Ga0070679_100007722_pt1 | contig 10071 bp, 7 predicted proteins | sample KBSC63BmetaG_FD_65652 | JGI IMG/M metagenome (GOLD analysis project Ga0070679, IMG submission 65652) | Corn rhizosphere microbial communities from Kellogg Biological Station, Michigan, USA - KBS C6-3B metaG | ecosystem: Host-associated > Plants > Roots > Rhizosphere | place: USA: Michigan... | reverse complement strand
CCATGGACGCCGCCACGGCGCTGCTCCAGAGACGTCGCGCCGATCTGGATCGGCTGTGCACCAAGCTGCTGGAGCGCGAGACAATCGACCGCGACGAACTTCAGACGGTGCTAGGGCCGCGTCCGGCGGGGGACGGCGTGCCGGTGACGCCACCGCCCGTGTACTGAGAGACGGCAGACCCCCGGCAACCCCGGTCGCGGCGGGACGTCTCTACTGCGGCGGCCACTCGGCTGTGCTGGCGCAGTGATACAGCCGCTGGCTGTCGCCCGGATCCTGGTTGCAGGCGCAGTAGCCCATCTTGGGCATGCCGCTGGTGTCGGTGTAGTTCGCGCATATCGTGCAGTCGCCGAAGCAGCTCGTCATGCTGTTGATGGTGTTCGGCGGGCAGGGCGGCACCGGACCCGAGGCGGGCAGCTGGTAGCAGCTGTAGTCGCCCGAAGGGTAGGTGCAGTCGCCGCAGTTCCACTGGCGGTTCGTGCAGCTACACGCCTTCGTTCCCAGCTCGGAGACCCCGCACGTCTTGCGGCATTCGGCAGAGCCCAAGGCGCACATGTCCCTGTCGCGGATCGAGGCGTCGCACATGGGAAGGTTGCTGCCGGAGCCGCCCGTTCCCCAGTTCCAGCCGCCGCTGCCCGAGTTCCCCCAGCCGCCGCTGCCCGACATCGCGCCACCGCGGCCCCCCGCGCGCGTTCCGGCGCTGCCGCCCTTGTTGCTGGACTGACCCGCGATGCCCCCTTTGCCGGGCATGACCTTGCCGCCGGCACCGCCGCTGGAGACGACGACGACGCCGCCCGTTCCCTGGCCGGCGGCCCCATCGCCGCCGCTGCCGATGACCACGACCCCGGCGGTGCCTCCCGTCTCGGGGACGGTCTGTCCGCCGCTGCCACCGCTGGCCGTCGTGACGTGGCCGCCGGTCCCCACGCCGCCCGTGCCGAAGTGAACCGACGAACCGCCCCCCGTGCCGCCGGAGATCCCGCCGCTGCCCAGCTCGGTCGGCGTCTGCCCGCCGCTTGCGGCCGGCTGCATGACGCCGGACGAGAGGCCCGAGCGGTCCAGCTCGCAGCCGATCCAGCAGGTGAGGACAAGCACGGCGCCCGTTGACAGAATGCTCGCGCGCGACAACAACGACGCGGCGGAGGGACGCCTCGACATCCCTTAGATCTCAGCCCAGCGGACCGCTCAATTCAAGGCGCGGCCCGTCAAATGTGTCATCTTTCGCAACATTTTTTCCGTCGGAGAGCTCCGGGCAAGCTCGAACCGGGTAGGCGCATGTGAGGTATCATCGCGCCCATGACCGAGGCGGCTTCTTCTTCTTCGAAGTTCACTCACGAGGCGGCGCAGGCAGCGAAGGCGGCGGGCGCGGCCTTGCGCGAGGCGCCGGCAGAGACCCGCGCGGCGCTGCTGCGCGATCTGGCCGCGGCGCTGGGGCGTGAAGAGGTCCGCGCCAAGGTGTTCGCCGCGAACGCGCGCGACATGGAGCGCTCGAAAGCGGACGTGGCCGCTGGCGCCCTGGCGCCCGAGCTGGTGAAGCGGCTGGCGCTGGACGCGAAGAAGCTGACCGCGGTGATCGATGGCCTGGCGCAGCTGGCGGCGATGGAGGATCTGGTCGGACGCACCACGCTCAGCCGGGAGCTGGACGATGGGCTGCTGCTGGAGCGGGTGACCTGTCCGCTGGGGCTGATCGGCGTGGTGTTCGAGGCGCGCCCCGACGCGCTGGTGCAGATCGCGGGCCTGGCCATCCGCAGCGGCAACGCCGTGCTGTTGAAGGGCGGCCGCGAGGCGCAGGAGAGCAATCGTGCGCTGGCGGCGGTGGTGCACGACGTGTTGCGCGCCCGTGGGCTGGATCCGCGCGCCGCCGTGCTGCTGGAGGATCGGGCGGACGTCGGCGCCGTGCTGGGGCTGGAAGGGGTCGTCGATCTCATCGTGGCGCGCGGCTCGTCCGAGTTCGTGCGCTACGTGCGCGCGTCGACCCGCATCCCCGTGATGGCGCACGCTGCCGGCATCTGTCACCTGTACCTGCACCGCGCCGCCGACCCCGCCATGGCCGCGAAGCTGGCCGTCGATTCGAAGATGACGTATCCGGCGGCCTGCAACGCGCTCGAGACGTTGCTGTGGGATCGCGGCGCGGAGGCGGCGCTGGACGCGACGGTGACCGCGCTGCTGGCCGCTGGCGTCGAGCTGCGCGGCGACCCGGCCACCTGCGCCCGCCATCCCCACGTGAAGGCGGCCCCCGACGACGCGTGGGACACCGAGTACGGCGCACCCATCCTGTCGGTGCGGCAGGTGGCCGATCTGGGCGAGGCGCTCGCGCACATCGAACGTCACGGCTCGCGCCACACCGATTCGATCGTCACCGACGACGCGGCGGCGGCGGCGCGTTTCCTCGCCTCGGTCGATTCCGCCGGCGTGTATCACAACGCCAGCACGCGGTTCTCCGACGGTTACCGCTACGGCCTGGGCGCGGAGGTCGGCATCAGCACCGACAAGCTGCACGCGCGCGGTCCCGTCGGCGTCGACGGCCTGCTGACCTACCGGTGGCTGCTGCGCGGCCATGGCCAGCTGACCGCCGACTACGGCCCGGGCGGCAAGAAGTTCAAGCACCAGGGTTGAGGAAACGAGCGGGCCTCGGCGCGCCTCGTTTTCCTGGTAGATCTGTGCCATGTCCAGGTGGCCCGCAGAGTTCGCTCCCTTGCTGTCGCTGTTGCCGGAAGATCGTGTCGGTGCCGTCGAGAACATCGAGCCGATCACGATGGGCTTGTCGGGCGCCGGCGTTTACGCCGTGAGCGCGGCGCGTGGCGCCTTCGTGCTGCGCGTGCAGGCCAGCAACGTCGCCGCGGACGCGTTCGCGGGGCAGCTGCGGTTGCTCCAGCGCGTCGCGACGGCCGGCATCGCGCCGGCGATCGTGCACGTCGACCAGCCGGCGCGCGCGGTGGTGTCCGCGCGTGTGGCGGGACGACCGCTGGGCGCGGCGCTCGCGGATCCGGCGCAGCGGCCGCAGGCGTTCGCGTCCGTCATCGACAGCCTACGCGCCTTGCATGCCCTGGATACGACAGACGTGGTGACGAGCGATCCGGTCGCCTATGCGCGCGGCGCCTGGCAGTCCGCGCGCGCGCGGCCGGGCTTCCCCGACTGGGCGGCGTTGCAGCCGGTCATCGACGGAGCCGACGCCGCGCTGGCGCGCGATGCGCGGCGCGTGGTCAGCCACAACGACATGAACCCAGGAAACATCCTGTGGGACGGCACGCGCGCCTGGCTGGTCGACTGGGAGGCCGCGGGCCTCAATCATCCGCATTACGACCTGGCGGCGTTCGCGATGTTCCTGCGCCTCGACGACGACAGCGCGTTCGGTCTGGCGGCGCGACACGACGGCGCGCCCCTGGCCGAGCAGGCGCGCGCCACGTTCAAAGCGCTCCGCCGGCTGGCGGCGGGGCTGTGCGGCCTGATCTTCCTGCGTATGGTGGATGACCTGACCATCAGACCGGCGCCCGCGCGCGCCGATGCCCCTTCGCTGGGCGACTGCTACGCGGCGATGCGCACGGGGCAGTTCAATCTGCGTGAGCCGCGCGATCGGGCCTCGTTCGGCCTGGCCCTGCTGGCCGAAGCCCTGGTCTGACGCCCGTTCCGCTGGCCGCCGGACGACGGACAAAAAAAAGCGGTGCGAGAAACTCGGATGCCGGCCCCCCCGGACCGAGTTTCTCACACCGCCAGCGTCCCCTTCCCTGAAAACCCCTACCCCGGAAAAACGACCCTATTCAGTTTTTCGGACCTCGAACCAAACTACGTGATGAAGGACTTCCCCTATTCAATTTTTCGTCCAGCGTGTTCTATGGGTCACCGCCTTCCCCTCTTGTTCCCCTTCCCCGAGACTCCTCCCCCCGCCGCCGCCTTCACCAGCCTGTTCGTCGTTCGCTCTGCCCCCGCTGTCCCCTGCACCGTTTCGATGATTTGTTTATAGCTGTGCCGTTGTTTCGGCGTCCTTTCGTCTCCGAGAATCTTTGGTAACAACGGTGTGGCGCGGGCGTGCTGAGCAGGTCGAAAATGCCGCGGAAATCTCGAATCTTTCGCGCGCAACGCCGCGGGCGCGACGCCGATACCACCGCCCGTGTCGTTCGTCGCCTGGCTGGGCAGCTTCGTCACGGCCATGGCTGTCTCCGCCAGCCTGGCGCCGTCGCCCCGCGTCGCCGCGCTGATCGGTCTGTCGCTGGCGGTGCTGGCGATCGGGGCGCGCCGGCATGCCCTCCTGACGGGCCTCTTGGTCGCCTGCGGGTGCGGCGCTTACGTGGGCGCGCGCGCCGTCGCGCCGCTGGTATTGCCGCCCGCGCTGGCCGCCGTCGCCGACGCCGATCGCCCCGTGCCGCTGGCAGGCGTGGTCACGGTCGCGCCCGAGGTGGCGGGCGCCGGCGCGCGGCTGCGCATCGCGGTGGAGCGCGTGGGCGACGCGCCGGTCGTGGCGATCGCGGCCCTGTCCGTCGCCAGCGGCGCGCCGGCTGTCCTGCCTGGTGACCGCGTGCGCTTCACCGGGCGGGTACGCTCGGTGCGGGGCCTGGCCAATCCCGGCGTCCCGGATTCTTCGCTGCAGGCGCGCGGCGGCGGCATCGACTGCTTCGCAAGCGTCGGCCGCGCGCAGGACGTCGGGCGCGTGATCGGTCCCGTGCCCGCGTGGCTGCTGCCCTTTCGCGCGGCGGCGCTGGCGCGACGGGCGCTGGGCGCCGCCATCGACCGATCCGCGGGGGCAGGCGGGGCGGCGGCGTTGCTTCACACCGCCGTGCTGGGCGAGCGACAGACCACCGATGCGCGCGTCGAGGACGGCTTCCGCGCCGCCGGCGCGACGCACGTCCTGTCCGTCTCCGGCTTGCACCTGGCCGCCGTGGCGTTCGTCTTCTTCGCCGGCCTGCGCCGATTGCTGACCGCGCTGCCGGGGCTGCCGCTGTGGCTGGATCCGCGGCGGCTGGCGGCGGCGCTGGCGCTGCCGGCGATCGCGTTTTACACGCTGCTTTCAGGTGACGCGATCGCGACGGTGCGCTCGGCGCTGATGATGGCGATGGGCCTGCTGGCGATCGTGCTGCGGCGCCGGGCGACGTCGCTGGTGGCGGTGGCGGCCGCCGTGTTCGTGCTGCTGGCGTGGTCGCCGCTGGTGCTGTTCGACGTCTCGTTTCAGCTGTCGGTCGTCTCGGTGCTGGCGCTGGGGCTGTTCTCGGGGCCGCTCTCTCCCGCCCGGACCCGAGATCCTTCCGCCGCCCGGCGCGTGCTGAATGTCGTGGGGCGTCTGGGCGCGGCCACGCTGGCGGCGGGCGCGACCACGGCGCCGCTGTGCGCGCATCACTTCGGCGAGGTGACGCCGGCGGCGCCGCTCGGCAACCTGCTGCTGGTGCCGCTGGTCGAGATGGCGGTGGTGCCGTTCGGGCTGGGGGGCGCGACGCTGGCGGCCGTGGCGGGCGACGGGTGGGGGCGGCCCTTGTTGTTCGTGGCCCGCCAGGCGGCGGCGCTGGCGCTGGCCATCGCCGACCGGTTCCGCGCGCTGGCGCCGGTGTGGACCACGCGCGCCCCGAACGCGCTCGAGACGGTCTGTCTGGTGCTGGGCGCCGGCCTCTTGCTGGCGGCGCTGGGCCGGGGCGTGTCGTGGCGGCGGACGAAGGCGCAGGGCGCGGCGCTTCTGCTGATGCTGGGCTTCGGCAGCCTGGCCGCGCGAGAGCTGGCGCGCCGTCTGGACCGGGACGTCGTGGTGACCTTCCTGGACGTGGGACAGGGCGACGCCGCGGTGGTGCAGGCGCCGGGAGGGCGGACGTTGTTGATCGACGGCGGTGGCACGTACGACGGCGGGTTCGATCCGGGCGCGCGCGTGGTCGAGCCCTTCTTGCGCGCGCGAGGCATCACGCGGCTGGACGCGGTGCTGCTGTCGCACCCTCACCCGGATCACCTGAACGGGCTGCACCGCGTGCTGGCGCGCTTCCCGGTGACGGCGCTGTGGACCAGCGGCGACGACGGCCACAATCCCGAGTATCGCCGCCTGCTCGACGAGGCGCGCGGGCACGGCATCGCCTTGCCGGTGCCGGCCACCACTGATCTCGGCGCGCTGCGGATCGAGCCGCTGGGGCCGTTCGTCATGACGAACGGGGTGGAGCGCGTGGGTCCGCCGGAGGGGACTTCGGTCAACGACGCCTCGCTGGTGGTCAGGCTGCTCTTCGGCCCGCGGTCGATCCTGTTCGCGGGCGACATCGAGGCGGACGGCGAGGGCGAGGTGGTGGGGCGTCGTGGGGCAGGGCAGACCGTCGCTTCCGACCTGCTGAAGGTCCCCCACCACGGCAGCCGGACCTCTTCCAGCCCCGAGTTCTTGGCGGCGGTGCAGCCGCGGCTGGCGGTGATCTCGCTCGGGTGGAAGAACCGCTTTCATTTTCCCAACGAGCAGGTGTTGGCGCGCTACCGGCAGGGGGGGACGACGTTGCTGCGCACGGATCTGATGGGCGCCGTCACGGTGCGGATCACGCCCGACGGGGCCATGACCACAACCTGCGCCCGTGGCTGCCGATGACGACGCATGCGGCTCTCCTCAGGCTGGCGCGCCGGCGCACGACGATGTGTGGTGGCGCTCGGCGCCGTGTCCGCGCTGTGCATGCCGGACTGCGCGCACACGAATGCGCGCCAGCCGAAGGCGGCGGCATTGCAGGCGGCGGGCGCGGCGTCGCTGGCGCGCGGTCAGCTCGACCGCGCCGCGGGACAGTTCGCGCTGGCGCTGGAGTACGAGCCGCGCCTGGCCGAGGCGGAGAACGGGCTGGGGTTGGTGGCGCTGGCATATGGCGACCGAGAGCTGGCGGAACATCATTTCCGCGCGGCGCTGGCCATCGATGAGGACCTGGCGGAGGCGCAGCTGAACCTGGGCGGAATCCGGCTGGGGCAACAGCAACTCGATGACGCCCTCGATTGCTTTCGCGCCGCGCTGGCGATCGATCCGGGGTACGGCGCGGCCCGGCTGGCCGTGGGGGAGGTGCTGTTGCGGCTGGGCCGGTTCGAGGATGCGCGCTGGGAGCTGGCGAAGCTGTGCGCCGCCGAGCCGGCGAACGCCGCGGCGCACGCGGCACAGGCGCTGGTGCTGGCGCACCTCGACCGCATCGGCCTGGCGGAGACCGAGGCGCGTCGCGCGCTGGAGCTGGAGCCGGCGCTCCCGGCGGCGCACCGGGCGCGCGGGGAGATCGCGCGCCGCCGTGGCGATCTGCTGGGCGCCGAGGCGGAGCTGCGGCGCGTGGTGCAGGCGCAGCCGACGTCCGCGGAAGACTGGCTGTCCCTGGGCATCGTGCTCGCGGAGCAACACCGCTGGACCGACGCCTGCGCCGTGCTGGACCGGGCCGCGTTGCTGGGCCCCCGTCTGGCCGAGGTGCCGTTCGCCCGCGCCTTCGTCGAGCTGGGGCGCGAGCAGCCGATGGCCGCGGTGGCCGCCGCCCAGCTGGCGCTGGAACTGCGCGGGCGGTACCCGCAAGCGCGGCTGCTGCTGGCCGAGGCGCAGTACCGCGCCGGCGACGCCGCGGGGGGACGCGCGACGCTGGAGCGATTCCTGGACGAGGCGCCGCCCGAGATGGCCGCGGAGAAGGCGCGGGCGAGAGCGGTCGTGGAAGGGGGAGCGCCCGGGCTGTGACGGGGGGCAAAGCGCCAGGACGCCAGGAACGCCAGGAACGCCAGGAACGCCAGGGAAGGAAAAAGAGGGGACGGAACGGACAAAGCGCCAGGACGCCAGGAACGCCAGGAACGCCAGGGAAGGAAGAAGAGGACGGAACGGACAAAGCGCCAGGACGCCAGGAACGCCAGGGAACGATGAAAAAGAGGAGGAAGGAGGGACACAGGATCAGGCGCCACGGAATCAGAGACAGCGAAAGACAGAGAGAATAGGAAGATCTGACCCTTTTCCCTCCGGGGCTCCTGGCGTCCTGGCGTTTCTCCGGATCGACCACCGCGCCTTCGTCTTCCTGGCGTTCCTGGCGTTCCTGGCGTCCTGGCGTTTCTCCGGATCTCCTGGCGTCCCGGCGTTTCTCCGGATCTCCTGGCGTTCCTGGCGTTCCTGGCGTCCTGGCGTTTCTCCGGATCTCCTGGCGTCCTGGCGTTTCTCCGGATCGACCACGGCGCATTTTCCCGACTGACGACCGCGTTTAGAATCCGACCGGCATGCCTCTCCGCTTCCGGATCCTTCCGCCGCCGGGCGCCGCCATCGATGCCGCCGCGCCCGCTGCGGGAAGCGTCGCCGAGCGGACGTTCGAGCTCACGGAAGATCTGGCCGAGGTGCGTCTGGGCCGGCAGCCCGCGTTCGAGATCGAATTGCCATTTCCGGCGGTGTCGGTGTTCCACGCGCGGTTGTTTCGCGGCGAGTCCGCGCACGAGTGGTGGCTGGAGGATCAGGGCAGCACGAACGGGACCTGGCTGGAAGGGGTGCGTCTGGCCCCGCGGCGGCCGGCGCTGATACGCGCCGGCCAGCGGATGCGCATCGGCTCGGTCGACATCGTGTTCGAGGGGTGGGCCGCCACGGTGAAGGGCGACGAGAGCACGGCCACCATCGCCCGCCGGCTGATCAGCGATCTGTTCAGCGCCCCCGGGAACGAGGGGCCCGTCCTGATGCTGGAGGTGGGGCGCGCCGCGCCGGCCGTCCTTCGTCTGGCGGAACGAGATCGCCGTTATCTGGCCGGGCGCGCCGACACCTGCGACCTGGTGCTGGGCGGCGATCAGGCCTCGCGCGAGCATGCCGCCTTCGAGCGGAGATGGGATGGCGTCTTCCTGCTGGACCTGGGTTCGCGGAACGGCGTGCTGGTCAACGGAGCCGCCATCACCGGGGCACACCGACTCAAGGACGGCGACGCCGTCCAGCTGGGCGGCGCCACGGTGCGGTTGACCGATCCGGAGGATCGCTACCTGCAGCGCCTGGAAGCGGCCGAAGCGGACGCGCCTGGCGGGGCAGCGAAGGCCGCGGCCGCCGCGCCACCGGCGCCCGCGGCCGCCGCGTCCCCGTCCGCGACCCGGCCCGCCAAGGATGCGCTGCCAGCGGAGGCGTCCGTTTCTCGACGCAACGATGCGCGGTCGGGGCGAGCGCTGTCGCCGCGACGAAAGGTCGCCATGGCGCTGGCGGCTGCGGTGCTGGTCGTGGCGCTGACCGGGCTGATCGTGTTGCTGCTCGGCTGAGGCGCATTTTCCAAGAAAAATTTGTCAACCCGTGCGCCGCCGGGTCGATAGGAGTTCATGAACGGGCGCCAGGGGGCGGCATGCAGGCCGCGAGGCAGGCCGCGATGAACGCCGCGAGGCAGGCCACGATGCGGGCCACGAAGATCGAACTCCGGCGTCTTCGCCGCCGGACCGCCGCCTTTGTCGTGGCGACGGGTGTGGTGACGGTTCTCGTCGCGCAAGCCCACGCCGCCGACCCGAAGGGGGATCCGCCGGTGCCCGCCGCCGCCTCGCCAGAGCCCGAGCCCCGCTGTCATCGGGACCAGGATCTCGCCTGCACGCTGGTGCGCGAGACGCCCACCGGCGTCTGGGTCTGGACCGAGAGATTCCGGCCCGCCGAGGCGACCAACAGCGGCTGGACGCTGGCCGTCGGCGCGGGGCCGGTGTCACCCGTCCCGGTGGCTCACTTCGTCGCACCGTCGCCGCCGCCCGCGCGGACCACGCCGAACGGCGCGCCCATCCTCGAGTGACGATCGCGCGCGAGGCGCGCGCGGGTCGAAGTCAGCGCCGCTTGCGGCCGGCCTTGCGGGCCTTCCGCGCGTCTTTCCGCTTCTGCTTCTCCTTCACCCGATCGACGTTGCGCTTGGGGGCCTGGAAGTGGCCACGCTCGGCTGTCGGCGTGTTCATCATCGACGCCAGCTGGTTCACGTCCAGGTTGCCCAGCTTCTTCAGCTGCGCGAGTTGCTTGAAGCCCGGGATCTTGCCCAGCAGGCCGGTCGACATTCCGATCTGCATCATCATCTGCCGCATCGTCGCGAAGCGGTTCAGGATGTCGGCGACCTCCGCCTCCTTGCGGCCCGAGCCGCGCGCCACGCGCCGCAGGCGGCCCTGATCATAGAAGGCGCTGCGCTTCTTCTTGCGCTTGCCGCCGTCCAG
>Ga0070679_100007721_pt1 | contig 10071 bp, 12 predicted proteins | sample KBSC63BmetaG_FD_65652 | JGI IMG/M metagenome (GOLD analysis project Ga0070679, IMG submission 65652) | Corn rhizosphere microbial communities from Kellogg Biological Station, Michigan, USA - KBS C6-3B metaG | ecosystem: Host-associated > Plants > Roots > Rhizosphere | place: USA: Michigan... | reverse complement strand
CGCTTGTAAGGCGTGGCGAAGCGCTCGATCAGGTTGAAATACGGCAAGTCGTGATTGCCCACCTCGACCGTCACCGGCACGCCGAGCCCCTGGATCCAGCGGCAAGCCGCGTCGAACTCGCGGTGGCGGGCGCGCATCGTCAGGTCGCCGGTGATCGCCACCGCGGCGGGGCGCTTCTCGGCGATTTCCTGCATCACCCAGTCGAGCGAACGGTCGTCCTCGAGCCCGAAATGGATGTCGGAGACGTGGAACAGGAGCGTCGTGTCGGCCATCCTGCGATCGCTAGCAGGTCCCCTGCATCGGGCGCCAGCCGGAATAACCGTCCGAAGCAGCGCGGAACGACCCGCGGTCTGCGCTTCGCCGGATGTCGTCGGCCGTTCGTCGGACGCACGAATCGCTTGTCGGAACAAGCGGTTGGCTTGTCGAACATTGCGCGATTACCGCTGTGGTCTTGGGTATTCCTTCAGTCGTGCCGCGGCCCCGCAGCCAGTCCCAGCGGGTCGTGGCACAACCAACGGAGGAAATCATCATGAGACTGCCTACCCTCGCATTCGCCGCGCTCGGTTCCGTGTTGCTGGCCGCCGGCGCCGTTCCCGCCGCGGCAAGCGACGCGCCGCAGCAGCACTCGACCCTGACTTACTCGGACCTCGACCTCGGCACCGCCGCCGGGCGCGCCGAGTTGACCCGCCGCTTCGACCAGGCCGCGCGCGAGAAGTGCGGCATGATCGAAGGCCAGAAAACCACCGTCACCCAGCGCTACTGCTACAAGACGGCGTCGGCGCAGTACCGCAGCTACGCTTCGGTGGTCCTGGCCGACCACGACCGCGCGCAGCGCGACAAATCCTACGGCCTCGCGGCCCGGTAAACTTGCGCACCGCCGATCAGGGGCGCCCGCCGCGGGCGCCCTTTTTCGTTTCAGCGGCCGGCCATCGCCTTGACCTTGTGGAGATAAGTGCGCCCAATGCGCAGGGCTTCGCCGTCCGCGAGTTCGGCCGACCACACGCCCAGGCCTTCGTGGCGCAAGCCGCGGATGCCGTCTCGCCGCAGGATCGTCGATCGATGGATGCGGATGAACTGTTCCGGGTCGAGCTTGGACTCGAGCCCGGCGATGGTTTGCAGCAGCAGGTAGCTGCGCGCCTCGCCATCGCCTTGTCCGACGTGCAGCCGCACATAGTCGCGCTCAGCGTCGATCCGCTCGACCTGGTTGACGTCGATCCGCAGCAGCTCGGAACGGTGCGGGACCCAGAATTCGCGCAGCCAGCGGCCACCCCCCGAACGCCGCGCGCCGCGGCGCGCCAGCACCCGTTCGACCGCGCGTTCGAGCCGTTCGCGGCCGACGGGCTTGAGCACATAGTCGATCGCGTCGAGATCGAAGGCTTCGACGGCGAAGTCCTCGTGCGCGGTGATGAAGATCACCGAGGGCGGCACTTCGCCCCGGGCAACCTCGCGCGCGACGGCGAGGCCGTCCATCCCCGGCATTGTCATGTCCAGCAGCAGCAGGTCCGGCGAAAGCTTGCCCGCCAGGGTCAGCGCGGCCTCGCCGTCGCTGGCCGTCCCGACCACGGAAAGGGGGTCGATTTCCGCGCACAGCACTTGCAGGCGCTCGATGGCGAGCGGCTCGTCGTCGACGATCAGGGTGCGCAGCGGCTCGCTTGGGTCCAGGCTCACGCGGCGTGCCTCGCTTCGCCGGCCAGCGGCAGGCGCAGTTCGGTGGCGTAGCCGCTCGACGTCGGGCCGGAGACCAGGCTCGCCTCGTCGCCGAAACGCGCGGCGAGGCGGTTGTGCACGTTGCCGAGGCCGATGCCGAAGCCTTCGCGCGGGCGGGCGGCTTCGCGCACTGCGCCGGCGCCGTCATCGGCGACGGTGACCACCAGCCGGCCGTACTCCTCGCGCGCCGAGAGCGTGATGGTCACCTTGCGCGAGGAGAGGGCGACCGCGTGCTTCACTGAATTTTCGACCAGCGGCTGGAGGATGAGCCCCGGCACCAGCGCCCCGGCGAGCGAATCCGGCAGATCGTATTCCGCCTTGAGCCGGTCGGGGAAACGCACCGTCTCGATATCGAGGTAGAGCTTCTGCAGCGCGAATTCCTCGCGCAGCGGCACGTCGGACGTCGGGTCGTCGGCCAGCGAACGGCGGTAGAAGGTCGAGATCGTCTGGATCATCCGCTCGGCCGCGGCGGTCTTGCCGGTCAGGACAAGAGCGGAGAGGGAATTGAGCGTGTTGAACAGGAAGTGCGGGTTGACCTGGTAGCGCAGGCTCCTGAGCTCCGCGGCCTTGGCGGCGCGGCGGAACGAGCCTTCGCGACGCTCGGCCGCCCGGGCTTTCTCGCCGGTCAGCAGCGCGAGGTAAAGCGCGCACCAGGCGAGCGCCATGAAGTAACGCCCGAAGGCCACTTCGGCGAGGCTCTCCCACGCCTGCTCGCGGTCGATGGTGACCGAGCGCGGCTCGGCCCCCTGGTTGACGCCGGGTACCGGGAGGTCGACCAGCAAGTCGCCCGATCCGTCGCGCCGCACGACCAGGCCCTGCTGCGCGGCCATGCGCTGCAGCACGCGTTCCTGGATCGGGGCGAACGACAGCTGGTTCGCTTCGGCCAGCGCGAGGGAGACCGGCAGCGAGATCAGCAGGGCGGCGACGATCTTGGCCCACAGGGGCTTGGTGTCGAACAGCCGCAGGATCAGCCACAGGCCCAGGGTGATGACCACGCCGGCGACGCTGGCGAGCGCGCGGCGCCAGAGCATTTCCTGCTCGAAGCCGAGGTCGAACAGCTCCGAGCGGATCGTTACCAGCAGGAAATAGCACAGCCACAAGCCCGCGATCGACAGCATGACCGTGCGGAACGGCACGCGCGCGGGGTAAGCCGGGGAGACCTCCTCTTCCATCAGATCGCCATAGCCCCTCTCGGCGAGACTTCACCAGCACCGATGTCGAACAGCATCGTCACTTGGTCGATTGGCTCCGAACCCGCGGAGCGGCGCCGGGGGAGCGATTTCCGGATGACAAGAGTTACACCCTGTAAACCCGGCGACCTTCCATATTTCCCTAGGTCTTCAAAGGGTTCTGCACAGAACACGCGAGGTGGGGCTATAAGGGGTAGCGCAATTGTGCCACCGCGCCACGTGCCGCCGGCCGCCGCTTGCGCACGGCCGCGGCCGAAGAGGGCGCCGAAGGCCGGGAATGACGCAAAAGGATTCGGCACAGCCCGAACGTAAGCGGAACAGCCGGGTGTAGGAAAGCCGATTCCCTAGACGCGCTGCAGCAGCCGTTCGCGCGCGATCCGATCGCGCCACTCTGCGGGGGCGAGCGTGTGGACGTTGTTGCCCTGGCTGTCGACCGCGACCGTCACCGGCATGTCGCGCACGGTGAATTCGTAGATCGCTTCCATCCCGAGGTCTTCGAACGCCACGACTTTCGCCTGCTTGACCGCGCGAGAGACGAGATAGGCCGCGCCGCCGACGGCCATCAGGTAGGCAACCTTGTGCCGGGCGATTTCCTGCACCGCGCCTTGCCCGCGCTCGGCCTTGCCGATCATCGCCAGCAGGCCGAGGTCGAGCATCGTATCGGTGAACTTGTCCATCCGCGTGGCGGTGGTCGGGCCCGCCGGGCCGACGACTTCGCCCATCACCGGATCGACCGGGCCGACATAGTAGATCGCCCGGCCCTTAAAGCTGACCGGCAGCTCCTCGCCCTTGCTCAACATGTCGGCGATGCGCTTGTGCGCCGCATCGCGCCCGGTGAGCATCGCGCCCGACAGCAGCAGGCGGTCGCCGGCCTTCCAGCTCGCCACTTCCTCCGGCGTCAGGGCGTCGAGATCGACGCGCCTAGCCGCCGCGTCGGGCTGCCACTGCACCGCCGGCCACTGATCGAGGCTCGGCGCCTCGAGGTAGTTCGGCCCCGAACCGTCGAGCACGAAGTGGGCATGGCGCGTCGCCGCGCAGTTAGGGATCATCGCCACCGGCTTGCCCGCCGCGTGGCACGGCCAGTCGAGGATCTTGACGTCGAGCACCGTCGCCAGCCCGCCGAGCCCTTGCGCGCCGATGCCCAGCGCGTTGACCTTGTCGTAAAGCTCGATCCGCAGCGCTTCGATATCGCTCTGCGCCCCGCGCGCCTTCAACTGCGCCATGTCGATCGGCTCCATCAAGCTCTTTTTCGCAAGCTTGACGCAATGTTCGGCCGTGCCGCCGATGCCGATCCCAAGCATGCCCGGCGGGCACCATCCGGCGCCCATCTGCGGGACCATCTCGAGCACCCAGTCGACGATATTGTCGGACGGGTTCATCATCTTGAACTTCGACTTGTTCTCGCTGCCGCCGCCTTTGGCCGCGACGTCGATCGACACCGTGTTGCCCGGGACCATTTCGACCGAGAGCACGCACGGCGTGTTGTCGCGGGTGTTGCGCCGGGTGAACGCCGGATCGGCCAGGATCGAGGCGCGCAGCTTGTTCTCCGGCAGGGTGTAAGCGCGGCGCACGCCTTCATCGACGACTTCCTGGAGGCTGCGGGTCGACTCCAGCCGGCAGTCCTGCCCCCACTTGACGAACACGTTGACGATCCCGGTGTCCTGGCAGATCGGCCGGTGGCCTTCGGCGCACATCCGGCTGTTGGTCAGGATCTGCGCGATGGCGTCCTTCGCCGCGGGGCCTTGCTCCGCCTCGTACGCCGCGCCGAGCGCGCGAATGTAGTCCATCGGGTGGTAGTAGGAGATATACTGCAGCGCGTCGGCGACGCTCTCGATCAGGTCGTCTTCGCGGATCGTCACCATGTCGCTCATCGAGCGAGCCCTCCTGCCGGTCGAAACGCCGCTCCCATAAGCGCCCGCACGGCCTAGTCAAAGCCTGCGGCAGCCGTGCAACAGGCCTTTGCTTGCAACTATTTGCGACAACACCCACCATTGCCCGCGGGCGTGCCAAGCCTTAAGGCGCCCCAACCGAACGTTACGGCCGAACGACAAGAGAGACGCCGAAGTGACCCTAGTGGAAGACCGTCCCGTCGCCGGCGGACATTCTGCCGCCCGCAAGGCGATGATCGACAGCCAGCTGCGCACCAGCGGCGTCACGGCGCCGGAGGTGATCGCGCGCATGGCCACGGTCGCGCGCGAGGACTTCGTGCCGGCGACCGCGCGGGGCATCGCTTATATCGACCGCGCGATCGCGCTCGGCAACGGCCGCTGGCTCGCCGCGCCGCTGGTCCAGGGGATGATGCTGCAGGACGCGCGCCCGACGCCGGCGGACAAGGCGCTGCTGGTTGACGGCGGCAGCGGCTACCTCGCCGAGCTGCTGCGCCCGCTGGTCGGATCGCTCGAGGTCATTTCGCCCGAGCAGGCCCTCGCCGCCACGCGCAAGAAAGGCGACGTGACGCTGCTGGTGATCGACGGCGCGATCGAGCAGTTCCCGCAAGGCCTCGCCCAGCGCCTGGCCGACGAAGCCCGGGTCATCTGCGGCGTCGTCCAGCGGGGGCTCACGCGTCTCGCCACGGGCCGCAAGGCTGCCGGGGAAGTGGCGCTGCTGCCGCTCGCCGAGATCGGCATTCCGGTGCTGCCGGAATTCGCCGCCAGGAAGGAGTGGAGTTTCTGACCATGGGGCGCAGCGGGTTGCGGATCGGCCTGCTGGCAGGCGCGTGCCTTGCCGCGCTGCCAGCGCACGCCGACACATTGAAGGACGCGCTCGACGCGGCTTACCGGACCAACCCGACGCTCGAAGCGGCGCGGGCCGGACAGCGGGCGACCGACGAGAACGTGCCGATCCAGCGGGCCAACGCGCTGCCGACGGTGAACGTCAACGGGATCTATACCGAGTATCTCAAGCAGAGTTCGGGCAACTCGTTCGTCTCGCCGGAACGCTCGGCCACCGGGCAAGCCAGCCTGACCGTGCCGGTTTACCAGGGCGGGGCGGTCAAGAACGGCATTCGCGCCGCGGAAACGCGCGACCTGGCCGGCCGGGCGAGCTTGCGCGGCAACGAGAGCACGCTGTTCAGCCAGGTCGTCGCCGCCTACATGGACGTGATCCTGAACGAGGCGGTCGTCGGGCTGAACAGCAACAACGTCAACGTCCTCAACGTCAACCTGCAGTCGACGCAGGACCAGTTCCAGATCGGCCAGCTGACCCGCACCGATGTCGCCCAGTCGCAATCCCGCCTCGCGCTGGCCCAGGGCGACTTGCGCACCTCGCAGTCGAACCTGATCGCCGCGCGCGAACGCTATATCCAGCTCGTCGGCAAGGCGCCGGTCGACCTCCAGGCGCCGCCGCCGCTGCCGGGCCTGCCGGGCACCGTGGTCGTCGCGCTGGACGAGGCGAAGAAGAACAACCCGGACCTGATTTCGGCGCAGGAAGCGGCCGATGCAGCCGGGTTCGATACCAAGGCGGCCGGCGCGTCGCGGCTGCCGCGCGTCAGCCTGTTCGTCAACGGCGGCGCGACCGACTACCTCGGTTCCGCCGGATCGAGCCTGATTCCCGGCGCGGTGAAGAATTTCACCACCACCGCGACCGCCGGCGCCCAGCTGACCCTGCCGCTGTACCAGGGCGGCAAGCCCGCGGCGCAGGAACGCCAGGCGCAGGACCGCGAATCGCAGGCGCTGGAGCAAGTCGTCGCCACCGAGCGCAGCGTGGTTCAGCAAGTCCGCGCTGCCTACGCCGCATGGCAGGCTTCGAACGAGATCATCGCTTCGACCCAGACCGCCGTCTCGGCCGCCGAGCTGAGCCTCGAAGGCACCCGGGCCGAACAGACTGTCGGCACGCGGCAGATCCTCGACATCCTCAACGCCGAGCAGGAGCTGCTCCAGGCCCAGGTCCAGCTGGTGACCGCGCGCCGCAATGCCTACGTCGCCGGCTTCACCCTGCTCGCCGCGATGGGCCGGGCCGAGGCGCGCGATCTCGGCCTCGCCGACGAAGGGCCGCTGTACGATCCGGTGGTCAACTACGACCGCGTGAAGGGCAAGGCGTGGGACTGGTCGCACGATCCCGATCCGGTGACGCAATCGACCCGCACCGTTGACATCCCGCCGCAGGACGCGACAATCCCGCCTCAGGTGCAGCCTAAAACAGGATCCTGAGGCATGCGGCAACAGGGCGAACCGTCGGTCGAGGAAATCCTCGAATCGATCAAGCGGGTCATCGCGCGCGACAACCGCGAAACCGCGCAAGTCGAGCGCACCCGGCGCGAATCCGCCGGGGTCGGCACCGACATGCTGATCGAAAGCGACGAGGCGGACGATGAGGACAGCGTGTTCGATCTCGGCGAGGCCGAGGAACTGCGCGACGCCGAGCCCGAATCCGCCGGCCTGATCCCCGAGCGCACCGCCGGGGCGATGCGCGAATCGCTCGCCGCGCTGGCGATGCTGGCCGAACCGGGCGCGCAGCCGCAGATCGTCCGTTCGGGCGAGACCTCGCTCGAAGGGCTGGTGCGCGACATGCTGCGGCCGATGCTGGCGCAGTGGCTCGAAACGCACCTGCCGGCCGTCGTCGACCGCATGGTGCAGGCCGAGATCGCCCGCATCGCCGGCAAGAAGGGCTGAGCATCCCCGACCCGCAAGAGCTGGCGCGCGCCGAAACCGCACTCGCGACCATCGGCGGCGAGACGCTGCGACGCCACATCTTCATCTGCGCGATGTCCGAGAAAGGCGCGTGTTGCCGCCGCGAGGCCGGCGAACGGGCGTGGAACTACCTCAAGAAGCGCCTCAAGGAGCTTGGCCTGACAGGGGCCGGCGGGGTCCAGCGAACCAAGGCCGATTGCCTGCAAATCTGCGCCGCCGGGCCGGTCGCGGTCGTCTGGCCCGATCGCGTGTGGTACCACTCCTGCACGGAGGAGGTGCTCGAGCGGATCATCCAGGAGCATCTGCTCGGCGGCGTGCCGGTCGAGGAATTCCGCCTGCGGGCTGCCTAGTCTTCGTTGAGCGGATCGGCGATGGCTTCGTCGTGCCCGGTACCGCTCGACAGGAACACCAGCCCCATCAGCGCCGCCATCAGCATCATCGTGACGCCAATGCCGAGGACAGTCGCGATCACGAAATGGATCGAGACCAGCGCGCCGCTCGCATAAAGCACGCCTAGCGCGCCGGCGATCACCGCCAGCGTGAGCAGGCTCATCCAGGCGAGCAGCCGCCGATAGCGTTTCCACGCGTGGGCCGACTGGGCAGGCTCGTCGAGCGGGGAAGGGCGGACGCGGGCCATCGCCGGCCCCATGAGCCTCCGCAGGCCGGGTGGCAACGCCGTGACGTCGAAGATTCGCCACCTCGTGTCAAAGGTGGTACCATCGGCAATCCAGCACATGAGCCAAGACATGGGAGACAATGTCATGGACATAGCCAGACTGATCCGCACCCGCGATCCGAACGAGATCGTCACCTGCACCGCGGGCGCAACCGTGCGCCAGGCGGTGCAATTGCTCGCCGAAAAACGCATCGGCGCCTTGCCGGTGCTGCAAGGCGGGCAAGTGGCCGGGATCTTTTCCGAGCGCGACGTGCTCTACCGCCTCGCCGAGGAAGGCGCGTTGTGCCTCGACCGGCAAGTCGGCGAAGTGATGACTTCACCGGCGGTGACGATCGCGCCCGATACCCGCTTCATCGACGCGCTGGCGCTGATGACCCGGCGCCGCATCCGCCACCTGCCGGTGATGAGCAACGGGGCGATGGTCGGCTTCATTTCGATCGGCGATATCGTCAAGGCGCGGATCGACGAGGTCACGGCCGAAGCCGAGCATATGCGGCAATATATCCAGACCGCTTGAGCGCGGGCCGCAGCGACCTTACATCGGCGGCATGAGCACCGCCCTGACTCTCACGCCCGCCGCGGCCAAGCGCATCGGCTGGATCGCCGAACGCCAGGGCAAGCCGGCGATCCTGCGCCTGTCGGTCGAAGGCGGCGGCTGCTCGGGCTTCCAGTACAAGTTCGACCTGACCGACGCCGCCGATGGCGACGATACGGTGAGCGAGACCGACGGCGTGCGTCTGGTGGTCGACCCGATGAGCCTCGATCTCGTCGCCGGGAGCACGGTCGATTTCGTCGAATCCCTCGGCGGCGCGGCGTTCAAGGTGGAGAATCCCAACGCCACCGCGGGATGCGGTTGCGGTTCCAGCTTCGGAGTCTAGTGTTCCGCCCGTGCGGATCGCCTCATTCAACATCAACGGCATCAGGGCGCGGCGCGAGCGGCTGCTCGAATGGCTGCAGGAAACACGCCCGGCGGTCGCCTGCCTGCAGGAGATCAAATGCCAGGACGCCGATTTCCCGGCCGCCGACTTCGAGGCGATCGGCTATCGCGCCGCGTGGCACGGGCAGAAGGGCTTCAACGGCGTCGCTATCCTGGCCGATGGCGAGGATCCGCTCGAAGTCGTCCACGGCCTGCCCGGCGACCCCGCCGACGAGCAGGCGCGCTTCATCGAGGCGGACATCCGCGGCGTGCGCGTGGTCAACTTGTACTTGCCCAACGGCAACCCCCAGCCGGGCCCCAAGTTCGATTACAAGCTGGCATGGATGGAGCGCCTCCGCGTGCGGCTGGGTGAGCTGCTCGAGCGCGAGCGGCCGACGGTGGTGGTCGGCGATTTCAATGTGATTCCGGAAGACCGCGACGTCTGGTCGCCGCGGGCGATGGCGAGCGACGCGCTGATGCAGCCTGAATCGCGCGCCGCCTATGCCCGTATCCTCAACGACGGCTGGACCGACGCGCTGGCCGCGCTAAACCCGCGCGGCGGGGTGTGGACTTATTGGGATTACCAAGCCGGCGCCTGGCAGCGCGACCACGGCTTTCGCATCGACCACTTGCTGCTCTCGCCGGAAGCCGCCGACCGGCTGGTCGCGGCCGGGGTCGACAAGGAATTCCGCGGACGCGAGAAAGCCAGCGACCACGCCCCCGTGTGGGTGGAGATAGAATAGCCTTCCGTTCGTCCTGAGCTTGTCGAAGGACGTGGTTTGACAGGCTCACCACGAACGGCAGATCACGTTACCCTCAGCGATAGAATATGTGCGTCTCGATCTGGGCGAGCTCGGTCTTCTGGTGCGCCCAGCTCGGATTGACATACGTCGCGTGGAAATAGAGCGCGTCCGCCGCCTTGCTGCGCCACAGGTTCTGCTGCGCGATCTCGGC
>Ga0070679_100007720_pt1 | contig 10072 bp, 10 predicted proteins | sample KBSC63BmetaG_FD_65652 | JGI IMG/M metagenome (GOLD analysis project Ga0070679, IMG submission 65652) | Corn rhizosphere microbial communities from Kellogg Biological Station, Michigan, USA - KBS C6-3B metaG | ecosystem: Host-associated > Plants > Roots > Rhizosphere | place: USA: Michigan... | reverse complement strand
GCCGGCCGGCATCGCCTCGATCGCTGCGCGGGTCGAGATCGGCGATGCCCACGACGCGGGTGTCGCCAGGTCTTCGCGCGCAGGCACGAAGCGCAGCGTGAACGCGCGCCCCACTCTGCGCTCCGGCAAGCGCTCGGCAAGCGGCAACGCGCCACGGATCCAGACGTTGCGCAGACCCTTCTTGAGCAGGACCGTCGTGAGCGTGGCGGTGGTGACGCCGGCGAGCGCGCTGCGCGTCGCCTCGTCGAGCGGCTGGGGATCGATCGTTGTCATGGCGCGAGGATAGCGTCGCCGACGCGAGCAGCGCGCCTCAGGCGCGGAAGTACGCGATCTGCACCGCGGTCGCGAGCAGCTGCCCGTCGCGGCCGTAGAGCTCGGCGGTCTGGTCGCAAAAGCTGCGATGAAAGACGCGCGCGTCGGCGAGCGCCGCCAGCGGCGCGCTGCCGTGCGCCGCGAGCTCGTCGGCCGCGGCATGGAAGTACGTCGTCATCGACACCGTGCCGAACGGCGGGATGCGGCCGATCACCTGGAAGATGCGACCGAAGAACGCATCGCTCATGGCGAGCAGCGAGAGGAAGTCGAGGTCGCGCGCTTGCTGGTCCTGGAGCCAGAAGAGCGATCGCGCAGAGCTCGGCGGCTCCGGCGCGGCCTGATCGATCGACAGCGCCCCTTCTGCGAAACGAAAGCCGTATTGCGCGACCCAGGCGAGCGAGCGCGTGTTGTCGAACGCCGGGAGCTCGCCCGGCTGCGGCAGCGCCGGCGCGGTTGCGGGCTGATGCGTCCAGCTCTCGCGTCGCGCGGCGGTGACGATGCTCGCGGTCAGCACCGGCTCCTCGCCGTCGCCCTGCCGGAACTCCACCTGCCAGTGCTGGCTCGAGCGGTTGGCACGCGCACGGCGCACGTGGACCGCGAAGCGGCCCCGCTCGATCGGTGCGCAGAAGTTCACCGTGACCGCCAGCGGATCGCCGGCGCGCTCCGGATGCTCGAGCACGGCGCGCAGCGCGGTCGCGGCGGAAGCGCCGCCGAACGGGCCGATGAAGGTCCAGTAAGCGTCGCTCGTTCGGCCATGGCGCACCGGATCGCCCGGAGCGCCGTCGAGCGCGGTGGTTTCGTCGAAGGGATGCATGGGAGCGCGTCGTTCCCGCGACCGAGCGGCGGGCGTGACGGCGATGATGCGGCACGTCGACGAGGATCGCCGGTCGCCCGGGCGACATCGCAACGCCGCCGGCACAATCGAAACGTGACTGCCGACGCCGACCAGCTCGCGCTTTTCGGCGACTCGCCGTCGCCGGACGCCGCAGCGTTGCCGCCGGGTTGGGATTACCGGCGCGACTTCATCGATGCAGACGAGGAGGCGACGCTGCTCGCCTTCATCGCCACGTTGCCGCTCGAAGAGGCACGCTACAAGGGCTACACCGCGCGCAGACGCGTCGCCCATTTCGGCAGCGCGTACGACTACGACGACAACCGGCTGCTGCCCGGGCCGCCGATTCCGGTCGAGCTCGAGGCGTTGCGCGCCAAGGCGGCGGCGTGGGCAGGCGAGGCGCCCGAGGCGTTCACCAACGCGCTCGTCGCCGAGTACCGAGCCGGCGTTCCGCTCGGCTGGCATCGCGATGTCCCGGACTACGAGACCGTCGTCGGCGTCTCACTCGGCGGCACGGCGCGGATGCGCTTTCGCCGCTATCCGCCGGTGGCGCCGAAGAAGGCGGACGTCGTCTCGCTCGAGCTCGCGCCGCGCTCGGCCTACGTGCTGCGCGCCGAAGCGCGCTGGGGCTGGCAGCACAGCGTCGCGCCGACGCCGGCGCTGCGCCACTCGATCACCTTTCGCACGCGCTCGGCGCGGCAAGCGGCGCTGAGCGGCGCCGCGCATCCCGGCGGACCGAACGGCTAGCGCGTCCGCCCGCGCATCGACGCCGGATGGCCGGCAAGCGTGAAGCGCTTGCCCGTGTCGACCAGCCGGTCGCCCTCGACGCGCAGGATCGACACGTCCTGGGTCAGGAAGTTGCCAACGTAGAGATAGCGGCCATCGTCGCTGAACACCGCCCCTTCGGGCAGCCCACCGACCTCGACCTCGTTGGTCTTGGTCACCTTCTTGCCGTCGATCCGCATCGCGACGACGCTGCCGTTGCGGTTGTAGAAGAACGCGCTCTTCGCGGCGTTGCTGCCGCGCAGCAGCATCACGACCGCCAGCTGCCCGGTGGGGCTGATCGCGATCCCCTCGGGTCCGTCGCCGACGACGACCTTGTCGACCACGCGCGGCGGCGACTGCTCCAGGTCGATGACGCTCACCGTGTCGACCTGGCCGTCGGCCGCGCCCGAGTTGCCGTTGTCGGCCGTGAGTGCGAGCTTGCCGTCGGGCGTGACGTCGATGTTGTAGGGCCAGAGACCGACCGGCATGTCGTACTTGCCATACGTGACCTTCTCGCCGGCGACGTCGAGGACGGCCACCTTGTGGCCAGGAAACTTCACGGCCAGCGCGCGCTTGCCGTCGGGCGTGAAGACGACGTGGGCGACCTGCTCGCCGATCGCCACCGTGTCGATCAGCTCGACCTTCTTGCCGCTGATGCGCAGGACGCTGATCGAGTTGTCGCCGCGGTTGGCGACCAGCGCCAACGTGCCCGCACGGTTGATCGACAGCCCCGAGGGCTGCTTGCCGACGGTGACGGTGTCGATCAGCTTGGGCGGGTCGGCCTGCAGGTCGATCACCCAGAGCCGGTTGTCCGGGACTTGCTTGACCGCACCGCTTTCCTCGACCGGGTTCACCGGGTTGGCGACGAGGGCAAGCCGCTCGTCGGGCGTGATCGCCAGGTTGACCGGCGGTCCGAAGATCGAGTTCATCAGCGGCAGGGCCGCGACCATCCGCGGCGCCAGCGGGTCGGTGCCGATGTCGATCACGGCCACCGTGTCGCGCCCGGGCGGCGACGTCACCAGGGCACCGGCGTCGTTCCAGCCGATCTTCTCGTCGTTGCCGACGATCATCAGGGAGCGCTTGCCGGCGGGCGCGCTCGGCGCGGCGCAGCCGACGAGAGTGGCGAGCGCGAGCAAGGCCGCGCCGATCAGTCGATGGTGCATGTCGTCTCCTCCTTCCGATGTCGTGCGAGTCTAGAGCGAGTCGCTGCGCCTGACCGACATACGTCGGCCGACGTCTCCGCTACGAGGGCGCGCCGGACCCCGCCGCGCGCGCTGCCGGACGCAGCATCTCCGAAAGGCGCATCGCGTCGAAGCCCGCGCGCTGCCAGGTGGGCTCGAGGCCGGGCGCAGGATCGAGCAGGAGCTTGGCGACGAGCGGCTCGGCCGATGTCACGGCCGGGTCGCACAGCAGCACGTGCCGCGCGGACTCGGCTTCGTCGAGGCGGCCGACCCAGTCGAGCTCGACCAGCGCGTCGAGCACGGGGGCGACCTGGAGCGGATCGAGGCCGATCGCGTCGGCGATCTCCTCGAGCTGCAGACCGCGCCGGCCGTCGCGCCGCGCCGCCGCGAGCTCGCCGAGCACGACCAGCGCGAGGTGGAATTCCGAGCCCGGCACGTCGGGCCAGCGCGCGACGCGCTTGCCGAGCAGCGGCGCGTACGCGGCGATCACCGCGCCGAGCAGGATGATCACCCAGCTGACGTAGATCCACACGAACAGGATCGGCACGGTCGCGAACGCGCCGTAGATCAGCGAATACGTCGGCACGGTGCCGAAGTACGCCGTGATGGCGCGCTTGCCGAGCGCCATGCACACGGCGACGAAGAGCCCGCCAAGCAGCGCGTGGCGCCAGTGCACGACGGTGTTCGGAACGTAGCGAAAGAGCGCCGCCACCGCGCAGGTCTCGAGAACGAAGTCGAGCGTCGCCACCGCGAAGCCGACACTGCGCGGCATGTCGCCGAGCAATCCGCGCGAGACGGTCGCCGCGTACGACGTCGCACTCAGCGTGATGGCGAAGACGAGCGGACCGAGCGTCACCGCCGCCCAGTACATCAGCACGCGCTGGGCGATGCGGCGGCGCTTCTTCACGCGCCAGATCGTGTTGAGCGCGCGGTCGATGGTGAGCATCATCGCCAGCGCGCTCACGACGAGCGCGATCAGGCCGACCGTGCCGAGCCGGCTGGCGCGCAGCGAGAACTGCGTCAGCGCGCCGAGCACCGGCCGAACGATCATTTCCGGGACGAGGCTTTGCAGGAAGTACTTCTGCAGAGACACCTGCAACGCGGCGAACATCGGAAACGCCGAGAACAACGCCAGCATCACCGTCAGCAGCGGCACCAGCGAAATGATCGTGGTGAACGTGAGGCTGCCGGCGGTGAGCGCGAGGCGGTCCTCGCGAAAGCGCTGCACGAGCATCTCCGCGGTCGCGAGCCAGGGCGTCGGCTCGGTGCTGGCGGCGCGGCGCTCCGCCGCGGGCAGCTCGGTCACGGGCCTGTCGCGCGATGCATTGCTGGCATCATAAGCAGCGATGGACATGGACCGCCACGCCGCTGCCACCGCCGTGCTGCGTCGGACGCGCGCGCTCGCCGTCGGCGCCACCGTCGCACTGATCGTGCTCGGCGTCGCGTGGGAGCTCTGGCTGGCGCCGACCGGTCGCGGAACGCTGGCGCTGAAGGTCGTGCCGCTGCTCTTCCCGCTGCCCGGCCTCGTGCGCATGCGCCTCTACACGTACCGGTGGCTGAGCCTCGCGCTCTGGTTCTACGCGGCCGAGGGCTGTGTGCGTGCGACGAGCGAGCGCGGCCTGGGCAGCTCGCTCGCCGCGCTCGAGCTCACGCTCTCGCTCGTGCTGTTCGCGGCGTGCTGCGTGCACGTGCGAGCAAGGCTGCGCGCCGCAACTCCTGCGCACCCAGTGGCCGGCGCACCTTGATGAGCCTGCTCGACGATCTGCGCGCCGCGATCGGCGCCGCGCACGTGCTGGTCGGCGCCGACTGCGCCGCGTACGAAGTCGACTGGCGGCGCCGCTACCACGGGCGCGCGCTCGCGGTGGCCCGGCCGGGCTCGACGGCCGAGGTGGCCGCAGTCGTGCGCGCGTGCCGCGCACATGGCGCGTCGATCGTGCCGCAGGGCGGCAATACCGGGCTGGTCGGCGGCTCGGTCCCCGACGCGAGCGGCACGCAGGTGCTGCTCTCGACGGCGCGCCTGCAACGCGTGCGCAGCGTCGATCGGGCCAATCTCACGCTCGTCGCCGAAGCCGGCTGCGTGCTCCAGCGCGTGCAGGAAGCGGCGAGCGCGCACGAGCTCATGTTCGCGCTCAGCCTCGCCGCGGAAGGCAGCTGCACGATCGGCGGCAACCTCGCGACGAACGCCGGCGGCACGCAGGTGCTTCGCTACGGCAACGCGCGCGAGCTCTGCCTGGGACTCGAAGCGGTCACCGCCGACGGGCGCGTCTGGGACGGGCTTTCCGGGCTGCGCAAGGACAACACCGGCTACGACCTGCGCGACCTGATCGTCGGCAGCGAAGGGACGCTCGCGATCATCACGGCGGCGACGCTGCGGCTGCATCCGCGGCCGCGCGCGACGATGACCGCGATGGCGACGCTGCCGTCGCTGGCCGCCGCGGTCGAGCTGCTCGGGCGCGCGCACGAGCGCCTCGGACCGGGACTGACCGGCTTCGAGATCATGAACGACGCCTCGCTCGGCCTCGTCCGCAAGCACTTCGCGCAACTGCGACACTCGGTGCCGCCCGCGCCGTGGACGGCACTCGTCGAGCACTCCGACAGCGAGAGCGAGGAGCACGCGTCGGCAGCTCTCGAGGGGCTCCTCGTCGACGCCGTCGAGCGCGGCCTGATCGGCGACACCGCGATCGCCGCCAGCCTCGAGCAGGCGAACGCGATGTGGCACCTGCGCGAGACGATCCCGCTGGCGCAGGTCGCCGAGGGCGGCAACATCAAGCACGACATCGCCTTGCCGATCTCGGCGGTGGAGGCGTTCGTCGCCAGCACCGACGCGGCGCTTCTGCGCGCCTTTCCCGGTATCCGCATCATCGACTTCGGCCACCTCGGCGACGGCAACCTGCACTACAACGTGCAGGGCCCGCCGGGGGTCGAGGTCGCCGAGTTCCTGGCGCGCGACGAAGGCGCCATCACGCGCACCATCTACGACGCCGTCGCCGCGCACGGCGGCTCGGTGTCCGCGGAGCACGGCATCGGCGTCCTCAAGCGCGAGGAGATGGCGCTGCGCAAGTCGCCGGTCGCGCTCGACATGATGCGAGCGATCAAGGCCGCGCTCGACCCGGCCGGCGTGCTGAACCCCGGCCGCGTCCTGCCGCCTGCGGGCCCGCCGTAGCGACCAGCCAGTCGACGAACCCGCGCACCTCGGGTTTTTCCGTCGAGCGCGTCGAGACGATCACGCAGTAGCTGCGCGGCGAGACGACCTCGCGGCTGAACGGCGCCACCAGCTGCCGCTCGCTCAGGTGGCGCTCGATCAGCGGCCAGCGGCCGAGGGCGACGCCCTGCCCCGCGATGGCAGCCGAGATCAGCTGGTCGTAGGACGAGAAGTGGAGCATGCCCGCGGGGCGCAGGTCGCCCAGGCCGAGCGCGTGCAGCCAGAGGTCCCAGTCGAGCAGCTGGCTGCCGCCGCCGCGTTCCATGCGCAGCAGGGTGTGGCGCGCGAGGTCGGCGGGCTCGGCGAGCGGCGTTTGTCTCGTGGCGCGCAGCTTCGGGCTGCAGACCGGGAACACCGTCTCGCCGAAGAGCGGAATCGCGCCTGCAGGCAACGCCGCGTCGACCGGTCGATATCGCACCGCGACGTCGACGCCGTCGCGCTCGAGATGCACGACCTCGTTGCCGGTCGAGATGCGCACGTCGACGCCTGGATGCGCGGCGACGAAGCCCGCGAGGCGAGGAATGAGCCAGAGGCCGGCAAAGCCGGCGGTCGTCGTGACGACCACTGTCTTCACCCGCTCTGCGCTCCGGAGATCGCGCGTCGCGCGGTCGAGCCGCACGAGCGCGTCGACGACGGCGAGCTGGAGCGTGCGACCTTCCTCGGTCAAGGCGATGGCGCGGTGCAGGCGCCGGAACAGCGGCACGCCGAGGCGCGACTCGAGCGCCTGGATCTGCCTGCTGACGGCCGACTGGGTGAGCGAGATCTCGTCGGCAGCGCGCGTGAAGCTCAGATGGCGCGCAGCGCTCTCGAACGCGACGAGCGACTCGAGCGGCGGCAGGTCGTACGCGCCGCGGCTCACCGTCGCACCCTTTCGCATGCACGCCAAGCATGCAGCGCATTCGAAAAGACCGCTTGTGAACGCGCCGCCGCAAGAGGAACCTTCGTCTCCGGGCTGCGAAGCGGGAGTTCCGATTCCGGCCGCGATGCATGCATGCGTTTCATGCTACAGGAGATCGTGATGAACCGGGACCTTCTCGATGGAGCAAGCAGCCTCGCCAGAGGCAGCATTCGCCACCTCGCAGCGCGACCGGGCCGTCGCGTCGAGGTGCTGCGCGGATCGATCTGGATCACGCGCGACGGCGACCCGCGCGACATCGTCCTCGAAGGCGGCGAGTCGTTCGATTTCGACGGCCGCGGCGACGCGCTGCTCAGCGCGTTCGACGACTCAATCTACTGGGTGCTCGACGCTGGCGAGCGTCACTGAACGGGGCCCTTGATGGCCTCCGGAACGGGCAGCGCGACGATCTCGATGCCTTCGTCGCGCAGCGCATCGGCGTCTTCGCGCGAAGCCTTGCCGCGGATGCCGCGTTCCTCGACCTCGCCGTAGTGGATGCGGCGGGCTTCCTCCGGGAAGCGCTCGCCGACGTCTTCGGTCGAGTTGAGCACCTGGCGCATGGCGCGCAGCCACTGCGACTGCATCGTCATCTCGGTGGTCCCGCTGCGCGTCGGCTGCTCCGCGGGCGCGGCATGGCGCGAGACCTTGAGGCGCGTCGCGTTGGGCATGCGCACCGACTCGCTGTCGCCGCAGAGGGGGCAGGCGACCATCCCGCGCTCCTGCTGCGAGATGAAGTCCTCCTCGGACGCGAACCAGCCTTCGTACGCATGCTGCTGGCCGCAGCGCAGGTTGAAGACCTTCATGGCGGCATTATTCGTCAGGACGCCGCCTGGACGGTGACCCATTGCAACGGCCAGCGGCCGGCGCGCCAGTTGGCGAGCCAGAGCAGGCCGACGAGCGTCTTCGCGTCGGTGAGCTCGCCGCGCCGCGCCGCCTCGTCGAGCTCGTCGACCGAGAGATCGAACACGTCGAGGAACTCGCCGACGTCGAGCTTGCGCTCGCCCGCCTCGAGCCCGCGCGCGAACCACACCTCGATGCCTTCGGTCGAGTAGCTGATCGCGTTGTGCAGCACGCCGGCGCGCGCCCATTCACGCGCGCGGTAGCCCGTCTCCTCGGCGAGCTCGCGGACCGCGCACTCGAGCACCGGCTCGCCCGGCTCGAGCTTGCCGGCGGGGAACTCGAGCATCGCCCGCTCCATCGGATAGCGCCACTGGCGCTCGACGACGACGCGGTCGTCGCCGAGCAGCGCGACGACCATCACCGCGCCGGGGTGGACGATGTACTCGCGCTCGGCCTCGGAGCCGTCGGGCATCGCGACGCGGTCGCGGCGCACGTCGAGGAAGGCGCCGCGCCAAGCGTCGACCTGTTCGATGCGCGACTCGCGAAGATGGGGGGTGTCGCCCGAAAGCAGCATCGGATCAGGTCGCGAACATGCGAACGATCGCCTGCGCGCAGAGCTGCATCAGGCCGCCGGGAAGGATGCCGAGCAGCAGGATCGCGGCGCCGTTGAACGAGAGCAGGATCCGCACGTCGCGCGTTCCCTGCAGCGGGTGCACGTCGACCGGCTCGTCGAAGAACATCACCTTGACCACGCGCAGGTAATAGAACGCGCCGACCAGCGAGAGAACGACGGCCACGACCGCGAGCCAGATGTACGCCGTCACGTTCGTCGACACGAGCGCCTGCAGCACGGCGAGCTTGGCATAGAAGCCGACCGTCGGCGGGCTGCCGGCGAGCGAGAACATGAAGACGGCCATGACGCCCGCGAACCAGGGGCTGCGGCGCGCCAGGCCGCGGAAGTCGTCGATGCGCTCGGCCTCGTGCCCGGCGCGCGAGAGCAGCATGATCATGCCGAAGGTGCCGAGCGTGGTCAGCACATCGGTCACGACGTAGAACATCGCCGAGCTGTACGCGTTGCCGGCCGAGACCGTGTTGCCGCTGACGACGCCGGGGATGAGGCCGAGCAGCATGAAGCCGATCTGGGCGATGGTCGAGTAGGCGAGCATCCGCTTGATGTTCGTCTGCGCGATGGCGGCGATGTTGCCGAGCAGCATCGAGGCGAGCGAGAGCAGCACCAGCATCTGCTGCCAGTCCGGCGCCATGCCGATCATTCCCTCGACGAGCAGCCGGATCGTGATCGCGAACGCCGCGAGCTTGGGCGCGCCGCCGACCAGCAGCGTCATCGCGGTCGGCGCACCCTGGTAGACGTCGGGCACCCACATGTGGAACGGCACCGCGCCGAGCTTGAAGGCGAGCCCGGCGACGACGAACACCGTTCCGAACACGAGCACCGCGCGGTTGATGCGGCCGGTGCCGATCGCCTTGAAGACCTCGTTCATCTCGAGCGAGCCGGTCGCGCCGTACATCATCGACAGGCCATAGAGCAGAAAGCCGCTCGCCAGCGCGCCGAGCACGAAGTACTTCATCGCCGCCTCGGTCGCGCCGGTGTCGTCGCGTCGCATGGCGACGAGCGCGTAGAGCGAGAGCGACATCAGCTCGAGGCCGAGATAGACGACGAGGAAGTTGTTCGCCGCCACCATCACCAGGATGCCGAGCAGCGAGAACATCGAGAGCGTGAAGAGCTCGCCCTTCAGGATCTCGCGCTCGGCGGCGTACGGCCGCGCATAAACGAGGGTCGTCATCATCGCGATCGTCGCGAACAGACCGAGCAGGTGGCCCATCGGATCGGCGACGACCATGCGCTGCATGGCGTAGTAGGTCGCCCCTTCCCAGAAGAACCAGAGCTGCGCAAGTGCTACAGCGGTCAGCGATGCCTGCGCGAGGCAATACGTGACGACGCGGTCGCGGCCCGGGATCCAGAGATCGGCGAGCGCGACGAAGCACGCCAGCACGAGCAGCATGATCTCCGGCAGGATCGGAAAGAC
>Ga0070679_100007717_pt1 | contig 10072 bp, 6 predicted proteins | sample KBSC63BmetaG_FD_65652 | JGI IMG/M metagenome (GOLD analysis project Ga0070679, IMG submission 65652) | Corn rhizosphere microbial communities from Kellogg Biological Station, Michigan, USA - KBS C6-3B metaG | ecosystem: Host-associated > Plants > Roots > Rhizosphere | place: USA: Michigan... | reverse complement strand
GTAGATCAGCTGCGCCTCGTTCCATGAAGCGATCGGAATCGGCGTGCCGCCAGCCTGCGCGATGAACTTCTGTTGCTGGAACAGCGGTGTGACGCCGTCATTGGCCTTTTTGCCGGCGTCTTTCACGACCACACGCGGATCCGGGACGTTGCCCGGCACGCCGTTCACGGTCATGTTGCGATACGGGACGGCTACCGAGAGGTATTCGTTCCGGATCGTCAAATTGTAGATGCGATTCTCGCGTTGCGACACGCCACCCTCGGTGAATTCCGCGTTCCGGACGAAACCGGCCGGAACGAGATTCGCATCGGTGGCCGCATCGGGAAGCTTCTTCAGGTCGAGACGCGCGCGGGCACGGCCGACCAGGGCCATGTTGAGAATACTCTGATCGTTGACCGCCGTGGCGCGCGTAATGGCGTCGGAGAAGCGGGTCTCGGCAATCGCGAACACTTGATCGCGAGTCATGGCCGGACCATTGTCCATCGTCATCTGGCACATGCCTTCGCCGAGCAGCAAGTCGGCATATCCGGCGTACGCGCGCATCGTCGCCATCAGGTCGGCGCGGTTCGGCACCTGCGCGTCGGTGAACTTGTCGAGGCGATTGAACGCATCGTCGAGCTGGAAACGTGCCTGCTGCAGCGGCGTGTAGAAGCCCATTGCCGTCGTGCCGCGGCCGTAGTTGCAACTGCCGGGTGCGCCCTTGATCTCTACCACCCCGCGCCATTCCCAGGGGTGATTGTCGACGAACCCGTTGGCGTTCAACTCCTCGCTACTCAGCATGCTGGCCGCGGCGGCATACTGCTCGACCCCGCATTGCAGCGTTTGCATCGCGGCCGAGGCGAGCGCTGGCGCGAGGGACGGATCGGACAGCGATTCGTCCGGCACGCTGGCAGGATTGTCGACGTCGAGCAGGCTGTTGCACGCGCTGACACCTACGAGCGCAAGCGCGAATGCGGCGCGGCGCGCCACGATGACGGCCGACCGAACCGGAGACGCCGGCGTCGACCGATGAGTGAATCTAAATGACATGAGTCTATTCTCCTCGGTCGGGATCAGTAGGTGAGGCGGAAGGTGGCGACGAAGCTCGCGGTCGGCGGCATGATCGTCTGATAGCCGTTGGCCAACGATCCCAACGCGCGGATTTCCGGATCCCACACATGCTGGTTGGCGATGTCGACGTACACCTCGCCGTCGCGCGACGTATTCCAGCCCTGCTGCGCCGTCCAGAGCATGGAGACGTTTCGAGCCGCGAGCCCCACCGAACCGGCCGAGGCGCCAATCCGACTCACCAGCGACGGCTTGAGGGTGTACGACGCCGACAGCTCGCGCAGCCGCAAGAAGCCGGCTTGATACGTGCCCGGCGCATCCGCTTCAATCGATCGATAGGTCTGGAGGAGCGGATCGTTCTGTAAGATCACGGCTTTCGTCGAGCCCTGATTGTGCAGCGCGCGAATCTCGGTGTCCGACTGCCAGTGGCCGCCGTTGCCGTCCACGCGCGCATAGAGACGGAGGTTGTCCCAGAGAGTTACTGTCGTGTTGTAGCCCTGCTGCCACGTCGGCTGCGAGTGGCCCCAGTACACGCGCGGCGCGGCCGTACCGGCATATGTGCCGATGGGACACGGCGCGTCGGGTCCGCCCTGCTCGAGTCCCGACTTCCCCGTTCCGCCGTCGCAGACCGCCGACAGAACTTTACCGGTCGGATCGAGCTTCGCCGAGCGAACCTTGTAGAGGAAGAAATCACCGATGCCATAGCCGACACGGGCCTGCGCCTGTCCACCGCCGCCAACTGTCAGGAAGGTCTGGCCGGGGCCAAGGTCGTCGACGCGATTGCCGTTGTTGGCCAGCTGCGTTCCAATTTCCCACTGCACTCGACGGCCGCGCAGAATGCGGAAGTTCGCGGCGAGCTCGTTACCCCACGTCGACAGCTTGCCGATGTTGATGACCTGATTGCCCGGGAAGCCGACGGACGGCGGGACCGGCACGTTCACGATCGCGTCGGTCACCTTTCGGCCGAAGTGCGTGTAGCTCACGTCCATTCGCCGATCGAGCAGCGCGGTTTCGAAGCCCAGCTCGAGCTCGGTGCTTCGCTCTGGCTTCAGCTGCGGATTTCCGAACGACGACGGCACGAGACCGGCGCCGTTCTGATAGCCAACGCTCGACGTGTACAGACGCGCCGCGTCGAACGTGCCAGGCTGCGTTCCAGCCGCGCCGTATGCACCGCGCAAGCGCAGATCGCTGAACACTCGTCCGACCACGCCAGCCTTTTCCTTCCACATCGGCTCTTCGCTGACCACCCACGATGCGCTGACCTTCGGATAGTACGCCGCGGAGTAGTCCTTGCCGAACGCGCTGTTGTCGTCACCGCGGACTGCGCCAGTGAGGAAGAGACGATTGTTCCAGGCAAGCGCCTGTTGCACGAACAAACCGACTGTCGCGTTGGCGGTGTAGCCTTCGGCTCCGCTCAGCGTCGTCGCACCTGAGACCGTGGTGATCGGCGATGCCGGGAACGTCGTCCCGCTCGCGTTGATGCTGCTGATCTCCGAGCGATACGCCTGAAGGCCCATCGAGGTCGTGAAATCCAACGAGCGTAGCGAGTACTTCAGGTTTCCTGAGTAGTCCAACGTCAGGAAGTTGCGTGAGACACGACTGACGGTCTTGCTTCCCAGGCCATTTGATCCATAGAAGCCGGCGTTTGCCGCCGTTTCCCTGGGATACAGCGTCCAGTTGTTCTCTGCATTTACATCGAGGCCAACCGCGACGCGGTGCGTGAACCACGAGAAGGGCTGATAATTCGCCGTCACGCTCGTCGTCATGCGATCGTTGTCCGCGTGATCCTCGACGTCATCCCACAGCGACTCCGGCGCGAAACCGAAGCCGCCCCTCGTCGCTTTGGAGACCGGTGTCCCCGAGCCCCATACGAGATTGCTGAATGGATCCGGGTTGATCGAACCGTTCTGAGCGAGTCGGATGCGATCACGGACGTAGCCAAGACTTCCCTCGATGCGAAGCTTCTTATTGGCCTCGACATCGATATTGGCCCGCGCGCCGAACTTCTTGTCCCAGTTCCACGCGACGACGCCACCGTCGTCGTCATACGTCGTCGAGAGGTAGTACCGCGTGACATCGGTGCCGCCATGCAGGTTGCCCGAGTAACCACGGTTTTGGCCATTCTTGAAGATCGGCCCCGTTCCGTGATCGATCGAATAGCGATAGAGGTTGAACGAGACGGGCTGACCGGTCGTCGAATCCTTCCACCAGAGCAGGCCAGCGCGGCCCTCGGGATTCGCCAACCAGTTCTCCCCCTGGCGTGCTGTGAAGTCCCAATGCGGCGCACTGTTGGATCCGCGCTTGGTGATAATCTGGACCACGCCATTCGACGCTTCTGTTCCATAGAGCGTTGCCGCCGCGGGGCCCTTGATGATCTCGATGGACTCGATGTCCTCGGGATTGATGTCATTCAGGCGGCTCGCGCCGGCGCCGCCACGCTGCGTCGGTCCCTGTGAGGTGTTCGCATCCATGCGAACGCCATCGATGTACACGATCGGATCCGTGGCGAGCGACAAGCTGCCGACGGACCGCACGCGGATCTGCGCACCGGTGCCAACCTGACCCGTCGCCGGCAACATCACGACGCCCGGCGTGCGCGCGCCGATGAGCTGTTCAACGCTGCGCGGCGCGGCGGTTGCCATCACCTCGCTCGCATTGATGCTCTCGATCACGTTACCAACCGCGCGCCGCTCGACCGCACCGCCCGTACCCGTGACGACCACCTGATCGAGTTGGATGGAGCGCTGTGTGAGCGCGAAGTTGGCTGTCGCGCTTTCACCAGCTCGCACCGCGACCACCATCTCCTTCGCCGCATAGCCGAGCATGCGCGCGCGAAGGCGCACGTTTCCGCTCGCAACATTGGCGAGTGTGTATTTGCCCGTCGCGTCGGTACGCGTCGCGCCGAGCACACGATCGCCTTCGACGACGATCGAAACTTCAACGCTCGCGAGTGGTCTCGCGCTCGCAGAGTCGGTCGCGAGTCCTGTGATCCTGCCGGTTTGCGCGTGTGTCGCACGTGCGGAGAACACCGTTACGACGAGTAGGAACAGCCAGCGTGGTACCTGGCGTATCGACATCGATCCCTCCCCCCAGAATTGATCGGCGGCATGCGGCGCGGGCGCGCCGCGATGGTGTTTTCGAAGCGCCCGAACATGGCGCGCGGAGCGCGCGTCAGCAAGACGTCAGCGACGATGTGGATCGATCATGCTGGAACCGGGCGTCGATTCGGTTCGGCGTCGTGTGTGGAAACGACGCCGTCGAGGGAGTCGACCGCATGCAGCCGCACACCAAACGCGAACATGTGACGCTATCGGCGCGTGGCGGAGTTACAATAGTTTCGCCGGCGCGCATTTCATATCGTGCATCAACTGACTAACCGAGCAGGATACGATTCACGAGCGCCACGAAGCGCTCATTGAAGAAGACTTTCCAGCCGTTCGCGCCGTTCGTCAGGATCACGTAGCCTGTCTTCCGATCGACCGACGCGGCAGCGAATGCAAGAAAGCCGGTCTGGCCGCCCTCATGCTGGATGAGCGTCCCGCGCGGCGTCCGGTGAATCTCCCACCCTAACGCCCAGTCGTTCGCGTCGTCGACCTCCACTTGCGGGCGCAGCATCTCCTGCCGGCTCTCCGTCGCGAGGCGGAACGGCGACGCCGAACGCGGGGCGAGAATCTCGATGAGAAAATTCGCATATTCGAACGCCGTCGTTCGCAGGCCACCCATGGCGGCGTAGCGAGCAGCATCGGTCGGCGTGGGCTTGCTGAGCGTGAGCGGTTTTCCCGCTTCGTCATGCGGCCGCGCCGCGTGACGCTCGAGCGTCGTGTTCCACACGTACGAGCTCGTGTCCATGCGAAGCGGCCGCAGGACATTCGATTTGAGATATGTGTCGATATCGCTGGCGCACACCGTGAGGCCCGCTTCGTAGGACCCGCACGTGTTCGCATCGATGCGCCCCACCAGATGCGTGACGACCGACTGCAAGTACCAATAGCCTTCGCCCGAGTACTGGTATCGCTCGCCAGGTGTGAAATCGATGCGGAGCGGTTGAGCGCCCGTGCGAAAATTTTGAAAACCCGTCGTATGCGAGAGCACGTGACGGGCGGTGATGAGATCCAGCCGCGGATCGTCGAGAATTCGATCGGTCGTGTACGTCGTCAGCGGCTTGTCGAGCGACAGAATGCCGCGATCCCAGAGCTGCATCACCGCATACGCGAATACGGTCTTGCTCACGGATGCCGCTTCGAAGAGCGTGTGGTCGTCGACCTTCGCGCGCGATGCTCCGTCGCGAAGCCCGTATCCACGATGCCAGACGACCGTTGCATCTCGGATGACGGCCATCGAGACGCCCGGCACCACAGCCTCTTTCATGAGGTCGGGAATGAGGCGTCCCAACTCGTCGAGATCGTCGCGACTCGCGGCATGCGCTGTGGTCCGCGACAGCAATGGAGCGAACGCGGATACAACCGCTCCGCGCCCGGCGTTCGAGAGAAACTCCCGCCTCGACAAGTCGTTGCTCAATCGATGTCCTCACAGTGAGCGCCGTTATGATCCTACGTCGGCGCGCGCCCGTGATGCAATCGGCCACAGCCTTGCTAAGGGAGCACAGCGTTGTCTGTACCCTCGCAGCTCGCGCGTCAGCGCAACCCAGGCGGACGCCGCTTCAGATATTCGGGGGGAATCGCTTTGCCAGGGCGCTCGTTGTCCCACAGCACGCCGACGACCCACCAGCGGCTGCCATCGTTGAACAGCTGAATGCTGTTGATGCCGTGAACCGGATTCGTGTCCGACGAGTCGCGGTGCGTCTCATACGTGCTGAAGACCTGCACGATATTTCCGAACGCCTGGCTCGTCCGCGCAATCTCACGCTCGCTGAACCCGTGCCGCGGTGGGCCGCCCGAGGCCTGGCTCACATACTCGTCGACCGTTTCAATGCGAATGATCGACCGACCCGTCGGACCGCCAGCCGTGGGCATGAGCCGAGCGCCGGGGACGAAGAGCGATCGGAACCGATCGACATCGCGCTTCTGATCGACCATGATCGTGTTCGCGTCATAGAGCGCCGCGATGATCGCGTCGACCGACGCGACGTCGGCGGGACGCGCCGGTACTGTCGCGGCGGCGGTCGCACTCGGGTTCGCCTGCGCAACGGCTCGGGAGGAGACGCAGAGCATCGCCAGAAGAACACAACCCATCCGTTTCATGATGGTTTCCTCATGTCAGCTCGTAGCTCAACGCGAACGGATAGTCGGTCGCGCGCCCAACAGACGTGCCGCCGTCGCCGGCGAGGCCGCGATCAATTAGAAGCGCGCCGCAACGCGGCGCAACAGTAGTGCGGTGGGCCCGACCGTCACCGTCGAGGCGAGCCGCTCTGCTTGATCGGACGGTCCGCAGTGCCCGCGGACATCAGATGCGATGCATCGGCCTCTTCGAGCTCGTCCTGCCCTTTGCGGTTTGCCGCATCCGCACGCTGCGCAAGCTTGAGCGAGATGCCGGCGGCACTGGCGCCGAAGACGGCCGCCCAAATCCCGTCGTCGAGCACCAACCGCCACGCAATCGGATGGCCGTCCGTGAGAACGTTCATCGCCTGAAGGAACAGCGGAACGAATGCGCCAGTCACGACACCGCCGGCGATCGCGAAGCGGATCCAGTTGATGTCCCGGAGACGTCGACCGTGGTACACCAGCCCGATGACACTGGAGAACGCTCCGCCTGCAATGAAGCCGATGAACCCCATTCGCACTGCCAGCGAGACGCCCTGCAGCCAGTCGCCGCGCGGGAGCACGCCGGTGAGCCGCAGGACGCTGAACAGGCTGAACCCGGCGACGGCGAAGCCGGCTCCCCACACGACACCATTCCGCAGTGCGCCACGAAGGCGCCTGACCAAATCACCGGACATCGAACCGCCCCCCTGCGGTTGTGGTGCAGGCATCAAGTGCTTTGTATTGTAAAGTACGACGAGACATCGCCGCTCGCAAGCGCTGAAGGTCATGCGACGTCGCGACCCATGCGCGTGCTAAAGCATCAGCCTGGGCGATGCTCCGCTCGCAGCCGTCGCGCCAATTCGCGGTGGTGTCATTTCTCGCTCGGAACCGATGCGGGCAGCCCGAACCACGGAAGCACGTGATGCTCGAATCGACTCATCGCACTGATCCTGTCGCCGATGACCTCGAGCACGATGAGACCAACGCCTTTGCTTACACCCGACGATGTGCGCAGATACGTCCCGAACGCCGGCTGGCCATTCGCTCGCGTTCGCAAAAGATCGAAGCGTCTTCCGGCCCCGAAAATGGCTCGGCAGAAGCGCGACACGACATCTCTGCCTTCGTACTCGAACGGCATCGGCGGCATCGAGAGGAAAACATCATCCGTCAGAAGCGCCACGATCGTATCGAGATCGGCGGCTTCATACGCGGTGACGAATTTGGCGACCATCGCATCTTCAGACAGCGAGTCAGTGATGGGCAACGAGTCGCGTGCGCCGATCGGCGATCGCCGATGTCGCAAGCTCGCACGCGCACGTTTGAGCGCGCTGTTCACCGATTCCACCGTCGCGTCCAGCATCTCGGCCACTTCCGTCGCGTGAAATCCGAGCACGTCGCGAAGAATCACGACGGCAACCTGGCGAGGCGGCAGAACCTGAAGCGCGGTCACGAACGCCAGTGAGATCGATTCGTTCTGCTCGTAGCGCGCATCCGGACCGAGCTCCACATCGATCGCGTCGTCGAACAGCGCATCGGGGAACGGCTCGAGCCATACGACCTCGCCGAGTCGCGTCGGCTCGGGTCGGTCCACGCCAGGCACATCCCACTCCTTCGCGGCTCGTCGAGCCGCCGAGCGCAGAACGTTGAGGCAACGGTTGGTGGCAATGCGATAGAGCCAGGTCCGGAGCGACGCTCGTTCTTCGAATCCCTCGAGACCCTGCCACGCCATCAACAGCGTGTCTTGCAGAGCGTCCTCCGCATCCTGAAGCGAGCCGAGCATCCGATAGCAGTGCACGCGCAGCTCTCGCGAGTGCGGATCGGTGAGCTTCCGGAACGCATCGCCATCGCCGGCGCGCGCGCGAGCGATCAGATCGGACTTCGCGCCACTCACGGCGGCGCGTTGATCAGCAGCTTCTGTCACATCCATTCCCGTATGGACACCGGCCGGGCCGCAAACTGGGCGGTCGGGCGAGCGCCCAGTTTCCCGCCCCGCCGGTGTCTGCATCATCGACAAGCAAGACAACGATACCCAGAAAGGAGAGATCGATGATGCTGAAGGACAAGGTGGCTGTGGTTTATGGAGCCGGCGGTGCAATTGGGGGCGCGGTCGCACGCGCTTTTGCGCGCGACGGGGCCACAGTGTTTCTCACTGGCCGCCAGCGGGCGCCCGTGGACGCAGTCGCAAAGGACATCGCGTGGGCGGGCGGATGCGCGGACGTGGCGGTGGTCGACGCGCTCGATGACCATGCAGTCGACACGCATCTCCAGTCCGTGGTCGACAAGGCTGGGCGCGTGGACATCTCATTCAACGCGATCGGCCTGCCAGCCACGAACGTCGTGGGTGTGCCGTTGCTCGAGATCGACGCCGACATGTTCTCATATCCCATCGCCTCATACACGAGGTCGTACTTCCTCACTGCCCGCGCGGCCGCGCGCCGAATGATCGCGAACAGGTCGGGCGTCATCATGACGATCACCTCACTCCCGGCTCGGGCGGGCGGACTCCTCCTGGGCGGCTACGGTCCGGCACATGCCGCGAAGGAAGCTCTGACGCGAAGTTTGTCTGCCGAGCTCTCGCCTCATGGCATTCGCGTGGTCGGGCTCAGGCCGCATGGGATGCCCGAGACCCACACGATGCGAGAAGTCTACGAGCGCAAAGGGGGCGGCCTCACGTGGGAGCAGTTTCAAGGGTATCTCGCGAGCACCACGCATCCCAAACGGGTCATGGCGCTCGCGGAGGTTGGGAACGTGGCGGCGTTCATGGCGTCGGACCACGCGAGTGGGATGACCGGAACGACCGTCAATCTCACAATGGGGAGTCTGGACGATTAGCGGGCGGTCGACGGAGCGCGCGCGGGCAATGCCGCGCGCGCTCCAATCTTTCAAAGAATACTTACGAGATGCTCGCGCACCCGGGAGAGCACGGTGACATCGTCGCCGTAGGCTTGCCGGAACACCCGAACGCTCGGATAAAATGCCGAGCCGCGCTCGCCCGGCCAGCGATACCGCCAATCGTAGTACGTCGGCGCGATGACGACCGTCGGAATGCCGAGGCTGCCCGCGAGATGCGCGACGAGCGTGTCGACCGTGATGACGAGATCCAGCGACGCGAGCACCTCGCCGGTTTCGTAGACATCGGCAAAGCGCCGAATGCCGAAGGGTGCGCTGGTGCCAACGCGTGCATCATGAGCAAGATTCACGAACTCGACGCCGTCGAGAGGACACCAGATCTCGGCAAACTGCTCCGGCGAAAACCGGAGTTGCTTGTTGAGATTGGCGCCGGTCGACGTCCAACACACGCCTACGCGACGACTGTGGTCTGCCACACGACTAGCGCGCGCATCGAGCAGGGCGCGCGGCGCGAACGGAGCCGGCACGTCCGACGGCGTCGAACACTGCGCGAGGTTGGGCAGACTCATCGCGAGTGCGACTTTCCACTCCGCGATCTCACGCGCGTCCGCGCCATCGTCGAACGAACTCCTGCTCACAGGCCGCTCGACGAACTCGCATCCCGTCGCTTCGATCCAGCGGCGTAGCGCGGCACGGCCATAGAACCGCGGCGTGCGCCCAGTGGACGCGATGACCCACGGGATCCAGCGCGCCATGAGCACGGCGTCGCCGAGTCCTTGCTCGTCGACGATCGCAACAGCCGCCGCTTCGGTACCATTCCAGCGAGGAGCAGCCACGATCCCACCAAGAGCGACAGCTGGGCTGTACCGACGCGACTCGTGCAGCGACCAACCGCGCCGCCAGTCGTCGGTCGCTGCCAAGACTGCGTGGGCTTGCAGCGCGCCGGCATTCGCCGGCGACCGCAGGCGAGCCGC
>Ga0070679_100007714_pt1 | contig 10074 bp, 10 predicted proteins | sample KBSC63BmetaG_FD_65652 | JGI IMG/M metagenome (GOLD analysis project Ga0070679, IMG submission 65652) | Corn rhizosphere microbial communities from Kellogg Biological Station, Michigan, USA - KBS C6-3B metaG | ecosystem: Host-associated > Plants > Roots > Rhizosphere | place: USA: Michigan... | reverse complement strand
GCTGAGTCGTTACCTCACGCATCAACTCCAACTTAAGCCGAGCGAAATTTTCGATTCAGGCCTCCGAAATTACCTCGACCGCATTCAACATCTACGCGATAAATTAGGCCCTGTGCTTATACAATTACCGGCTTCGTTCCATGCTAAACCGGATCGGATCATTAATTTGGCTCAGCAGTTTAAAAAACTTAGCCCTGAGTACAATCTCAAAGCCCGTCTGGCTTGCGAATTCCGTCACAAGAGTTGGTTCACGGCTGAGATTATGGACATATTGCGCGAACATAACATCGCGGCTGTTATCGCCAGCGGGCCAGGGCGTTGGCCAGAAACTAGGGAAGTGACGGCAGACTTCGCGTTTATACGCTTTCACGGCGACGCCAAGCTTTACGCTTCTTCATATACGGAAAAAGAGCTTGATGAATGGGCAAGATTCATCAAAGATAATTGTCAAAAGTGTCAAGCCGTATATTGCTACTTCAACAACGACCAAAGCGCCAAAGCAGTTGACAACGCCAAGTATCTGGCCAGCAAATTCAGCCAGTGAATAAATGTTGCTTGACAAGCCAGAGAACAAGCTATATCATTCAACCATATGGTTGAATATACGTACGATCTCAATACTATTTTTAGCTCGCTGAGCGACCCAACTCGTCGGGACATTATTAGTCGAGTAGCCCAGCACGATATGAGCATCGGCGCGATCGCGGAGCATTACAAGATTTCCTTTGCCGGCGTCGCCAAGCACCTAAATGTACTCGAGCGGGCTGGACTAATACGTAAAACTAAGCAAGGAAAGGAGCAGATTGTGGCAATCGATCCGCAGGCCTTAGCCGCTGCCGATGACTACCTCGAGACCTATCGGGAGCTGTGGGAGAAACGGCTTGATTCATTGGATGCCTATTTAGCGTCAATGAAAGAGTAAGACTGAAGAGTAATACGCGAACAGTGAGTAATAATTAAGGAGGAATACGTTATGACACCAGCAAAAGAAGTAAATTTTGAACGAACATTTGATGCACCAGTGGAAACTGTCTGGCAGGCCTGGACCGATCCCGAAAAGATCAAACAGTGGTGGGGGCCAGAACATGTGATCATCCCAGAATGTACGATCGATCTGCGCGTTGGCGGCAAGCTTTACATCGTCATGGAAGCCGACGAAGGCATGGGACCATATAAAGGCACGCGTTGGCCAATGGAAGGCACCTACACCGAAATTGAAGAGGACACCAGGCTAGCCTACACAGCGACAGCCTGGACCGAAGGCCACGAAGAAACAACCCAGATTGAACAAGTAGCCGAGCTGACACTGACCAACGACAACGGCAAGACCAAAATGACACTCAAAGTGACCATCACCAAGACTGGACCAGATGCTGGTATGGCTGTTGAGGGCATGCAAATGGGCTACACCCAGCAATTCTCTAAACTAGAGAAGTACTTGCAGGGTTAAGCGCGCGAATCATTACTCTTAGCTCGCTTTCTACTGGAGTTTTGACGCCAGAGTTCGAACCCGCCAGCCTGAACAATATTTAAAGTAGCCCAGCCGGATAATATTGCGTTCGGGCCGGGTATAACAGCTGCCACACCGCCAATAGCCAAGGCGCCGAGCAAATTTATATTGCGGCCGAACCGCGCCAAGCGTTCAGTTTTAGTAGCTGCCATTTGCTTTTCAGTCATTTTAAAATTCTACAGGAGCCGAAAATAGTATTATGTGAATTATTGGACTATTCCGTAAATCCACATAAAATATTCGGAACATGCGTATATTTCTGGCCGGCGCTACCGGCGTGATTGGTTGAAACCTCATCCCTATACTCATCAAAGGAAGGAATGAAGCCTAGCGAGCCGGCTATCGAGATATCAGTAGCCGCTAGAGCAACAGCTGACGCAATAAAGCTACCCTCGGGCTGTGCAGTTACCGACAACTCATATTTAACGCCAATCTTTACAAAGCTAACAATTTGTTAGCTTTGTGGTTTCAAAGCTGTTATACTTATAATTACTAGAAATATAGCTGCTACAAGTTTTTTTTAAATCGTTCTAGCATTAAGAATTTAAATCGTTTTTAGGGAGCAGCTATCTGTCCACTTTCGTTGCCAGATCCCTTCAGCAAACAAGGAGTAATATCAATGGCAACTAAATTATACGTAGGCGGTCTCGCCTATGCAGTTGACGATAATCAATTACGCGACTTTTTCGCCGCTGCCGGCACCGTCGAGTCAGCTCAGGTGATCGTCGATCGCTATTCAAATCAGTCCAAAGGTTTTGGCTTTGTCGAAATGAGCAGCGAAGAGGAAGCCAAGAAGGCCATCGCCGACTTAAACGGCAAAGACCTCGCTGGCCGATCAATCATGGTCAATGAAGCCCGCCCCCGTGAAGACCGACCAAGTCAAGGTCAAGGCGGCCCACAAAGGTTTAATAACCGATCGCGTTACTAAACCATGAAGTTCGTTACTCGCGAACAGTTTTTGGAGTCCGAGGCCGGCACACATGCTCGCCTCGAGCTTCAACACATGTCTAACAGCGCTGATTACGACACATTTGGCATGCGAGCCAACCAGCGCGGCGACAAGGAAAACTTCGTTGAGCGACACATAAGCTACCTGGTCAAACACCCTGATGTCAGCCCTGCCGTTTATCTCGCAAACCTGCGTGTTATGACCAAGGCCAAGCGCTAGACCTACGACTCTAAAAGCCTGTGAGCTATTTAATAGCCGGGATTGCTCGATAGTTATACCTTAGGTGTACCTGGAGGGTCTTATGCGAGCAATCTGGACAGGTTCGATTAGTTTCGGACTGGTCAACATCCCGGTCAAAATGTACAGCGGTAGTCGGTCCCATCACGGGCTGGATCTCAATATGCTGCACGAAAAGGATCACGAGCGGATCCGTTACGCGCGAATTTGCCGCAAAGACGGCAAGGAAGTGCCGTACGACGAGATCGTCAAGGGCTACGAGTATCAGGAAGGTGACTTCATCATCTTGACTGATGATGATTTCAAAAAGGCGGACGCCAAGAAGACCCAGAGCTTGGAGATCAAGCAATTCGTCGATGAAACGGAGATCGACAGCCGCTACTTCGACAAACCGTACTACCTGGAGCCGGACAAGAAAGCCGATCGCGCCTACGCGCTGCTGCGCGACGCGTTAAAAGAATCAGGCAAGGTAGCACTCTGTAAATTCGCTATGCGCACTCGCGATTACATGGGCGCTATCAAGACCATCGGCAACGCGCTAGTGCTCAATCAAATGCGTTTTCCCTCCGATGTGCGCGAATTCGGCGACCTCAAGCTGCCCGCCAAAAACATCGCCAGTGAAGGTGAAATGGACATGGCGATGCAACTGATCAAGCAGCAAGCCCATCACTTTATCCCTGAAGATTGGCACGATGAGTACACCGAGGAGCTCGAAGAAATCATCGAAGCCAAAGCCCACGGCCAGCGGCCCAAAGCGCATGGTAAAGCTCCGGAAGAGACCAAAGTACAAGATCTGATGGCCACCCTCAAAGCCAGCTTAGGACAATAATATGTCGCTAGCTCAGTACAAACAGAAACGTGACTTTCGCCGTACCAGCGAACCGGCTGGCAGTACCAAGCGGCGCTCCTCCAAGCAGCTGGAGTTTGTCGTCCAAAAGCACAACGCCTCGCATTTGCATTATGATTTTCGCCTGGAAATGGAGGGCGTGCTCAAAAGCTGGGCGGTGCCGAAAGGCCCGTCGCTTAACCCAGAAGATAAGCGCCTGGCCATGATGACCGAAGACCATCCTTATGACTACCGAACGTTCGAAGGCATCATCCCAGCTGGCAATTATGGCGCCGGCGAGGTGATCGTCTGGGACAATGGCACCTACGAGCCCCTACACCCTAGTGACGACCCTGAAAAGCAACTGCTCAGTGCGCTTGCTGAAGGCAATCTCAAAATAAATTTAAAGGGGAAAAAATTAAAAGGAGCTTACGCGCTCGTCAAGCAAAGGCGGGCCGAAGACAATGCCTGGCTGCTGATCAAAAAGCATGATCAATACGCTTCAAAAGCTGACATCACTACTCAAGTAGACTCTGTTATTTCGCACCGGACGCTAGAAATTGATTCTGGCGCCGAAAAAGACCTCCAGGGCTTGCCCAAAAGCGACAAGCCCGTGGGCGTCAAACCAATGCTGGCCACTCTGACTGACGGACCTTTCGATGATCATGACTGGTTGTATGAAATTAAATGGGATGGCTATCGGGCGATCGGCAGCTGGGATGGGCATAGCGCCGAGCTTTATTCGCGCAACGGCAATGATTTTTCGCGCAAATACGGGCCGATCAGCGAAGCCCTGCGCCAGTTTAAGCACCAAGTTGTTCTGGACGGCGAAGTTGTCGTGCTCGACGAGAAAGGCAGATCTCGATTTGAACTATTGCAGGACTACGGCCGTAAACCGCATGGCGTACTGGTCTATTACGTGTTTGATTTGCTTTGGCTCGATGGCCACGATCTACAGTCCTTGCCGCTGGTTGACCGGAAGGAGTTGCTGAAACAGATACTGCCCAAGAATTCGCGCGTCCGTTACAGCGATCATATAAGGGAAGTCGGTACTGACTTCTTTCACACGGCCGAACAGCAACAACTTGAGGGCATTATAGCCAAGCAGTGCAGCAGTAAATATCGGCAAGGTTTCCGCTCAAAACAGTGGCTGAAGATTAAAACACACCAGGGCCAGGAAGTAGTCATCGGCGGCTTCACCGAGCCACGCGGTAGCCGCAAGCATATCGGTGCACTCCTCGTCGGTCTGTTTGAAGACGGGAAGTTCAAGTACGTCGGGCACGTCGGTACTGGTATACCTACCAAACTTATGCCGGAGCTCCGTGAGCGCCTCGATAAACTTGAGGTCGACAAATCGCCGTTCGTAGACTCCGTAAAGCCCAATGCGCCTGTGCACTGGATTAAGCCAGAAGTGCTCTGCGAAGTGACTTTCAGCGAGTGGACTGAAGACAGGCGCATGCGTATACCGGTTTTTGTCGGGCTCAGAAGCGATAAGCCAGCCAAGGAGGTGAAAAGAGAAATGCCAACCGCCAGCAAACCAGGTTCAAGCCGAGTTAAATTTAGCCATTTAGATAAAGTATTTTGGCCAGAGGCCGGCTACACTAAACAAGATCTACTAAATTATTACGAAGCCGTGCGCGATCTTATCCTGCCATACATCGTGAATCGGCCGCACAGCTTGTATCGCCAGCCACACGGCTACCAAGACAAGGGCTTCTTTCAAAAAGATGTCGCCGGCGCCGTACCCGATTGGGTAGAGACGGTCAGCATATACTCTAAGTCGAACGAAAAGAACATCCACTATTTTGTTGCCAAGGACTTTGAGCACTTGCAGGAGATGGTGCAGCTAGGCTGCATCGAAATCAACCCTTGGAGCTCGACCGTCAAAAATTTGCATAAACCTGACTGGGTGGTACTCGATCTGGATCCGGAAGCCATTGATTTTAAATCTGTCATAAAGGTCGCTCTGGCCGTTCATCAGCTCTGTGATGAGCTAGGCATTCCCAACTATCCCAAGACATCGGGCCAAACTGGCATTCATATCTATATCCCAACCGGCGGCAAATACACTTACGATCAACTCAAAACATTTGCCGAACTGCTGGCCAATATGGCTCACCAGCGGATACCGGATATTACCAGCGTCGAGCGGCGGCCAGCCAAGCGCCAAGGCAAGATTTACATAGATTTCCTACAAAACAGGGAAGGCCAAACTCTGGCCGCGCCGTATTCGATTCGGCCGACCAAGGCCGCCAGTGTCTCGACGCCATTGTATTGGGATGAAGTGACAGACAAACTCAGCCCCGAAGATTTCACGATCAAAACTGCTCCAAAGCGGTTCAAAAGCATCGGCGACATCTGGAAACCAGTGCTGCGAGAGGGCATAGACATCGCCCATTTGATCAAGCAATTAAGTTAAAGACCGTGGTGACGCTTATGCTTGCCTAATTAGCCAGCCTGTTAGATGATAGCGTTCATGAGTGCCGAAACCGAAATTTCATTTATGGATATAAGACGGGCCTACGCTGAGACGGAATATGGCGCAACGATGGCCGCCCGGGTACGCTTTAGCTCGTATCAAGGTGACATTTCCAATCAGCGCTGGGAGCAGCTGCTCGGTGCTGACGTAAACAATCTCCGCCACACTTGGCTGAGTTTTGGGCTGGGCCGGAGCATGGTCCGTTCGTTCAGAGCCCATGATCAGGGCTTCTTGGACGCTGAGGAGGAAGTTATTTTGCCGGTGATGGGTGAGGTTCATGACTGGGCCGAAGGCGTACCAGATATTGGCGATATCGATTATAACTTTAAGACTGATGATGATGAGCTGGCGGAGCAGAAACATTTAGAAGTTCTCGTCCCCACGGTACTCAATGGTGTTGAACCCAGGCTTCGTGAAGCGGCTTGTGCAGCAGTGACTGAGCTTAAGAGTAAAGGTTCCAAAATGTGGTTGGTTTTTAACAGTCTGGAGCGTATTGGCTACACCCGCACCGCGCTCAATGCTATCGCGCACGCCAACAGCGAAAGAGCGCCAGATTGTGCCGACAGGTTTAGGTGGCTGGCGGCTGATGTAATCGGCAATCATGTCGAGATGTTATTAGAGCGCAGTGAAGTTCATGCGCCCGTTCGTGAATTTTTGAAAGGTCGTTCAGAAGCTTTTTCGAACGCCTTTAGGTCGATCCCGCTGAAAACATTTGATAATTATGAGTCGCCGCGCCGGGCTGCCAAAATTGAGGCTTTTGATGCGGCACAGGCTGCTTGGCAAATCTCACCTTTCTCGAGGTAATTTACTGTTGGTTCCGGTTGTGGTTATTGGTACAATGCTGCTATGAATCCGCAAGACAACGATACCAAGCCCTCTGAGGCGCCATCGGTTGGACAGGAAGTTCAACCGGTGTCCAGTACGCCGTCAACTAACGCTGTACCGCCAACCCCCGCAGCACCGACCGAGACGGCGCCTGCCGCTCCACAACCTACCAGTTCCACTTCGACCGTAGTGTCCAGTAAAGGCACTGGCAAGCGACGCAAGTGGCTGGTCGGCGCCCTGATTATCATTTTGCTAGCCGCGGCCGTTGCCTGGTGGGTCAATCATAACCACAAGGTCACGACGCCCAAACCTACCGTGACTAAGTCACAAAAGGCAACGCCCAAGTCCAACGCGCAAGGGGTCCAGCTCGACCCCAATAAAAATTACGGCGACAAATACGCCAACGGCTTACTGCCAGTCGGCGATGGTAAATACAGCTCCACCACTGCCGCCAAGGTCACCGTTTATGTCTGCAGTCAGTACGAAACTAATCTGAAGACCGGCGGTGGCGGAGCCAGCACACGTGGCCCATGGTTCACGAGTAACAACACCGAATATGACATCAACAAAAAAGCCCATGTCGCTGGCAGCGTCTCGTGGCAGTCCAGCTTTTCAAACACTGTCAGCGGTTCGACGCGTAGTATCGTCACTAACGATCTGCCGACCCACGTCACCGGCGTCTTCCCGATAGCCGCCAGCGACCCGGCCTACGCCTACGACCGCAACCCGAATACTATCAAGACCCAAAGCTTGACGTACGCGCTCACGGCCAATCCTACCTACGGCAACCCTAATTGCATGGGCGGCCAGGTCGGTGTCATGCTAACCGGCGTGGCGCTCTTTAACGCCTTCGATGCCGGCGGCCGTGACGCCGGCGCCTGGGAAGTGCAGGACTCGTGCGGCGGACACCCTGAAAAACAAGGTGAATACCACTATCATACCCTCAGTAGTTGCATCAAAGACATTAGCGTCCACACCGTCATCGGCTACGCGCTGGACGGCTTTCCGATTACTGGGCCACAAGTCGCCGCGCACAACATCCTGACGACCACCGACCTGGATGAGTGCCATGGCCTGACCAGCACAGTAACGGTCAACGGTCAGACCACCACAACCTACCACTACGTCATGACTCAAGACTTTCCGTACTCAGCCAGTTGCTTCCGGAGCCAGGCCATCCAGCCGCCGGGCTTGTCCAGCAGCGGAGGCGGCCCACGCCCGTAAATCACACCCCGCGTGTAAAATAATTAGCTCTCAAATAACTCCTTACGGGCTATCATGGTAAGCGTAACCATGGAGGTTCCATATGGAGTACATTGATGAGAAAGCTGTCGAAAAATTGCTAACCGAAGAGGCATCACCAAAGATAACGATTTACCTCCCCGTCCACACCTCGTCCTCACCCCCGCATCTCACCGAAAACCAAATACGTCTCAAAAATCTCTTTAACACCGCCCGCGAACAACTACCGAAGCATGGAGTGGGCCAGCAATTAGCCGACGAGCTGCACGATGCGCTCCAGGAAATTTACGACAATCTGAAGTTTTGGGAACAGCAAACGCCGAGCCTGCTAATCTGCGCTAGCCCTGGCAGCGTACGCATGTTTCATATTGCCATCGATACTGAACCATTTGCCATCGTCGACGAGCAATATCACCTAGCGCCAGTGCTGGGCCTAATGAACGACACTCGTCGCTACTACGTCCTGGCTCTCGCCCAGCAAGACCCCGTAATGTACGAGGGCGACTTGCATCAACTGCAGCCTTCCAGCGTGCAATTGCCGGCATCAGCCGAAATCGCGCTGGGCATCGATGAGGCCAACCAGCGGACCGAGCACCAAAGCTCAGTCGGATCTGCCGGGCGGGGCATGAACGGCTTCAACGGCCGTGGCGGCGCCAGGAGCCCAGAACCATCGGATCGAGAGCGTTATTTCCGCAAAATAGACGCGATCGTCAATGATAAGCTTGATCGTAACCTACCGCTGTTACTGGCCGGCACCGAGACTGACATCGCTCTCTTCCGTCGCTTGAGCCGCTACCCGCACATCCTTAGTAGCGAATTACAGGGCAACTACATTGCCGTCCAGCCTAAGGACTTGCTCGGCAAAGCCAGCGCGCTGATTTGGCTGGAGCTAATCGAACCAGAACATCAAGCAGCCATTGAGCGATTCGAGCGTTTACAAGGCAGTAATACGGACAAGACGGCGGTCGACGAGGCCACCATCAGGAAGGCCGCCGGCATCGGCAGGGTAGAGACGTTGCTCACTAGCCTACTCAGGCGCACCAGCGATACCGTCCAGGATTCGCTGCACGATGTGCTGCGCATTACTTTTCCACCGACTGAACTCTGTCGCAGCCTGAATCAATTGGCCGTCGACGTCTGGCGCAATCAGGGCAGAGTGCTCTGTCTGGAGCCGCAGAAAATGCCCGTCCGCGGCCGGCTAGCCGCCAGCCTCAGGTACTAGCGTTTCGCAGGCGAAAATAACTGCTGGAGCTTTGGCGAGAAGTGGGGCTTTGGCTGACTTTGCTTTGATGCTTTCTCGACATGGGGCTTTGTGTGCTTAGCATCGTGTTTCCTAGCAAATGGCTGCGCTGGCTTAACCGTAAATGCTGGAGGTAAGCTCTGTTGGCCCGCATGTGAATGCGCGCTCGTATTCTCTGACAACGCATTTAATAGCATTCCTTTCATATCTATCGGATGTATTTTTTGATTCTTATAGGCGGCGTGTGAGCGCAGGGGTTTTGGCAAGTTTAATTTGGACTGGCTCGTGGAGACTTTGCTATGACTAGACGCCGATCCAGCTTGCTGCGTCAGGCGCGCAACAGCTTCATTTGGAGTGAAGGTTTGTCCTAGAACTGAGAGCTTCTTGAGTCGGTAATCAATCCCGCCAATATTTGAATCAGGTATGTTTAGATAAACTAGTGCGCCATAGCCGTCAGCTCGATAATTTTCCAGCGCGTTTTGGATGATTTCTCTTTGTATCTGTGGATTATCATTGCCGACGCCAAACTCAGCAATCCAAACTGGCTTATTATATTTGAACATCCATTCGCGAACAGCCTGTAATTCATGGAAGTTCGGCACATAGCCGCCAGACCAATAGCGGTCATACAGAACAGTCGTGCCAACGATATCGACGTAAGAATCACCTGGGTAGTAGGCAGCAGCGGCAGGTGTACCAGCCGGTGACCACACCCATTTAAGATTAGTTGCATGCTTACTTCGCGCCAAATCGATGACGTGCCGAT
>Ga0070679_100007713_pt1 | contig 10075 bp, 11 predicted proteins | sample KBSC63BmetaG_FD_65652 | JGI IMG/M metagenome (GOLD analysis project Ga0070679, IMG submission 65652) | Corn rhizosphere microbial communities from Kellogg Biological Station, Michigan, USA - KBS C6-3B metaG | ecosystem: Host-associated > Plants > Roots > Rhizosphere | place: USA: Michigan... | reverse complement strand
GAGTGGTACGATGACGGAACCGACGGCTACCTGGGGCCGCAGTGGGCGCTGCTGATCGCGGCGACGCTCGCTGGAGTGAAGTAGACGGGGCCGGCGCCCGCGAACGCCCTACGCCGACCCGCGGTTGGTCAGCGCGAAGGAGAGGCCCTCGAGCTCCATCGCCATGTTGATCATCTTGACGCTGACTTCTTCAGGGACTGTCAGGCGGCGGGGAGCGAAGCTCATGATCGCGCGGATCCCGGCGTCCACCACGAGGTCCGCGGTGGCCTGGGCGGCGCTGGCAGGGACGGCGATCACCGCGATCTCGGCTTCGGTGCTTTCACGATCCGTCGGCAGGCAGTCGAGCGCCCGGATGGTGAGCCCGTCCACGTCGCGGCCGATCTTCCGCGGGTCGTTGTCGTAGATCGCGGTGATTCGGAAGCCGCGCTCCGCGAAGCCGTTGTACTGTGCGAGCGCGGCGCCGATCTTCCCGGCGCCGATGATGATCACGCGCCACTCGCGCTCGAGACCGAGTATCTTGCGGAGCCGCGAGGAGAGCTCCGGCACGGAGTAACCGAGTCCGCGTTTTCCGAACGACCCGAAAAAAGAGAGGTCCTTCCGGACCTGGGCAGAGGTGGTTCCACCGCGCGCCGCGAGCTCGTCGCTGGATATGGTCGAGAGCCCCCGCGCCTCGAATTCCTCGAGGAAACGGAGATAGAGCGAGAGGCGTCGGATGGTGGAGTCGGCGATTCTTTTCACGTGGCGTGGGGCTTGTGAATTTCTTCACAAGTTAGCGGAATCGCACCCATCCTGCCAGCACCCCAGCACGTTTCCGCTCCACGACCCTCGGCGCGCCCTTCTCGCACTGGTTGCTACCGCACGCGGCGGGTTATCTTCGCACACCTATGCCTGTTCGCGTCACTTCGGAGATCGGTGCGCTCCAGTCCGTACTCGTCCATACCCCCGGCCCTGAGCTCCTGGCCGTGACGCCCGCCAACCGGGCCGACTACCTGTACGACGACATAATCGACGTCGAGATCGCCCAGAGCGAACACCGACGCTTCGTGGCGATCCTCGAGCGCTTCACCCGTGTGCACTACGTGAGCGATCTCCTCGCGGAGGTGCTGCTCGCAGGCGACGCGCGCGAGCTGCTCATCCGCGAAGCCACCCACATGGTACCCTCTGGCCCGCTCGCCTCCCGCATCGGCGAGCGCCCGCCCGAGGAGCTGGTGCAGATGCTGATCGAGGGCGACGAGGAGATCCCCGGCCCGCTCGCGCGCACGCTCAACGAGCACGGCTACATGCTCCCGCCGCTCCCCAACCTCTTCTTCACCCGCGATACGGCGATGGTGCTGGGCGATCACGTGATGATCGGCTCCATGCGCTACGGCGTCCGCTGGTCGGAAGAGCTGATCATGAAGGCGCTCTTCACCTACCACCCGCTCCTCGAGAATCGAGGAATTCTCTACGACGGCGCCTCGGAGCGGCGGAGCAACTACACGCTCGAGGGCGGCGACGTCCACCCGCTTCGCGCAGATACGCTGCTCATCGGTTTCAGCGAGCGCTCGAGCCCGGCGGCCATCGACTTCCTCACCGAGCTCGCCTTCGAGCACACACCGGTAACGGACGTCATCGTGGTGGTGATGCCGTCGGAGAATACCGCCATCCACCTGGACATGATCTTCACGCAGCTCGATCGCGAGCTCTGCGTGGTCTACCCGCCGCATTTCGTCGGCGCGGAGCGGCTGGCGGTCCTCCACAGACGGAAGGGCCAGCACGAGATGCGCGAGATGCCCAACATCTTCGCGGCGCTCCGCGAAGTGGACATCCCGCTCGAGCCCATCTTCTGCGGCGGCGACCGTCGCATCGTGCAGGAGCGCGAGCAGTGGGCGAGCGGTTGCAACTTCCTCGCGGTGGCACCGGGCGTCGTGATCTCTTACGCCCGGAACGAGGCGACGCTCTTCGAGCTCGAAAAGATGGGGTTCCGGATGATCCCAGCCGTGGACTTGCTCACAGGTCAGGACCGCGTTCCAGAAGGCGAGCGCGCGGTGATCACGTTCGAGGGCGCGGAGCTCGTGCGCGGCGGGGGTGGTCCCCGCTGCATGACGCTCCCGCTCAGACGCGACGATCCGTGGACGTAGACTCCTTCCTCGCCGAGCGGGCGAGGGACTTCCTCTCGGCCGGACCGGCGCACGCTGTACCGCTCATCGAGCACGTTTGCCAACTCCCAGGTGCGCCAGCGTTCGTCGCCGAGCAGATGGCCATGGCGCTCTTCGGCGGGCGCCCGGAGTTCACGACTGGCCCCGATGGTACCTGGCGCCTCGCACCGAAGCCGGAGCCGCTCCCCGCGGCGCAGGATGAGCTAGACTCGCTCTCGTACGCGGTGGTGGACGTGGAGACTACCGGCACCAGCGCGTCGGGCGGCGACCGGATCACCGAGGTGGCCGTGGTGGTGGTACGCGCGGGCGAAGTGGTGCAGCGCTTCGAGACGCTCGTGAATCCCGAGCGGGCCATCCCGCCCATGATCACGGCGCTCACGCACATCACCTGGGAGATGGTTAAGGACGCGCCGCGCTTCGGCGACATCTGCGGCGAGTTGCTCGACGTTCTCTCTGGGAACGTCTTCGTTGCGCACAACGCGGAATTCGACTGGCGCTTCGTCTCCACCGAGGTGGCGCGCGCGACCGGGCACCGCCTCGAGTCGCGCCGCCTCTGTACCGTACGCCTCGCGCGCAAGGTGCTTCCTCACCTTCCGAGCCGGCGGCTCGACAGTCTAGCGCACCACTACGGCGTGGAGATAGTCGATCGCCACCGTGCGCTCGGCGATGCGGATGCCACGGCCCGGATACTCCTCCGTCTGCTGAGGGAAGCGCGGGACCGCGACTGCGTGCGATGGGACGATCTCCAGCGGCTTCTAGCTCCATCACACGGCCGGCGTAAGCGGAAGCGCACCGCGCTCCCCGCGCCGGTGGACAAGGACACGACGGCATGAGCGCTCCCGAACCTCTCCTTCAGACCAGAAAGGTCGGCTCCTGGACCGTGCACGCGATCCAGGCCGGCGGACAGATGCTCGACGGCGGTGCCATGTTCGGCGTCGTTCCGAAGGTGCTCTGGGAGCGGCGCATCCCCGCCGACTCGCGCAACCGCATCCCGATGGGGATGCGCTGCCTGCTCATCGAGCACGACGCCGGACTGATCCTGATCGACACGGGCGCGGGGAACAAGGAGACGGAGAAGTTCTACGACATCTACGGGATCGAAAACGCCGGCGGCGAAGACCGGACCGCGCTCGAAGCCGGGATCCGCGCTGCCGGGCACCGACCCGAGGACGTCGCGGTCGTGATCAATTCGCACCTGCACTTCGACCACGGGGGAGGCAACACCTTCCGCGACACCGACGGGAGCGTGCGCCTCTCGCTCCCCAACGCGCGCTACGTGGTGCAGCGCGGCGAGTACGAGTTCGCCACCCACACCAACGAGCGCACGGCGGCCTCGTACTTCCCGCACAACTTCGTCCCGGTATACGAGGCGGGGCGCTTCGATCTGGTGGATGGCGAACGCGAGATCGTCCCCGGAATCACCGTCATCCCCACGCCCGGCCACGTCCCGTTCCACCAGGGGATCCTCATCGAATCCGGCGGCGAGCGCGCCTTCTATCTGGCCGACCTGGTCCCCACCGCGGCGCACCTCCCGCTCCCGTGGATAATGGGGTACGACCTGGAGCCACTCGTCACTCTCGAGACCAAGCGCCGCATCCTCGAGCGCGCGATGAAGGAGCGCTGGCTCGTGATGTTCGAGCACGATGCGACGAACACGTGGGGGAGAGTGGGCTCCGACGGCAAGTCGTACTGCCTCCTCCCGGCAGAGGGCTAGAAGGCGAGCAGTTGACTCGCTCGGCGAGGGCACCTAAATTGCGAGCGCACAATAGAATAAGTAGAGCGGGTTAAACCGCTCTCACCCTCTGGCCCCCGCGTACGAGTTGTTAGGGGTGTGCTGCAGGAGTTCACGCATCGAGACTCACCCGCAACGAGCGGGTGTTTCATCGTGCATCGCGGACTCCCCAGGGTAGTCCGCGTTTTTTTTCGTTTCCCTCTTCGAGGAGCATCGCCCATTCAGGATAGCACCAAGCGCATCCGCGTCAATCGGCAGATCCGCATCAGTCCACTTCGCGTGATCGCGCCCGATGGTTCCCAGCTCGGTATTCTCGATCTCGAGACGGCCCTCGCGCAGGCCGAAGCCCAGGGCCTCGACCTGGTCGAGGTAGCACCGATGGCCAGACCTCCCGTCGTCAGGATCATGGACTACGGGAAGTTCAAGTTCGAACAGGCCAAGATGGCGCGGCAGGCGAAGAAGAAGCAGCACGTCATACAGCTGAAAGAGGTCAAGTACAGGCCTGGAATCGATGATCACGATTTCGAGACCAAGACGAGACACGCGCGCCGCTTCCTCGCAGATGGAAACAAGGTGAAAGTGACGATGATGTTCCGCGGCCGACAGGTCGCGCACCCCGAGCTCGGCAAGGACGTGCTCGACCGGGTCTCCACCGAGCTCGCCGACGTCGGAAAGGTCGAGACCGACGCGAAGCTCGAGGGAAGGAACATGACCATGATACTGGCTCCAAAGTAGGAGCGTACGGGGATTACCCTCATGAAAATGAAAACCCACAAGGGCGCTGCGAAGCGCTTCAAGACCACGGCCTCGGGGAAGGTGCGGCGCTACAAGGCCAACAAGAGCCACATCCTGACCAAGAAGAGCCCCAAGAGAAAGCGGAACCTCCGTCGCTCCGATCTCGTGCAGACGACCGGCGATACCAAGCGCATCAAGCGCCTCATCCAGGCGTAAGGAGATAGATCAATGCCTCGCGTCAAATCCAACGTCGCACGACTCAAGCGGAAGAAGCAGGTGATGAAGGCGGCTCGCGGCGCCTTCGGTGCCCGCAGCAAGCTCTGGAAGGCCGCCAAGGAAAACGTCGAGCGTGGGTGGGCGTACGCCTACCGCGATCGCAAGAACAAGAAGCGCGAGTTCCGCCGCCTCTGGATCGTCCGCATCAACGCGGCCGCCCACCAGAACGACATGAGCTACAGCGTCTTCATGAACGGCCTCCGCAAGGCCGGCATCGAGGTCGATCGTAAGATCCTCGCCGACCTCGCCGTCCGCGACCCCGCCGCGTTTACAGCGCTGGCGGAGAGAGCGAGATCGGCGCTGTAGGTTAGAGGGAGAAGGGAACAGGAAACAGGAAACAGGGAACAGGAAAACCTCAGGAGGCAGAGGGCAGGAGGCAGGAACGGCACACCGGTCGAGATCTTACCGCCGGAGGTTCTACCTGCCTCCTGCCGCCTGCCTCCTCGCAGTTACTGTTTCCTGTTCCCTGTTTCCTGTTTCCTCTTTTCCCCTCTTACTTTTCACGATCATGTCTCTCCACGAATTCCTCGCCGCGGCGGAGGCGATCGAGCGGGAAGGGGTTGCGACCATCGATGCCGCCGACTCGTTCGAGGCGATAGACGCGGCGCGCAACGAGCTGCTCTCGCGCCGCAACGGACGCCTCACGGAGCTGATGCGCCAGCTGCCATCCATCCCCGAGGCGGAGCGGCGTCATGCCGGCGCGGCGATCAACCGGGTGAAGGAGACGCTCGGCAGCGCGCTCGATGCGCGGCGCGACGCGGTGGGGACGCGAGCACCAGCCGCGCCCGCGATCGATCTCTCCATGCCCGCGCGCGAGCGCTGGCACGGCGCGCGGCATCCGGTGACGCTAGTGATCGAAGAGATCGAGGCGATCTTCGGTGAGCTCGGCTTCACCATCGCCACAGGTCCCGAGGCGGAGCTCGAGTGGTACAATTTCGGCGCGCTCAACTTCCCGCCCGATCACCCCGCCATGGACATGCACGATACCCTCTACCTCGAGGGTGCCGGCGACGGCGGATTGCTGCGCACGCACACTTCGCCCGTGCAGGTGCGCACGCTCCAGACGTACGATCCGCCAATCCGAATTCTCGCGCCGGGGAACGTCTACCGCCGCGACTTCTTCGACGCGTCGCACGCGCCGATGTTTGCGCAGATCGAGGGAATGGCCGTGGACGAAGGAGTGAGCTTCGTGGATCTCAAGGCCACGCTCACGCACTTCGCCAACCGCTTCTTCGGCGAGGTGCCTACCCGCTTTCGGCCCAGCTACTTCCCCTTCACCGAGCCTTCGGCCGAGATGGACGTGGCGTGCAGGATCTGCGGCGGCTCGGGCTGCGCATCGTGCAAGGGAACGGGGTGGATGGAGATCCTCGGCTCGGGGATGATGCATCCCGGCGTGCTCGAGGCGGCGGGACTCGACAGCGAGCGCTACACCGGCTGGGCCTTCGGAATGGGGCCCGCACGCATCGCCATGCTGCGCTATCAGATTCCGGACATCCGTCTCCTCTACGACTCGGACGTGCGCTTCCTGGAGCAGTTCGCAACGTGAACGCATCGCACGAATGGCTCGCCGCGTTCCTCCCCGGCGCTCACCTCTCGGTGGAGGAGATGCGCGACATCATCACCGCGCGCTGCTGCACGGTGGACGAAGTCGTGCGACTGCGCGAGGATCTCTCGGAAGTCGTGATAGGTCGCGTGGTGGAGGCCGCCCCACACCCGGACTCCGACCACCTCTGGGTCACGCGCGTCGACGCGGGGCTCCCGAACGGGGAACTGCTCGACGTGGTGTGCGGCGCTCCGAACGTCCGCGCGGGCGCCACGTATCCGTTCGCGCCCGCAGGTTCGACGCTCCCCGGAGGGCTCAAGCTGGAGAAGCGCAAGATCAGGGGCGCGGTCTCCAACGGTATGCTCTGCTCGGCGCGTGAGCTGGGGCTGGGGCAGGACCACGAGGGAATTCTCGAGCTGCGCACCAGCGCTCCTCCCGGCACGCCGCTCCTATCCGCGATCGCGGTGGGCGATGCGCGACTCGTGATCGACGTTACGCCCAACCGGCCGGACCTTCTCTCGCACGTCGGGCTCGCACGTGAGCTCGGCGCCGCAGTCGGCGTCGTGCCTCGGCTCCCTCAGCTGCCGAGCTCCGGAAGCGCTACGGACACGGGCGGCAACGGCGCCGGTGTGACGCCTCGCGCGGTCGAATCGCGCGAGCGCGCCGCGACTGGCGGAGTGGATGTGAGCGTGGTGGACGCGGACTACTGCCCGCGCTACATGGGCGTCGTGCTGCGCGGGGTAACCGTGGCTCCGAGCCCGGAGTGGCTCGTGAAGCGGCTCACCGCCATCGGCTCGCGGCCCATCAACAACGTGGTGGACATCACCAACTACGTGCTCCACGAGCTGGGGCAACCGATGCACGCCTTCGACGCGGCGCGCCTCTCGGGGCCCGCCATCATCGTGCGCCGCGCTCGCGCGGGCGAGAGGCTCGTCACCCTCGACGGCGTGGAGCGCACCCTGGATGAATCGATGACGGTGATCGCCGACGCCGAGCGCGCACAGGCGATCGCTGGCGTGATCGGCGGCGGCGACAGCGAGGTCACCGAACGGACCACCGATGTCTTTCTCGAGGTAGCGCAGTTCCACCCGGCCGGTGTGCGGCGAGCGCGGCGAGCGCTCGGCGTGTCCACCGATGCGAGCTACCGTTTCGAGCGCGGCGTGGACGGAGAGCTCCAATCGCTGGCGCTGGCGCGCGCGGTGGAGATGCTCGTGTCGATAGCTGGCGCGCACGTCGAAGGCGCGCCGGTGGACATCGAGCGCATGCCGCGCGAGCGACACCGCGTCGGGCTGCGCCCCTCGCGCGTTTCGCGGCTGCTGGGTGTCGAAGTGCGTGCTGGCGAGATCGAGAAGCTGCTCCGACCCGTCGGCTACGAGATCGAGGCGCGGAGCGACGATCGCCTCACGGTGGTGATACCGAGCTGGCGTCCAGATGTCACCGCGGAAGTGGACCTCGTCGAGGAGGTCGCGCGGCTACGCGGTTACGACTCCTTCCCGGCCGAGCTGCGCGCCTTCCGCCCCGGGACGGTTCCGGACTCGCCCGTGGAGCTGATCACGCGGCGGGTGCGCGAGCGCCTGGTGGCGACGGGACTTCTCGAGACACGCCCCATGCCCTTCGTGCGCGGCGCCCCGCAAGGATTCGCGCGTGTGGCGAACCCGCTCGCGGAGAACGAAGCGTACCTGCGGCGCGAGATCCTCGACACGCTGGCGCGCCGCGCGGAGTACAACTTCACGCAGATGCAGCGCGACGTGCGCCTCTTCGAGATCGGCTCGGTGTTTTTCCCGTCCGGCGATGCGCTCCCTTCCGAGGAGCTGCACGCGGCCGCGCTCGTGACCGGCGGCCGTCGTCCGCCGCACTGGACCGAGGTGCGTCCGCCCGACTACGACGAATGGGATGCCAAGGGGCTGGCGGCCGAGCTGGCTTCGGTGGCGTTCCCCGATGCGCCGGTGGAGCTCCGCGCGGCCCGAGGCGCCGAGCTGGAGGGAGGGGTGCTCTGGCAGGTAGTGGTGGATGGCAAGGAGCGCGGCGCGGTGCGTCGTGTGACTCTCGACGCTCCCGTGTGGGCCTCGCCTGTGTATGGCGTGGAGCTTTCGCTTCTGGCGATCCCGTCGCGCCCCGTTGCGCCACGCGGCAAGCGGCTGCGCGCCGCCCCGCCCGCGCACGCGGCATCTACTGCGCGCACAGCGGGAGGCACGGGGAGGGCGGTCCGCTACCGGATGCTTCCCAGCACTCCGGCGTCGGACTTCGACATCGCGCTCCTCGTTCCCAACGATCTCTCGGCGTCGAGGGTGGAAGAGGTGATCCGGCGAAGTGCGGGGGAGCTGCTGGAGCGTTTGACGCTGTTCGACGAGTACCGCGGCGAAGGGGTCCCGGCCGGACTGCGGAGTCTGGCGTGGCGATTGACGTTCAGGCATCCGGAGCGCACTCTACGGGACAAAGAGATCGCCGGTCGGCGGCAGAAGCTCCTCAGAACCCTCGAAGGAGAGTTAGGTGTCCGACAGCGCACGACCTGACCTCGCGGCGTTCCGCGAGCTCGAGCAGCTCATAAGGGCCCTGGGTGATGAGATGGCCGCATGGCGACGTCGCGCGCACGAGGCGGAGTCGCGGCTGAAGGCGAACGAGGCGCGGCTCGCGCGCCAGACGACCCAACCTGCCGGCGTCGCATCCGGAGCCACACCCACCGCCGCGCCCGCAGCAGCGGCGGCACAGCCCGCGCCCTCCGCAAGCTCCAGCCAGCTCGTCGCCGCGCTCCAGCGCGAGAACCAGGACCTCCGGTTGCGCCTCGAGGCAGCCCGCCAGCGCACCCGGCAGCTCCTCGACCGTGTGCGCTTCCTCAGGCAACAGCACGAGATCGGGAGCGCCGAGCGATGAACACGCGCAAGTCTTCAGTCAAGGTGACCATCGTCGGTGAGGAGTACACCATCCGCAGCGATGAATCGCCAGAGCGCACGCGGGAGGTCGCGGCCTACGTGGACGAGACGATCCGCAACCTCATGAACGCCGGGGCGGTGGTGGAGTCGCACAAGGCGGCGATCCTGGCGGCGCTGCAGATCACCGCGGAGTACTTCAACGCCCGCAGGGCGCCCGAGGAGATGGCCGAGAAGCTCCAAGGGCTCTCGAACAACGTGAGACGGATGTTGCCCCCAGGTAAACGGGGCGATTAATTGCCTTTTATTCGGTGTACCGATAATTTCTGTTCAGGTAGCCGGTTAGCCACGTAGGATCAAGCGCTCGTTGCGGTTAGCGTCTCCGTCCCGCGCCCCACGGCGGCACTGGATCGAGACCCGCCCCACCGAGCTCCACGACGGCGGCCGGCGGGTTCTCCCCAAGCCACGCGACGATGCGGTCGCGTTGGAGCATAGATCAAATGAGCGAGACCGCGCTATTCGCCGCGTCGGGCGCTGCCATTATCATCGCCGCCGCGGCATTTTTTGTTCTCGGGAGGATGCGCGGCCGCGCCGCGGAGCGGATCGTCCAGGCGGCGGCCGGCGCAACCGCCGAGGAAACCGCGAAGCGCATCCTGAGTGATGCACGACGCGAGGCCGAGACGCTGCAGAAATCCGCGGTGGTGGCCGGGAAGGAAGAGTCGATCAGACTCCGCGAGGCCTGGGAAGCCGAGGTGGCCAAGCGACGAGAAGAGCTCGACAGAGC
>Ga0070679_100007708_pt1 | contig 10077 bp, 11 predicted proteins | sample KBSC63BmetaG_FD_65652 | JGI IMG/M metagenome (GOLD analysis project Ga0070679, IMG submission 65652) | Corn rhizosphere microbial communities from Kellogg Biological Station, Michigan, USA - KBS C6-3B metaG | ecosystem: Host-associated > Plants > Roots > Rhizosphere | place: USA: Michigan... | reverse complement strand
AACGTCGCCCTTCGTCAAGCTCAGGGGACGCGCGGCGGATGTCCAGCGATATGCGACAGTCGACCCGATGGGCGGAGAGGGTTTATCGATGCGCGAGGCCGAGCCGCCGTCATTCCAGGCCATGCCTCCTTCAGGGTGCGCCGCTGTGATGCGCGTCACAGGCGCGCGGGCGCCCGGGACCTAGAGTCGAAGCCGTCACCGAACGCGCTTTGGGGGTCCTGCCATGAAGAAGATCGCGTTGCTCGCTTGCCGCGCCGACCGGTTTTGCCGCCGTCTCAATGACGGCATGACGGCGATCGCCGTCGTCCTTGCCGTTCTGACGGCGGCAATGACGCTCGAGCAGCGCCTGCCCTATGTGCTGCACGCGATGGCGGTGATCGACCCCGAGACGGGTGTGTCCCTCGAGAATTTCTGAGCGCCGCGCGAGGGTCTGACGCAATTCTGAACGCGTCATTCAATACCTCGATCGTCATTCCGGCCAAGCGAGCGCCGCGTCCGGCCTTCGCAGCCGAAGCGGCTGCTTCGGCGGAGTAGGCGGAGCGAGCCGGAATCCAGTACAAGTTTCGATGAGACTCCTGGATTCCGGGTTCAGCCGCTGCGCGGCCGCCCCGGAATGACGATCGAGTGTTGGCGGGCCTTGAAATCGCGGCCTAGCGCGAAATTGAGTGGCAAAGCGTTTCGCTTTTGCGGAAGATGCGGCACGAGCGAGCGATCGCCAAATCAGGGAGGACAGCGATGAAACTCTACATGCACCCGGTTTCCACCACTTGCCGGCCGGTGCTGCAATTCATGATCGAGGAGCGGATCGATGCCGAGCAGCAGGTGGTCGACCTGCTGAAGGGCGAGAACTATGGCGAGGCCTATACCAAGCTCAACCCCAATCATCTGGTGCCGCTGCTCGAGGATGGCGATTTCCGGCTGACGGAGAGCGCGGCGATCCTGCGCTATCTCGCCGACAAGGTGGGGTCCGCCGCCTATCCCAAGGACCCGAAGAAGCGCGCCAAGGTCGACGAGGCGCTCGACTGGTTCAACTCGAATTTCTATCGCGATTGGGGCTATGGCCTCGTCTATCCGCAGCTCTTCCCGCATCTGAAGCGGCCCGATCCCGCGGTGCAGGCGGCGACGCTCGAATGGGGGCGCGAGAAATCGAAAGCCTGGCTCCAGGTGCTGAACGACCGGCTGATCGGGCCCGACAAGACCTATCTCTGCGGCAGCGAGCCGACCATCGCCGATTATTTCGGCGCCGCCCTCGTTGGCATCGGCGATCTCATCCATTGCGATCTCTCGGCCTATCCCAATGTTCAGCGCTGGGTTCGGGCGATGCGCGCGCGGCCGAGCTATGGCGAGGTCTGCAAGGTGTTCAACGATTTCTGCGCCTCGACCAAGGGCCAGGCTTTCGTCGGGTTGTAGGCGCGCGCTGCCACCGATAAAGGCGTATCTGATCAGGTTGAGCTTTCAATCCCTTCGTCGTCATGCCCGCGAAAGCGGGCATCCAGGGAAACTGCGGCTCTGGACCCCCGCTTTCGCGGGGGTGACGAGACAGAACGATCCGCCTGATCGTGCTCTGAACGCGTAACGGCCGCGAAGCGTACCGTAGCCGTCACGCGTCTTGCCTTGCCAGCCCGGCGATTGCTGCATTTCGCCAAACAATCCATTTGCGAGGAGGCCGCTTATCCAAAGCGGGGGTCGAGCGCATCTTCTTTCCCATGAGGCGGCCAATCCCGGCGGCCTTTGGGAGAAAGAAGGAGCACAGCAATGACCATCACCTCGATCCTGCGGAACGGCGCCCTCGCCATCGCGCTCGGCGCGTCGCTCGCCTCGGTCGCCCCGGCCTTCGCCGGCAGCGTCCAATCCGACAAGACGCAGATTCATCAGAGCACCAACAGCGGCGTCTATGACGGCGCGGCGTGGGACGCGGCGAAGAACGCCCCCAACGGCTGAGGGTGCGCCATAGATGGCGCGTTCGGGTGGAGCCGGTCTTGGCGGCAAGGCCGGTTCACCGCCCGAGCACAAAGCAGCAGGCCCAATCATGACAACACGTTCGATCGGAAAATACCGGCTCGCGGCCATTCTCTCGGCCGTCCTGCTGGCCGGCGCCCTAAACGGCGCAATCCCCGCCCAGGCGGAGTCCTTATCGCAAGCCCAGCCGGCTTCGCCGCTCGCGCTCGCGCGGCATTTCCAGGCCTTGACCGAAGGCGGCTTGTTCAGCCCCACCGAGGGGAGCGCGAGCGATCGCGGCAACACTTTCGATGCGCAGCAAAGCCGCGGTGCGTCAACCCCGGCCCTTATCCTCGATCGCGATTCACTGTGAGCGGCTCGCCGCCCGCGGTTGCGCGGCGGCTGGCTTCTTGCGCTCGGGACGGGATTTCCCGTCGCTGCGCAAGAAGTCGATGAGCGCGCGCAAGGCCGCGGGAAGCTGGCGGCGGCTCGGATAATAGAGGCAGAGTCTCTCGCCGACCGGCGTCCATTCTTCGAGCAGCGAAACGAGCCGCCCATCGGCGATATAGGGCGCGAGGTAATCGCGCGTCGTATAGAGCACGCCGATGCCGTCCAAGGCGGCGCCGATCACCAGCTCGACATCGTTGGTGATGAAGCCGCCAGTGACCGGAACCTCGAAGCTTTCGCCCGCACGGGCAAAGCGCCAGGGCAGGATGCCGCCGCCGGAGAGGCGAAACCGCAGGCAATTGTGGCTCACCAGCTCGTGCGGCGTCTTCGGCGCCGGATGGGCGGCGAGATAGGCGGGCGAGGCCGCGACCATGCCGCGCACCGGCTCGCTCACGCGCACGGCGATCATGTCGCGATCGATGGCGCTCTCGCGCCGGATGCCGGCATCGAACTGGCTCGAGACGATATCGACATTGGTGACATCGACCGAGACTTCGAAGCGGATATCGGGATAGAGCGCGGCGAATTCCTTGAGCCGCGGCGCGATCACCGAATGCGCCGCGGGCGGCGCCACGGTGAGGCGCACGATCCCGGCGGGCGTGTCGCGGAACTGGTTGATCGAATCGATCGCCGCTTCGTAATCGTCGATCACCGGCTTCAGCCGCGCGAGCAGCATTTCGCCCGCTTCGGTCGGCGAGACGCTGCGCGTCGTGCGGTTGAGGAGACGAATGCCCAAGCGCTCCTCGAGTGCGCGGATCGTCTGGCTCAAGGTCGCGGTCGAGATGCCGATCTGCCGCGCCGCCTTGGTGAAATGGCGCTGCTCGGCGACGGCGATGAAGGCCGCGAACTCTCCATAGGGCGTGATGCGCATCGCATTCCTCGTCGAATTGCAAACCACGGGGATCATAAGGAGCAGGCCGCGGCGGCGACAGGCCCCGCGAGTTGACGGCGAGCGCCGCCTCTTGTAGGTGGCGCGCGGCGAGCCGGGGGGAAGGCGATGGAGCTCGGTCTTTATACCTTCGGCGATCTGACGCCCGACCCGCAGACCGGCCGGGCGATTTCGGCGCGTCAGCGCTATGCCGAGATTCTCGAAGCGGGCAGGCTCGCCGACGATGCCGGCCTCGCCGTCTTCGGCATCGGCGAGCATCACCGGCTCGATATCGCGATTTCCTCGCCGGCGGTGGTGATGGCGGCGCTCGCCGCCGGAACGAAGCGCATCCGCCTCACCAGCGCGGTCACCGTGCTCTCGACCCTTGATCCGGTGCGCGTCTACCAGGATTTCGCGACCGTCGATCTCCTCTCGGGCGGGCGCGCGGAGCTGACGGCGGGACGCGGCGCGTTCCGCGAATCCTTCCCGCTCTTCGGCGAGGACATCGCCGAATACGACGCCCTCTTCGCGGAAAAGCTCGCGCTGCTGTTGCAGATCGACGCCGGCAATCCGGTCGAATGGCAAGGCCGCTTCCGCACGCCGCTGAAGAGCGCCGAGATCTCGCCGCGGCCGGTCGGCCGGCTGCCGATCTGGCTGGGGCTCGGCGGCACGCCCGAGAGCGCGCTGCGCGCCGGCACGCTCGGCCTGCCGGTCGTCCTCGCCAATATCTCGAAGCCGCCCGCGTCGCTGGCCGGCCAGATCGCCGCCTATCGCGCGCGCTTCGCCGCCTCGGGGCATGACCCGGCGCGGCAAAAGGTGGCGCTCGCGACGCATTTCCACGTGGCGCCGGACTCGCAAGCCGCGCGCGACGAGTTCTATCCCTATTACAGCGCCTATGCCGCGCGCGGCGACGCCTCGCGCGCGGTGCCGCGCGAGCTTTATGAAACCCGCGCGAGCGCGACGGGCCCGATCTTCGTCGGCAGCCCGCAAGAGATCATCGACAAGATCATGTATGAGCGCGAGCTCTTTGCGCATGACCGCTTCCTCGCCCAGCTCGATATCGGCGGCTTGCCCTACGCGAAGGTGGCGCGCTCGATCGAGCTCTTGGCGAGCAAGGTGATGCCTGCTTTGCGTTGAGGCGCGCGGGCGCGTGGCTAGCGGTTGGCGCGACGCCAGCTCGCGGGCGCGCTGCCGAAGCTGTGCTTGAAGGCGCGCGAGAACGCCGCCTCCGACTCATAGCCGATACGTTCGGCGATCTGCGCGATCGACGCGCTCGACTCCCGTAGGCTTTGCGCGGCGATTTGCATTCGCCACTGCGCGAGATAATGCATCGGCGCCATCCCGATGAGGCGCGAGAAGCGCTCCGCCAGCACCGAGCGCGACAGCCCGGCTTCCCGGCCGAGCTCGTCGACGCTCCAGGAGCGCGCGACGTCGCCATGCATCAGCGCCAGAACGCGGCCCACCGCCGGATCGCGCAAGCCGGCAAGCCATCCGGTCTGCTCCGGCGGAAGACCGTCGAGATAGCGCCGCACCGCCTCGACGAAAAGCAGCTCCGAAAGTTTCGCGAGGACCGTCTCGGAGCCGGGACGGCCGTTCGCCACTTCATTGGCGGCGTAGCGAAAGGTCGAGCGAATCCATTCCGCGGGTCCGGTTCCGTCGATCTCGAGCTTCATCGCCGGCGGCAGGGTCGCGACGATCGGATTGCTCGAGGCGCTGTCGCAGCCGAGATAGCCGCACACCATTCGTGCCGTCGCGCCGCCGCCGCCATGTCGAATGGAACGAAGACCGCCGCCCGCCGGCGAGAGAATGACATCCCGTCCCGACACCGGCGGCAGGCTGAGATCGCTGCCCATCACATGCGGATCGTTGCGCGGAAAGAGCAGGACCTCGCCGCTGCGCAAAGCGAGCGGCGCCTCTCCGTGCACCGCGACGAAGAGCTCGCCTTCGATCACGTAATGATAGGGTATCAGATGCGATGCGGGTCCGAGGAACGGCGCGCAGAGCGCCGGCGTCATCTGCGTGGCGATGCACCACGGCGCGGTGAACTCGGCGTCGAGGAACACGCCGCCGCATAGGCGCGCGGCTCTCAGCACATCCGACAAGGCGTCCATGCGGCAGACCGTTGATCCGGCGTTTTCGTCATGTCTTCCGGCGGCGCGATCATAGACCGCTTCGTCCGTCTTTTCATATACCTCGGATATGCGGGCGCGAGGCCGCATCAACCGCGCAACCAGGAGGAAGACATGAACACGATGGTTCGACTTGCCGATGCCGACAGATATGCCCGGGTCATCGAAGCCTCGAAAAAGGTGCATTGGGAGATCGAGCGCGACGTGATCAAGGGCCGCCGCTTCGATCTGGCCAAGACCTATCTGCCCAGCGGGCTGTCCCTCGTTCAGGAGCTTGCCGGTGTTTCAGAGGCGGAGCGCCGCTTCGCCAGCCAGATCCAGGGCCGCACCTATGCCAACATCTTCGGCTTGGTCGAGCGCTTCATCACGGCGAAGCTGCTCGAGGTCGGCCATGAGCACGCGCTCGGCGATCAGACCGCGCTCGAAGCGCTGGTGCGCTTCAGCGACGAGGAGCTGAAGCACCAGGCGCTGTTCCGCCGCATCAACGACATGATGGGCGCCGTCATGCCAGCGGGCTACCGCTTCGAGGTCGATCCCGACGCGGTGGCGCGCGCGGTGCTGGGCAAGAGCACCTGGTCGGTGCTGGTGCTGACGCTCCATATCGAGCTCTTCGTGCAGAACCATTACCGGCAGAGCATCGAGCCGGACAGCGAGCTCTCGGACTTGTTCAAGGATGTGTTCCTGTTCCATTGGCGCGACGAGTGCCAGCACGTCGTCCTCGACGAGCTCGAGCTGAAACGCCACGACGCGATGCTGACCGCGGAGCAGCGCGATCGCGGCGTCGACGATTTCATCGCGCTCGTCGTGGCGGTCGACGGCATCCTGCAGGCGCAAGCCGAGGCCGATGCCGGCTATTTTGCCGCGAATTGCGGTCGCGCGATGTCGACGGGCGAGGGCGATCGCGTCGCGGCGCAATTCCTCAAGGCCTATCGCTGGCAGTACATTTTCTCGGGCGCGACCCATCCGCATTTTCAGGCGATCCTGAAAGGGCTGATCACGGAGGCCCAGGGACGGCGCATCGAGGCGGCGCTCGCGACGCTCCGCTGAGGCATCCGAGGGGTGCCGCGCGGCACCCCTCTTATTCGGGCATGCCGGCGATGCGCAGGGCGCGAATGAGGCGTTGGCGGTCGCGCTCGCGGCGCTGCGGGTAGAAGCCGCAGATTTTCGCGATGCGCGCCTGCGGATCGATGCGGCGGTAGAGGCTCAAGACGCGAGCAGTCTCCTCGGCCTTGCCCTGCATCGCGTTGGCGACGAGCGCGACGCGCAACGCCGGCATCCAATTGGGCTTGACGCGCAGCGCCATCGCCGCCCATGCCGCCGCCTCCTCGTCCCGGCCGGCGACGAAATGGGCAAAGCCCATCGCGCTTTGTGTCAAGAAGACGCGCGGATCGAGTGGGTTGAGCCGGATCGCCTTGTTGAGGCTCTCGATCGCGCCCTCGGCGTCGCCGGCATAGCCGCGGACCCAGCCGCTGCGCTGCCAGGCGATGGCGAGATTGACGTCGAGCTCGAGCGAGCGGTCGATCAGCAGCAAGGCCCGGTCGACATCGTTGAAGAAATACGCGTGCGCATGTCCCGCCCAGCACAAGGCGACGGCGTCGTCATTGCCGATATCGGCGGCTTTCTCGATGAGCCGCGAGAGCTCCGCCGTATCGAAGCCGGCCGTCCAGTCATTGGCCTTGGCGAGAAGATGGCAGGAGGCGGCGAGCCCGTAAGGGGTCGAGAAATCCGGGTCCTTGTCGATTGCCGCATGAAACAGCCGCAAGGCCGCGGCGTTGCCCTCTTTCGACCATTGGTTCCAACAGTCGAGGCCGCGCAGATAGAGATCATAGGCGGCGACGTTTTCGGTGCCGCCGCGCTTGGCGCGATCGATCTCCGCGCGCTCGAGCTGCGGCGCGATCGCGCCCACGACGCGCGTGACGATCTGATCCTGGAACTCGAAAATCTCGGCCATCTCGCCCTCGAACCGGTCGGCCCAAAGATGATGGCCGGTTTCCGCCTCGATCAGCTGTGCCACGACGCGCACCCGCCCGCCCGCATTGCGAACGCTGCCTTCGAGCAGATAGCGCACCCCCAGCGCCCGGGCGATCTCCTTCGAATCGGTCGGCTTGCCCTTATAGGTGAAGGAGGAGTTGCGCGCGATGACGAAGAAGGCGCGGTTGCGCGACAACGCCGTGATGATTTCCTCGACGATGCCGTCGCTGAAATAATCCTGGTCCTGCTCGCCGCTCAAATTGTCGAAGGGCAGGATCGCGATCGACGGCTTTTCCGAGCCGAGCGCCTCGGACCGCGCCGCCGCGCGCTCCTCTTCCCGGACAGAGGCGACGAAGCGCAGGCCCCGGCGCGGCAGCGTCTTGATGAGGCGCTGCTCCTCGCCATTGTCGCTGAGGGCGGCCCGGGCGGCGTTGATCCGGGTGCTCAAAGCCGATTCCGAAACGATCCGGCCATGCCAGACGGAGGCGATCAAATCCTCGCGGCTGACGACGCGATCGCGATGCCGCACGAGAAACAGCACGAGATCGAAGACCTGTGGTTCGAGCGGAACCGGCGCCGTTCCGCGCAGCAACTCGCGCCGATCCGCATCAAGCGCGAAATCCTCGAACAGGTACCGCAAATTCCGTCTCGATCTGCACCGGGCGTGGCCGGCAAAGCCTAGCACCGCCCCAAGCGCGAAAAACCAAGAAAATCGTGACGGAAAGGTAACGGCTTCTGAAAGCGCCGGGTGCGGCGCGCGGGCATTCTGATGGCCGCTCGTCACCGCTTTGGCGCGGCAGGACCGATGCCGCCGCCCGGGACGGGCAAGAGCCCGCATCGGCCCGGAGGAATGGAACAGTCAGGAGAGGCGAATGAAACCGATTTTATGCGCATCCGCGCGCCGTGCATCCCTCGCGCTCTCTCTTGCCGCATGGGCGGCGGTCGGATTGATGGCGCCGCCGGCGACCGCGGCGGGCGAGAAGCTGGTCGTCAAGGCCGTTACGGAAAAGAAGGTGAAGCAGCTTCCGGCGGGTCCGCTCTATTGGCGGCTCGAGAATTTTTCAACGCTCGCAGAGGCGCAGGCCGCTATCGGGCCCACATCGCTCGCCGCCGAGATCGATGGCAAGGTCTGGCTCTTTACCCTGGGGCCAAAGGGCGGGGCGACGCGCGGCGGCAAAGAGGTCGCCGAGATCGGGCCCGTGCCGGCGCTCACCGCGCCCGAATATCTCCTGCGCATCAACCAGGCGAGCGGCCCGCCCGGCGCGAAGACGCCGGTACATTCGCATCCGGGTTCCGAAGCCTTTTATGTCCTTGCCGGGCAAGTCGGCCAGCAGACGCCCGAGGGGACCCACCATGCCGATCGCGGCGAGGCCATGAACGGGCACCCGGCCAATACGCCGATGGAGGTGTTCAGCAGCGGCAAGACCGATCTTGATCAGCTCGTCATGTTCCTGGTCGATGCGACCAAGCCCTTCTCGGTGCCGGCCAAGCTCGAATGAGGCGGGACATGTCATCGGAGAGAAGGGAGAGAGGCGAAATCGCGGCCCGGCGCGTCCTGGCGGGTCTTCTCCTGCTGACTTTTGCCGTCTCCGCCCGCGGCGCGGTTGCCGCGCCGCAATCGCTCAAGGACCGGCTCGCCGGCGTCTGGGCGCTCACCTCGTTCGACTCCTTCGATCCGACGGGGAAGAAAGTTCCGAGCGTGGAGGGCGGCGATCTCAAAGGCCGGCTCGTGCTGACCTGCGACGGCCAGCTCTCGGTTCAGATGATCGCGGAAATCCCGCAACTCGCTTCGAAGAATCGCCTCAAGACCACGCAAGCCGAAGACCACGCCGTCGCCCATGCGGTTCTTTCTTTCTTCGGCACCTACACGCTCGACGACGCGAAGCGGCTGATCAAGTTTCGCATCGAGCGCAGTACCTTTCCAAACCAGGTGACGGGAAAGGAGGCATCGCGCGCCGTGACGCTGAGGGGCGACGCGCTGCGCTTCGACAATCCCACGCGGGTGGCTGGGGGCAATGTCGTGATCGCGTGGAAGCGGATCACCGCTCTCGCGTCTCCGGGATGCGGAAAATGAGAAGGAATGCGACGACGCTCGCGCAAGCGGCGATGAAGAGGAAAGACGAGCCGTAGCTCACCTGGTCGGCCAAAAGCGCGAAGAGGATCGGGCTCAGCGCGACGCCGCCTTGGCCGGTGAAGCGGAACAGTCCGAGGAAGGTGCCGCGCGCCTCGGGCGGCGCGACATCGGTGCCGACGGTCTGAATCGAGCCGCCGGTCAAGGCCTGGAGCGCCACGCCCAAAAGGAACAGCGTCACATACCAGGCGAGCGAGAGATGCGCGATGGCGGTTAAGGCGAGCGCGGCCATGGCGAAGGCGACGCCGAGGAAGCCCGGCACCATGCTGCGCTTGCGGCCGAAGCGATCCATCATCCAGCCCGACAGGAAGCCGATCGGCAGCGACACCAAGGCCGCGGCGGTGGCGAGATAGCCGATCTGCTTGGCATCGAGCTGATAGGCGAAGGCGGCATAGAGGTGGAGGAGATCCGCCTGCACCGGCCCGCGCGTCAAGCCGGCGAAGAGCGTCAAGCCGAAATAGACCAGCCGCGGCATGACGATCTCTTTGAAGGAGAGGGTGCGGACCGGCGCAGCCTCGCGCGCGGCGGGCTCGCGCGCCGGCGCCGCCTCGTCGCCGGCGAAGCTCGAGGTCGGAATGAGAGCGAGCAGGGCA
>Ga0070679_100007707_pt1 | contig 10077 bp, 5 predicted proteins | sample KBSC63BmetaG_FD_65652 | JGI IMG/M metagenome (GOLD analysis project Ga0070679, IMG submission 65652) | Corn rhizosphere microbial communities from Kellogg Biological Station, Michigan, USA - KBS C6-3B metaG | ecosystem: Host-associated > Plants > Roots > Rhizosphere | place: USA: Michigan... | reverse complement strand
GATGCCGGCGCGCCGAGAACGATGGTCGCAATGCCCATGCCGACAGCGTGGCCCGTCGTGCCCCCCGGCAGCGGGAGATTGAACATCATCACCACAAACGAAAATGCCGCGAACAGCGATATCAGCGGCGCTGCGCGCGTCGAAAAAACAGCTTTCAACCGGATTAAGGCTCCGTACCAGAACGGTAGAACGAACGCATACATCACGCCGCAAGTGGAGGGACTTAGATAGCCGTCTGGGATATGCATCGAGATCTGCTCCGCAAAGCCGAAGGACGGCCGAAGTGGCGGGATTTCGATCCTGTTGTTCTAACCATGCTACCGCTCGGCGCCGTCCTGATGCCTTTCGAGACGGGATGGCGGCGTATTCCTAAAAAAGTATGATTAAAGACATTTAATAGTTATACACATAATATAACTTGATGGACCTCTTGCTGGAATCGTGAGCATATCAGAACCGTTCTTGAGCAAAGTCTTCCATATTAGAATCAGTTTTTGTGTGACTTTTATCTGAATTGGAGCGTCCTAAAACACGGCGATTCGTTTTCGCGTTTACAATGGTTTCAGGTGGCGAAAGATTTGCGTGGTTGTACTGCAGATCTCCAGCCAGACATTCTGATTTGTGTTTCTGCCGCTGCGCAACACTGCCGGATTCGGGGAACTCGGACAAACATTGGTTCTATATCTTCCATCAGGATTGCAACGATTGTTGATGTACGGCCATATGACAGACCTTCCGAACCGCTATTCATGAAACAGAGTTGTCACACCAGTTTTCGCTGCCGCCCCGACAAACGTGGCCCTCCTTCCGGCCTTTTCAGTTGTGAGAAGCTGCCGGGCAGATCATTTAAATTTGCTTGCTTGAGGTGTGAATTCGTTGGCGCGTCGTTTCGCGCGTTCCTCGGGCCTTAAACGTCTTTGAGCCTCTATAGTTTCGGTAATCAGACCCAACTCTGAGGTGTCCCCGGAGTTTCTGCGAGATGAAAGTAAACTTTTATACCAAAACTACGGATCTGTATGGCTGTGTAATCGTTCTTTCGTAAAAACATCTTAATATTTCTACTTAACCATTTGGAGCAATATGACCGAGTCTCACCCCCTTCACACCGGACGATCGCGAAGCAGGTTCTGCGCGGCACTCACAATAGCGCCGATTGCGCTTCTCACGCTTTTCTGCAGCGGAACAGCGCAGGCCACCGATGTATTGACATACAAATACGACAACGCCCGGACAGGTCTAAATCCCTCCGAATATGTCCTGACCCCACAAAACGTAAATCAGCAGTCTTTTGGAAAACTTTACAGCTTCCCGACGGATGGCTTTACGTATACTCAGCCGCTGTATAAGGCCCAGGTCAATGTGCCAGGACAGGGTGTTCGCAATGTTATTTACGTTGCAACCGAGCATGACAGCGTGTATGCGTTCGATGCGGACGGGAAAAACCCTCCACAAGGGTATCTTTGGAGGGTTTCGTTTATCAATCCCGCGAATGGCGTAACGACGGTTCCGTATGCCGATGTGCAGACTTCCGATATTGTTCCCGAGATCGGCATTACGGGAACGCCAGTTATCGACCCCTCGAGTAATACGCTCTATGTGGTTTCCAAAACGAAGCAGAATTCAGGCGGCGCCATCACTTACGTTCAGATGCTACATGCGCTGGACCTGGGAAGCGGCGCTGAAAAGATGAACGGTCCGACAGAGATTCGCGCTTCCGTTCCGGGAACGGGCGCGGGAAGCGTTAATGGAACGCTGAATTTCGATCCGCGGGTCGAGAATCAGCGGGCGGCGCTCGCCCTTTCAAATGGGGTTGTCTATATCGTATGGGCCGCACACGGCGATATGGGCAACTATCACGGATGGGTGATGGGCTATCGAGCCGCCGACATCAGCCGGCAGGTGGGTGTGTATTGCAGCACCCCAAACGGCTGGGGCGGCGGCATCTGGATGGGCGGGGGCGCTATTTCGACGGACAATCAGGGCAATCTGTTCCTGGCTGTAGGCAACGGGACTTCCGATCCCCCAACTAGCAGTTACGGCGAGTCGGTGCTGCGGCTTAGCACTGGTTCGGGAATCCAGTTCGGCGATTTTTTCATGGCCAACGATCAAGACAAATTGAATGCCGGCGACCTGGATATTGGTGTCGGCTCTGCCATTGTGTTGCCCGATCAGCCCGGTCCATACCCCCATTTGCTGGTGTCATCCGATAAAGCCGGAAATATTTATTTGCTCAATCGCGATTCAATGAGCGGCTATAACCCGACGGCAAACGCAAATGTGCAGACCATATTTGCAGGCACAACCCTTCACAATAGTTTTGCGCTTTTCAACAATACGCTTTTCGTCGGAGCAGATGGCAACACGTTAGCGGCCTATTCGCTGAATAATGGCAATCTTTCCTGGAACCCGACCTCACAGTCTCTCGATCGGTACGGCACGAACTATACAACGAGTGGGGCCAGTCCGGTGGTTTCCGCTAGCGGTACTGCGAACGGCGTCGTTTGGACGCTTGACAACTCCGCAAGAGGGAGCGGGCCAGCCGTTCTCTACGCCTACGATGCCCGGAATCTGGCAAACAGGCTTTACAGCAGCAACGATGCTCCCAATTCGCGGGACGTCCCGGCATATGCGGTTAAATTTTCGAATCCCATCGTGGCGGACGGAAAAGTATTCGTGCCCGGTCTCAACAGTGTAACGGTGTACGGCTTGCTCTCGTCTCAAGGAGCCAGCAATCCTCCGGCTGCGAGTCCGACTTTCAGCGCGCAGCCGGGTACAGTCTTCAATTCGCCTCAATCCATCACGCTGTCCGAGAGTTCGCAAGGGGCGACCGTCTATTACACGACGGACGGATCCATTCCGAGCACATCCTCGGCAGTGTATGACGGAGCGATCCAGATTTCGGGTCCCACCAGCATTCATGCGTTTGCTACCGGAGGCGGTTTCTCGCCGAGCCCGGTTGCCTCCGGCTTCTTCACCGTGGTATCGTCCACTACGCCTCCAGCTCCGGAGTTCACAAATGGCTTTTCCGCAGCGGGACTTTCGCTGAACGGGGGCGCCACGATCAACGGCAACAGGTTGCAATTGACAGATGGCGGCAATGGCGAGGCGCGCAGCGCTTTCTATACAACGCCTGTAAACATCCAGCACTTCACGACTGATTTTGAGTTCCAGCTCAGTTGGGCCGGCGCCGATGGCTTTACGTTCACAATCCAAGGAGGCGATCCGACTGCGTTGGGGTCGCTCGGTGGCGGACTCGGCTACGGTCCTGAACCGAATTACCATATCAGCTACACGGAGCGGAACATACCTCACAGCGTAGCGATCAAATTCGATCTGTTCGACAACTCCGGTGAAGGAACAAACACGACAGGCATATTCTTGAACGGGGCAAGTCCGACGTCGGCCTCGATTGATCTGACGAGCTCCGGAATCGATCTGCACAATGGGCACATCTATAAGGTTCGATTGACGTACGACGGCTCCCTCCTGGCTATGACCCTCGTCGACGCAAACGATCCGACCAAGACGTTCTCGACCAATTTCCCGGTGGATATTCCGGCGAACGTAGGTGGACCAACGGCCTACGTCGGGTTCACCGCGGGAACGGGCGCCAACTCGGCGATTCAGGAGATCTTGAACTGGAACTTCAGTCCGTCGCCGTACTTCCCATCCGGATTTAACTCGGCGGGAATGATTTTAAATAACGGAGCCGGCGTCACCGGCGGGAAACTCCAACTGACGGACGGCGGAGCAAATGAGGCGCGCAGCGCTTACTTCAACACGCCGGTGAATGTTGAGAAGTTCACCAGCGATTTTCAATTCCAGTTGGTAAACGCTCAAGCAGACGGCTTCGCGTTCGTACTGCAGAACGCCGGCCCGCAAGCGATTGGCTCGCTGGGTGGAGGCCTGGGGTACGGAATCGATCCCTTTACCGGTGTCGGCACCAGCATCGGCCAAAGCGTAGCCCTCAAATTCGACCTTTTCGATAACAGCGGAGAGGGCGGCAATTCGATTGGAGTTTTCACCGGCGGAGCGTCTCCTACGCAACCTTCCGTGGATTTGACTCCAACGGGGATCAACCTGCACAGCGGCGACACTTTCGCCGTTCACCTGACCTACGACGGAACCACGCTCGGCGCCACGATCACCGACATGAATAATCAGGCGCTGACCTATACGGCGTCGTTCCCGGTCAATATTCCGCAAGCTGTCAGCGGTAATTACGCCTACGTGGGCTTCACCAGTGGTACTGGCGGGCTGAGCGCTACGCAGAATATACTCTCGTTGACGTTCAGTAACACCGGGCAATAAGCAATAGGGCGTAACTATCCAGGTGATTCTCCACAGGCGGGGCTGGTGCGCACATCAGTCCCGCCCCTTTTCTTTGCAAGCAGGCGCACGCTGGTGAGTTGCTAGGCGGAGTATTCGCCTAGCAGGAGGCTTGCCCGGCTATTAACGGGTAAGAAAATCTGGCGCGCCCGGAGGGGCTCGAACCCCCGGCCTACAGATTCGAAGTCTGTCGCTCTATCCAACTGAGCTACGGGCGCGTCCTTTCGCATTATAGCCGCCAATGGGACAATCGAAACAGATGACCAGCGACGCTGTCGAGACGGAAGTAAAGCTGCCGGTTCAGGACACCGGCGAGGCGGCGCTGCGGCTGGAGGAGGCCGGATTCACTGTCAGCCAGCCTCGGGAACTTGAATCGAACAGCTTATACGATTTTCCGGACCAGCGGCTGAGAAGGGCGGGCATGGCGCTCCGCTTGCGTCAAGCCGGCGAACGCAGCATTATCACCTGGAAAGGACCCATTGAGGCGGGCCCTTATAAAATCCGCCCGGAATTGGAAACAACGGTGGGTTCGGTGGAGGTCGCCGCGGACATTTTGACACGGCTCGGATATGAACTGATCTTCCGGTACGAGAAATTCCGGACCGAATTCAGGCGGCCGGAAGCGCGGGGCTCAATCGTTCTCGACGAAACGCCGATTGGCGCTTTTCTTGAATTAGAAGGGCCCGGTGACTGGATCGATAAAACGGCAATGGAATTGGGATTTACGTCTGCCAGCTATGTACTCGACAGCTATGTGAGCCTGTATATCAAGCATTGCGAGGAGAAAGGCCGGCAACCGAAGCACATGCTGTTTTCGTCTTGACACTTGACAGAGGATGCCTCGCAAGTCCACACGCCGTGAAATCACTGTTTTTAGAATGAGGTGAGAATGCCAGACGTGGCCATAGCCGACGCTGCCGCCATTGAGCGCGCAACGGTGCAACTGACACGAGTTCGTGACGAAATTTCGAAAATAATCGTCGGCCAGCGCGATGTTGTCGACGGAGTGCTCATTTGCCTCCTCGCCGGCGGGCACGTCCTGCTTGAAGGAGTTCCCGGCCTCGGAAAAACTACACTGCTGCGGACTCTGGCTCGCGTTCTGCATCTTAAGTATTCACGCATCCAGTTCACCCCGGACCTCATGCCCGGCGACATCGTCGGTAGCATGATTATGGAAACGGACGACCAGGGCCATCGTGTTCTGCGCTTTCAACCGGGGCCGGTCTTCGCGAATCTGGTGTTAGCCGACGAGATCAACCGGGCGACTCCGAAGACGCAGTCGGCCTTGCTTGAGGCGATGCAGGAGAGAACCGTGACAAGCGGCACGTCCACGTATTCGCTGGAGCCTCCCTTTCTCGTGATGGCCACGCAAAATCCCATCGAGATGGAGGGGACATATCCGCTGCCCGAGGCGCAACTCGACCGTTTTCTGATGAAGATTCTGGTCACTTTCCCATCGCGCGACGATCTCAGCCGGATTGTGGATGTCACCGTTAAGCAGGAAGAACCCGGGTTGCAGCAGATCTTGAATCACGAAGATATTGCGGAGCTGAAATCGATTTGCCGGCAGGTAATCGTTGCGCCGCATGTCCAGGAGTATGCCATCGACCTGGTAATGGCGACGCAACCCGGATCGGCGATTGCGTCAGCTATCACGAACCGGTATATACGTTATGGCAGTTCGCCGCGCGGCGCCCAGGCGCTGATAGAATGCGGGCGCATTCTGGCTCTGATGAACGGGCGTCTCCATCTCAGCATTGAAGATGTCGCAGCGATTGCGCCCGCCGTCCTGCGGCACCGCATTATTCTCAATTTCGATGCGCACGCCGACGGCGAGACGCCGGAAACTATCCTGCAGCACATCATGACGGACGCGGGCGCTGGCGGACGCCGCCGGGCAGCCGGGTGAACGAACCAGGACCAACATGCACGAACCGCTCCTCGACAGCACGTTTCTCGAGCGACTAGAGCGGCTGACACTGCACTGGGACAAATCGTTTGCCGGGCTTGTTGGCGGTCATAATCCCTCGCGGTTTGGGGGATCGGGCCAGGAGTTTCTCGACCATCGTCTGTTCCATCATGGTGACGACTTGCGCGCCGTCAATTGGCGGGCCTACATGCGTCTCGAGAAACTCTTCCTGAAGATGTTCCAAGTGGAGCCTCGAGTTCCAGTGCGCTTGCTGCTCGATACAAGCGCGTCCATGGCGGCGGGCCACACACCTGGCCAGTTATCAAAATTCGATTTCGCGCGAAAGCTGGCGGCGGCACTCTGCTACATCGGCCTGGTCCGGTTAGACACCATTATGCTGCAGCCCTTTTCCACCCGGCTTCTGGATCCTTTCATCTGCGGAGGCGGCCGTCATCGCTTTCAGCCAGCCGAGGAATTCTTGCGGCTGCTCGAGCCCAAGGGCCGCACAAATTATCAGGACGCCGTCCGGCAGTTTATCGGCGAGTATTCGCAGCGCGGGCTGCTCATCGTCATTTCCGATTTTCTGGACGATCAGGACTGCCTGCGCCCGCTGCAGTATCTGGCGGACTTCGGCCACGAATTGAACCTGATTCAGGTGTGGGGAGATGAAGATCGCATTCCGGCCGGAGAAGGCGAAATGGAGCTTGTGGACTCGGAAACCGGCGACGTTCTGAAGTTGGGTCTGAGCAATGAAACGCGCCGCGAGTACACGAGCGCATTTGACGCGTATTCCGGCGAAATTCGTCGCCTGGCGCAGCGGAACGGCGGGCGCTATGCAGGTTTGCCCAGCAGCGCTTCGCTCGAAGAATCGATTTTCGGAGCGCTTGTGCGCACGCAGGGTGTGGCATAAAGCGGCATGTTTTTTCTGAATCTCAGCTTTGGTGAATTTGCTGCACTGCTCGCAGGGCTATCCGGAATTATTACTGCGCTCTACCTGCTGGATCGCACGAAACGGAAGCGCATCGTCTCGACGCTGCGTTTCTGGGTGGACGCTTCCCGGTTGGATGAACAGCGGCGGCGCAAACGGGTTCGCGATCCGTGGTCGCTGGCCTTGCAGTTGCTCAGTCTGTTGCTGCTGCTGCTGGCCATCGGGCAGTTGCAGTGGGGCAGCCGTGAACAAGCCGGCATCGACCATATCCTGCTCCTCGACACTTCATCCTGGATGGCGCAGCGGAACGGCTCTTCCGATCTGCTTGACGAGGCGAAACAGAAGGCGCGGGCGTATGTGGCGTCGCTTCCGCCCCGCGATCGTGTGATGGTGATGCGAGCGGATGGCCTCACCACGCCGGTAACCAGCTTCACGGATAACCGCAAGCAGTCGTTTCAGGCGATCGCGGCGAGCCAGCCCTCATTTACAGCGTTAAATTTACGGCAGGCCTTGGAATCGGCAACGCGAGCGTTGCACTGGTCCGCCAGCGGGCGCGGCGAAATCGTCTATATCGGAGCGAGCCGGATCGCCAATTCCGACGATGCGCCCGCCGCAACGCCGGGGTTACGCGTGCTGACCGTGGATGCGAGCGGTGAGAACGCCGGCATACGCCACATAGGAGTGCGCCGCTCCGAAGCGGCTGCAAATCTATGGGAAGCGTCCATTGTGTTGCGTAATTACGGAACACAGGCGCGCACCGTCGTTTTACACGTTCGTTTCGCGGCGTCGGAATTCGCGCCTCGCCGAATTTCACTGGAACCCAGCGAAAACATTAGCGCCGAATATCGTTTTACAACGAGCGCCGCCGGAACATTGGCAGCCCGGATCACGCCAGAGGATTCTCTTCCGTCCGACGACCACGTCGAGGTGGAACTTCCGTCTACCGGGTTGTTACAGGTCGCGGTCTTCTCTGCGCGGCCCGATACCTGGCGGCCCTTGCTCGATTCGAATCCGCGACTACACGTGGTCTACAACAGGCCCGACCAGTACACACCTCATCCCAACGCCGATGTTCTTCTACTGGACGGCATGGCTCCCCAGGCAGCGCCTCAACTTCCAAGTCTTTGGATCATGCCGCCCGCAAAAGGTTCGCCCGTTCCCGTCGTATCGACACAAACGAACGCGACACTGAACCGGTGGCACACGGACACACCGCTGGGCGCCGGACTTCATAGCAAGGAATTGCGGCTGCCCACTGCTGAGATATTCGAGAGCGCGCCGGGCGGCATTCCTGTTGCGAGCACCGACAGAGGTCTCGTGGTGATGGCGCAGCCCGGCAACGCCGATCGTGCCCGTTCCGCGGTAATTGGCTTTGACCCGATGAACGGCCCCCTGCGGTTTGAAGTTTCGACTCCGCTGCTGTTCGCAAATTTGCTGCGTTGGCTGGAGCCCGAAAGTTTCCGCACGTTTCAGCTGACCGCGGGCGCGGTTGGCCTCACATCCGTTCCCCTCGATGCCAATGAATCCGAGCAAAAGTTGAAGATCGTAGACGATCGCGGCTTTGCCGTGCCCTTCACCGTTCGAAGCGGTATCTTGCAACTCTATACAACGCGGCCGAGCGTTGTACGGATTCTCTCGAACGATCGCGAGCGCGTGCTCTCGCTGACGCTGCCGGGCATGGCCGAATTGGCCTGGCAGTCGCCGCCTGCCACTCCTCGGGAACTGGCGCGCACTTATTGGTTCGGCCCCTCCGCGGTGGATTTGTGGAAATGGCTTGCCGCACTTGGCGCTCTCGGGCTTCTGATTGAGTGGTTGTTCTTTGGCCAGCAGCGGCCGTTGCGGCGATGGCGTCGTGCCGAGCGTTCTGAGTCGCGCAGCTCATCGAAAGAGGCACTGATCGGCAGATGACGTTTACGCATCCATTCGCCCTGTTGCTTGTGGCGCTGCCGCTTGCTTATGGCGTGTACGCATGGCCCCGGACTAGCAGAAGAGCTGCTCTTTGCCTGAAGATGTTCAGCTTTACGGCGATTTTTTTGGCCTTTTCCGAACCTGCAATCAGGATGCCTGAAACGAAGACGGGCGTTGTTGTGCTCGTGGACACGTCTGCCAGCATCTCCAATACGGATCTCAACCGTTCTGCATCGCTCATCAATGCGATGGCGCAAGCCAGGGGCGGAAACTGGATGCGGGTCGTCCCGTTTGCGCGGCAGGCGCGTGCCCTGAAACCGGAAGAGATACGCAATGGCTGGCGGCTGGAGCGGACCGCGCGTGAAGAGGGCCAGGGCACCGACCTGGAAGCGGCTCTGCGCGAGGGGATATCGGCAATTCCGGCCGGGCGCATTCCCAAGTTGGTTCTCATCAGCGATGGCAAGGAGAACGAAGGAAGCAGTGCTCGAGCCATCGCGCAACTGCAGCGTCTGGGCGTGCCGGTCGACGCGTTCAGCCTGGAGGGGCGCGAGCAGACCGGACTTCGCGTGCTCTCGATTTCGATGCCGCGCGCGGCTTATTCCGGCGAGGAAGTCCCGATCGATTTGTCCGTGCAATCGATGGCGGCCGGTCAGGGCCGGGTATCGCTCAGCGTCGATGGAAAGCCACTCGGCGATAATCCCGTGATGCTGGCGGAGGGCGTCACCCCGGTACACGTGCATGCCCGCATCAATACAAGCGGCGTCACTTCGATTGCCGGGCGGATCACACAGCCGGGCGGCGGCAGCACTGAATTCGAACAGGCGATTAATCTCAACCGGCCGCAGGTTCTCTACATCTCCGAAGATCCGGAGAAAGCCGATCAGAATCTGATGCAGGCCCTGGGCGACGCTCAGTTCGATATCAAGCGCGATCCCAGCCTGCTGAATTCGCCTCTTGAGGCCTTTCAACTTGTCATACTGAACAACCTGAATCTGAATATGCT
>Ga0070679_100007705_pt1 | contig 10079 bp, 5 predicted proteins | sample KBSC63BmetaG_FD_65652 | JGI IMG/M metagenome (GOLD analysis project Ga0070679, IMG submission 65652) | Corn rhizosphere microbial communities from Kellogg Biological Station, Michigan, USA - KBS C6-3B metaG | ecosystem: Host-associated > Plants > Roots > Rhizosphere | place: USA: Michigan... | reverse complement strand
TCTTCGCCGGAACGGTCGAGAAACACATCGGCCGGCTGAAGGACCGGCGGCTCGACGCGCTCATAATTTTTGGCCGCGAACACGCCGAGGATGGCGGCGGCCTGCGTATCGAGCTGATCCAGCAAGGCCGCATCATAATGCGGAAAGGCGGACATGTCAGCCTCCCCGTGCCAGCATGGTGCGGATGGCTGGCACGAGTTGATCGCGCTTTATGGTCTGCTGTGCGGGCCGGTCTTTTACCCAAGCAGCGCGGCTCTCTGTCGATTTGGCAAGCTCGGCACCGAGGACGAGGTCTTTGACCTGCACTTCGCCACGGGCGCGCTCATCGCCCCCTTCGATGACGGCAATCGCGGCACCGCGGCGGTCGGCATATTTGAGCTGTGCCTTCATGCCGGATTCACCGACATAGGCTTCGGCCCGAAGGCCCGCGGCGCGCAATTCCTGCGCAATCCGGAAGCTCTCCGCTATTGTCCCCTTGTCGAGCACGAGCACCACAATCAGAGGCTCGGTCGCCCACACTTCGGCACCGCTGCGGGCGCGCAGTGCAGCCAGCAACCGGCTGACACCGATGGAAATGCCGGACGCGGGCACCGATTGGCCCGTGAAGCGCGCGATCAGATCGTCGTAGCGCCCGCCGCCACCGACGGAGCCAAACACGACCGCTTCGCCCTGTTCATTGGTGACCGGAAAAGTGAGCTGCGCCTCGAACACCGCGCCCGTGTAATATTCAAGTCCCCGGACAATTCCGGAATCGATGCGCACGCGGTCCGCGCCGTAACCGGCGATACTCAGGATACGGATGATCTCTTTCAGGTCGGCAATCCCAGCCTCGCCGATCGCGCTGCCACGGACGGTTTCGGAAAGCGCCGCCAGAACTGCCTCGTTATCTGCCCCGGGGTTCTCCGGGGCCACAAAGGCGAGCACACGCGCGGCCTGTTCAGGATCAAGGTCTGCGCCCCTCGTGAAGTCGCCCGATTCATCCTTGCGTCCCGCACCAAGCAGCGCGCGCACACCCGCAACACCCAGCCGGTCGAGCTTGTCCACCGCCCGCAGGACAATGCCGCGGCGGGTGCGGTCGGAAATCGCGACACCGGCGGCTTCCAACACGCCGTCGAGCAGCTTGCGGCTGTTGAGCTTGACGACATAGTCGCCGCGTTTCAGCCCGAGGGCTTCGAGCGAGTCCGCGCACATCATCAAGAGCTCGGCATCGGCCGCCGGCGAAGCGGTGCCGACCGTATCGGCATCGAACTGGGTGAATTCGCGGAAGCGGCCCGGGCCCGGTTTCTCGTTGCGCCAGACCGTACCCATCTGGTAGCGGCGGAACGGCTTCGGCAACGCCTGAAAATTCTCCGCCACGTAGCGGGCGAGCGGTGCGGTCAAGTCGTAGCGCAACGAGACCCACTGCCCGTCATCATCCTTAAAGGAGAAGACACCCTCATTCGGGCGGTCCAAATCGGGGAGGAATTTGCCAAGGGCATCCGTATATTCCAGCGACGAGGTCTCCAGCGCCTGGAATCCATAGGAGCTGTAGACGCGCCGGATCGTGTCAAGCATGCGCCGCTCGGCGGCAAGCTCGGCTTCGTCACGGTCTTTGAAACCGCGCGGCAGCCGCGCCTTGGGGCGGAATGTCGTCTGCTCGTTCATCGAAAAACGGAAACCTTGAGGTTAAGCGCGTCACCCATAGCCGTAGAAGCCGTGACCCGCAAGGAAAGGAGCCTCCGGGGTTACGGGCGGCGGCTCAACGCCTCGTAAAGAGTGAAGCGGTCCAGCTGCCTGGGCTCGAACCAGAGACCTTGGGATCCGCAATCCGACGCGGGCCTTTGATTCCCTTGGCTTTCTCGCTTCCTTATAGCGTCTAAGCCGCGCCGCGAGGTCGGCGCGCACCTGATCTTCCGCCTCAATACGCTCGGCCGCCTGCTCTTGCAGCTTTCCCGCGCCTTGCTGTCGAGATCAACGGGGCTCGCTTCAGTAAGCGCCCCAGCACTCAATGATCCGTGGTCTGTTGTGGTGCACCTGGAACAACGAGTGCATATCGAAGACCTGTCCGCTGTCGCTGGGGCCGCCCAGATATTCCGTGCAGCAGCAAGCTTGCCCGTTAGCCTAGTCCGCTAGTACGCCGCTGAATCGAAGGGCACGACCACCATGGTCCGAAACAGAATTTGAATGTCCAAAACAAACGACCAATTGCGAATATATTTCGTGTCATGAGCAACCCGGTCGATCATATGCCCATCATGTGCTGCCCCACCGCGAAAGCCGGAGATTTGGGCCAGACCGGTAATCCCCGGCTTCGCTTTGAAGCGCAGCTGGTAACCCGGGATCCTATGGGCGTAATACTCATCATGGACGACCGCGTGGGGCCGCGGACCAACCAATGACATTTCGCCTTTGAGAACGTTGAGCAATTGCGGCAGCTCGTCGATACTGCTGCGGCGAAGAAAATGCCCTAATGAAGTGGTACGCGTATCATCGCGTTCGGCAGCAAGAACGTTAGGCCCATCCTCGAGCACGCGCATGCTGCGGAACTTGTAGATCACGAAGGGCACGCCATCATACCCGGTACGACGCTGGCAGAAGAGCACCGGGCCAGGATGATCGATAAATATCAAAATCGAAATCAGCGCAAAAAACGGCGCCAGAAATACGAGCCCAAAAACCGAAACTAAAATGTCGAAAGCACGCTTAGCGTGCGCCCGCTGGAGCCGGCTAGCAGCAGCCTCGAAATCCGGGTCCGCGAAGTCGACGCCCCCCAGCACACATTCGCCCAACATACCCATACCCCTATTAACCCCTCGAATAGGGCAAGGCGACTAACGCTGGGGGTGTTTCAAGTTGCTGCTGCGCAATAGTACTGACGCACGACAAGGCGCCGACGAAAGCTGCAGCGCAGCACAGTCGGCCTCAACAAACTACGGCACCCCTCAGCGAAAATTTAATCTCAATGCGGAAATATTTGCAACCATAAGTTTCGTCGCAGTGCAATTCCAACGCCCATTTGCAGTATCGACTTTCACCGAATCCAGCTAAGGCATTGAATCAGTTACATTGGGAGAGCCTGCGCAGGCCGCCACGTTAAGAATTTGAAAAGGGTGCTATCCTACTCTAAACGAACTACGTGCTGTGATTTGCTGCCTCAAGTGCAGGAATGTTGATGTCAAAAAAAGACGACGCAACACGTCCGAGATTTCCAGGGGCATTCATCTGCGCACCGCAAAGGGCGAGAGCCAATACCAAGGGCAGCGAAAACTTCGGTGAGACCCAGACCGGTCCCGTTTCCGAGCATCATGATGGAACTGTCAGAACCAAACGGCGGTGGGCCCCCGGTTTCACGCTGCTTCTAGCTGTCGGCGTTTCCGCCGTTTCCTGGGCGGTGCTGGCATGGTTCATTATCGCCAACCGATGAAATCCTGGTCTACGCAGCATCGGCATTCGTGCATTTGAGAATACGGCAAGTCTTCCAGACAATCCGTCTGACAGATGGCTCCCAATAAAAAGAATTTCGGCGCAGATACTTAGAAGAAACGCTCTCCTACGACGATCACGTCATCGGATTCGATCTTGCTGTTGAGATCCACGCGATCGATATTCGCGTTATGGCGCGTGACCGTGACGCGATTTTCGCTGCCCGTGTCAGTAAGCCCACCGCCGCGGGCAATTGCCATTCGTAAGGTCATTTCGGGAGTTAGCGGATAGGCTCCGGCCGCTTTGATCTGACCGGATATGTAGAACAACTCAGCCTTGGGACTAAAGATCTTATCTCCAGGAGACACGAGGGGATCTTGGGAGGCATCCCCTGTTGCGATCGCCTGAACGGCAATACGCCGCTGCTCTCCATTGAGCGGACGCAGGATCACGTATTCCGAGCCGCCCTCGCGAACGCCGCCGACACGAGCAAGAATCTCAGAAAGCCTGTAGGAGCGATCGATGGGGATTAAGCCGGGATTGGCGACGCTGCCCAACACGACGACGGCTCGTATTGGATTAACGAGAGTTATGGTGACGAGAGGATTGGCAAACAGTCCTTGAGTTTTCAGCGTGCGATCGATTTCATCGCCGAGCGCAAGCGTCGTGCGATCTGCGGCTGGTATGCTTCCAAGATTGGGAATTTCAATCGTACCGTCGGGCTTTATTTCCTGTTGCAGCTTGAATCCATCGGGGCCAATCAATTCGATATCGATCTTATCGCCCGGTCCGAGTGCGTAATGGCTGAGTTCAGCCGATTGCGCGAACGCGCAAACCGGCACGGAAAAACTTACCAACACAGCGCATATGAATGGGAAGAAGACTTGCATCCACCGGCTCATCATATCCCCCATCGACTAAAACGCAATCTCTGCCGCCAAACCCACTATATAGGTTTTATAGTTGAAATCGGTGAGGTTGGCATCCCTGTCTTCTCGGCGGACATCAAGGGACAAGGAATATCGGCCCCTTAACGTATAGCGTATCGACGCGAACACAGCGTCGATGGTCTCATGGCTGATGTCTACACCGTTAACGAGGGCAACCCCTTTGAAATTTTGTTTGTCGACCAAGCCGCCGAACTCGAAGGTCCATTGGGGCGATATCGTGTAGTCAACGATCGCCGAATAGCTCTCCGAAAGGGAGAAGGTGACATCGTGCCGCATAGTAGGCACGGGCGACCGTTGGAAGGCGAAGCTTCCGCGCAGCAGCGGTGTTGGCCGCACGGTCAATTGTGCTTCGTAACTGGTCCCTTCAAAGCCGGTCGCACCGGGAAGACCTGGCCGCAACGATGTGTAAAGCGGTGAGAGGACGATTTCCAAATAGGGACCAAGGCTTTTGTCCCACCTCAACCCCGCAGCGTATATTTGATACGAGTCCTTGATGAGATCCGACCCGACGAGAATAAAGCGATGGGGAAAATCGGTTTCCTCGAAACGTCCGAAAATCGAAAGCTCTCCGACCCCAGGCGATCTGTATCCAACTCCAGCCGTACTTGAAAAGGAATTGAAGTCCGAGGTCGTAACAAGGGCGGCGCTGTTGCGCCACCATTGCTGCGTTGCGGAAAAAGCCGGCACCAATCCCGTGGCTCGTCCACAAAGGGCATTCAGCGAAACTGACGTTACGGTCTCGACATTTTCCGTAACCGATTGCGCCAGCTCCAAAAGATCGCTTTGGTGCCGGGCCAAATTGCCTGTCAGCGTCGCGTTGCAATAATCGAAATTCCCGGCCAGACCCGAACTCAGATCGATTTGTTCGCGGTTAAGATGCTCGTTGCGACGGTAGAAGTCGTAGCCGATGCCCCCCTTCACAAGAACCGAAAGAGCCCCCACCGGCTTGGCCATATCGATGGAAAGCCGCGGCGTAAAGATTTCGTCCTGAGGTTTTATACCCCGGCTCGCCGCAAGCGCGGCTCCCGAGCGGGCCACATTAGAATCGTAACTTACGCGGGCGTTCGCCCCGATATCGAAGCGGTTCGTTGCGGCAGGGGAGGACTCCGGCGTGGGCGCTGTTGTCTGAGCAGCGCCGGGCGTGGTTGTTGCCCATGCGGCAAACGCACCACAAAGAACAAGCCCCGCCGAACGCATGGCTTTCGTCCTCCCGGAGTAGGAACGGTTCTGTGGCCCTGGTAGGCCGCACAAGCAAAATCGATTTATATCAGTCTACGGATGCTTACAAAAAACCTACATACCGCCCAAACACTTCGTACCGCGGCGCAAACCGTTTTCAAAAGAACAGGCTGATAAACCCGGCAAGCGCCGGGTATCATCTAGACGCGTCTTATCCCAAGCATGTCGAATGCGCCCCCGCCTGTCCGCGGACCGTGCACTAGAGCATACGTCCGCTTACACCCCTTTTGTAGCTCGGAGTGCAGAGGCACGCCAGAGGAAAGCGCAAAGCATGCATCACGCGTTTTCGGGCGCCGCATCGGTTCCGGAACTTAGCGCATATCGAAAGGAAAACAGATCGAGCTAAAGTAGGTAACTACCGAGCAAGTGGAGATCGGAGGCATGAACGCCCATGAGGTCTACGGTGTCTCCAGTAGAAAAACTGACACTTGTATACGTACCGTGGTCCACAAGCGTCGGCTTGTAGCCCTGTTTGATGAACGTCGAAATGTTCAGGCGATCGGCCTCCCCGTTGGCGTCGAAGTCCATGATCACGTCATGCCCACCATGGTTATAGAATTGGAAAGTGTCGTCTCCGAGGCCGCCGATCATCGTGTCGTTGCCGGTGCTGCCTCCATTAAGCGCGTCATTTCCCGCACCGCCATAGAGCACGTCGTTTCCACCACCGCCATTGAGAACATTCGCACTGGAATTTCCCGTGAGGCGATTGTTGAGTCCATTGCCGGTGCCGTTGAGATTTGACGTCCCTGTCAAGACGAGCTCCTCTACGTTGGCAGTAAGAGCATAATTGACGGACGCGTACACTATATCGATGCCGTTATTTGTCGTCTCTATGACAGAATCATGTGCGTTGTCGACGACATACAAATCATTGCCAGCCCCCCCCTTCATTGTGTCCGAGCCGGAACCGCCATCGAGAGAATCATTTCCCGTTCCGCCGATCAGGTGATTCGCACCGGCGTTTCCGGTCAACGTGTCGCCAAGGTTGTTTCCCATTCCATCTATATTGGCCGAACCGGTCAAGATCAGACCCGTTTGAGTGCTGTTGAGTGTATAGCTCGTTGCTGAATACACGGGAGTCGCCGTGCCCAAGCTTGTATCGATCGCCACAAGTAGGGCGCCTGACGCCACACTCGTGTTGCCCGCCGCATCCGTCGCCGTTTCGGTGATAGTGTGCGTACCATTTGCCAAGGTCGTGCTCGTGATGCTCCATGCACCCGTTCCGCTCGCGATGGCGCTGCCAATCTTGTTCATCCCGTCGAACAGATTGACCGTGCTGCCGGCTTCGGCAGTGCCCGTGAAAATCGGGTTGGTCACAGAGGTAACATTGTCCGTGTTGGAAGTACCCGTATCAGAACTGGCGGCGAGATCGGGCGTGCCAGGTGCAGACGGAGGGGTTGTATCCACAATCACCGAAATCGGGTTGGATGCGGAACCCACATTGCCGGCGAGATCGGTGGCGGCCGCAGTGATATTGTGCACGCCAGCGCTCAAAGCGACGCTGGTTATGCTCCATGCACCGGTGCCGCTCGCCACCGTACTTCCGATCAGGGCAGTCCCGTCGAACAATTTCACCGTACTACCGGCTTCCGTCGTACCGGTGAATACCGGGTTGAGCACAGAGGTGACATTGTCCGTGTTGAATGCCCCAGTATCAGAAGCGGCTGCGAGATCGGGCATCGTAGACGGTGCCGTTGTATCCACCACGACGAAAAGCGGAGTGGATGCGGGGCTGGTATTGCCGGCGGCATCCGTGGCCGCCGCAGTGATATTATGCTGACCTTGGTTCAACGCAGCACTGGTGATGCTCCACGTGCCGGTGCCGCTTGCCGTTGTACTTCCGACAAGGGTTGCCCCGTCAAACAGTTTAACCGCGCTACCGGCTTCCGCTGTGCCCGTGAAAACGGGCGACGTGTTGTTCGTAATATTATCGGTGTTCGACTTTCCGGAATCGGATGCCGCACTGAGATCGGGCGCGGAGACTGCGGGTGCCACCGTATCGATGATGACGATGCCCGCAGCGGAAGCGCTGCTTGTTCCGGCAGAATTCGTCGCAGTGGCAGTAATGCTGTGCGTGCCATTTATCAAAGTGGAGCTGGTGATCTTCCAAATTCCAGTGGAGTCCGCCGTTGCACTGCCGATTTGTGTCGCTCCATCGAACAGCTTTACCGTGCTGCCGGCCTCGGCCGTGCCGGTAAACACCGGGGCACTGATCTTGGTAATATTGTCGGTGCTTGATGAACCGGTGTCGGTGGCCGTGCTCAGGTCCGGAACTGAGGGCACCAAAGGTACGCTAAGGGTCTGAGTACCTGTTCCCCCGGAAGAAGCTGCCGGCAAATAGGCATAACCGGATCCGGAAAAGCCAACATAAACCTGACCATAGGTGTTGGGATCACCGGATATCGTCTTTATTTGATCGAGATCTCCGGTCGGATAGTCACCGATGTTCACCCATGATTTGGCGCTATCGTTGGATTGCCAGATACCGTAGACGCTATTTACGTATCCGACGATATAGATTGACGGATAGCCGCCGGCCGTCGCGGGCGCGCCATAACCAAATGTCGTGACTTCGAGAACATTGGGAATCGCCTGCCACGTCTTCCCGCCGTCAGTCGATTGATAAAATGCCTCGGTGTCGGGATGGTGAGCGACGCCCTGTACGCCGCCCGTGAAGAACAGATTGCCTGCAACGCCAGGTAGGGCTTCAATTTTTGCATTGTAGGAAGAAAATGCGGATATCTCTCCGCTGAACACTTTCGTCCAGGTTGTGCCGCCATCTGACGATCTGTAGACACCGCTGTTCGAGTTGCCCACATAATAATAATAGAACGTGTCGGGAAGAACGCGATCCGCGGTTACAGTCGTTCTGTCGAGATAGTACGCCCAATCTGTTAGACTCCAATCCGATATCCCGGGGAGAACGACCGGCTTCCAGCTCGCGCCACCATCTTTGGTGTAGTAGGGCGCATAGCCGTCCGCCGGCGCCCAGACGATTTCATTAGGAGTGCTCGCCGCAATGCTGCCGCCGATTGCCTGGCCCGCAAAGCTCGGAAACGTCGGAAACACGTGCCAGTTCTGGCCGCCATCCGTCGAATAGCCGGACTGCTCGGATCCCCACCAATCGGAAATGCCGACGAGAACATTCGGATTGGACGACGCATAATCCAAGGACCAGCCGGCCGAGAATGGATTCTGCCCGGCAACTCCATATGTGCTGGGATATTTGTCCGGATCGCTAACATAGAAAAATGACCGGTCCCATGATGCAACAACGGGATGTCCGCCGGGCGCAACGATTATGTCGTTGGCTACCAGCTGTTCTATGCCCGCACTTTGGGAATTCCACACAATATCGGAATAGGGAATGTCGGCCGGCAAATTCGCATTCCAAACGCCGACGCCTGCGGAAGTCCATAATTTGCCTTGGACCAGCGGGTCGAATTCCATGCCGCCGATCGACATATATTGCTCGGTGTGAGCGAGCCACGGAACGTCGGTTGCACTGAAATTTGTGCTCCAATCCCAACCGCTCCAGGTGGCGCCTCCGTCCTTGCTTTCCTGCAAAAAGCCAGACGGCGCCGAAATGATGAGATGCGACGCATTAAACGGATCAACTGCTATTGTCTTTATGCCTTGAGAATTGTCGGGATTAAGTTTTGTCCAACCGCTGCCGGTATGTTTCCACAGTGTCGTGTTGTCGCCCCCTACAGCGTAGTAGACGCCGTTCGCAACGGTCGCAAATTCGACATCCGCCGGGCCGCCCGCCAGCGCAGTCCAGGAAGACCCGCTATTGGTGCTTTCGTACACACCGTGACCGTAGCTGGATGCATAAATGACATTTGTCGCCCCACCGCTTATGCCTCCGCTGGTGTCGAAGGCGATACCGGTGAATCCAGGATGCTGTCCGCTACCATCGATACCCGCGCCGGGCACCGCCGCGACACTCGTCCACGTAACGCCTCCGTCCTTGGTGACAAAGAGTCCGTTCTGCTGTGTTCCGACATAGACAATGTTCGGGTTGTTGGGATCCACAGCCATTTTCTGGCCGTAGGTACGCGTTCCGTCATTCGGCTCTTCGGCGACATGGGTGAGTGCTGTTTTCGTCCAACTCGCGCCCTTATCATTGCTGCGATAGACGTTTCCCAGATACTCCATATAAAAGATATTCGAATCGCTAGGAGCGATACGAATTTCATAGACGCCTTCGGCATGCGAGATATCGGGGTTCACCTCGCTTGCAGGCATGCTCGTTGATGTCACCAATTGCTGCCACTGCGTTCCATTCCAGCGATACGCGCCATACGTATCCGTCCTAACGACCATCGTGCCATCCGGCGCAATATCCATGCCGGTAAGATAGCCGCCGGCACCGATCTTCAGTTCCTTCCAATTGTTCGATGCTACCGGATCAACAACCAACGTACCGCCGGCGCCATCATCGGACAGATGCCAATAGGAGGAGAGATAATTTCCCGTCAGCGCGAT
>Ga0070679_100007704_pt1 | contig 10079 bp, 4 predicted proteins | sample KBSC63BmetaG_FD_65652 | JGI IMG/M metagenome (GOLD analysis project Ga0070679, IMG submission 65652) | Corn rhizosphere microbial communities from Kellogg Biological Station, Michigan, USA - KBS C6-3B metaG | ecosystem: Host-associated > Plants > Roots > Rhizosphere | place: USA: Michigan... | reverse complement strand
ACACGCCCTTCATGCCCGCAAGCTCGCACAGCCGCTCCGCAAGTTCTACCGGATACCGGTTCGCAAACTGCGGCGACAGATGCACCATCCGTCCTGCCTGGTCGGTCATGGCCGCCACCATCCGTGGATGCGCATGTCCCAGCGCATTGACACCCATCCCCGCCATCAGATCCAGATAGCGGTTTCCCGAAGTGTCATAGAGATAGACCCCTTTTCCGTGGTCCATCACCACCGGATAACGGGCATAAACCGGCAGCAGATGCGCGGAGTCTCGATCAAGTATTTTTTGGGCGTTGTCGTCCTGATGGAAAAAAGACATGTCCATTTCAGTTCACAGTGTTTGCGCCTCGTGGTCAAGGAGGAGAACCCTCAAGAAGACTCATAGGACACGCCTTTAGGACCGACCGACAGAAGCCGTGGCGCCTTGGCGCATTTCTTCGCGACCTTTGCGTTAAGGTACTCCTACCCTGGGCACAACAGCCCACCCGCGGCCAGCAAAGCCCCCATTTGGGGAGAGCAAAATCTTTAACGCAAAGGACGCCGAGGGAGCGAAGGTTCGCCACGACTTCTGAGGTCAGGCCGGATAGGTCCCTCCAAAGGGAGGGTTCGAAATCCCAGGCCATCCACATTTCCACACAACCACCGCAATCCGAACTCCAACTCAAGCAAATCCCCGCTTCAAAATTGCATATATGCCTATGAATTCCTGCATGATACGTCTAAATTTTGTAAAGAAAGCCCTATGAACGGTGCAGGATAGAGTTTGGCATGTGATGTGCTGTTAAGTGTGCGGTTGCCACAGCCGATATATCTTGTTCTAGGGACTCCTGCGTGAAGAGCGGCTATCCAACTCGTCTGATCGCCATCCTGCTTGCCCTCATTACGCTGGGCATTATCGGGTTGGCTGCGGCGAACTTTTCCCAGGACCTCCACTACGATCCCCCCACCGACGGCGCCCGCATGACCGAAACCGACGGCGGGCTTCTGGTCTACTCCGTCCCCACCGGGACCCCCGCCAGCAAAGCCGGCATCCGCGAAGGCGACATGGTCATCGCGATCAACGACCAACCCACACCGCACCTCGCCGACGCCATCCGCGCCATCTACCGCAGCGGGGCCTTCACCTCCGCAAAATACTCCGTTCAGCGCACCGCCGCCAACGGCAGGAACGCCAACTTCCCCGTCCAGGTTGTCCTCGAACCCAGCTCCGACTACGACCGCGCCAACCAGGAGATCCTTCGCCTCATCGCGCTGGTCTACCTCGCCATCGGCCTTTACGTCCTCTTCCGCCGCTGGACGGCCCCCAAATCCACTCACTTTTACGTTTTCTGCCTGACTTCGTTCGCCCTCTACGCGCTCAAGTACACCGGCCAGTTGGATACGCTCGACCTCTGGGTGCTGTGGTGCAACTACATCGCGACCGCGCTGCAGCCCGCGCTCTTCCTGCACTTCGCGGTCAGCTTCACCGACGACGACAAGCCCCGGCCCAGCCGCCACTTCCTCAACCCGCTGCTCTATCTCCCCGGCGCGGTCCTGCTGGTCTTCCGCTACCTCACACAGGAACGCTGGTCCGCCTCCGGCCAACTGCTCCATCGTCTCGACCAGATCGACTACGCCTATCTCGCCATCTTCTATCTGGCGGCCGCAGGCGTTTTCTGGTGGCGTTATCGCCGCGAAGAAAATCCCCTGCAGCGTCAGCAGCTCAAGTGGCTCACCCGCGGCACGCTGCTCACGGTGCTGCCCTTCACCGCCTTTTACGTCATTCCGTTCCTGTCGGACGCCACCGCACCCAACAACCTGACGCGTCTCGCGGCCCTTTCGCTCATCCTGCTTCCGCTTACCTTTAGCTGGGCCATCGTTCGCTACCGGCTGATGGACGTTGACCTGATCTTCAAGCGCGGCGTCACCTACACGCTCGCGACAGCCGCCCTCGTCAGCCTCTATTTCGGCGTCATTGCTCTTTCCGCCGAGTTCATGCGCACCAAGTTTGCCGGGCTGGGAAGCTGGGGCCTGATCGCCGCCGTCATCGTCACCGGCATCCTCTTCGACCCGCTCAAGCGCATGATCCAGGGCCGCGTCGACCGCGTCTTCGACCAGAAGCGTTTCGACTACCGCGAAACCCTCGTCGAGTTCGGCCGCAGCCTCAACGCACAGACCGATCTCGGCACCCTCGTGCAGTCCATCGTCGAGCGCCTGCCGCAAACGCTGCTCGTCACCCGCGTCGCCGTTTTCCTGGCCGACTCCGACGAGCTGGACGAGAACCAGCACTTCACCCTGGTTGCCTCACACGGCCTGACCCAACGTGCCGGACAGGTTCCCGGGCAGGGCGAAAAGTTCGACCTCGACTTCCTCAACTTCGACCGCCGCGGCGCCGATTCGCACATCTTCTTCGACACCCCGCAAGCCGTTCTGCGCCTGCCCCAGCGCCAGCGCGATGCGGCCGCCACGCTCGACCTGAACTACTACCTTCCCTGCCGGGCTTCGCGCCACGAAGGCGGAGGCCTGCGTACCATCGCCGTCATCGGCCTCGGCCGCACCGACGATGGAGACTTCCTCTCCTCGGAAGACGTCGAGTTGCTCGAATCCCTTGCCGGCTACATCGGCATCGCCATCCAGAATGCCCAGCTCTACCGTCGGCTCCAGCAGCAGATCACCGACTTCGAACGCCTGAAGGACTTCAACGAAAACATCGTCGAGTCCATCAACATCGGCGTCTTTGCCGTCGACCTCCAGGACCGTATCGAGAGCTGGAACGCGCAGATGGAAGTGATGTACGCCCTGCCCCGCGCCGAGGCCCTGCGCCGCCCGCTCTCCGAGGTCTTCCCCGCCGACTTCCTCGACCGCTTCGACCGCCTGCGCGCCGAGCAAGGCACCAGCACCATCTACAAGTTCCGCTTTACGACTCCCGCCGGCGAAGCGCGCACCGCCAACATCACCATCGCCCCGCTGCTCAACCGCGACTTCCAGGCCGTCGGCCGCATCGTCATCGTCGACGACCTCACCGACCGCATGCACCTCGAAGCGCAACTGACGCAGGCCGAAAAGCTTTCGTCCATCGGCCTTCTGGCGGCGGGTGTGGCGCATGAGGTCAATACCCCTCTCGCTGTCATTTCCAGCTACACGCAGATGCTCGCCAAGCAGCTCAAAGCTGATCCCAACAGCCAGCACCTCACCCCGGTCCTCGACAAGATCACCAAGCAAACCTTCCGTGCCTCCGAGATCGTCAACGGCCTGCTCAACTTCTCGCGCACCGGCCCGGGCGACCTGGGCCGCGTTGACATCAACGCCATGCTGCGCGACACGGTCACCCTGCTCGAGCACCAGATGCGCTCCGGCCGCGTCGAAACTACGCTCGACCTCGAGCCCAATCTTCCCGCAATTCAGGGTAACCTCGGTAAGCTGCAGCAGGTAGTCGTCAACCTGCTGATGAACGCCAAGGACGCCATGCAGGACCGCGGCTCCGGCCACATCACGGTGGCCACCGTGCATCGCTCCGGCATCATCGAAATCCGCGTTGCCGACGACGGCGCCGGCATGTCGCCCGAGACCCTCCGCCGCATCTACGACCCCTTCTTCACCACCAAGGGCACTCCCAAAGAAGGCCAGCGCAAAGGCACCGGCCTCGGCCTCGCCGTCACCTACGGCATCATGCAGGAGCACGCCGGCAAAATCAGTGTCCAAAGCACCGTCGGCGAAGGAACCGAATTCTGCCTCGAATTTCCGGCCGCCGATTCCTTCGCCACGCGTCCAACAGAAACCCCAGCAGAACCATTAGCCGGAAAGGCAGTACATGTCTGAAGCAGCAACGATGAGTAGACCTGAAATATCGCCGGCCCGCCCCGGAACCACCCCGGCCAGCATCCTCATCATCGACGACGAAGCCGGCATCCGCGACTCGCTGGAAACTCTCCTCACGCTCGAAGGCTTCACCGTAGAACTGGCCACCGAAGGCCGCGGCGGCCTCGACATGCTCGCCCGCCGCGCCTACGACCTTCTGCTGCTCGACCTCGCGCTCCCGGGTGAAAGCGGCATCGACCTGCTGCCCCGCATTAAGAACATCGCGCCGAACCTGCCCATCATTATGATCACGGCCTACGGGACTGTGGGCAATGTGGTGGACGCCATCCGCGCCGGCGCCGCCAACTTCGTCCAGAAGCCCTGGGACAACGAGAAGCTTCTCGCCGATATCCGCGCCGCCATCGGCCGCTCCGCCGCCGAAGAGCAGGTAGTCCACCTCAAGCGCGCCCTCAAGCAACGCTATTCGTTCGACAACATCGTCGGCAAAAGCGACTCGATGCTCCGCCTCTTCGATCTCATCTCGCAGGTCGCCCCCAGTCGCTCAACAGTTCTGATTCAGGGCGAAAGCGGCACCGGCAAAGAGCTCATCGCGAAATCCATCCATGCCAACTCCCCTCGCCGCGACAAGGCCTTCATCCCGGTGAACACCGGGGCCGTTCCCTCCGAACTGCTGGAATCCACCCTCTTCGGCCACGAGCGCGGCGCCTTTACCTCGGCTGTCGCCGCGAAAAAGGGCCTGTTCGAAGTCGCTGACGGCGGCACACTATTCCTCGACGAAATCGGCACCATGGGCATGGACATGCAGGCCAAAATCCTCCGCGTCCTGCAGGACCGCCGCTTCATGCACCTCGGTGGCACCTCGGAGATCCAAGTCGACGTCCGCATCGTCGCCGCCACTAACGTCAACCTGCAGCAGGCGGTCAAAGAGGGCCGTTTCCGCGAAGACCTCTTCTACCGCCTCAATGTCATCTGCCTCGACCTGCCGCCGCTGCGCAACCGCAAGCAGGACATCCCGCTGCTCGCCGCCCACTTCCTCAAGTTCTACGCGGAAGAGAACGGCTTCGATCCCCGCCAGCTCTCTGCCGAAACTCTCCGTCTGCTCATGGACTACGAGTGGCCCGGCAACGTCCGCGAGCTGGAAAACGCCATCGAACGCGGCGTCGTCCTTTCCACCAGCACCTACATTACTCCGGACCTGCTGCCTGGCCAGTTGCGCGGCAACACCTACTCCACCGACCTTCTGGAGCAGAAACCCGACGCCTCCCTCTTCGACGTCATGGAAGACATCGAGCGTCGCATCATCGCCGACCGCTTAGAGCGCTGCAACTGGAACCAGACCGAAGCCGCCGAATACTTCCGGATCCCCCTCTCGACGCTGAACCAGAAAATCAAACGCCTCAGCATTGAAGTGAAAAAGCGCGTCCGGGAATAACGCCACTTGCCTCCCTTAGCACCGCCAAAGGCCTGTCATCTCGACCGAAGTCGTCACCCATTTGCGACTGCGCCGTGGAGAGATCGCAGCATTTGCTTTTCCTGTTTGTCAAACACAGCACCTGCGCCGTCTCTACCTCTCGCGGCGTAGCCGAGTCCACCACCAACTGCCGCCGGGTCGCCACAAAAAAGTCCCGGACTTCTTTCTTCGAAGGCCCCGTTCCGCCGTCATCAACGGCCGCAGCACCATGTATGACCCGCCACGCACTGCCGCTCGCCGGTCCAGGCGACCGCAACCTGCTCCATAGAGTCCACTGCGGGTCGGGGCGAAAACGGAATCCTGGCTCTCATCGGGAGATGGCCGGGCAATTGTGATGTCGTTGAAGTGATACTGATGCGGTGCCGGCGCAGCATTCTGCGCACACACCACGCCGCCTGACAACAGGGGGAGCGCACAAAGTTGGGCCACCCAACTCCTCATCCCGCTCCTCTCGCAAAATCAAGCCGGAGGACTCCCACAAATCACCGGCCTGGTGAAGCAAAGCAAGAAATTGCACTCGCCAAGATCGCCACGAAATCCAGCGCCTAGCGTTTACCCTTCGGCGTACTCTTCTTGACCGGCGCCGCAGCCTTCTTCGCGGGTGCGACAGACTTCTTCGCCGGCGCAGCCTTTTTCGCCACAACCTTCGCCGGAGCCTTCTTGGCCGCCGGTTTCGCCGCAGCCTTCTTCGCCGGAACTGCCTTCTTTGCCGGTGCAGCTTTCTTCGGTGCAACCTTCGCCGGAGCCTTCTTGGCCGCCGGTTTCGCCGCAGCCTTCGCCTTTACAGCAGGCTTCGGCGGCGCTTTTTTGGCTGGCGGCGCAGCCTTCTTCGCAACCGCTTTCGTCGGAGCCTTGGCCGCCACAGCTTTCGCCGGCTTCGCAGCAGCAACCGGGGCCTTGGCAGGCTTCTCCGCCTTCGGAGCCTTGGCCGGTACCGGCACAGCCTCGGCAGCCGCCGCTACCTCCAGTTCCGCACCTTCGTCTTCAGCCACTACCGCCGCAGCCTTCTTGCTGCGCGACTTTGTCGGCTTGGCCTCACGCTTCACCGCGCGCCGCCGCATATTCACTGGCGGAGGGGGTGCCGGAGGAGAGTACGGCTCCAGGAAAGCCTTCGCCGCTTCCGGCGTATCCAGCTTCCCGTCCATAATCGCAAAGAAAATCTTCTCGACCAGTTCGTCGTACCCGGGCAGGTCCGGCGTAATCCGCATCTCCTGCATCAACGTGTACGGGATGCGCTGCCGCGCCGTCGGCCACTCGCCAAAGAACGCATCGAACCGCGCCTTCACCGGCGCGCTCTTGGTGCTGTGCGCCAGCCAAAGCACACTCTCCGGCACTGCCCGTTTCAGCAGGGTCCACGCCGCCGACGGGGCCGCATTTTCCTTTGCCGAAAACACCGCTCCAAATGCCTTCGCCTCGGCTTCCAGCGAGTCGATCTGCTTGGCAAACCCTGGCCGCGCGAAGCTGCTCTTCAACGCCTCCACTTCCTTCGGCGCCAGTTTCGAGGTCAGCAGCGGGAAATAAGCCGCCGACGGATCGGGGTAAATCCCCATCGCATTCAACTGCCCCACGGTGTCCCGCAGACGGTTCAGCTCCGCCTCGTTCACCTTCGCCGAGGTCCACGCCGGGAACAAGCTCTTCATCCACCCCTCGGACTCCAGGCGTTTCAGCACCCGCAGCGGGTCTTCCTCGCGGAGAATCTCCTCGGTCTCATACGCACGTTGCGCCGGGTTCATCGCCTCGATGTAGTTTTCCGCCTTGCCGGTCTCATAGCGGTTATGCGTCCGCTCTTCCATATGCCAGCCCAGACGAGCGCCAAAGCGTGCTGCCCGGATCATCCGCGACGGGTCTTCGATAAACCCGTAATTCGAAACCAGACGCAACTCCCGGTTCTCAATGTCCGCAACGCCATTCAGCGGATCCATCAGCAAACCGTACGACCCCTCATTCAACGAGATCGCCATCGCATTCGCCGTGAAATCGCGGCGGTGCAAATCGTCCAGGATTGTTGCCGGCTTCACCACCGGCTTGCCCGGCTTAGGGAACGTCACGGCCAGAGCGCTGCCGACCTCCAGCCGAACGCCACCCGGAAAATGGAAGAACAGCGACTGAAACGTATCGGACTCGCCGACAAGCAAACCGCCGTCATGCTCCAATTCTTTTCTTAGCTTTAGAGCGTTTCCCTGAACTACTACATCCAGATCGCGGATGGGTGCGCCGCTGGTCAGGTCGCGCACCGCGCCCCCTACCAGGAACACAGTCAGGTTACGTGAGCGAGCAACGTCCCGCACGGTGGCGAGAGCCTTTTGCTGGGCAGGTGTCAGTCTTGTTTGGAGCAGGTAAATGTAGTCTGCCATGAGATCTTTGGTGCCCCCTCCTGGGGGTGGGCCCGAACGGCGCCGAGAATATCGCCTAAATGTATAACAATCATATACTTACAGCGATTGAAGACCGCTTGCCAACACCCGATTGTACATGATGGGGTGCCATTTGGAACACCTTTTGCACTATTTATGTGGCGATTTGTAACCGGCGTGCGACAATCCGACGGAACGAACAGCAAAATACCGTCCCAATGGCTGGATCACAAAAGAAAGTCATCGTCCGCCCCTTCAACACCCCCGCTGTCAGCGGCTACATGCCCGCCTACGGCTTCCTGGAGTCAAACGTCATTGCGCTAATGGATACCGCAGGTAAGGCTATCCTATTTCCCATCAACGAAATAAAGTGGATAGCTTATGTAAGAGATTTCAATACTTCCGACCTCGCAGACCCTGAACGCATCGGTCGCCGCACCTTCCCAGCCCGCCCCCGCGCCGAAGGTCTATGGCTGCACATGACTTTTCGCGACGGCGAAGTGCTCCAGGGTCTTGCGCCCCTCGACCTCACATTCCTTGACGCTATCGTCACCGATCACGGCTTGACGGTAACTCCACCGGATCTGCGCTCCAACACCCAGCGCATTTATGTTCCTCGCCCGGCTCTTGCTGCCCTCGACCTGCTCGGCGTTGTCACCTCCGCCGCCAGCCGCAGGGCCGCCGCCAAGCCCGCTGCCGAACCTCAGCCCACCCTCTTCGGCTGATCTGGTCAAGCGCCCCAGCCTATGGAGAACTCCCGGAAAGGTGTCATAAAAACGTGCGACGGAAGCAGTTTCTCTTGCCTCTCTTTTCGTCATCCCCACGAGGTCTGCTTCTCCCGTGCTGTCGTCGTTGTTTCTGAGATGGGCCCGGCGAGCCGTCTGGCTATACCCTCACGGCCTCAGCGCCAGCGCCGACGGGGTGATCGGAGTCACCACCGGAACCGCCACACCTATCATCTCGACTACCTGATTTGGAGTCCTCTGTGTGATCCAGAGGTTCCCGGAGCCATCGACGGCGCATAAGGCGAAGTCCCCATTCGTTGACGGCATCGCATATCCGCTGGAAGGAGTAATCGCGCCGCCGGTACTCGTAAATGCGGAGACGGTGTTGGTACCCAGGTTCGTGAGCCACGAACTTCCCGCGCCATCCAGCGTCACCCAGTACGGATTGGAAAGTCCACCACCGGTGTAAAGCGAAAGTACGCCGCCAGAGGTGAACTTAGCCAGAGCAGAGGTGTTGTAGTTCGCCACCCAGGTGTTCCCAGCGGAATCCGTCGCCGAGGAGACCGGACTTGTTGAACCATAGTCGCCGTCCGCGTAATCGGCCAGGACGTTCCCGCTGCTGTCCAGCTTGTGGAGAAAGCCGTCCTTGTCCAGGGTCCACACCACACCGGTTGAGCCGATGGTGAGATGGATGTTGTAGAAGCCGGTCGCGACTCCCGTTACAGGGGTAAGCGGTGTGCCATCATTCGCATATTTCCCCACCCCGTCCGGATTGGCCAACACCCAGATGTTGGAGTTCGCATCGCTGGTCAGGCGGTTGAAATATGTGTCCGCGGGATGACCTCCCGTAGCCGTCAGGAGATGGGTTCCAGTCGAAGAAAACTTCTCAATAGAACCACCATTCGTCACCCAGACGTTGCCCAGCAGATCGACGACCGATCCGGTCCCGAGCATTGTCACGCCGCCGTTTGAAAACCCTGAGGCTCCCGACAGCGGAGCGCCCACCGGAGACAGCTCCACCAGGTTTCCGCCGTCGTTCGGCACCCACACGTTCCCATTCTTATCGATCGACGGTACGTACGGCCTGCTTAGGCCGTTCCCTGTATAAACCACTTGCAACGTAAGGTCCGCCGGGGTGGGGGTGGAGGGTAACGTTGGCTGAAATGGAGCGTCCGCGACCGGAATTGTCATCAGCGTCGCAATATCCACCGTCGCCGGATTCCCGGCTATGTTGAACATCGCCTCCGCCGTGTTCGTCGGCCTCGTGCCCGTTGTGCCGTTGGCGCGCGCGCTGTCGAAGAGCATCTTGCACGTCGTGCTTGTGGAACTGGAAGTGTTGACGCATGCCGCCAGCATATCCGCCACGGTGTTGATCTGCGCCTGTGGCACCACGCCATTGCCCGCCGGCGTAGCCGCTCGCGCCGCGCCATCGGTCTGCAGATTGCGCTCGCCCGCAAAAGCGTTGGCAAGGCCGGTCTTTCCGAGTGCTGAGCCGGAGTAGGCAATCTGTGTCGGAGACGTTCCAAAGCCTCGCAGGGCGTACACCGCCGTTACGGTCGATACCTCATTCATCTGGATGAAAGTCGACGGCAGCAGAAGCCCGCAATCGCCGATCAGGGCCATCTCTCCGATAGCAGTATTGTTCACGGTGCCCGGCAGGCCAGGGTTTCCCTCAGTCGCCAGCGCATAGACGTACCGGCCAGACGTGCAGGTGTAGTCTCCGGTGATGGT
>Ga0070679_100007700_pt1 | contig 10085 bp, 8 predicted proteins | sample KBSC63BmetaG_FD_65652 | JGI IMG/M metagenome (GOLD analysis project Ga0070679, IMG submission 65652) | Corn rhizosphere microbial communities from Kellogg Biological Station, Michigan, USA - KBS C6-3B metaG | ecosystem: Host-associated > Plants > Roots > Rhizosphere | place: USA: Michigan... | reverse complement strand
CCGGGTGGATCGCTGATCCCGACGGCCTCAACCCGCTTGCAGTTCTTCATGGTCACTCTCTGATTCAGCATGGAAACACGGGGCAGCCGCGTAACCTCCGAGAGTGGCTGGAAAAAACGCGCGCCGATGTTTTTTTTGAAGCGACCTCACTCAACGTGAAAACCGGCCAGCCGGCCACGGAACACCTGAGGATGGCACTCGAATTGGGCATGCACGCCATCACCGCAAACAAGGGCCCAATCGTTCACGCTTACCACGAGCTCACCGCCCTAGCGAGAGAAAAGAACAGGCAATTTCTTTACGAGTCCACGGTCATGGATGGCGTTCCGGTGTTCTCGATGTTTCCGAATGGCTTGCCCGCCACGGACATTCGCGGCTTTTCCGGAGTGTTGAATTCGACGACGAACGTCGTACTTACCGAGATCGAAAAAGGCCGTTCGGTGGACGAAGCCGTGAAGCGCGCGCAAGCCATGGGCATCGCGGAGACGGATCCAACGGCTGACTTGGACGGCTGGGACGCAGCCGTGAAAGTCGTCGCGCTCGCGGTAGTTTTAATGGGTGCGAACGTGCGGCTCGAGCACGTGCAGCGCACCGGCATTCGCGAGCTTAGCGAAGAAAAAATCCGTTCCGTCCGCGCCGCGGGGATGCGCTACAAGCTGGTTTGCCGCGCGGATCGCCGCGGCGACGGCGTGGATTGCAGCGTGCAACCGGAGATTCTGCTGGCTTCGGATCCCCTCGCCAATCTCGAGGGCAGCAGCTCGGCGATCCGTTTTGACCTGGACGTTTTCGGGTTATCGTTCGTCGAGCACAATCCCGGCATCGAAGCCACGGGCTACGGCCTGCTTGCCGATTTCCTGCGGGCCGTGCGCCAGTGAGACGCTAGCCGGCGCGCGTTCCGTTGGGAACCGGCCGCTCCGGGACCGCCAGCGCCGGAGTCACCCCGTCGGCGTAGCCGATATCGAACAGCATTCCTTCCGAAATTTCGCCGGCCATTTTCCGCGGTTCCAGGTTGAGAACGAACAAGGCCTGGCGGCCCTCCACTTCACGCGGATTGGCGCGCTCTTTCCTGATTCCAGCCAGAATGGTGCGCGTGTGATCTCCGAAATTCACGGTCAGCCTCATTAATTTTTCGGAGCGGGGTAATTCTTCCACGCGTTCAATGGTGCCCACGCGAATGTCAAGCGCTTCCAGGGCTGCGATGGTCACAAGCGGCTTCACGGATGCGGGAGTAAATTCATTCAAGGCTCACCGCCTGTAGTCCGCTGCATAAGCCGGTAGAGGAATTCCCAGATCGCATTTTTCATCGCGAACTGGCGTCCCGGCAGCGACGTGCAGGGGAATAACGCCTGCCCAAACGGAAAGAGCGTAATCGGCGGCATCGTCCTCAGGCGGGCCCACGCGCACTTTCGCGGAAGCTTCCGTCAGCGGCAGTCGCAAAATGCTCGTGGACTTCAGCTCTTTCTCATTCGGCTGCCGCGCATCCGTCCAGCGGCCGGGCAAAATCTTTTCCGTGAACCCGCGCAGGGCTTCAAGTTTTTCTTGCGGCGCGTCAACGAGTGTCGCTTTGCCCAGAGCTACGACCGAGCGGTAATTCATCGAGTGATTGAAGACCGACCGCGCGAGCACGATCCCGTCCGTGAGCGTGACCGTCAAACAAACGTTCGCGCCCTCACCGACGCCGCGCAGCATCCTGCTAGCGGCAGAGCCGTGAAAATAAACTGCATCGCCGATGCGTGCATAGAGCGTGGGAATTACAAACGGCTGGCCGTCCGCGCAAAAACCGACGTGGCATACCAGCCCTTCATCGAGAATCTTGTAAATCGTTTCGCGGTCGTAGACTCCGCGCTGCGGCTCGCGCAAAACCCGCGTTCGCTCGGTCGGCGTGAAAGATTCGGACACTGTGCACCTCATGGAGAAACGTGGCGCGGAGCGGCCGGTTCGTGGCCGCTCATTTGATTTCTAGCCGGCGCCAAAGCGGCATGAGTGAGGAACAACCGCTTAAATGCTAACACGGCTGCGCGCGGCTTCATCCTCGGCCCGGCCTGTGAGAAACTAGCGGGCGGAGAAAACGATGAGCACACCCGTGATGCATGGAACAGAAAGCAAGCCGCTGGATGTCGCCTGGGTACGGGCGCAGTTCCCCTCGCTGCAATTGCAGGTGAACGGCTACCCCGCGGCGTTTCTGGATGGACCCGCGGGCACGCAAGTGCCCAAGCAGGTGATGGACGCGGTTCAAAGCTATTTTCTAAACTCCAATGCCAACACCTGCGGCGCGTTTGCCACCAGCCGCAGCAACGATGCCATCATCGCCTCCGCGCGCGCGGCCATGGCCGATTTTTTCAATTGCGACAAGGATGAAATCGTTTTCGGGCAGAACATGACGACGATCACGTTCGCGCTCTCGCGAGCGATTGGCCGTGAACTCAATTCTGGCGATGAAATCGTCGTGACCACGCTGGACCACGACGCAAACGTCGCGCCGTGGCGCGCCTTGGCAGAGCGGGGCGTAGTTATTCGCCAAGTCGGCATTCGCGAATCGGATTGCACCCTGGACCTCGAGGACTTGAAGAAAAAAATAACCGCGAAAACAAAGCTGGTAGCCGTGGGCTATGCTTCGAACGCCGTGGGCACGATCAACCCCGTCGCCGAGATCACAAAACTAGCCCACGCTGCCGGCGCTCTGATGTTCATCGACGCGGTCCATTACGCGCCTCACGGCCCAATTGACGTGCGCGCCCTCGATTGCGATTTTCTGGTGTGCTCGCCCTACAAATTTTTTGGCCCGCACATGGGCACGCTTTACGGCAAGCGCGAACATCTGCTGCGCTTCCGTCCTTACAAAGTGCGCCCCGCGCCGGATTCGCTCCCTGACCGCTGGGAAACCGGCACGCAAGTGCAAGAACTAATCGCGGGCATCGGCGCGGCAGTCGATTACCTCGCGGAGCTGGGCAGGAGATGCGATCCCACAGCAAAGGACCGCCGCAGCGCATTGCTTGCGGCCTACTGCGCGACGCGCCAACACGAGATGGCGTTGCTCTCGCGTCTGGTCCAAGGGCTGCTCGCAATTCCAGGCTTGCGATTTTTCGGCATCAGCGATCCGAAACAGTTTCACCAACGCTGCTCGACGGTTTCCCTGCGTCTCACCAATTACACTCCTACGGAAATAGCGACATTCCTGGGTGAGCGCGGCATCTTCACCTGGGACGGCAACTATTACGCATTGAACTTGACGGAACGCCTCGGCGTCGAAGCCATCGGCGGCCTCCTGCGAATCGGACTCGTTCATTACAACACTTTGGAAGAAGTGGATCGTCTCCTCGCCGCACTACAGGACATTGCAGCGCGATAGTCCTCACGCAATCACAATGACCAAACGACCAAAACCAATTGTGCTGACCGTGCTCGACGGCTGGGGCTATCGCGCGGACACAAAAGGCAACGCCATCGCGCTGGCGCGCAAGCCTGCCTATGACGACCTGCTCAAGAAATTTCCCAACACGCTGATTCACACGGCGGGTCCTTACGTCGGATTGCCCGAAGGCCAAATGGGCAACAGCGAAGTCGGCCACATGAACATGGGCGCAGGCCGAATCGTGCACATGGACATTACGCGCATTGACCTTCTGATCGCCAACAAACAATTGCAGAGCGTGCCGCTCTTTCAACAAGCGATGGAGCGCGGGCGGCAGCGCCAGCTGCACTTGCTCGGTTTGCTGAGCGACGGCGGCGTGCACTCCCATATCCAGCACCTCTTCGCGCTGCTCGAAATGACCAAGCAACAAAAGGTCGAGCGCGTCTTCGTACATTGCTTCATGGACGGGCGCGACACGCCGCCTAACAGCGGCCGCGACTATGTCCGCCAATTGCAGCAAAAAATGCGCGAACTCGGCGTCGGCGAAATAGCAACGCTCACGGGCCGCTATTATGCGATGGACCGCGACAACCGTTGGGAACGCGTGGAGTTGGCTTACCGCGCGGTGGTTCACGGCGAGGCGGAAACGCATTCAGACGACCCCATCGCGGCACTCCAAAAAAGCTACGAACAAGGCGTCACCGACGAGTTCGTGAAGCCCATCGTCATCACCAAAGGAAACGGAGCGGCAGCTGCACCGATCGCCACGATTCGCGATGACGACGCCGTGATCTTCTACAACTTCCGCGCCGACCGCGCCCGTCAAATGACCCGCGCTCTGATCGAACCGGGCTTCGACAAAATCGCCGACGCGAAACGTCCCAAGAATCTCTTCTACGTGGCCATGACCCAGTACGATAAAAATTGGCCCTGGCTGAACTACGTCATTGCTCCGGAAAAACTCGAGCACATCCTCGCCCAAGTCTTTGAAGAGCTTCAGTACAAAAACTTGCGCTGCGCCGAAACCGAAAAGTACGCCCACGTCACCTATTTTTTCAACGGTGGCGTCGAAAAACCCTTTGGCGGCGAAGAGCGCATTTTGGTGCCCTCGCCCAAAGTCGCCACCTACGACCTCAAGCCGGAAATGTCCGCCCAGGGAATCACGGACACGGTAGTCAAAGCCATCGAGAAGGGCGACTTCGACGCCATCATCATGAATTACGCGAACGCGGACATGGTCGGCCATTCCGGCAACCTTGAAGCCACCGTCAAGGCCGTCGAAGCCGTCGACGCGGGTCTCGCCACAATTTATCAAACGCTCAAGCCGCGCGGCGGCGTTTGGCTGATCACCGCCGATCACGGCAACGCTGAGACCATGATCGATCCCGTCAACGGGGGCCCGCACACCTATCACACCACCAATCCCGTGCCGCTCATCCTCGTCAGCGACAACGATTCGCTGCAATTGAAACCGGGCGGCTCTCTGCGCGACCTTGCGCCGACGATGCTTGCCGCGCTGGGCCAGCCCGAACCATCGGAAATGACCGGTCACGATTTGCGCATCGCCACAGGGCGGTAACATGAGCCTCAGTTACGAACCCGCTTCGCAAAAGCCTCCGGAGCCTGGCCAAAATCGCCAGCGTTCCTTCGGCACCATCACCATCCCTGGCACGCCTGTCGGTGCTATCGTTTCCGTCGGCCTCGTCGTGATTTGTTGGTTCGCTCTACCCCTCTCACGCCCATTCATCCTCGGCACCGGCGGGCTGGGCCTCATCCTCGGTTTGCTCTTATATTGGAAACACCGCGACCCCCACGAATGAACCGCACCAAACCATCTGAAACAAAGCTGCTCATCTGTGTCTGGCATCCGTTCACATTTTGGCGCCCGCAGCCGGTGATGCCGCAAACCATCCGTGCGCGATGGCCGGAGATGCGCGTCGTCCATTTGCCTGATTACGATGAACTCCCCGCCGAGTTGCCGGACACGGATATTTTCGTCGGCTACTCCCTCCGCGCCGAACAGCTTACACACGCCAAGAAACTGAAGTGGATTCACTCCACCGCCGCTGGCGTGGCGCAATTGATGTATCCCGAGCTGCGCGATTCCGGAATCGTGGTCACAAATCCCAGCGGAGTCTTCTCTCCGCCGATGGCTGAGCACACCATGGGGCTTCTCTTGGCGCTCGCGCGTAATTTTCCGGATTCCACGCGCCATCAAGACCGCTCGCGCTGGGGCCAGCAGGACATCTGGGACAAGCCGCAGCGCCTCACCGAACTCAGCGGCCAAGTCCTGCTCATCGTGGGATTCGGTTCGATCGGGCGCGAACTCGCCAAGCGCGCTCGCGCTTTCGACATGCGCGTTTGGGGCGTAACCCGCTCCGGCAAAAGCGACTCCACGCACGCGGAAAAAATCGTCCCCGCCTTGCAACTTGAAGAAGCTTTGCCGCACGCGGATTATGTCGTCATCGCCGCGCCGGAGACAACCGACACACGCCGCTTGATCGGCGCCGCACAAATCGCGCGTATGAAGCCTGGCGCCCGCCTCATCAATATCGGTCGTGGCTCACTCTTGGACGAAGCCGCGCTCATCCTCGCCCTCGAGAAGGGTGCTCTCGCTGGCGCGGCGCTCGACGTCACCTCCGTCGAGCCGCTTCCTCCGGAAAGCCCCCTCTGGAAAGCGCCGAATCTCTTCATCACCCCGCACACCAGCGCCGTAAGCGACCGCCTGTGGCATCGCGAAACCGCTCTCTTGATGGATCTTTTGGAACGCTGGTTTGACGGCCGCGAAATATTCAACCAGGTTGATTTCGCGCGCGGCTACTAGCCGGCGGGCGACCGAGTGCGGCTCTTGCCGTTGGCCTCAAAGACAATCAATCGCTGGCCCCGGCCTTTTGCGGCTCGTAACCCTCGCGGGCGTAAACCACCCACTTCTCCTTTTTGCCTTTTTGATTGTGGATTTCCAGCGGGCCGCCATTGGGATCCACCAGCTCAATCTTGACCTTGTGGAACTTGCTGTCTTTTCCGCCACCCGTCGGCGTGTACGACAGGCTGTACTGGTGCCGCAGGTACGCCGCGACATCGTGGAAGATTCCGGGAAGTTCGCCGTCGAATTGCGGGAACCACGCATAGCCGCCCGTCAAATTCGCAAACGTCTTCATCTGGTTTTCACCCTGCAGGTAACTCATGTGCGGGTTTAGCGACCCGTGAGATTCGAGAAAATTAAGGTAGGGCTTGTCCAGACCGACGCAAAAGATCGTGACGTCGCTTTGCCGCAACTGCTTCATGGTTTGGTCCAGGGTGTGTTTCGAAAATGTGTCCACGCCGGTAGCCAGCAGCAAAATTGATTTCTTGCCCTTCACGTCCTTCATGTCGTCGATTGTTTTCAACACTGCGTCAAAGACGTTCGATTCGCTAAAGCCGGGGAAATAGAGATGGTACAGGGCGTTGCGAACCTCGTCTTTGTTCTGCGTAAAGTCCACTTCATCGCGGACCTGCATGTCGAACGTCCGCAGCGCGACCCAGTCTTTTTGCTGGAGATTCGGAAGAAACGCGTCCGCCCAATACTTGGCCTGGTAGGCGAACCATTCGTACAATCCGCGGCTGCTGAACTCCATCAGCATCACGATCGTAATCGGGGCTTCGGTAGGCCCAAAATTTGTGATCGTCTGCGTCACGCCGTCATCGGTGACCCGGAAATTCTCTTTCTTCAGGCCCGTCAGGATGTCGCCGTGCTGCGTGGTGGCAATTACGTCGAGCGTCACCACAGGCACCTCGACCGCGATGCTCACTCCGCCCTGAGGTGCCTGTTGTTGGGGCGTCGCGGGAGTCTGCGGCGCCTTCACAGTCGGTGGTGGCGCGCCCCCTTGCGGACCCGTGGGTGCCTGGGCGGCCACATGCTCCTCTCCCAGCGGCAAAAGGATCACAACTGCAAGAAATGTCAGTAAAACCACGCAAACAATCGTCTTCATGGAATCCCTCGATTCGCCTTAGAACTCTTCGCCAACCGCCAAACCAACGCTCCATCCCACAGGGGGAATGATTGGCGGCGTTTGAGCTTACGCAACGCTCTGCCAAGCCCGCGGCCAGGCCCCCACACCTGCATGTTAGTATGAAGCGCGTTATCTGCAAAACGTTTGCTCGGCTGGACGCCTTTGGCCGCATCTAACACGCATGACGGAGGATGTTTTCGTGAATTGGAACCGCAGAATGCTTATTCTCATGCCCGCCGTGGCATTGTCGCTGTTGTCCCTGGCTGCCGCTTCGCGCCTCGCTGCGCAAGCGCCATCCACTGCCATGCCGGCTGTCCAGTCGACGCAATCTCCCGTTGGGGATACCACCGCGCTCGCAAAAGAGGCGGAAGGCTGGCTTGCCGGTCTCATCCGCATTGATACCACGAATCCTCCCGGCAACGAGCAAGCCGCCGCCAAATACATCGCTGGGATTTTGACCAAGGAGGGTTTCACACCGGAATTATTGGATTTGGCGCCGGGCCGCAGTGCGCTGGTGACGCGGCTGCGCAGCGCCGCCATGCCGGATCCGTCTCGCGCCCTGCTCCTGGTCGCGCACATGGATGTCGTGGGAGTTGACAAGTCCAAATGGACCGTCGATCCCTTCGGAGCGGTTATCAAAGACGGCTACATGTATGGCCGCGGCTCTGTCGACGACAAAGGGATGTTGACAGCTAATCTCGCGGCGTTCATTGCCTTGAAGCGTTCGAACGCCCGGGTGAATCGCGACGTGATTTTTCTCGCCACCGCCGATGAAGAACAGGGTGGCGACGCCAGCATCAAGATGCTCATCGCCAAATACTGGGACAAATTTGCCGCAGGTTTTGCCATCAACGAGGGCGGCAGGGTGGTCCTGAACAACGGCAAAGTGCAGTATGTCGCCGTGCAAGCCAGTGAAAAAGTTCCTGTAAATGTTGCGGTGATCGCAAGCGGTCCCTCGGGGCATGGTTCGGTTCCAACTAAGGACAACGCCGTCCTCCATCTCGCCGCGGCGGTCGCCAAAATCGGTGCATATACCGCGCCGCTGCACTACACGGCAATCGTCCGCCGCTATTTCGAACAACTCGCCCCGCTTGAAGACGACGAACTCGCCAAGTGGATTCGCTCTCTCGATACTCCGGACCGCGGCGAGCACGCCCAGCGTGTCATCTCCGAAACCAACCCGCTGTGGAACTCCATGTTGCGCGATACCATCGCGCCCACCATGCTTACCGCCGGTGTGCGCGCCAACGTGATCCCTTCCGAAGCCCGCGCCATGCTCAACGTCCGCCTTTTGCCAGGCGACACAATTGACGTGCTGGTGGGAGAGCTGACGAAATTGGTGAACGACCCGCAAATCCGATTCGAAGTGCAGCCCGACGCCGGACTCGCCGCTCCGCCCTCTTCGCTGGAGTCCGATTTCTATGCCACAATTACGAAGGCCGCCACTCAGGAGTTTTCCGGAGCCCCCGTGCTTCCGTTCATGTCCGCCGGGGCGACGGATTCGGCTCAGTTGCGGCTGCACAACGTGCAAGCCTACGGTGTCTCGCCGTTCCCCATGACCGACGCAGACTCCCGCCGTATGCACGCCGATGACGAGCGCATTCCGCTCGCGTCTTTCGATAAAGGCGTCGCTTTCCTCGCGCGCATCGTTGCGGAATTCGCCGCCACAAGGTAACAAATACGGAGGCCTGCCTTCCTTCTCCCGCGTTTGGCAGAGAAGGTTACCGCTCCCCTCCCACCGGACTCTATGACTTTTCGTCATTCAAAAATCGTTTGCACCATCGGACCGGCCAGTTGCTCTCCACGCATGATCAGGCGTCTGCTGCAAGCGGGCATGGATGTGGCGCGGCTTAATTTTTCGCATGGCACTCACGCAGAGCACGCGCAGAATATAGTCACGTTGCGCGCCGCGTCCGCGGAACACGAAAAGCCGATCGCCATCCTCGCCGACTTGCAAGGCCCAAAGATTCGCACCGGACCGCTCGCAGGAAGCAGGCCTATACAGTTGCGCGCCGGACAGCGCTTTATCATTACAACTTCAAAAGTCTTGGGCGATACCACGCGCGTCAGCACCACCTTTCGGCCGCTGCCGCGGGAAGTCCATCGCGGAGACCGCATCCTGCTCTCGGATGGCCTGATCGAATTGCGCGTCCTGCAAGTGCGAACTCCTGAAGTCATTTGCGAAATCGTGAATGGCGGCGCTCTTGGGGAGCACAAAGGCATCAATTTGCCTGGAATCAAGCTTCGCGTTCCCGCTCTCACGCCGAAAGACCGTGAAGATCTTGCATTCGCTTTGAAGTACGGGGCGAACTACATCGCCGTGAGTTTTGTGAGGCGGCCCGAGGATGTGCTGCTTGCCAAGGCTCTGGTGCGGCGCGCGGGCAAGACCACTCCGGTCATCGCCAAGCTGGAAAAACCGGAAGCCATCGAAAATCTGGATGACATCCTCCGCGCCGCCGACGGCGTGATGGTCGCGCGCGGCGATCTCGGCGTCGAGATGAGCCCGGAGCGCGTTCCTGTCGTGCAAAAAACAATTATCGCCCGCGCGCGCCACTTCCGCCGCCCCGTGATCACCGCTACACAGATGCTGGAATCCATGACCGAAAATCCGCGGCCCACGCGCGCGGAAGCCTCAGACGTGGCCAATGCAATTTTTGATGGTTCGGATGCCGTCATGCTTTCCGCGGAAACCGCTACGGGAAAATATCCCGTCGAAGCCGTCGGCATGATGGCGAGAATTATCG
>Ga0070679_100007697_pt1 | contig 10087 bp, 9 predicted proteins | sample KBSC63BmetaG_FD_65652 | JGI IMG/M metagenome (GOLD analysis project Ga0070679, IMG submission 65652) | Corn rhizosphere microbial communities from Kellogg Biological Station, Michigan, USA - KBS C6-3B metaG | ecosystem: Host-associated > Plants > Roots > Rhizosphere | place: USA: Michigan... | reverse complement strand
CGTGGTGAGGCCAAGTTTCGGAGACACGATGAACACGTTGGGCGCACTGGCGAGCATGGTCACCGGCGTGAAATCGCGCTCCACGTTGAACGGCAGGTCATGCATCAAGGTGGGATTGATTGTCAGGTTGCCGGCTGGAATGAGCAGCAAAGTGGCTCCGTCGGGCGCCGCCTTTCGCACCACCTCGATGCCAATGTTGCCGGCGCCGCCGGTCTTGTTCTCGACGATGGCGGCAACGCCCGAGCGCGCCTGATATTGCTGCGCCAACAAGCGACCGAGCACGTCGACCGGCCCGCCGGCGCTGAACGGCACGATTAGCATCATCTGCCGCTGCGGGAAGGCGGTCGGAACCTGTGTCGCGCCGACCGCGACGGCGGGCGTCACCAGGGCGGAGGCGAGGAGTACGAGGGCGTTTCGCCGGGTGAGACCGGTCACAGGCCGGACGGACTTTGTCACCACTATCAGAGCTTCCCTGCTGCCATGAGGTCGGCGAGCTGCTTGCGCGCCTGCTGCGCTAGATAGCGGCGCAGCCGGATGACGCCGGCGTCGTGCTGGTACAGCATCTCGTATTTTTCCAGCCCCGGCTTTAGTCCGGCCAGGATCTCGCGGTCCTGCTCCAGCACGTGCCAGTGCCGCTTTTCGAGATTGGTCTTGTACAGGAAGCGCCAAGTGTCGCGCTGCCAGCCCGAGACCTTACGCGTGCGCCAGAAGAACACGCACATGGTGTTCTCGTCGATCGGCGTGCCGAATCCGGTGATGCCGAAATTGCCGCCCGGGCCGCCGGACGGCGGATAGGGAATTTCGAGGCGGACATAGAGCGCCCCGTTGTCGACGAGCTCGCTCCAGTCGAAGTTTACGTCACGCTGCCCGACCTTCTCGAAGACGAACCCGTGCGGCGTGTCGCGCGTGGCGAATTGCGCCTGCGTGTCCCCCTGGTACATCGTGTGCGAGTTCGCATGCAGGAAAGTGCCGTGCATGGGGTCCATGAGGTTGTCGAAGGCGTAGCGCCACGGCATCTGCCAGTCGGCGTAGCAGAGGAAGCTCGAATAGTCGGGCGCGCTGATTTCCGGCGGCGGCGCGAAGGCGGCCGGCTCTTCGTGCAGCGCGTCGCCGAACCACACGAAGATCGCGCCATTGATCTCCTGCGACGGATAGGTCTTGACCGCCTTCTTGCCTTCGAGCGGGCAGCCGGGCTGGCCCGGCACGCTCAGCACCTTGCCGTCGGGGCCGACCTCGACGCCGTGGTAGTTGCAGCGCAAGCGGTCGCCTTCATTGATGCCGCGCGACAGCGGCACGGCGCGGTGCGGGCAGCGGTCGGCCTGGACGTGGATGACGCCCTTGGAGTCGCGCCAGAGGACGAGCTGCTCGCCGAGGCGGACGAGGCCGAGCGGCTTGCCACCGGCAGTGACAAAGCGCGACGGCAGGATCGGCCACCAGCGATTGCGCAGGCCTGTGCGCAGATAGGCCTGCACCTGCTGATCTGAAGGTGCCGGTGCGGCGGCAGCGGGGGCGGTGCGGGTTTCGAGCGTGGCGACTGACATGGCTCAGGCTCCCAGTTCGCGCATCAGCGCAGTGAAGTTCTCCGGCGTCCAATCGGCGCCATTCGGTGGCCGCACGCGAGTGCCGTTGAGGCCGGCGACGACCTCGTCGAGCTCACGCGCACCTTTCGAGAAGACGCTCTCGACCGCGTTGGCGAGCTCCTGCTGCCACGCGGTCGGCTCGTCGGTGCGAGTCTGCACCGGGTTGAGGTAGGGAAACTTGTACTGGCTCATGGGAACCCCTCGCGTTTAGACGTCGAGCACAAGACGCGCGCCGCGGCAGCGCGACACGCAGATCATCATCGTCTGGTTTGCGGCGCGCTCTGCCGACGACAGGATGCTGTCCCGGTGGTCGACCTCGCCGGCCACGACGCGCACCTCGCAGGTGCCGCAGATGCCTTGCTCGCAGGAGCGCGGCACCTCGATGCCGTTTTCCCCGAGTACTTCCAGGATCGACTTGTCGGCCGGCACGATCAGCGTCCGGCCGGAGGCCTGGCACACGACCTCGAAGCTGTCGCTGACTTCGCCCTCGGGCCGCGAGCGCGGTGCGAACCACTCGAAGTGTACGCTGCCTTCGGGCCAGCCGCTCGTCGCCTCCTCGACTGCGAGCATCAACTTCTCGGGGCCGCAACAATAGACGACCGCATCCTTTTCGACGGCGGCGAAGCGCTGCGCCACGTCGAGCCGGGTGCCGGCCTCTGTCGCATGCAGTGATAGCTCGCCGCCGAGCTTCTTGATCTCGGCGAGGAAGGGCGCGTCTTCGTTGCGCTTGTTGCAGTAGAGCAACGTGAAGGAGCCCTTCGCCGCCCTCACCGCGCGCATCATTGGGATGAAGGGCGTCACGCCGATGCCGCCGGCGACGAAGATGTAATGCCTGGCTGTGACCAGAGGAAAGTTGTTGCGCGGCGTCGAGACGGTGACGACGTCGCCGGGGCGCAGGGTCCTGTGCACGAAGCCGGATGACTGCCCGCCCGTGACTGCGCGGATGCCGAGACGGTAGTGCGTGAGATCGTTCGGGTCGCCGCACAGCGAATATTGCCGCAGCGTCCCGTCCGGCAACTTCACGTCGATATGCGCCCCAGGCTCGAAGGGCGGGAGCGGCGACCCGTCCAGCGAGGCAAGATGCAGGGACAGCACGCCCGGCGCCTCCCAGACCAGCGCGCGCACGCGCACCTGCATCGTCTCCTCGCCGGGGCGCGGCAGGGCGACGGTCGGCGCCTTTACGAGCTCTGCGACGGGGCTCATCTAAATCCTCATAACGCGCTCTTCGCCCACGGATGCGGGGCCTGCGAGAGGTCGCAATAGAGCGACTTCTGCGCCATCCAGGCGCGAATGCCGTCGCGACCCTTCTCGCGGCCGAGGCCCGAATCTTTCGTGCCGCCAAACGGTGTCGAAATCGAGAACTGCTTGTAGGTGTTGATCCACACGGTTCCGGTGTCGATCGCGCGCGCCACCCGCCAGGCTTTCGGGAAATCGCGCGTGTAGATGCCGCAGGCGAGCCCATAGGCGTTGTCGTTCGATTGCCGCACGAGATCGTCTTCGTTGTCGAACGGCAGAACGGCGAGCACCGGACCGAACACCTCGTCGCGGCAGAGGCGGCTGTCATTGCCGAGCCCGGCGATGATGGTTGGGCGATAGTAAGTGCCCTCACTGTACTCGGTGCCGGCGGGGCGCTCGCCGCCGGTCAGGACCTTGCCGCCGTCGGCGCGGGCGCGGGCGACGTGGCCCTCGACCTCCTCGCGGTGCTTCGGTCGGATCAGCGGCGCGACCTGCGTCGCCGCGTCGAACGGATGGCCGACGCGCAGGCGTTCAGTCGCGGCGACGAGCTTGGCCACGAAGGCGTCGCAGATCCCCCGCTCGATGAACAGGCGCGAGCCCGCAATGCATGACTGCCCGGTCGAAGAAAATACGCCGAACATCACGCCGGCAACGGCGAGGTCGAGATCGGCGTCGGCGAAAACGATGGTCGGCGATTTGCCGCCGAGCTCGAGCGACACTGGCATCAGCTTATTGGCCGCCTTGCGGGCGATGTCGCGGCCGGTCGCGGTGCCGCCGGTGAATGACACCTTGCGGATCGCCGGATGGGTGACGAGACGGTCGCCGACGATCGCGCCGGCGCCGGGCAGCGTCGAGAACAGGCCTTTGGGAAGCCCCGCTTCCTCGATGACTCGCGCAAGTTCCAGGCAGACCAGCGGGCTCCACGACGATGGCTTGAGGAGGATCGCGTTGCCGGCGGCTAGCGCCGGTGCGACCTTCTGCGCGTCCGACGCGATTGGCGAATTCCACGGCGTGATCCCGGCGGTGACGCCGAGCGGCTCGAACACCGACAAGGTCAGGTAGTTGCCACGCGACGGCGTAAGCGCGTCTTCCATCGTCTCCAGCGCCGCAGCCATGTAGCGGAAAGTGCCGGACGCGCTCATCGCCAGCGCCCGGGTCTCGGCGAGTGTCTTGCCCGTGTCGCGCGACTGCACGTGCGAGATGCGGTCGGCATGCCGGGCTATGCCCTCGGAGATTCTGTAGAGGTACGTCGCGCGCTCGTGCGGCAAGAGCTTGCGCCAGGCCGGATCGTTGGCGGCGTCCTGCGCGCGCTGGATGGCGAGGTCGACGTCGTCCGCCGAGGCGCCGGCGATGACGCCATTCAGCGAGCCGTCGGCGGGAAAATTCGACGAAATCACGGCGCCGCGGCCGCGACGCCATTCGCCGCCGATGTAGAGCTTGTCCTGCGGAGCGACGATCTGGTCCATCTAGATCACCATCGGACTAGCGCGGTTGATGAGTTCGCGCGCGACGCTGTAGCCGGCCATCAGCGAGGTCTTGGGATTGGCCGGCGAGGGACGGCCCTCGAGCTTCATGGTGAAGTCGCCGCAGGCCGAACTGACCGCGAACTCGTGCACGTTGCGCGAGATGCTCGGATCGGCGACGAGCCGCACCTTGGTGTTGTCGAGACCGATGCCGGCGATGGCCAACGTCGCTGCGACGTTGGCGTTGAAGGGATAGTCAGACGCGGCCTTGCGGGCGGAGCCTTCGAAGAACACGGCAGGCTTGGCGAGCGCATCGAGCGAGAGCAGTTTTTCGGCCGGCGTGCCCTTCCAGGCTTTCGGCGGCTTGCGTCCAGTGTAGACGACGCTCTCGAGGCCCGACAGCCGCGCGGCAACGAGTGCATCGATTCCGCCGATCGCGCCCGAAGGCAGCACGAGCCGCGCGCCGCCGCCTTTCGCCGCGCCCACCAGACGATCATACAGGCCTTCGTCCGAGAGCGATCCGATCGAGATGACGACCAGATCGCAGCCCGACTTCAGGATCGTTTCGCCGTAATCGCGCACGGCGACATGTGAGGCGCATTCGGCGACGACGTCGGGCTTGCTGGCGAGCAAGCCGGCGATGTCGGTGTGCACGCTGCATTTCTGCGCCAGCTTCGAACCGACCCGGTCGAGCAGGGCTTGCGCCTGCGCCGTGAACTGCGCCGGCACCAGCAGCGACAGCTGATCGAGCGGCGCAGGCAATTCCTTGGCCAGCGTCGTCAGCACGACGTCGGCGATGCCGCCACAGCCGATGACGCCGAGCCGCTTCATGTCGGTTTCCCCGCGGCGCCGGCCGGCGGGCCGGCGAAGCTCTGGCTGAACGGGCCGATGGCGACCATGTCGATCTCAATCATCCGCGGGCCTGGCTTTGCCAAGGCCTCGTCGAGCGCGCCTTCGAACCGCGCGATATCCGAAATGCGGACATGCGGCAGGCCGACCGACGCGCACAGCAGCGCGAAGTCCGGCGTCAGGATATTGGAATAGACGTGCCGGCTGCTGTATTGCGCGTCCTGAATGTTGCGGATGACGCCGTAGCCCTTGTCGTTCATCAGCACGAACACGGTGTCGGCCTGCATCTCGACCGCGGTTGCAAGCTCGCCGATCATGAGTTGCGCGCCGCCATCGCCGACCAGCGTGATGGTCTTGGCCTTCGCGCCGGCGAGCGCGGCGCCAATGCCCATGGCGATGCCCTGGCCGATGCCGCCGCCGAGCGCGTGCACGCCGAGATGCGGCGCCGCGAGGCGGACGTACCGGTTGCCGAAGGTGCTGTTGGAGATCGTGACGTCGCGCACCCATGGATGGCCGTCACGCGACACGCGCCTGCTCAGCGTGTCGGCGAGGCCGGTATACGGGCCGAGCGCCACGCGCAACGCAGCTTCCGAGCGTTCGCGCGCGGCGCCGATGTCGGTGAGGAAGGCGGCGTCGATGTCGAGCCGCACCGGCAGTCGCATAGCGAGGCCCTCGAGTGCGAGGCGCGCATCGCCGGCAATGAACTGCTCGACCGGGTAGTTGCGCCCGCCCTGCGCCGGCTCGGCGTCGATCTGCACGATCGGGGGCAGCGGCATGCGATTGTTCTGTGTCTCGTTGCCGCGCAATCGCGAGCCGACGACGATCATCAGGTCGCAACGCGCATAGATTTCCATTGCCTCGCGCGTCATGTTGAACGCGCCGAGGCTGTGCGCGTGCCCTTCCGGGACGACGGCGCGGCCGTTCGTCGAGGTGACGGCGCCGAAGCCGCGTGCGACGAGCGCGGTCGCGGCTTCGGCCGCATCACGTGCGCCGCCGCCAAGCCAAAGCATCGGACGTTTGGCATTGCGCACGCGTTCGGCGAGCGCATCGAGCGCACCTGCGTCCGGCTTTGGACGCACGATTTCGGGCAGACTGGCGGTCTCGCGCTGCGCGACCTTCAGGCGTTGCACGTCGACGGGAATTTCCAGCGTCACCGGGCCGGATGGCGCGGTCAGCGCGTCGCGGGTCGCGGCAATGAGCGTGTCGATCGCCGCGGCCGGCTCCCAGATGCGCCAGTACGATTTGCTGATGGCCTTGAGCATGTCCGGCTGGCGCGGCACGTCATGGATGGCCGCGCGATCGCGATCGACGAACTCGCGGTCGACCTGCGTCGTGATGTGCAGGACCGGCGAGCCCGCGGTCAGCGCCTCCACCTGCGAGCCCGCGGCATTGCCGGCGGCGGTGCCGGTCGAGGTGATGGCGACGCCGAGCGAGCGCGAAACGCGCGCATAAGCATCGGCCATGTTCATCGCGCCGGCCTCGCCGCGCGCCGGTACGAAGCGGATGCGCCCGTGACGCGCGATGGCGTCGAGGATGGGCATGTTGTGGATCGAGATGACCCCGAACACCGTGGTCACGCCCATATCGGCAAGCGCGCGCGCGATCGCATCGCCGACAGGCTCCGCCGACGCAAATTGCGTCTGCGCCTCGGCGCGCTCAGGAAGGACGACGGAGATGTTCATGCGGTTCATGGTCCGATGTACTTAAATGAAGCGCGAAACGCCGCCCGAGACTTCGAGGCTGGCGCCGGTGATGTAGCTTGCGGCCGGTGAGCCGAGGAACACGATGGCGCGCGCCGGCTCCTCAGGCTCGCCAAGGCGGGCGAACGGGATGTGTTTGTCGGCCGCGAGGGCGGCGTACCATTGCTCGCGCGTCTGCGACTTGTCGGCACGCGCGTCGAAGCGGCGCTGCCACTGGCCGGAATCGACGAGGCCGAGCAGGATCGTGTTGACGCGGATGCGCGGCGCAAATTCGGTCGCCAGCGATTTCAGGAGGTTCTGGACGCCGGCGCGAGCCGCGGAGGTGCATACCATGTGCGGCTCCGGCTGAAGCGACAGAAGCGAATTGACCGCGACGATCGCCGGGGCGGACGACTTTTCCAGCAGCGGACGGAAGGCGCGGATCGGCAGGATCTGGCTGAAGAACTTCAGATCGAGCTCTTCGCGCCACTGCGCGTCGGTCGTCGCGTCGAAGGTCGAGACCCGGCCCTGGCCAGCATTGTTGACGAGGAGGTCAAGCCGGCCGGCCCAGTCGCGCACCTTGCCGGCGAAGGCGTCGACCTGGTCGGCCTTCAGAACGTCGCAGGTCTCTGCCAGCAGTGCGCCGGGCGCCGCGGTGAGCTGCGTTTTCGCCTTGGCGAGGCGGTCGGAATCGCGTCCGCAGATCGCGACGCGCGCGCCTTCCGCCAGTAGCAGCCTCGCGGTTGCGAGCCCGATTCCCGACGTGCCGCCCGTGACGACCGCGACTTTGTCCTTGAGACCGAGATCCACCTGTCCCTCGTTCTTACAGCACGCCGCGCGACGCCTGGCGCGCGCGCGCGGGTGGCGACATGCCGGACGGGGTCGGCATGGCGTTGCCGCGCCAGCCGAGCCGTTGCGAGATTTCGATGGCCGCAGTTTTGACGTTGGTCGCGATCACGCTGCGCCGCTCCGCGCCCGAGAAGTCGGCCGGATGGCCGCTGACATTGAGCGCCGCGATCGGCATGTCGGTGGCGTCGAAGATTGCAGCAGCGACCGAGCTGATGCCGGCCTCGAAATTGCCGTCGCTCCAGGCCAGCCCAGCGGCGCGGTCCGCGGCAAGCTGCGCATGAAGCTGCGCCGGAGTCACCGCGGTATGCGGCGTCACCGCTTTCAGGTTTGCGCCGGCATAGAGCCGGTCGACGCGGTCCGGCGGCAGATGCGCGAGTATGATGCGGCCCATGTTTGCCGCGTGCGCGGGCAGGCGGCTGCCGACGCGAATGTTGCTGGCGAACGAGTGGTTTGGTACGCGCCGCACGAGGTAAACGACCTCGAGACCGTCAAGCACGCCGAGATGCGCCGATAGGCTGAGCGTCTCGGCGAGGCGCGTGAGCACCGGCACGGAGATTTGCACCAGGTCTTCCGAGAAGAAGGCCTGCGCGGTCAGCCCGATCAGGCCAACGCCGATGCGCCAGCCCTGTCCCTCGGGACGCTGCTCGATGAAGCGCTCGGCCTCGAGCGTGTGTAAGAGCCGCAGCAGCGTGGTGCGGTTGATGCCGAGCTCGCGCGCAGTGCGCGACATGTTGACCACACAGTCACCCTCGGCGATATGGCGCAGCAGCCGTGCTGCGCGCTGCACCGGCGGCGAGGTGTAGAGGTCGCCGCGGTCCTCGGTTTCGTCCACACGGTCAGACATCGGAGTGCTCGACCAGTTGCGACAGCAACTTTGCGACGACAGCCGGCTGCTCCTGCGGCAGGGCGTGGCCGGCGTCGGCGATCTCGTGGTAGCCGGCGGCGTTGCCGAGCGCGGCGTAGGCGCTGCGGGCGTTCGCCGGGGGCGTGATGACGTCCTCGGCGCCGACCGCGACCAAGGTCGGCGCGGCGATGCGCGCGGCATCGGCGAGCAGATCGCCGGCGCCGAGTGCGAGTACGGCCTGCATGTAGCCGCCGGGGTTCACGGCGGCCATCGCGGCGCGCACGGCGGCGAGCACTTGCGCCTTGCGTTCGGGCACATGCACGAGCCGCGCCGCGCGCTTGTCAGCGAATGCCTGCGGCCCGAGCGCGACGATTTCGTCGATGCGCGCCTGCACTGTTTCGGGCAGGGCGGCGCGGGGCGCGACGCGATAGCCGAGCGCCGGCGAGAGGAGGGCGACGGCGGCGACGCGGTCGGCATGGCGCGCGGCGAAATTCGCGGCAAACAGGCAGCCGAGCGAATGGCCGGTCAGGACGACACGGTTGAGGTTCAGCACATCGAGCAGACGCAAGAGCGCGTCCGCGTAGTGCGTTGGTGCGGGCGACGTCTCGGCCAGCGGCACCGACGTGGCATAACCCGGCGCGTTCCAGGCGACCGCGTCGATCGTCGGCGGCAGGGCGGCGATCAACGGCGCGTAGCTCTCGGCATTGCTGCCGATGCCGTGCAGCAGCACGAGCGGCGTCGCGGCGCTGCGGCCCGCGCGCTGCAGATATGCAATGCCGGCGGCGCTGCCCGCGCTCGCGCGCGCAATGTCGACGTGCGCGGTCATGGCGCCGGGCGCGGCGCTTCGGCGGCGCGCGGCACGTAGTGCAGGACGCGGGTCTCGATCGCCGTCACCGCCCAGTACATGACGATGCCGATGACGGTCAGGAGGCCGATGGCGTCGAACACCATGGCGGTGTTAGCCTGGCCCTGACCGAAGCTGATGAGATAGCCGAGCCCGATCTCGCCGCCGACCAGTTCACCGACAGTGATGCCGATGACGGCCAGCGTCGCACCGATGCGCAGGCCCGCAAGCAGGTTCGGCATCGAGTAGGGCAGCATGATCTTGAAGAAGATCTTCGTCTTGCTCATGTTGTAGGCGCGCGCGAGGTTGACCAGATCGCGGTCCATCACCCGCATCGCCTGCAGCACGTTGACGAGGATCGGGAAGAACACCACCAGGATGGTGACTATTAGCTTCGGCCAGGCATTGTAGCCAAACCACAGGATGAACAGCGGCGCGAACGCCACCTTGGGCGCGATCTGCAGCGCCAGGATGTAGGGCGACAGCACCTTTTCCCAGGTCGGCAACAGGCCGAGCGCGTAGCCGACCACGGCGCCGAGCAGGCCGCCGAGGATGAAGCCGAGGATCGACATCGACGCGGTCGAGATGAAGTGCTTGAGCAGGTTTTCGTGCTGCCACATGCGCAGCATCTCGAACCACAGGTCGCTGACGCGCGGGATTATGTATTTCGGCACGCCGAGCACCGGCGGCAGATACTGCCACGCGATCAGCACAACCACAGCGACCGCCAGGCTTGCGAGCGG
>Ga0070679_100007694_pt1 | contig 10088 bp, 8 predicted proteins | sample KBSC63BmetaG_FD_65652 | JGI IMG/M metagenome (GOLD analysis project Ga0070679, IMG submission 65652) | Corn rhizosphere microbial communities from Kellogg Biological Station, Michigan, USA - KBS C6-3B metaG | ecosystem: Host-associated > Plants > Roots > Rhizosphere | place: USA: Michigan... | reverse complement strand
TCGATGAACACATCGATGTGGCCGTGCGGCGTAAACTTGATCGCATTGCCGGCCAGGTTAAGCAGCACCTGTTTGAGGCGCACGCCGTCCCCGACGACGTAGTTCGGCAGTCCCGCATCGACGTGCAGATTGAGCAGAAGCCTTTTCTCCGAGGCACGAACGCGCAGTAGCGAAATGACCTCTCCGACGGTTGGTCGCAGCGCGAAGGGCACCGCCTCGAACTCCAGTTTCCCGCTCTCGATCTTCGAGAAGTCCAGGATGTCATTGAGGAGCCGCATCAGCGAATCGGCGGACACGGACGCGATGTCGACTTGCTGCTGCTGGCGCGGATCGAGCGTGGATTCGCGGAGGATCTGCAGCATGCCCATGATGCCATTCATCGGCGTGCGAATTTCGTGGCTCATCGTCGCGAGAAATTCGCTTTTGGCGTGGCTCGCCGCTTCCGCCTGCGCCTTGGCCTCGCTCAGCGTCACGACCAACGCTTCGTTCTCGAAAATGAGGTGCCACATCCGCCGCAGATCGGCGTGATGCAGCCGGGCCGTGTTAACGAGGAACAAGGCATACGTGACGATCACGAGGGCGAGCACGGCGCTGTCGCTTTCGCCTGCGGTCAGGACCCGCGCGAGAAAAGGCGCGAGAGTCGTGCAAACGTAAAGGGCGTAACTCGCGGGCACGGACGCGAGCGACCGCGCGGCGCCGGCGTTCAACCCCGCCAGGATCAGCATCAGCAGCAACCGCGGCACGAGGGCGACCGCCGCGAAATAAAACCAGCCGGCCGAACCCCACGCGAGCCCCGCCGCCGCTACTCCCAGCAGGAACGCGTTTCTCCACTTCGGCAGCTCTTCCACCGAGCGCTCACGGCGTTCAAAAGCCAGCATGAGGCCAAAACGCGCCGCCGAGATCGCCAGGATCGTGGTCAGCCATTTCGCTTGCAGCGCTAACGGATACACGAGCGCGGTGCCGGCCACCAAGACGACAGCGAGGACGAAATTCGAAAAAATCCCGAAGCCCGCCGAGCGGAACAAAAGTCGCGTCATCTCGGCCTCGACCTTGGCTTCGACGCCGGACGACCTCACGGCGGGGCTGGTGGGGGATGACATGATGGCTCTGCTTCCGATGAACTACCGCAGCGCAATCGGCCGAGCGTGACAAACAAAAGCCCGCGGCTTGCGGCCGCGGGCAGTGGAAAGAGAGATGAAGAAGAAGCTTACGCCTTTTCGACCAAACCTGCCTTGATCGCTTTGACCGAAACCCACACGCGTTTCGTGCCGCCATTCGCGGTCTTGATCCGGATCCGCTGAAGATTGGGCCGGAACTTGCGCTTCGTGATGCTCGTCACGTGCGTGCCGATGCCGCCGCTCTTCTTGGACTGACCCTTGCGATTGATGATCGAGCCCTTGACGGGACGGCGACCGGTGACTGCACAGATTCTGGCCATGGTGCTTTCGAGTTAGTTAAAGGGTCATGAGTAAAGGGTCGAACCGAGGTGAAGCAAGGGGAAATTGCGCGCGGACCTAACGCCTTTGCCGACAACGCCACCCTCGGGGCAAAACCGGAGAAAATAGGAGCGAGGGCGGCAACGGCTCACGCCTCGCGCCGCCCATGAAGCACCTGAAATTTCTGGCCGAGATGGGCGCCGTGCAGCAGTTGCAGCAACGATTGCTTGCGAGCCGTGAGGGTGGCGGCGTCGGCGGCAATGGCGGCGGCGATGTACGATTCCGCGTTTCGAATAAAAAAGGACTCTTGGGTATCGACGGACACCGAGGTGAACCGCGCCTCCGCTAGCGCCCCTTCCAACCACTCCCAGCACACGTGACAGGTAAGGTCCTGCTGCCCCGGCCGGGCGAGAAGGTCGTTCGTTTGGGTGTGTCGGAAGTAGGCGCGGGCGGTGCCGGCCGGACAGGCTTCGATCAGCTCGCGCCAAGTCTTGCCGTAGTCGAACGCGACGAAAAGCCCGCTCCACGGCTGTCGGACGATGGCTCCAAGCAGTTTCACGGCTGAGATCGGCGCATCGAGCGTGTAGCCGGGCGGCGCTGCGTCCGGCAGAATCAGCGGTCCCATCGGCCCCTCAACTTCAGCCAACTCGACTTCGTGGAGCCGGTCTCCCTGCAGCGCCACGCCGAGTTCCACCCAGTGAGTGTTCCGGTACCGGAAGCGGCGGAAGGGTTGCGCGTCGAAAAGTTCGTTGGAAAACACGACGCAACGGCCCGACAGATCCAAGGTCTGCCCCAGCCGCACGGTTTTAACGGCGCCGAACGGGTGCTTTACCTCCGCGAGAATCCCGCCGTCGCTTTCCGCGCCAATTTCGACGAACGTGTACTGCGTCGGATCAGCCGCACCCAGACGGTGGCGGCAGGCCGCCACGACGAGCTCACCGAAAACCGGGCCACTGGTGCTTGCGGTAAAGAAATCCGTGCCGGTGCCGTACCCAATTCTCGGCCGGGATTGCATGTAGTAGCCGACTTCCGGATCAAACAGCGCCAGGTCGACGAAGGCTTGGTATCCCAGCACCTTGGACGCTCCGGCGCGCGCCACGAAGGCGCGAAGGAAGGCTTCGCCCGCCGTCGCCGACACGCTCGCGTCGGTATTGGCCGAGGTGTGGGCGGCGGTGGCGGGTTCATCGCGGGCGGACATGCTTCTTGGTAACAGAGCGACGTTCGGCGCGAACGCGAGCGCGTCGAGCGGGGTCGGATCAACCTGCTCGTTTACAAACGCGCGGCGATCGCCAAAGTCCGGCGGATGTTAAAACGGGTTCTGATTCTCGCCTGCGGCGTCATGCTCGGCATGGCGATCTCGGTGGGCGGTTCCCGCATCGCCGCGAGTTGGAACTGGTTTCCGAACCGCGACCTCTCGCGCTCGAGCGCTTACCTTCGCGATTTGATGCAGCTGGTGAACGAAAACTACGTGGATGCGAAGTCCGCCACGTACCCGGCGCTCGCGAACAATGCGATGCACGGCATGGTGGAGTCGCTTGATCCGCATTCCGAATTCCTGGAGCCGAAGGACAACGAGGAGTTTGAAGAGGACCTCACCGGCGAATTTGGCGGTGTAGGCCTGCAGGTCGAATCACGGCAGAATCGCGTCGTCGTCATCACGCCCGTCGCCGGCGCCCCGGGCGAAAAAGCGGGCATTCAGCGCGGGGACGAACTGGTCACGATCGATGGCAAAACGGTCGATGCTCTTTCGGGGCTCGACCCCGTCGTCAACCGGCTGCGGGGAAAGCCGAAGACGAAAGTGGTCGTCGGCGTGTTCCGACCGAGCACACACACGACGTTCACCGCGACGCTCGTCCGCGAGATCATCAAGGTCGATAGCGTCCGTAACGTACGGCTCATCCACGGCGATATCGGTTATGTCGAACTGACGGAGTTTTCCGAGCACACCGGGGAACAGTTCACGCGCGCGCTCGACGATCTGCTGCGCCAAGGGGCGACCAGCCTGGTCATCGATCTGCGCGACAATCCCGGCGGCTTGCTCGACGCGGCGGTCGACGTCGCCGAGCCGTTCTTCAAGAAAGGAGAACTCGTCGTGTACACGGAGGGTCGAAAGCCATCCGATCACGAAGAGTACCGGTCCGAACTCGATGGCGATCCCCTTGATTTGCCGGTGGTCGTCTTGATCAATGAAGGCTCGGCGAGCGCGGCCGAGATTGTGACCGGGGCGTTGAAGGACACGCAGCGGGCGGTCATCGTCGGCGAACGTTCGTTCGGCAAAGGGTCGGTGCAATCCATTTTCAAGCTCAAGGATGGCCAGGGCCTGCGGTTGACCACGGCGCGCTATTACACGCCCGGCGGCGTCAGCATTCATGAGAAAGGCATCACGCCGCACGTCGAAGTCGTCATGACGCCAGACGAGGACTCGAAGCTGGCCCGCCAACGCGCTCGCTCCGACATCACGGACCCGCACGAATTCAAACGTCGCTTCGGGTACGAACCGGTGGTGGATCGTCAATTGCAAGCCGCGCTGGACGTGCTCAAGGCGAAACAGGTGCTGGCGGAGCGCGCCGCCATGGCGCCGCTGGCCCCTTCGGCGATACTGCAATGATCCTGGCGCTCGAGAGTTCGTGCGATGAAACCGCCGTCGCTTTGTTCGACCCTGCCGTTGGGCTCGTCGGGGAGTGGGTGCACAGCCAGATCGCCTTGCACGAAAAGCATGGCGGCGTGGTTCCCGACCTCGCGACGCGCGAGCATCTTCAGACCTTTGGACCGCTGCTCGCGCGCGTGAGCGAGCGGAGCGAATTCGGGCGGGTGACTCGGCTGGCCGTGACGCAGGGCCCCGGCCTCGCGGCTTGCCTGGCCATCGGTGAGGCGACGGCGAAGGCGCTGGCATTGGCGTGGCGCGTGCCCCTCGTTGGGGTAAATCACCTGCGCGGTCATGCCTGGTCCCCCTTTATCGCGTTGCACGCCCTCGCGCCGGGCGCCTTCGATGACGCCGTGAAGGGTTATTTGCCGCACCTTGGGCTGATCGTCTCAGGCGGGAACACGCTCCTCTTCACGCTACGGGAGGATCGTCGGATTGAAACAATTTCATCGACTCGCGACGACGCCGCCGGCGAGGCGCTGGACAAAGGGGCGAAACTGCTCGGTCTCGGGTATCCCGGCGGACCGTTGATCGAAAAGCTCGCGGCGACCGGCAACGCCGCTGCTTTCGATTTCCCCCGCGGCATCGGTCGGCGGGACGAATTGGATTTCAGCTTCTCCGGTCTCAAGACGAGCCTGCGCTACCAGATCGAGAAAATGACGGCCGACGACGTCGCCGCGCGGCTGCCCGATCTGTGCGCCAGCTATCAGCAAGCCGTGATCGATGCGCTCGTACGCAAGACGCGCTTTGCCCTCCAGCGTGCTCACGCGCCGTACCGAAGCCTCGGCCTGTCGGGCGGCGTGGCCAATAACCGCGCGTTGCGCACCGCGCTGGAGCGCGAGGCGACGCGCGCGCGGATTCGATTTGTGGCCGCGCAGCCGCGCCATACCGGCGACAATGCGGCGATGATTGCATTCGCGGCGTGGGCGGACACCGCGGCCGTGCGGCCGAGCACCGGGCTGCAGTTGACGGTCGAACCAAGCGAGCCGCTCGCTTGAGGTCCACGTTGTCGCCGCAACGCGTGGCGACGATCGGGTCCAGGCCGATGCGGATACGTGCTCGTCTTCCAGCGAGGCGGGCCACGCGTGCGTGCGGTGGCGCGGCTGATTTCGCCAAGCAGGACGGGGCCGCGGCCTTGGCTAGAATCTCACATCCCGGATTTTATCCGTGCACCGGTCGGCCGCGGTTGGGTCGCGACCTTTTGAGACTCATGCAATGCAATGACGATACCGCGTCCAGGCGTAGACCGTTGTCGGTGGGCCACGGCTCGGCGAGACCCAGCCTCCGCGCGAGGCTGCGGCGGACAAACTGCCTCGCTCTACCGTCAAGCCATGACACGAGCCTTTATCAGAACGGCGTTTCTTACCGGATTGCCGGTATTTTCCGTTGTGGCACACCGCCGGTTTGCGCTTAAATCAAGCGGTTCCCCCGAACGGAATGAGCTGCCACGTCCCTACGGCCTTTGTTCAGGCCTCCTCCTGCCCGACGATGAACTTTGCCGTCGACAAAAACCTCGCGTCGCGGTGGTAAGTTCGATCTGCGGCTTTCGGGTTCGCGCACTTTTGGCCGGCATCCTTTGCGGGCTCGCCGCGGCCGTGTCCGTGCGAGCCCAGAGCGGCGCCAAGGAATATCAGGTCAAAGCCGTCTACTTGTACAATTTTGCGGAGTTCGTCGAATGGCCCCCGACGGCGTTTTCGGGTCAGAATGCGCCGCTGATCATTGGCGTGCTGGGCGATGATCCGTTTGGCTCCGTTCTCGACGAGACCGTCCATGGTGAGCAGGCCAATGGACGCGACTTGGTGGTCCGCCGCTACCGCGTGGTCGATGAAATCGCTGCCTGCCATATTCTCTTTGTCAGCCGCTCGGAAACGGACCGCCTCGCGCCGATCCTGCGCGCGCTGCGCGGCCGCAGCATCTTGACCATCAGCGACGCCGCGGACTTCGCCCGGCGGGGCGGGATGGTCCGGTTCGTGACGGAGAATCACCGGATCCGCTTGCGCGTGAACCTCGATGCCGTGAAAGCCGCAAACCTCACCATCAGTTCGAAGCTGTTGCGTACGGTCGAACTCGTAAATGGCTCAGACCAATAGCCCGATGCCGAAATCACGCTTAGGTCGCACCATTCGCCGCCGGCTCATCGCCGTCATCTTGCTGACCAGCGTCGCGGTGCTGGCTTTGACCTGTGTCGCTTTGTTCAGCTACGAACTTATAACCGCGCGGCGCTCCGTGGCGCAGGACCTCTCGACGCTGGCCAAAATTATCGCGACGAACAGCACCGCGGCCCTCGCGTTCGATAATCGGGCCGATGCGCAAGAGGTGTTGGCGGCGCTGAAGGCCGAACCCGACATCGTGGCGGCGGCGCTTTACGATCAGGATGGCAAACTGTTCGCGCACTTTCCCGCCAATCTGGCATCTGAAGAATTGCCGGCGACGCCGGGCGCCATCGGCACCGCGTACTTTTCCCAGGGACACGCGCGAACGTTTCAGCCGGTCGTGCAGGGGAAAAATGTTCGTCTTGGAACGCTTTTCCTCATGGCCGATATGGCGAAGCTCAAAGAGCGGCTTCGGGTGTACGCGCTGGCCATTATCCTCGTCATGGCGTTCGCCGTCGCGGTCGCTTACGTCATGGGTCGCGCGCTCCAGCGCAGCATTTCCGAACCGATTCTCGCGCTGGCCGAGACCGCCGATGTTGTTTCGCATCATCACGACTACACGGTACGCGCGCCGGCCCGGACATTCGGCGAACTCAGACAACTGACCGACGCCTTCAACCACATGCTGACGCGAATTCAGGAGCAGACGCGTCTGCTCTCGGCCAGCGAGGCGCGACATCGGCTGCTCTTCGAAAGCAGTCCCTTGCCGATGTGGGTGTACGACTTGGAAACCCAGCGCTTCCTCGCCGTCAACGCCGCCGCCACCCAGTCGTACGGTTATTCGCGGGAGGACTTTTCGCACATGACGATCGAGCAGATCCGCGTGTCGGAACACGTGGTGGCGTTGCGCGATGAACCGGATGGCGCAGGGCCGTCGGCCGGAATGCGCAGCGTCCGCGTTTGGAAACACCGCAAGCAGGACGGCACGATCATCGACGTGGAGATCACCTCGCACGATCTCGCCTTCGACGGTCGGCCTGGGCGGCTCGTCCTGGCAAACGACATCACGGCGCGCCTCGCCGCGGAGCAGGAAATCCGGCGTTTGAATGAGCACCTGGAAGATCGCATTCGCGAGCGGACGGCGCAATGGGAGCTCGCGAACAAGGAGCTCGAATCGTTTTCGTATTCGATTTCGCATGACCTGCGAGCCCCCCTGCGCCATGTGCAGGGCTATGTCAGCATGCTCAATCGCTCGGCCGAAGGGCAGCTGTCGGACAAGTCGCGGCGGCATTTGAAAATCATCAGCGACGCGGCCATGGAGATGGGGCAGCTGATCGACGATCTGCTCGAATTTTCGCGGATGGGGCGCAAGGAAATGACGAGCGGCGTCGTCGCCCTCGATCAGCTGGTCCATGAGCAGGTCGAGCGGGCGACCGCCGCCGCGACGGGCCGCGAGGTCATTTGGAAAATCACACCGTTGCCACCGGCGCGCGGCGATGCGGCGATGCTGCGCCAAGTTTTCGCCAACCTGATCGGGAACGCCTTGAAGTATTCGCGGCAACGCTCCCCCGCCGTGATCGAGATCGGCTCGACGGACGAACCGAACGGCATGGTGACGGTTTTCGTTCGCGATAACGGAGCGGGGTTCGACATGAAATTCGCTGGAAAACTTTTCGGAGTCTTTCAGCGTTTGCACCACTCCGATCAGTTTGAAGGCACCGGCATCGGTCTCGCGACGGTCCAGCGCATCGTCGCCCGCCACGGCGGCCGGGTCTGGGCCGAAGCAGCCGTCGATGTCGGAGCCACCTTCTTTTTAACCCTGCGGAAAGCGAACGCGCCTACGATTGAAACCACCGAAACGACATGAGCTCCCTTGCACGCATTCTCCTCGTCGACGACAGCCCGCGGGACACCGAATTGGTGATCGACGCCTTGCAGGAACACCATCTCGCCAATGAGGTCGTGTCGCTGCGCGATGGCGCGGAAGCGCTCGATTATCTTTTCCGCCGCGGAGCGTTCGCCTCGCGCACCGATCCACAACCGTCGGTCGTGCTGCTCGATTTGAAGATGCCGAAGGTCGATGGCATCGAGGTGCTGCGGCAGATGAAACATGATGCGCAACTGAAGCGCGTCCCCGTCGTCGTGATGACCTCCTCCCGGGAAGAACAGGACTTGATCAAGAGTTACGATCTCGGAGTGAACGCCTACGTGGTCAAGCCGGTGAACTTCCACCAGTTTGTCGATGCGGTGAAGCAGGTGGGAGGATTTTGGGCCGTGCTCAATGAGCCGCCACCTGGCAGCACGCCGCGGCCGACGACCGACTAGGGCGGCTCCGGCGAGACGCGGCTCCATGTCCGCGAGGAAACGGTTTCCCGCAGGACGCGGCCGAAGCGTTTTGTGTCAACGCTGGGTCAGCGCGGGATCCCGGGGCAGGGGACGCACGATGCTCGCCAGTAGTTCGCGATCGTCTGCATTAGGTTTTCGAGGTCTGCGAACTGCACCGGCTTGATCATATAGCCCTTCGCACCCCGCTCGAACGCGGTCGTAATGTCGGCTTGGTCGCTCGAGGAGGTGAGGACAATGGTCGGGATCAGCCGGAACTCCGCGCGATCGTTCATCCACCCCAGCAGTTCGATCCCTCCCATGCGCGGCATTTTCAGATCCGTGATAATCAGGCGGGGCAATGGGTGGAGCGTCCGGTCCTGGTAAAGCCCGAACCCGCGGAGGTAAGTCGTGGCTTCTTCACCGTCATTGACGATGGCGAGCCGGTTCATGACGCCGCTGCGTTTCAACGCGCGCTGAATAAAGGTCTGATCGTTCACGTCATCTTCCACGATCAGCAGAAGTGGTTCGGTGGCGGCCATAGCGGTCATTTGGGCAGCTCGAACCAAAATCGGCTGCCCCAATGCTCGTTCGGTTCAACGCCTCGCGTCCCGCCCAACCGCTCCATCGCGGTGGACACGATCGCCAAGCCGACGCCGGTGCCGGGAGTCTTTCGTTCCGGATTCAACCGTTCAAACATGCCGAACACCCGTTCGCGGAACCGCGGGTCGATGCCGATGCCATTGTCCTCGACCCACACGCGGCGGCACTCGCCGCGGTCTTCCGACCACACGCGAACTTCAACGGGCGTGCCTTCCCGCCGAAATTTCACCGCGTTGGTGATCAGATTCAAAAACACATGTTCGAGTGTCACCGTATCCGAGCGCACCGAGCCGAGGGGTTTCTCGATTCGGATCGTGATCTCGAGCGCGGCGTTGTCCGCCTTGACCTGCGTGGCGACGCGCGCGGCGATGGCGGACAGATCGACATCTTCGCGCAGCACCGGCACCTGCTGCATGCGGGTATATCCCAACAAATCGCTGATCAGCCGGTCGAGCCGCGCCGCGGACTCCTCGATGCGCTGCACATAGTGTAAGCCTTCTGGCGGCAGCTTGGCGACGAAGTCCTGGCGGAGAAATTCAGCATAGCCGGCGATGGCGCGCAACGGTGCGCGGAGGTCATGCGCGACGGTGTAACAAAATCCCTCCATTTGCCGGGTTTTCTCGCGCAGCGCCGTCGTGCGCTGGTCGACCACATGGCTGAGTTGCTCTTCGGTGAGTTTGAGCAGCGAAATATCCTCGACGAGGTCGATCATGCAAAGCGGCCTTGATTCGGCATCGCGCAGGATGGCCGCGCTATTTTGCACCCAGACATGCGAACCATCGGCGCGGACCATCCGTTTCTCGATGACCATGTGATCGCGTCTTCCCGCAAAGACTTCCTCCAACTGGGTCTGCGATGCCTCGCGATCCGGCGGCGCTGTCAGCGCGAGCAGCGGCGTGCCTTCGAGTTCGCGGTCGGCGAGGCCGATCAGGCGCGTGAAGGCGGCGTTTACCTGCTGGATATTTCCTTTCATGTCCGTCAGCGCCATGC
>Ga0070679_100007691_pt1 | contig 10090 bp, 7 predicted proteins | sample KBSC63BmetaG_FD_65652 | JGI IMG/M metagenome (GOLD analysis project Ga0070679, IMG submission 65652) | Corn rhizosphere microbial communities from Kellogg Biological Station, Michigan, USA - KBS C6-3B metaG | ecosystem: Host-associated > Plants > Roots > Rhizosphere | place: USA: Michigan... | reverse complement strand
TCTTCGCGGGCCTCGACATGGGGATCGTTTACGCGTTGCTCGGCACCATCGTCGCGGAATTTCTGGGTGCGCAGGAGGGGATGGGCGTCGCCATTACCAAGGCGCAGGCCGTCACGGACGTTGCAGGCGTGTTTGCCGTTCTTGCCATCCTCGGCGTGACCGGCATCGTGCTGCATCTCACCGTGCGTTGGATACAGCACTCACTCATTCATTGGGTCGACCGTGGGCAACACTAGGGAGGGAACGATGATCGATCGCCGCAAGGTGGTGAAAGCCATTGGCGCAACGACGCTGGGTGTATTCGCCGCACCGTCGCTGGTTCGCGCCCAGGAGCTTCGCAAGATTCGAATGGGGTTCGGTATCAAGTCGATCAACCCGATTGTGATCAATATCCTGATCGCCGAGGGGCTTGGCTACACCAAGCAGGAGGGGCTGGCGTTTACCCCGGCGGCGCTCGGCACCAACGCCAACGTGCAGATCGCGCTCGACAAAGGTGACGTCGAATTCGGTGTCGGCACGCCGAGCTTCCAGTTTCCGCTGTTTGCGAAAGGTCAGTTGCCGCCGATCGTGAATTATTACGAGTACACCTATCCGTACAAATGGGATGTCGCGGTCAAGCCGGAGTCGGGCATTCAAAAATATGACGATCTCAAGGGGAAGAAGATCGGCGTGTCGGACCTCGGCACCACCGATTATCCGGTGACGCGGGCGGTCTTGCAGAATCTCGGTATCGATCCCGACAAGGATGTAACGTGGACGGTGGTGGGGGCCGGCGTTTCGGCGGGCGTCGCGTTGCAGCGGGGTGTCGTCGATGCCCTGGCTTACTTCGATACCGGCTTCGGCCAGATCGATGCCGCCGGGATTGCGATGCGAATGCTGCCGCGGCCGCAAAACATCCCATTGATCGGCGGCCTCTATATCAGCGCGCGTGCCGATTTCCTCAAGAACAACCGCAAGACGGCGATTGGGTTTGCCCGTGCCGTGAGCAAAGCCTCGGAGTTCCTGCTTGCCAACCCCGAGGCTGGCGCTCATGTGTTCGTGAAGATGTATCCGGAAACGGCGCCCCGGGGCGCAAGCCAGGCTGATGCGGTGAAATCCATCCTCTTCGCCGCCAAGCGCCGCATTCCAATCTATCGGCCGCCCTATCCAAACACCAAGATGGGCTTTATTCGCGAATCCGAGCTTCTTCTTGACGCCAAGTTTCTTGGGCTCGATATCAAGGACATCAAGCCAGTCTTTACCAACGACATGATTGACGAAATCGACGCCTACGATCACGGGAAAATCATTGCCGAGGCGAAGGCTTACAAGATCTAACATCGCGTCGTCTTTCGCGGCCTCCGGCTTCGGTTTGGGGCCGCCTTTTTTGGTGGGAAACGTGAGTAAGGGCAAAGAATTTTCGTCCGAGAGTCGTGAGAGTGTCGACCCGCAATCGGGCCGGCACATCCGTCAGGTTACAAGTCATCCGTCGATCCATCATCATCCATTCTTCTTCGTCCCGGCCTATGACCGCGCGATGAAGAGGCTGATCTTCATCTCGAACAGGACCGGCCTTCCTCAGCTTTTCTACGAAGATCGATCGAGCGGACGCCTGGTGCAGGTCACCGACCGGCCCGATCTCGCGGAGTGGTCGATTATTCCCTCGGGCGACGGCCGCTATGTCTATTTCACCGCCGGAACCTCGGGTTGGCGCGTCAACCTCGAAACCCTCGAGGAGGAGCAGCTTGCCGACTTCGGCGCGGTGGAGATGCGCGAGAAGGGGATGATCGGCGCCGCGATGGGCACGACCGCTCTGTCCGCGAACGGACGCTGGTGGGCTGTACCCGTGAAGGCCGGCGCGGTGACGCGGTTTGTCCTGATCGACACCGAACAGAAGACGTCGCACGTGTTTCTCGAACGCGACACCATCGGCCACCCGCAATTTTGTCCGGATGACGACGATCTCATTCTCTACGCTGGCCCGCTGACCGACCGGCTCTGGCTGACAGACCGCAGCGGCGCGAAGAACCGCCGCCTCTATCAGCGTGAAAACGAAATGCAATGGGTGACGCACGAAGTCTGGATTCCGGGGCGGCGAACCGTTGCCTTCGTCGACTGGCCACGCGGAATGCGGATGATCGACGTGGATCGCGGCGTCATGCGCTGGCTCACACATTTTTCATGCTGGCATGCGGCCCCCGATGACGCCGGACAATATCTTGTTTGCGACACCAATTTCCCGGATCGCGGGTTGCACATCTACGATATCGACGACGAGGATGATCTCATCTCTCTGTGTGCGAGCGAGGCATCCTCCGAAGGGAAACATTGGGGTGGCCCGTTTCCCTATAATAATGGGCCTGTCGCGATCGAGGCCGCGCAGCATACGCATCCCCATCCGAGATTCGCTCCTGATGATTCGCGCGTGGTCTTCACATCCGATAAAAGCGGGCATGCGCAAATCTACGAGGTGATGCTGGGGAAGGGGCGATGACCGGCTCCGCCCTGCTGGAAAGCCAGCGCGTTCGCCAGGACATCCGGGCCGGCCGCATCACAGGAACGAGCCGGGGATTGGCGCACGGTTTCGTGCAATGCAATCTTGCGATCCTGCCGAAAGACTATGCATTCGACTTTCTGTTGTATTGTCAGCGCAACCAGCGCTCTTGTCCGGTTCTGGAGGTCACCGATCCAGGCGACCCCGTGCCACGCAAGCTCGCACCGTCGGCGGATATCCGCACCGACTGCGCCCGCTATGCGATCTACCGCGACGGTGTGCGGACCGAAGACCGAACAGACATCGCGGATTTGTGGCGCGACGATCTCGTGACGTTCCTGATCGGCTCCGGGATCAGCATCGATGGGGCGTTGGAAAACGCCGGCGTGCCGACCCACAAGGACCGTTGGGTGTTGCGGACCACGCTGCCGACCGAACCGGCCGGGCCGTTTCATGGCGATATGGTTGTCACCATGCGCTGGCTCACCGCGCAACAGGCGCTGACAGCCACGCAGGTCACGGCGCGGTTTCCATTCAATCACGGTGCGCCGATCCACCTCGGGAACCCCGCTGAGATCGGCGCCGATCTGGCCGCGCCGTTGTTTGGCGGGCCGGTCCCACCGACGCCGCCCGGTATCGTGCCGGTGTTCTGGGCGTGCGGTGTCACTCCGCAAAGCGCCGCGGAGAACGCCGAATTGCCGTTCTTCATCGCCCATGCGCCGGCGCACAGCTTCATCACCGATCTGCCCGCACAGGCGATGATGAACTGACGCGTCGCGTTCGAATCTGAGGAGTCTCTTTTCGTGAATGCGCCGTCGCACGATTCGAACATTCGTCTGTCTGCCGACGTCGGTGGCACATTTACCGATGTGGCGGCGTTCGATGAGACGACGGGCGCGCTTCGCCTCGGCAAGACCCTGACGACACCGCAGCGCCTGGTGACCGGCATCGAGAACGGGGTTGGCAAGGCGGGAACGCGCTTCCAGGCCGCAGGCCTGTTCCTGCATGGTACAACGGTGGCGATCAATACGATTCTGGAGCGCAGCGGCGCGCGGTGCGCGCTGCTGACCACCCAGGGGTTTCGCGATATTTACGAAATCGGCCGCGTCAACCGGCCGGAGTCGTACAATCTGTTTTTCAACAAGCACACGCCGTTGATCGATCGCGACCTGCGTTTTGAAGTTGCGGAGCGTATCGACAGCCAGGGCAGCGTTCTCGTTCCGCTGGACGAGGAACAGGTCCGAACGGTGGTGAGGGACGCGGTCAAGGCGGGCGTGGAGGCCGTGGCCATTCTGTTTCTGCATTCCTACCGCAATGCCGCTCATGAAAAGCGTGCGAAGGAGATTGTCGAAAGCGAATTCCCGCAGCTTTTCGTGACGGCGTCCCACGAACTGAGTCAGGAATACCGCGAGTATGAGCGCACTTCGACCGCCGCGGCCAACGCCTATGTCGGTCCGCGGGTGCAGCGCTACCTGACGGAAATGGAAGCGCATCTCCACGAAGCGGGCTTTGGCGGCAACTTTCTGATCGTGCAATCGACCGGCGGCCTGTTCGGGGTCGATGATGCGCGGCGCTCCTGTATCCGCATGCTGGAATCGGGGCCTGCGGCCGGGGTCGTTGGCGCCAAGGCGCTTTGCGACTCCATCGGCATACCGAGCGCCATCGCCTTCGATATGGGCGGCACCACCGCGAAGGCGGGCGTGATCGATCGAGGTCATGTGCTGATGACGGGGGCCGCGCTGATCGGCGGTTATGCCACCGGCTTGCCGGTTCAGATGCCGATGATCGATATCCAGGAGGTCGGCACCGGCGGCGGGAGCATCGCCCGGGTCGAAGTGGGCAAGGCACTGCGCGTCGGTCCTGAGAGTGCAGGCGCTTCCCCGGGCCCGGCCTGTTACGGGCTGGGCGGCACCGAGCCCACCATCACCGATGCCAACCTTGTTCTCGGCCGGCTGGCTCCCGACCGTTTCCTCGGCGGTGAAATGAAACTCGACCTCGCCGCTGCGAAGAAGGCATTGACGGACAAGATCGCGAAGCCGCTCGGCCTCGATCCCATCGAGGCAGCAGAGGGCATTCTGCGCATCGCCAACACAAAGATGGCCCATGTGGTGCGTTGGGTGACCACGGAGCGGGGCCTCGACGCCGCCGACTTCTCGCTGGTGGCTTACGGCGGGGCAGGGCCGCTCCACGCCTCCGCCGTCGCACGCGAACTCGCTATCGGGAAGGTCATCATCCCTCGCGCGCCGGGGCATTTCTCGGCGTGCGGCATGCTCGTCGCCGACCTGCGGCGCGATTTCGTCAACACCTGGTTCACGCCGCTTGCCGATGCGTCGTTTCCCGAGATGGAGCGGATCTTCGGCGATATGGAGCGCCGGGGCCGCGAGACGGTCGCGGGCGGGCAAAACCTCCACGGCATCGAAGTGCGCCGCTCGGCGGATATGCGGTACGTCGGACAGGAGCACGCGGTCACCGTCGAACTGCCCATTGAGCTGTTTCAGGCCCAGGATCGCGCGGGTATCAAGGCGTTGTTCGACGCGATCCATCACACCCGCTACGGCTTTTCAGTCGAGGCGGAGAAGGCCGAGATCGTCAGTCTGCGCAGCGCCGTGATCGGTAACCTGCCCAAACCGCCGTTCGAGCACGTCGCGAAAGGGGACAGCGAGCCGGATACGGCCGCGTTCCGCGGCAAGCGGCCGGTGTATTTCGCGAGCACCGGCTTTGTCGATACGCCCACCTACGACCGGCTGGCGCTCAAGGCTGGAAACAGGATGGCCGGCCCGGTGCTGATCGAAGAACACGCATCGACGACCGTTGTTCACCCTGGCGATGTTGTCGACGTGGACGACTTCGGCAACCTCGTCATCGCGGTCCGGAGAGATTAACGATGGATACGAGGATCGAGACGAAACCGACGGTGAACGCCGAAGCAAATCCCATTGTGACTGAGATTGTTCGTAATGGTCTCGTCGCCGTGACCGAGGAGATGAAAATCAACCTCATGCGCACGGCCTACAACATGATCATCTACGAGGCCTTGGACTTCACGGTCGGTCTGTTCGACGCGCAGGGCAACACCGTGTCGATCGGCTTGGGTTTGCCGATGTTCATTCGCGGCATGAGCGAAACGGTGAAAGCCAAGCTCAGACATTTCGGTGCGGACAATCTCGAGCCGGGCGATATCCTGCTCACCAACGACGCCTACATCACCGGTTCACACCTCAATCATATGACGTTCACGGTTCCGATCTTTCATGACGGTGCCTTGGTCGGTTTCTCATGCTGCATGGCGCACTGGCCGGACGTCGGCGGCACGCTGATGGAAGGCACGACCGACATCTATTCGGAAGGCCTGCAGATGCCGATCGTGAAGATCCATCGCAAGGGCGTGCCGAATGATGAGTTGATTGCGATCATCCAGACCAACGTTCGCATTCCTGAACGGGCGATGGGCGATTTCCGCGCCCAGATCGCGGCGGTGAAGACCGGCGAGCGCCGTTTCATGGACATGATTCGGAAGTATGGCCGCGATGCTGTCCTGGGCAGCATCGAGGCGATCATGAACCAGAGTGAAGCGGCCGCGCGTGCCCGCGTGCGCGACATTCCCGACGGTGTTTATGAGGCCGAGTCGTTCATGGACGACGACGGCATCAACGTGGGTCAACGGGTGCCGATCCGCGTCAAGGTCACTGTCGCGGGCGACAAGATGACCGTCGATCTGTCGGAGGTGTCGAAGCAGGTTCAGGGCTTTTACAATTCCGGTCCGACGGCCGGGCACTCGTGCTGTCAGGTCGCGTTCAAATGTTTGACGTCGGCGTTGGACCTGCCGATCAACGATGGTCAGTTCCGCGCGCTCGATGTGGTGCTGCCGCCGGGCCGCGTGGTCAGTGCGGTGAAGCCTGCCGCGATGCGCATGTGGATGACCTATCCGATGACCATCGTCGATACGATTTTCAAGGCGCTTGCGCCCGCGTTGCCTGAGCAGGTGATCGCGGGGCATCACGCCGATCTTGTGGTCGGTCGCATCAACGGGCGGCGGCCGAAGGACGACAGCTTCTATATCTATCTCGGCGGGCTGATCGGGGGTGGTTGGGGAGCCAAGCACAACAGCGATGGCCGCAACGGCGTGATCGCGATGAACGACGGCGACACCCACAACGGACCGTCGGAACAGGTCGAGGCGAAGTATCCGTTGCTGATCGAACGCTATTGCCTGCGCCCGGATTCCGGCGGGGCAGGCCGTTTCCGTGGCGGGCTCGGCACTGAGCAGGTGGTCCAGGCGCGCCATCCCATTCGCTTCAGCTCGCAGATGGATCGCGTGCGTTGCAAACCCTGGGGTCTCGACGGCGGCCTGTCGGGCCTTGGCAATTCCGTGGCGTTGCACCGGTTCAACAAGCCCGACGAGACGCATTTCCCCAACGGCAAGGCGCTGAATCAGGTTCTACAAGCCGGCGACGCTTACATTCTGCGTTCGGGCGGAGGGGGCGGCTACGGCGGCCCACTCGAGCGGGATGTCGCCGCGTTGGAGCGCGATGTGCGCTGCGGCTATGTCAGCAAGGAAGCGGCGGAGACCTTATATGGTGCCGTGTTTGCCGACGGAGCCCTCACGCTGGATGTCGAGGCCACCGGCAGAAAGCGGGCCGCCATGAAGGAGCAGGGGTTGCCGCACGACGATCCGATTACGGACATCATCGTGCCGTTTCCTATAACCGCGGGGGCGCAGCCGGCCGATCCTGCCATCGACCAGCTTTCGGAAGAGGAGCGTGTGGCCTTCGCGATGCGTTGCCGCTGTTGCAGCTAAAGTGTCGTGCCGCTGAGCGGGGTTTTCTCCGTTGGTTCAATCCAGCAGCCAGCCGAATTTTTCCTGAGCGCGGCGAGCCATCTCGGGCGAGGGCTTGACCGCGGCGACGAATTCATTGCGCCAATGATACGGACGGCACGCATTGATGATCATGCGTGAATTGGTGACCTTGCCCTTGGCGCGTTCGGCCGGCTCGATGCGCGGATCGGCCGGCGAGTTCCAGCCGCCACGGATGAAATCGATGTCGGCGACCGGATCCGCCCGGGTCAGTGCGGCCCACATCAGCTCATCGAGATTGGAAACGTCGATGTCATCGTCAACAACGATGACCCAGCGGTTGCCGTAGGCGCCGACGTGACACTGGCTGGCGATGTGCCCGGCCTGTACGGCGTGGCCATCGAACCGTTGCCGGATCGACACGCCGTATAAAAGGCGCGATCCGCCGCATTCGTGCGCCCACACCGCTTTGACGTCGGGAACGCCCGCGGCTTCGATGTTCTGCTTGAGCAGCGCCGATCGGGTGATCGCACGGTAGCGGGAATATTCGTCCGGGAGACTCTGCGGAACGAAGCCCAGCAGAATGGGGTCATTGCGATAATAGATGGCCGTGATTTCGCACAGCGGCCGTTTCCGTCCGGGTTCCGTGTACGTTCCAGTCCAATCGCCGAACGGGCCTTCGGGGACGACTGTTTCGGGATGGACAAAGCCCTCCATCACGATTTCCGCATTGGCTGGAAACGGCAGCCCGGTTTGCTTGCCGCGCACGAGCTCAAGCGGCTTGCCGCGCAAGCCGCCGGCGACATCGAACTCGCTGATGCCGTCCGGCACTTCGGTGCCGCCGAGCAGAAATGTCAGCGGATCGCCGCCCAGCACCAAGACCACCGGCATTTTTTCGCCGCGCTTGACATACTTCTCGTGGTGAATCCGGCCGTGCTTGCCGGGCGCGGCGTTGTAGGTCACATGCTTTTTGTCATGAAGCATGATCCGATAGGTTCCCACATTCAGTGAACCATCGTCGGGATCTTGCGTGACGTTGTACGATCCGGTCCCGATATAGCGACCGCCGTCGCCCTCGTGCCATTTCGGCGTCGGAAAGATTTCGATGTCGATCCCTGCGCCGGTGACGACGTTATCGAAAATGGGACCGCTTTCGACAAACACCGGCGGGATCAAACGATCGGTGTCCCAGGCGGCGGAGAACGCTTCGCTCAGAGCGACTTTGCCCAGCTCGGGCGGGAACCCAAGCGTCATGTTCTTGCGCTTTCCGCCGAAGATGTTGGCTAGAACGCGGAATCCCTTTTTGCAGTCGGGAATGTCGTCGAACACCACCGCGGGAGCCTGGTCCGAATGACTGACGATCTCCGTCGCCATACCGATTTCTTCGGCCCAATTGGCGCCGTGTACGGTCTTGAGTTCACCAAGACGCTCGGCTTCGGCAAGCCAGCTGCGAAGGTCGTCATAGGCGAGCCTCATGCCGGCGTTCTTCACGGCTCCGCCGCCGCCTTTGGTCGTAGCCATGTTCAATCTCGCTTCAAGCAAATCGACTAGTTGAATGTCACGCCGGCCGCTTTCACGATCGGCGTCCAGCGCTTGGATTCGGCATGGATGAAGTCGGCAAACTGATCCGCTCCCACGTTGTCGAGCTCCGTTCCATACTTGAGCAGCCCTTTACGGTATTCGGGATCCATCTGTGACGCGCGAACTGCGGCCTTCAATCGATCCAGAATCGGTGCGGGGGTTCGTGCCGGTGCGAGAAGTCCGAACCAAACCTCCGTCTGGACGTTGGGAAGCCCGGCCTCGGCCATGGTCGGCAGGTTGGGGAGCAACGGCGAACGCTTCGCTGCGGTAATCGCAAGAGCCTTGATCGATCCGGCTTGCACCAGCGGTGTCAGGATCGCAACGTCGCCGAAGACCGCGTCGATCTGACCGCCGATAAGGTCGGTGACGGAGTTCGATGTGCTCCGGTAGGGGACGTGGGTGAACGTAATCCCGGTTTCGCGCTTGAACAGTTCATTGGCCATATGCGTGACGGTGCCGACGCCGGCCGACCCGATGGTGAGCTTGTTCGGGTTGGCTTTGGCGTATTGGATGAATTCCGCCACCGTGGAGACGCCGAGCGAGGCGCGGACGGCGAAAACCTGAGGGGAGCGCCAAATCAAGCCAAGCGGAACCAGGTCCTTGTCGACGTCGTAACGCAGCTTCTTGACGGCCGGTACGAGCACGATGGGCGCGATGCCGCCGACGACCAGCGTATAGCCGTCGTTGGGTCCCGAAACGACGGCTTCGGTTCCCGGCACGCCGCTGGCGCCCGGCCGGTTCTCGATGACGATGGGTTGGCCAAGCTGGCGGCGCAGCGGTTCTGCGATCAGACGGCCAGCGGTGTCGGTGGGGCCGCCGGCGCTAAAGGGGACGACCAAGCGGATCGGCTGATTTGGATAATCATCCGCCGTCGCGCTCACCGATCCTGCCACCAACATGAGCGCGGCACACAATGCTTTGGCTTTCATCGTCCGCTCCTTTTTTGCCGTTTGGAAAAAATCCGGCCGACCGTTGTACGTCCCGGCGGACTATTGGACCTTGTGCCCCATCATACCGGCGATGAGATTGCGCTGAATCTGCGATGTGCCCGCGGCAACCGTGGACGCGCGGGCGTCGCGATAATGCCGCTCCATATCGAATTCCTTGTTGTAGCCGAAACCACCGAAAATCTGCATGCCCATGTTGGCGACCTGCACATAGGTTTCAGAGGCTTTCAGCTTCGCGAGAGTGATTTCCTTGAAGGCGTTTTCGCCGGATGCGATGGCACAGGCGGCCTGCCA
>Ga0070679_100007690_pt1 | contig 10090 bp, 8 predicted proteins | sample KBSC63BmetaG_FD_65652 | JGI IMG/M metagenome (GOLD analysis project Ga0070679, IMG submission 65652) | Corn rhizosphere microbial communities from Kellogg Biological Station, Michigan, USA - KBS C6-3B metaG | ecosystem: Host-associated > Plants > Roots > Rhizosphere | place: USA: Michigan... | reverse complement strand
TGATCCAGATCACAACCAACACCGGCCAGTCCCGCCTTGCGGTGTGCGTTACATCAAAGTCAGCCGCTCACACATAGGCATAAGATGTCTGGGAGCGGGCGTTTTCAGGTAAAGTGAAAGGTCACATCTGCAATGGTTTCTCCTGGCAATCTCGAACTAGCCCTGGCGTCGGCAGCCATCCTTGGCTTCCGCCACGGCTTCGATTACGACCATATTGCCGCCATCAGTGATATCACCAGCATTCAGGCAACTAGCCGTAAAGCGATGCAGCTTGGTCTGCTCTACGCCGTGGGGCACGCCGCGACAGTTGCCATGCTGGGCAGCGCCGTGATTTTCTTTCAGCTCTCATTGCCACATGGAATTGATCGCTTTGCAGAGCGGCTCGTCGGGCTCACGTTGGTTCTGCTCGGAATTTACGTTCTGGGCTCAATGTTTCGCGGCAATTACGTTCCGCGCAGCCGCTTTGTGCTGCTGGTGAACGGGCTGCGCTGGTTGCACTGGAAGGTGCGCTCGCTCTGGCACGATCACGAGCATGCGCGGCCCGCGGTGTTCGGCTACGACGGCCGTTCGGCATTCACTATCGGCATTGTTCACGGCCTCGGGGCAGAGACACCCAGCCAACTCATGATCTTCCTTCTGGCCGCGAACCTGGGCGGATTGAGCAAGGGCTTTCTCGGACTCGGCATATTCATCGTCGGCCTGCTTGCCATGAACACCCTCATGACCGCGATGGCCACGGGACTTTTCGGTTTCAGCTCGCGCATCCCGCGCTTTCAGTACGCGATCACCGCGGTAACAGCGGTATACAGTCTCATCGTCGGAGCCATATTCCTGCTGGGTTCGGCCGCGCGACTGCCGGCCCTGGGCTGAACCGCTCCTTTTTCTCTGAACTCGCTGATCGGATGCCGTGTGTTCCTGCGTGTTATCATCCGCGTTCATGCCTGACATTCCAATAACCATGCGGGCCGTCCAACTCAGCGCCTATGATGGCGCGCCGCAGAGTCTTAGCCTCGCCACGGTGCCTGTCCCGCGACCCGGCCCAGGAGAAGTGCTGGTTCGCATGCATGCCGCTCCCATCAACCCTTCTGACTTGATGTTTGTCCGCGGCCTCTACGGCTTCACCAAGCCTGTACCTGCCATCCCAGGATTCGAAGGCAGCGGAACTGTGGTTGAGAGCGGTCCAGGCCTGATGGCGAAAATGCTCAACGGAAAGCGCGTGGCCTGCGCTGCGGCCGACGCGAACATTAAAGGCGGAACGTGGGCGGAATATTTGGTCACCTCTACAAGAACCTGCATCCCGCTCGGCAAGAGTGTAGATCTCGAGCAGGCTGCAATGATGCTGGTCAATCCTCTTACCGCGTGGGCTCTGATGGAGATCGCCCGCTCGGAAGGCCACAAAGCCGCTGTTCAGACGGCGGCGGCCAGCGCACTCGGGCGCATGGTGTTGCGGCTCGGCCTGCGCTTCAAGTTTCCTGTCATCCATGTGGTGCGCAGGTTCGAGCAGGTCAAATTGCTTGCCGATCTTGGCGCCAGATATGTCCTCGACAGCAGCGATCCGGATTTTGACTCGCATTTGAGAGAGCTCTGCCACCAGTTGAAGGCGACCATCGGCTTTGACGCCGTAGCCGGTTCCATGACCGCCCAGGTGATGCGCGCTCAGCCGCGCGGAAGTCGCCTGCTGGTTTATGGCGGGCTCTCGCTCGAAGCCGCGCAAGCTGATCCCGGATCGCTGATCTTTGAAGAGAAGACGTTGGAGGGATTCTGGTTGAGCGGGTGGTTGCGCAGAAGAAATATGCTTGCGCAATTACGAATCGCACGCAAAGTTCAGGCACTGCTCAGCACAGATCTCAAAAGTGAGGTACAGGCGCGGGTTCCGCTCAGCGATGTCAGTCGTGGATTGGCCGAGTACTCCCAGCACATGACCGCCGGCAAAGTTCTGGTGATGCCGGGCTTGAAATAAAAAGAGCGCTCGCGGACCCCGCGCGGACCCGCGAGCGCTGCAATTGCTCGCGCCTCAAGCTATGTTTCGCGAGCTACAAATCCATCCCGGACTGGACCTGCGGGGACGCCATTCCGGTTTGGGGCATGGGACTAGGGCAAAGCAATCCGGCACGCAAACTGCCGGGTGTACCAGGAGAATCTGCCGCGGCTTGGCTCTTGATGAGGTCATGTAGTTGCAGCAGGGACGTGCTGCCACAGACGGAGCAGGTGTCTGCCGCGTTCGCTGAGATGAATTCGCACTCCGTGCAAAGGATTGCGTCCCGAAGGGGAAGAAAACTGTTTCGGACCAGCGGATTCAGTAGCCGTGACATCTGACCCTCCTGCGCCTTCCTGGTACCTCATCTAATGTTCGAGCCCACGTCGTGCAAGATTTCTATACCACTCGGAATATGCAGGGGGCATGCCAAAGTCGGCTCAGGGATAAGTGGCTGTTAATCAAGTACTTAGCTTAAGTGCAAAAGCACTTGAGTGGGTTCTGGCGACCCAGGGCTGTGTCGGATGGATACAACCATCGAAAAACTCGTCTAGTTGATCTTTCGGCGACCTCGCGTTCTTGCGTTAGCAATTCCAAAGAGGATCGTTCCAACAGCGGCGGTAAGTGCGGGCGCAAACTTTGGATGTTGCACAATCAACTTGGTGATTGTTGTCCGGGTGAAAATCACGGAGCCCGACACAGCCCAGCAGATTAGCGTCAGCACAGGAGCGTAATGGCAGAAAATGGCCACGTCGCGGCCAAGATACAAGCCAGCCAAGGCCCAGACAGGCACAAATAACCGCATCATAGGCTGAGGCCAGCACAACAGGAAACCGGCGAGCGTAAACCCGAAGAACAAGGGCCCATGCACAGCCATCCCGGGCATCCGATAAGCCGAAAAGCCCTGCGTCAATGGAACGGGAGAGCGAAAATAGGAGAAGATCGTCAGGACTAAGTCGGGCCTCCAAAAGGGAGAACGCACGCTCACGACCGATTTTGCGAAGTAAGAAAGAAGCGGAGCCCATCAGAGCTCCGCTAGACGAGGGAGTGCAGGAATCTAGGACATGGTCTGATCTGCGGGAGGCTTGCCGCCACTATGGTCGCCATGGTCGCTACCATGATCACCGGAGTGATCGGGTTCGTTATCACCGGAACCAGATCCTGAGCCCCCAGATGTCGATCCTGAGCCGCCGGAGGAATCTCCCTTACTACCGGAATCGCGGTTTGAGTCGCCGGAGTCGTGGTCGTGATGATCATCATTTCCGGCGCGGAGCTTCTTTATAGACTCGGCGTCATGGTCATCGCCGCGGCCGTCGTGCCTGCCAGGGCGGTCGAGATCGGGACGCATGTCACGAGTGGGGCGTGGCGTCTCTGGGCTGCCACTCATCCCGACACGGCTGGAGAATCCAGCACGGATCATGACGGACCCACCGTTCACGGAATCAAACTGGACGAGCCCTTCGCGAACGTCAACTTCAGTTAGCCCGCCGCGGCTGACTTCAACTTCGAAGATGGTGCCGCGCACTGAAATTACCGCGCTAGGCGTGCCGATCTGGAATCCCGGAGCGCCGCCCAGGCGCTTCTGGATCTCCGCGCGTACCCGTCCGAACATGACCTGCAAGTAGCGCAAAGCACCGCCTTCAGGCTGCTTGAGCACAAGGTTCGTGTTCGAGCGGACCAGGATGTCACTTCCATCAGAAAGCCGAAGCAGCATGTGGCCATCTTCGGTCTTGATCACCGTTTCCGCGGGAAGCACCTCACTACGGATTGCGGCATGGAACGCCTGTCCGGGCAGCTGTATGGAGACCTTGCCCTTGACGTCAGAGACGGTTGCGCCGGCAAAAGGTGCTTTTGTGGGCCCCACATTTTGTTCCTGGGCTGCGGCCAGCGAACAGGCCGCTGCCAGAAGGAATAGCTGTACTGCGATTCGAGTTTTCATTGAGCCACCTCGCTTACTTCGCGGACACCCCGAGGGAGCGTGAACACAAAAGAGGTTCCGGTCTTTTCATCACTGCTTACTTCCACACGCCCGCCGTGCTGCTGGCAGATCCTGCGCACAAAGTTCAAGCCCAGACCCCAACCAGGGATAGCTTCGCTGCGCGAGGGGCGGTAGAAACGTTCAAACAAATTCTTGAGTTCGGACGCGGGAATTGTTGGACCAGCATTGTTGACCTCGAATTCCATCTCCTGCTCGTGCGAGGTCAGCCGCATCATGACTTCAGTTCCGGCGGTGCCGTACTTGATTGCGTTACTCACGAGGTTCAATAACGCGCCGGCGATCAACGTCTCATCACAGGTGATGAATTCATCGTCGGCATGGATTTCGGTGCGGACGGTCATGCGCGCGGCCGCCGCCAGTGGCCGCACGACTTTTTCCACGTGCTCGGTCATCGTTCGAACGCTGGCGCGCGCCATCTTAAGCGGACGGGCACCGGAATCGAGCCGCAATACTTCGAGATAGGTATTGATCATGGCGACCAGGCGGTTGCTTTCGCGGAAAATGGTGGCGGGTGCGTCACTTCCAGCTGCCTGATTGGGATAACGCATAAGCATCTCCGAAAAGCCCTGGATCGCGATCAATGGCGTACGCAGCTCGTGCGTCACAAAGCTCAGAGCCTCGCTGCGCGCCTGGTCGCGCTGACGCCGAGCCGTAATGTCTTCAGCGATCAGCATGACCGCGCCGTCCTGGGCAAAAGATGTCCAGGGCAGCGGCACCGCATAGAGGTGCCACAGCTCTTCGCCCAGAGGTAATTCGGTTTCCACCCAGGTTCCGCCGGTCTGCGCGACCACAGCGAGTTCAGGCCAGGCGGTGCTGAGCTGCGTGATTCCCTGCAGGGTGTCCGGCGTGGCATTTTGTTTGGCGCAGAACGTTTTCCACGGTGCGTTGCCGAAGCTCAGCTTGCCGTCTTCGCGGTAGACAGCCAAACCTTCGCGCATGGTTTCGAGCAGCGTCTGCTGGAATGCATAGAGTGAAGTGAGTTCGGCCTGCAGTTCGCTGAGCGCGCCGAGCTTCCAATGAAGACGGCTCGACTTGCCCTTGAGGCTGATGGCCGACTGGCTGGCCGGAGAGATTGCCTGATGCAGCTGCTGCAATCGGACGGTCACTTCGCGGTCGATGATGAGCAGGTTCTCGAGCTGCGCCAGAGGCGCGGCGAGAACAATGGCGACGATTACGGGTCCGTAAAGCAAGAGGACGTGGACTCTTTCAAAAAGGAAGAATGTGCACCCGTAACCGGCAGCGAGGAGTCCGAGCAACATGGCAAGTGACCGCACCCCGGGATACCGAACCACCAGCCAGAGCGAAAGTGCGCTGATGAAGATCACCAGTAAAAGCTGCCATCCAATGGCGGCACGTGTGATTACAACACCAGAAAGAAGCGAGTCGAGAACGTTGGCGTTGATCTCCACACCTGGCATGGGAAGCTGAACGCTCACCGGAGTGAAAAGCCGGTCACTCATCTCCACAGACCCGAATCCGATGAGAACTGCTTTTCCCGTGAGCTCCGGCGCGGGATGATTCGAGAGCAGGTCGGCAGCGGAGGCCACCGTAAAAGGTGTGTGCTCTTCGGCCGGGCTGAACTGCCTGCGGAAGTTGATGATCAGAGGATGCGACTCAAGCCGCTCGATGCCTTCACCTACACTGGCTCCCGGTTCGAGCTTCGCCAACTCAGGCCTGACGAACGAAGCAATTTTCAATGCAAAAGCGGGCCGCAGTCCTTCGGCTGCGGGCTCTTCCAGTGGGATGCTGCGGCACAGTCCGTCATCGTCCACGATGGCCTGTACGTGGCCCGTTGCTATTGCGGCGCCGGCAAAGCGGGGCAGCGGATCGATCCACATGCGGCTGTCAGGGGACGAAGAAATTTTGGTGGCCAGCACCACATTCTTCGCGGAGCGGATGGCTGACTCCAAGGCTGCGTCATTGCGTTCGTCTTCGGCTTCGGGGAGCAGGACGTCGAGCCCGATTGCGGCCGGTTTCTGCTGCGACACTGCGTTGATCAGCTGAGCCAGACGCTCGCGCTGCCACGGCCAACGGCCGTAACGGGCGAGGGAGGCGTCGTCGATGAACACCATCGCCACGTGTTGCGACTCGGATTGCGCCGGTCGCATGAAGAAGAACATGTCACTCAGCTTCTTGTTTAGCGTAGCGACCGGAAAGCTCAGGCTGACCAGCAACACCAGTCCCAGCAGCACTGCGTTGAGGCGCAGCCAGCGCCACAGGCTGATGGGGCCCGCTTGCCGGTTTGTGCCGAGCCACTTCATTTCTTTACCTGAAGATCAATGCCGAGCCGCCGCGCCTTCTGGTACAGAGTTTTGCGCTCGATGCCGAGGGCGCTTGCGGCCCGGGATTTATTGCCACCATGCTCCTGCAACACGCGAGCGATATGCACGCGCTCCATGTCTTCCAGCGAGCCTGCGTTTCCGACTGCGGTGTCGCCGTTTCCGGAGCCGTTGCTATGGAGCGGTCGGTGCTCATTCTCGACGTCTGCCACACCGATCTCGCCCGAGGTGCAGAAGATTGCCAGCCGCTGGACCACGTTTTCAAGTTCACGAACGTTACCCGGCCACGACGCGTTGGTCAGCGCATGCAAGGCTGCATCCGTAATCTTCACCGACCGTTTGTTCTTGTCATTGGCGCGCTTGAGGAAGTGTTGTACTAAGAGGGGAATGTCTTCCCGGCGCTCTTCCAGACTAGGCAGTTTGATCTCGACGACACTCAAACGGTAATAGAGATCTTCCCGGAACTGGCCTGCCGCCATCATCTTGGTCAGATCGCGATTGCTGGCGGCAAGAATGCGCACGTTGATTGGCGTGTACTTGTGTGAGCCCACGCGACGTATCTGTTGCTCCTGAACGGCGCGCAGCAGGTTTACCTGGAAACTGGGCCTGGTCTCGGAAATTTCGTCGAGGAAGAGCGTTCCGCCGTTAGCGGCTTCAAACAGTCCAGCACGGCTGTTGTCAGCGCCGGTAAAGGCGCCTTTTTCGTGGCCGAAAAGCTCGCTTTCCAGGATGTTTTCCGGTAGAGCCCCGCAGTTCACCGGAACAAACGGCATTTTGGCGCGCGGGCTGTGATCATGAATGGCTCGGGCAACGAGTTCCTTGCCGGAACCACTGGGACCAAGGATCAGCACGCTGATATCCGCCGGGGCGACACGAGCGATCGCGCGATAAACTTCCAGCATCTTGGGGGTGCGGCCGATAATCGAGGTCTCGGGGCCGTCGTCTGCCTTGGCCGCGGTTGCCTTAGACTGATGCTGCGAGTTTTGCAGCTTGCGGACAATCGCCAGCAGATCGTCAATCAGCAACGGCTTGCTCAGATATTCAAGGGCTCCCGCGCCGAGCGATTTCGCCACCGTCTCCACGCTCATTTGCGCGGTCATCATCACGCAGGCGCAATTCGGCTGAAGGACCTTGATCAGGTCGAGCACGTTCAGGCCGTTGGCCGTGCCCAGGTAGAGGTCGAGAAAGGCAAGCTGCACTGTTTCCTGCCGCAGCACTTGTTCAGCTGCGTTGATGCTGTTCGCGCTCAGGCAGTCGTAGCCTTCGGCGTTCAGAACGGAGGTCAAGAAAGATCTGGCGGAGTCGTCATCATCCACCACCAGAATCCGGAAGTTTTGGTTCGACATGTTTGCTGACATCAGACTTTCTCCGTCTCTAAAAGCGGTAACCCGCGGAACCGCTGACTTCGTTGGCGTGGAAGGCAGCGGTGCTCTGCACCAGCTGGAAATGCGAATAGGTGGCGTCAAACTCCCAGTGGCGAACGAAAAATTCATTGCGGACGAGCATTTCGCCTGCTCCGGTGAAGTCGGCCGCATTGATCTTTTCGCCGCCCAGATAGCCGATATATTCGCCGCGGTAATGTTTGCCCAGCGTCAACCGCAGTCCGGCCGCACCAAGGTGGCTGTGATACTGGCTGGGGCTGAAGTAGCCGTGATTCAATTCCTCTTTCATGTGCAAGTGGCGGAAGGCGTAACCAGTGCCCACGGAAACTCGCCCGCTACCAAACCACTTCATGGCTTCAGCAAACTCGCGCTCGCCACGATTGCCATCGCTCAGGTGGCTGAGAAACAAGCTGCCCGTCAGGGCAAAACCGTAGCGGCGGTAGTCAATGCGTGTATGCCAGCCTTCAGCGAGCAGGTCAGCCTGCGCGGCCTCAAGGGTGGGAACCAAAGGGAAGCGGGAGAAGCCACCAGAAATCGTAAGTCCCTTGAGGGGAAAGAGATCAAGATCGCCGGAATATGTGCCGCGGCTGCTGTCGTCAGCAAAACGAACGCCGCCCCCCGACGAGCGAACCGCAAAGAAGCGGCTGGGTTTCCAGCGGAGTTCCTGCCACCCGCCAATCACCTGCGCTGTCGAGACGCCGGTTCTCCAAAGGGAAGTCTCTTCCATCCGCAACCGCGTGCTGAAGTTGCGACCCAGGTCGTAATTCATCCCCTGAGAAGAGTAGAGCGAGTGATTGCCGGAACTGTCTGAAAAATACGACGAGCCCGCCTGCACTCGACGATACCGGCGTGGCAATTCAGGGTTTTCGGTCTGATTTGCCTGCAACGCGTCCTTGTACTGCTGCAGGAGCAGGCTGGCGGGATGCTTTGCCAATGCCTGATCCAATTGCGCGCGCGCTTCATCGCGGCGTCCTTGAAGCGCAAGATTGTGAATCAGACCAAGCGCAGCCGTCTCGTCCGCGGGATTGGCCTCAAGCAGGTCGCGATAGATTGCATCTGACAGACGAAACGCCTGTCGGTATCCGTAAAGCTGCGCCAGCGCGAGTTTTGCTTCGCGGTTCTTGGGGTCCTTTTGTAGGACGCCCTGGACGGCCTGCATCGCCAGCTTGTCTTGTTTTTGATAGACGTAAATGCGGGCAAGTTCGAGTTCGAGGTCGGTACTATCAGGAAACCGGCGCAGTCCTTCCTGGACCGTGTTCAAGGCTTGCGGCGCTGCGTGCAGATCCAGCAATTGCTCGCATTGCACTACTATCTGCGCGGGATCGGCCGGAGGCACACTCTGGCCGTGGAGCGAGCACGCGACCAGCAATATGGTGGCCTGAACGAAGTATTTCATCTGCTTTTGTCCTGCCTTAACCGAAGACAGGGCATCCAGTCGACAGACGCAATCTGCTGGCCAACCCGGAGTGTTTTAAATCCAGCAACTTACCCGCTCGTTTGGAATCAAGTGAGTAGTAATGACATAGCGGGTGTATCAGATTTAAACATAGTTGCTGGATCACGGCTTATGTATTTAGGACGAGGCCGAAGGTAATCGTTTGAGCTGTGACAACTGAAGCTGCGTCAGTGACGGGGTGCCTCTTGAGCTGTGACAAGTTGTCACAGCCAATATGAACCCTTTTTACTATGCGCCGCGTTTTCAGCAGCTTACGTTGTCTTTTTGTTTGGCTTACCGGGTGCAGATAGGAAAGGCAGACGGGACGCTAGTTGGAGCGCAAAGCAAAGAAAGACCGGCAAAAAACTATAGGTCGCATTAAGTGGTGGGGCTTGGCGCTGATAGCAAAATGAGCCAAAGCAGTTAAACAGGAAAGAAGGACGCCCAGTTCAAATAGGCGCAGGTTGGGCACGGAGAAGGTGACAAGCGCCGGGTGTTCTTCTTACCTGAGTTGTTGAAGCAGTTTTCCGGATACGAAAGGCTACCTGGCCGTGCCTTTCGTCAATGCAAGACGGAAAGTCGGGTGAGAGGTGATGCCAGACCCGAGCCAGAAGCGTGCTGCTTCTGGTGGCAACAGATGTAGTAAGACAAACGCGCAGAGATACAACCTCCTTTTCTCAGGGTGTGGGTAGTAACTTTTAGGGGCGGCGAAAGCCGCCCATTTTTTTACTCTGATTTTGGTTTGGCAGCCCAGGTGCGCTGCAGAGGATGGGCTTCAGTGTTGAAGACGACTTTGTTCAGGTCAACTGTTTCGCGAGGCGCGAATAGCAAATAAAGATATTTCAGGGTCTCGGCGAGGAAATAACTGGGCATCAGGTCCGCTCGGTCGCGGGTGGTCACGTTGCGCAGCACGGTGTAGCCGGCATCTGTTTTGCAGCAGCGGGAGAGGCTGAGCAGAAAGTTCGACGCCATGTCCTGGTAATTCTCATCTTTCGTGTAAAAAGAAAGATAGTACGCCGA
>Ga0070679_100007685_pt1 | contig 10093 bp, 11 predicted proteins | sample KBSC63BmetaG_FD_65652 | JGI IMG/M metagenome (GOLD analysis project Ga0070679, IMG submission 65652) | Corn rhizosphere microbial communities from Kellogg Biological Station, Michigan, USA - KBS C6-3B metaG | ecosystem: Host-associated > Plants > Roots > Rhizosphere | place: USA: Michigan... | reverse complement strand
ACGCCGGACGCCAGCGTGTTGCGCAGGAAGATGTCGGCGTAGCCGGCCAGCGAGACCACCCCCTCTTGAATGCGCGCGCCGCCCGAGTCGTTGAGCCCCACGATGGGCGCGCCGGCCTTCATGGCCAGGTCCATCACCTTGCAGATCTTCCGGGCGTGGGCCTCGGCCAGCGAGCCGCCGAACACGGTGAAGTCCTGCGCGAACAGGAACACCGTGCGGCCGTGCACCGTCCCGTAGCCGGTGACGACGCCGTCCCCCAGCACCTTGTTGTCGGCGAGGCCGAAGTCGGTGGCGCGGTGGGTGACCAGCTTGTCCAGCTCGACGAAGCTGCCCGGATCGCAGAACGATTCGACCCGCTCGCGGGCCGTGAGCTTGCCGGCCTGGTGCTGCCGCTCGACGCGCGTCGCGCCGCCTGCCGCCGCGGCCTGCCGCTCGAGCTCGGCCAGCCGGCGAAATGGCTCCGGCTCGGCGCCGGGCTTGTTCGCGCCCTCGCTCACGACGGCAGCTCCAGGCGCGCGGCCACGTAGCGGTGCAGGGCGTCCCGGGCCTCGGCGGGCGGCTCCAGGAAGGAGAGCGCCTCGGCTGGATCGCCGTCATGGCCGTCCAATCGGGCCGGCAAAACCAGCGACGGCCCGTCGGGCAGCGAGAAGCGCGCCTCCACGACACGGCCGGCTTCGAAGGGAACGGGCGTCTCCAGACGCATGCCGTCCTCGCCGATGGCGGCCGCCAGGCGGAAGGTGCGGCGCGCGTCGGCGCGGATCTCGACGGGGATGGCGATGGGGGCGCGGAGGGTCACGTCAGCGGCAATCATAACCGAGCGCCTCCAGCACGGCGTCGTGCAGGGCCGGCCGGAAGCGCCGGAAGCGCTCGCCGGCCGGGACCGACGGGTGGACGCGGTTGGAGAGCAACACGATCGTGACGTCCCGGCTCGGGTCGATCCAGATCGAGCAGCCGGTGAACCCCAGGTGCCCGACGGCGTCGCGGGACAACCGCTCGCCGGCCTGGGACGCGGCGGGCGCGGGTCCGTCCCAGCCCAGCCGCCAGGTGGACCCGGGCACGCCCGAGGGCGCCCAGAACTCACGCAGCACGTCGCGCGGCACCAGCTCGGCGCCGCCGCCTCGCCAGGCGGCGACCAGGGCGCGCGCCATGGCCAGCAGGTCCGCGGCGTCGCTGAACAGCCCCGCGTGCCCGGCGATCCCCTCCATGGCTGCCGCGTTCAGGTCGTCGACCTCGCCCAGGACCAGGCGCCGCCGCTCGGCGCAGACCTGGGTGGCCGCCACCGAGCGCGTCGCGAGCAGCTCGGCGCGCGCGGCGGGATCGGCCAGGCTGACGAAGCGCGCCGATGGCAGCCCCAGCGGCGTGGCGATGCGTCGCGCGTACAGGTCGTCCAGCCGCCGGCCGGTGCTTCGCTCGAGCCACCACCCCAGCAGGATGAAGCCCAGGTCGGAATAGACGGCCTGCGCGCCCGGCGCCTGCGTGAGCGGTTCGCGCGCGGCGAGCTGGGCGATGGCCAGCCGCTGCGCCGGCGCCTCGGCGGTTGACTGCCAGAACGGCCGGTGGGCCGGCAACCCGGAGGCGTGCGCCAGAAGCTGGCGCCAGGTGATGCCGTCGCGGCCCGGGCCCGCCAGCTCCGGCAGCCCGTCGACCGCGGGCGCATCCAGCCGCAGCCGGCCCGACGCCACCTCCTGCATGCAGAGCAGGCTCGTCACCAGCGCCTTGGTCAGGGATGCGACGTCGTAGACCGTGTCGGACTGGGCCGGCAGCGTGCGCGGCACCAGCTGGCGCGAGCCGAAGGCCTCGCGAAACAGGGTCTGACCATCGGCCGCAACCCCAACCACGAAGCCCGGCGCCACGCCTTCTTCCACGGCGGCCAGACAGGCCCGCTGCACCGGCTCGAACCTCAGCTTCAAGGGGTCCAGAGTATCGCAAATGGCGCGCGTCATGGACCGCCTGGGGGACCCCCGTATGGATCCCGAGTTTCGTGATTAATTTCGGACACAAATGGCAAACAATCGGGCGAGGATGGGGGCCCGGATTGCTCGGCATGACGATGCAAATGCGTTCATGCCCGATCCGGAAGGTGGACCAGCGCGGATCTCCGACGACCTAGCCGAGGAGCTGGCCGAAGGATTCATCGATTCGGCGACGCGCGGGGACGATGCAGACGAGGCCAAGCTGGACGGGATGGTCGCCGAGGAGATCGGCGGACCGTTTCTCGTGACCAGCGCGATCGACGAGTTCGCCAACGACACGGACGAAGCGAACCCGCCTGACGCCGAGCGGGAGCCGATTCCGCGCGCCGGCGCGGGGCTGATCCAGCAGCCGCCGGAAACCGAAGAAGAGTAGGCCGAAGAGGAGGCGTTGGGGGCGCGCCGCTTGCTGGCGGCGCGCCAAAAACGCGACAGACCCTGTTTCTGCCGAGAAGATCCGGGGGGATAGACCCTTAACGGCATTCCGGTTTAGCCTGGGGTGCCCCCATGAAGTTCGGCCAGTACGAGCTCCTCGAACTGATCGCCGTGGGCGGTATGGCCGAGGTGTTCAAAGGGCGGGCCGTCGCGGCCGAAGGTTTCGAGAAGCTGGTCGCGATCAAGCGGATCCTCCCGGACCTCGCGGAGGACGATCGCTTCGTCAAGATGCTGCTGACCGAGGCGCGCATTCACTCGGCGCTCTCGCACCGCAACATCGTGCAGATCCACGACCTGGGCATCTCGGAGGACGGCCAGTACTTCATCGTCCTCGAGTACGTGGACGGTTTCGATCTGCGGATCATCTCCGAGCAGCTCGCCGCGGCCGGCCAGATCCTGCCCGAGGCGCTGTCGCTGCACGTCGCCTCGGAGGTGGCGCAGGGGCTTCACTTCGCGCACGAGCTTCGCGGGCCGGACGGGCAACCGCTGGGGCTCATCCATCGCGACGTGACGCCGTCGAACATCCTCGTGTCGCTGGCGGGGGAAGTGAAGCTCTCGGACTTCGGGCTGGCCAAGCGGCGGCACGATCGGTCGGTCGTCGGCAGCTTGAAGGGCAACCTGTCGTACATGTCGCCCGAGCAGGCCAAGCAGTCCTCGCTCGATCGCCGCACCGACGTGTTCTCGCTGGGGGCGGTGCTGTTCGAGCTGCTCACCGGCCGCCGGTTGCGTGAGATCACCGACGAGATCGCGGGCTGGAGTCACGTGGCGTCCGGGGCGGTGCCGTCGGCGCGGGAGCTGCGCCCCGACCTGCCGCCCGCGGTCGGCGAGCTGCTGGACCGCGCGCTGGCCGCCGATCCCGAGGTGCGCTTCCCGGACGCGGCCACCTTCGGCACCGCGATTCGCGAGGCGATGGCCGGAATGAACGCGCCGGTCGGCGCGACTGATCTGGCGGCGCTGCTGCGCGCGTTGGACCCGCCCCGCCGGCCCCGCACGTTGATCAACGAGCACTCGAAGGTGATCCGCCTGGGCCCGGAGGCCCGTGCGTTGCGCGAAGCGATCGAGGCGCCCACCACCCCGGCGCCCGTTCCGCTGCCGATTCGCCCGCGGCACAGCACCGGATCTCGCGCGGTCGCGGGCGGGCCGGCGACGGCGCTGGCGGCGATGCCCGACGCGGCGGCGACCCCGTCCCCCGCGACGCCGCCGCCACGGTCCCGCGCGCAGACGCCGCTGGCGCCCTCGGGCCCTCCGCCGGTGCGGCACACGCCGGCGATGGGCCGGTCGGCGGTCTCGGGACCGCTCTACGCCGTGGCCCCGTCTCTCGCGCCGGCGCCCCGGCTGTCGCCGCCCCGCCCGTTTCCGATCCCGGTGGCCTCCCCGGGGTTCGGGCCCCCGCGGCAGCCGCGCGAGACCGCGCGCGTGCAGCCCCTGCGGACGCGGAGCCGGCGGCGCCTGACGACGTTCCTGTTTCTGGCGATGCTGGTGGGCGGCGCGGTCGCCGTGCACCGCTTCGTGGTGCCGCTGGACGTGCTCGTCACCTGGCCAAAGCCGGCCCGGCTCGCGATCAGCACGGAGCCGCCCGGGGCCAAGTTGCGCCTGGACGGCGTGCTGCTGGGCTCGGCCTCGCCGACCGTGGTCCAGGTTCGCCGCGACCTCATCGAGCACGTGCTGGAAGCGACGCACGAAGGGTTCCGGCCCGCCGAGGCCACGCTTCGGTACGACAAGACCGTGCGTCTGTCCGCGACCCTGGTGCTGCAACCGGTGCCGGCGCGGGCCACGCTGGCCCCGCCGCCCGTCGCGCCCGTCGTGCCGCGCGTGCCGGCGGCGCGACAGCCCCCCAGCCGTACCAAGAAGCGGCGCTGAACGCGCCCTCAGCGCGCGCCCGCGCAAGCCGAGCGAAACGGCCCGCGGGGGGTGGTGTCGCGTGTCTCGCCGCGCGGGCGGCGTGGGCTGGTGGCCGGCATCGCGCAGCGGAGCGGCGGCGGGGGCGCCCGGGCCGGGGGTGGGGCGGGAGCCGGCGCCGCCGGCCCCGGACGTCCGACGAAGGTTGCCACCGAGGTCGCGACGGAGACCGCGGCCGAGGTTGCGGCGGTGGTCGGCCCGGCGACGGCCAGGTGGGGCCGCAGCCGGCGAACCATCTTGCGCCCGATCCCTTTGATCCGGACCAGCTCGTCCACGGTCCGAAAGGGGCGGCGCGTCCGGTAGCCGACGATGGCGGCCGCCTTGGACGGCCCGACCCCCGGCAACAGCGCCAGCACCGCGGCCGGCGCGGTGTTCAGGTTGACGACGCCGTCAATGCCCTTGGCGGCGTGGGCGCGCGGCACGACCAGGCAGCAGATCACCAGGGCGAGGCGGAACGGCCAGGCAGCGCGGCGCACACCCGGTTTTCGGACCGGGGGCGGCCGCGGTTGTCACTGCGGTGAGCAGAAAGCGGTCTGCGTGCAGGCGATCGAGGACAGCTCGAAGCCGCCCGCGGTGCCGGTCGGCCGGCAGATGTAGCCACCGCGGCAGTCGTCGTTGCTGGAGCAGGCCTTGGCGCAGTAGCGGATCTCGGTCGTGCGCGGCGCGCACAGGCCCGAGTCCAGACAGACCTCATCCGCGTTGCAGTCGTTGGTCGGTCCCTGCGGGCAGACGTCGGAGGTCGCCCCGGCGTCGGCGGGGAACTTGCCCGGGCAGACCGGCGGGGTCACGGGGGCCGCGTCGACCGGCGCGGCGCCTCCGTCGAGCGTGGCCAGCGTGTGCCGGTCCTCGCAGTACGGGTTGCAGGGTTTGTTCAGGAAGGGCGCCGGGAAGTACCGGATGCAGGTCGCCTCGCTGGGGCAGCTCGTCTCGTCGCAGCCGAGGACGGTGCAGTAACCACCCGGCTGTGACAGGTCGCAGATGCGCGTGCCGCTGGGATCGCAGTCGGTGGCGGTCTGGCACTGGTCGCCGATCTTCCGGCCGCAGCCGAAGCCGCTCAGCGCGAGCAGGACCGGGATCAACAGCGCCGAAGCCGATTTCACGGCCCGCCTTTTACCTTGAACGCGAAGATCACACCAGGTCGGGAGCTCGGGTCGTTTCGGCATGATTCTTGTACCTGCGCTCCTTCGGATCCGTTCCGAATGATGACCAGCGAAGGCCCCACGGCGGTTGCCCGGCATGAAATGCGGGTGGATCGCGATGGACAGCTCCACCAACTCGTCCCGGCTTGGAACGGGATCCTTCACGAGTTTCGAAACCATCTCACCGTGCTCCTGGCGGCGGCCACCGAGATCCGGGTCGCGCTTCCGTACGACGCGGGGCGCGACGTGGCTGAGGCGCTGGCCGAGACCGAGTGGAACGTCCAGCGGATGAACGCGCTGGTCGGCTTCGTGGATGCGGCCCTGCGGGACGGCGGCCCGGTGGTGGCCGACCTGGACGACGTGATCGAGCGGGCCCTGCGGCTGGCGGCGCCGGCCATGGGCCGGACGGCCGTCTCCGTGCACAAGGACCGCCGGGTCGGCCTGCCGAACCGGGGCGCCTCCCTGGAAGCCTTGCTGGCCGCCCTGCTGATCGACCTGGTTCGAACCGAGCGGCGGGCGCGGACGGACGAGCGCCGCCTGCAGATCGACATCCGGGTCGAGGCCAGCCGCACGACGATGGCCCTGACCATCGAGAGCAATGGCCAGCAACCCCCGCCAGACTCCTGGCGTCTGGCGCTGGCCGCGGATCTGGCCGGCCGGCTGGGCGCGGCCATCGAGCCGCTGGACGACCTGGTCGGGTTCCGGGTCCGATTTTCCTGATTCACCGCCGGGTCAGCTCGCGCCCCTCCCCCTAGGCGCGTGGGTTGGCCCGGCACTTTCCTTTCCCTCACGTTCCTTTTCTTCGTCGGCTGGATACTCGGTCGCGGCCGGGGGCCAACGGTGTTATCCTCGGCGCACGACGCCATGAGGGTGCGCTTCTGGGGCGTGCGCGGCTCGTTGCCGGTGCCCGGGTCGAAGACGGAGCGCTACGGCGGCAACACGTCCTGCGTCGAAGTCCGCGCGGCCAGCGGGACGCGGGTGGTGGTCGACGCCGGGACCGGCATCCGCAAGCTGGGCAAGGAGATCGGGGGCGCCGCCGACGGGGCACCCACGGACGTGCACCTGCTCATCAGCCACACCCATTGGGACCACATCCAGGGGCTGCCCTACTTCTCGCCCCTGTACGGCAAGGGGAACAAGCTGTCGGTGTACGCGCGCAAGCGAGACGATCTGCACCTGCAGGCGGTGTTCGCGTCGCAGACGCATGACCCGTACTTCCCGGTCCCCTTCGCCGAGGCGCAGGCCGAGATCGCCTTCCGCGAGCTGTCCGACTCGGCCAAGTTCGACATCGCCGACGTGAAGGTGGCCTGCGCGCGGCTCAATCATCCATACATCGCCACCGCCTACCGGCTGACCTGCGACGGCGCCTCGGTGGTGTACGTCTCGGACACGGCGCCCTTCAGCGACATCCTGTTCGAGGACGAGTTCGTCGCGCGCCCCCCCACGCCCGGAGCGGCGCTGCCGCAGCACGATCGCGAGAAGCTGCAGCGGATGCGCGAGGGGGTGGTCCGCCTCTGCGAGGGCGCCGACCTGGTCGTCTACGACACCATGTTCACGGCGGACGACTACCGCCGGATCCCGCACTACGGCCACTCACGCCCCAGCGACGCCGTCGACGTCTGCCGCGAGGCGGGCGCCCGCCGGCTGGTGCTGTTCCACCACGCCCCCGAGCGCAGCGACGCCGAGATCGACGTGATCCTGGAGCAGACGCGCATGCTGGCCGGGTCGGGCGGACCCGAGGTGACCGCCGCGTTCGAGGGCCTCGAAGTGGAGCTCGGACGCGGCTGATGCAGCTCGCGTTCTGGGGTGTGCGCGGTTCAATCCCGGCGCCGGGACCGGCGACGGTGCGCTACGGCGGCAACACGTCGTGCGTGTCGCTGCGCCCGTCGGCGGGCGGCCTCATCGTGCTCGACTGCGGCACCGGCGCCCGCAACCTGGGGATGGCGCTGATGGAGGGGCCGTTCGGGCAGGGGCGCGGCGAGGCCAGCATCCTGCTGTCGCATGCCCACTGGGATCACATCCAGGGGTTCCCGTTCTTCGTTCCGCTCTATCAGCCGGGGAACCGGTTCCAGATCTTCGGCGTGGCCAAGAGCTCGGCGATGCTGGAAGGGATCCTCGAGGGGCAGATGGCGCCGCAGTACTTCCCGGTGCAGACGCTGAAGAACATGGGCGCCAGCATCGAGATCGCCGCCATCGCCGAGGGCGAGCCGTTCCAGGTGGCGGGCTGCACGGTGCGGGCGCGGACCAACCCGCACGGGCGCGCCGGCGCGCTGGCCTTCCGGATCGAGGAGGCGGGGCGCGCGGTCGCCTACGCCAGTGACGCCGGCTACGGCGCCGGTGGGCCGCCCGCGGCGTCCGTCGAGCTGTATCGGGGCGCGGACGTGCTGATTCACGACAGCACGTACACCCCCGAGGACGGGCGCCGCTACGCGCACCGCGGGTTCTCGTCGGTGGAAGACGCCGTGGGCGCCGCCGTCGCCGGCGGGGTCAAGCGGCTGGTGCTGTTCCACTACGACCAGGACTACAGCGACGCCGACGTCGACGCGCTGGTCGCCCGCGGCCGGCGCCTGCTGGACGAGCGCGGCGGCGCGGGCATCGATCTGGTGGCGGCCGTCGAGGGCGCCACCCTGGATCTGTAACTAGGCCGCCTGTCGGGCGGCACGTCGTCGGGCATGGTTCGCTGTGCTCACCGTCGCCTTTCGGCGACGCCCTCCTAGGCGGCGACGACGTAGCCTTTGTCGATCAGCGCGCGCAGCTTCTCGGCCAGCATCAGGTCGGAGAGCGGCGAGCGGTCGAACAGGCCGGCCAGCGTGGTGTCGCCCTCGAGCACGGCCTGGAAGACATCCAGCTCTTCGGGAGTCAGCTCGCGCAGCTTGGGGGTCAACGGTTTCGGAACCGTGACCGACGCGGTCAGCGGCGGCAGCTTTTCCAGCTGCACGCGGTACTCGTCGAGCTGGCGCATCCCCTCCATCAGCAGCGCCTCGGTCGACTCGTCCATCTCCTCGGGCTGGGGCGTCTCGTCGGGCGGCTCGAGCTCGAACGAGCCCTGCGTCCAGCTCAGCATGCGCATGATCGCCTTGCGCGGACCGGCGTTCCCCGGGTCCAGCGTGGCGAAGTAGATCTGCCCCTTGCGCATGAACAGGCGACCGGTCGTCGTGTCCGTGCGGACCACCAGCACGCCCGACTTGCGGCTGGTCGACAGGAGCTGCAGCAGATCGGGGAGTGGAATCTCCTCGATGCTGCCGGCCATCGACTTGGGCGTCGAACGCTTGCTGGCGGCGACCGCCATCTTCGAGCGCGCCTCCGTCTCGCTGAGGCCGTTGTTGGTGGCGTCCCCCTCGACGTAGACCATCTTGATGATCGACGTGCCGATCAGGATGCGATCGCCGTCCTTCAGCTCTGCCTTGCGGACCTTCTCGCCGTTGACGAAGGTGCCGTTCGTCGAGCCGAGGTCCTGGATCGTCACCACGTGATCGTCGGTGGTGATCTTGGCGTGCTTGCGCGAGACCATGTCCTCGACCAGGACCATGTCCAGATCCGACGAGCGCCCGATGATGATCTCGCGGTGCGGGCGCAGCGGGAACTCGCCGCCCTGGTACTTGCCGGAGATGAAGCGCAGCGCCCAGAGCGGCTGTTCGCCACGCCCCTCTTCGTTTCCCTCGGACAGCGGCCTAAACGTGCTCAAAACTTGACAATTTTATGGTGTGCCGCGCGTCCCGTCAACGGCGCCCGGAGAATCGCCCAGTTCTGAGGCTTCCGGGGTGTCCAGGAGATCCGCAACGATCCGTGCCACTTCTGCGTCGACCAGCAGCCCGGAATGGCCGGTCGCGACAGCGATGTGGCGAACGCCGTCCAGCACCGTGCTGGACAGGGGGGCCAGCCAGTCGCGGATGGCGCCGATCGAGACCACCTCGACCCCCTTGGGGAGCGGCATCTCCTCCAGCTCGCGCAGGAAGGGGCTGCCCGGCAAGAGCTGCAGGCTGGCCCGGCCGAACGGCGCCGTGACCAGACCCAGCAGAGCCGACCAGGTCCCGTGGGTGGGGGTCCCCATCATGATCAGCCGGCGGACGCGGTGCCGGCCGCCCAGCCGTTTCAGGTAGTAGAGGCCGACCAGGCCGCCCATCGAGTGGGCCACCACATCGATGCGCGTCACGCCCGTCTGCGCCACCACCGATTCGACCTTGCGGGCGATGAGGCCGGCCGAGTCGCGGATGTCGCGCATGTTCACCGGGAAGCCCAGCGGGTAGCTGATGACGATGTGGCCGCGGTCGGCGAGCTGCTGCTCGAACAGGTGCAAAGAGCCGCGCGTGGCCAGATAGCCGTGGATCAACAGCACCGGCGGCTGCCCCGACCGGGCGGCCTGCTCGGCGCGCTGCGCGTGCGGGGCGCGGTTGCCGCGAAACAGCTGCCGCAGGTAGACCGCGGAGTGCGTCGAGTCGGTCACGCCGCCCGCGACGTTCTCCACGACCTCCTTCCCCAGCTCTCGAACGCGCGCGCGAAGGTCGTCCAGCAAGCCCACCGTCACTCCGTGGCCTCGCGCAGGCCGTGCTTGCGCAGCAGCTCGCGCAGGTGCTTGCGGTCGATCTCGGCGGCGCGGGCCGCGGCCGACAGGTTCCCCTGGTGACGCTTGAGCAGCGCCTCGATGTAGCT
>Ga0070679_100007684_pt1 | contig 10093 bp, 13 predicted proteins | sample KBSC63BmetaG_FD_65652 | JGI IMG/M metagenome (GOLD analysis project Ga0070679, IMG submission 65652) | Corn rhizosphere microbial communities from Kellogg Biological Station, Michigan, USA - KBS C6-3B metaG | ecosystem: Host-associated > Plants > Roots > Rhizosphere | place: USA: Michigan... | reverse complement strand
CAGCGCGAGCGAGCCGAAGTAGTACCAGAAGTTGAAGTTCTTCGGCGCGTAGTACTCGGAAACCTGCGACTTCCACAGCGCGGTCAGCGGAAAACGGTCGTCGATCCAGCCCAATAGCTTGCTCATGTCTTTTGCCTCAGGCCTTCTTCGTGTCTTCGCCGATCACGACCAGCGTGTCGGTCGCGTAGCGGTGCGGCGGGATGACGAGGTTGGTCGGCGCCGGAACGCCCTTCAGCACGCGGCCGGCCAGGTCGAACTTGGATTGATGGCAGGGGCAGAAGAAGCCGCCCAGCCAATCGGGACCGAGGTCGGCGGGCGCGAGCTCGGGCCGGTACGTCGGCGAACAGCCGAGGTGCGTGCAGATGCCCACGGCGATCCACATGTCGTCCTTGATCGAGCGGTGCTCGTTCTTGCAATACGGCGGCTGCTGCGGCACTTCGGAATGCGGATCGACCAGGCGGTCGTCCATTTTCGGCAGGTTCGCCACCATTTCCGGCGTGCGGTTGACCACCCAGCACACCTTGCCGCGCCATTCGACATTGATCTTCTGGCCGGGCTCCACCTTCGAGATGTCGACCTCGACCGGTGCGCCGGCGGCCTTCGCGCGCTCGCTCGGCCAGAACGACATCACGAACGGGGTTGCAGTCGCGACGACCCCGATCCCGCCCACCACACTCGTCGCCGTGATCAGGAACCGGCGCTTGCCCTTGTCGATCATTGCTTCCGTTGCCATGCGGCGCGTCCTTGCGTTCGTGTTGTCGCCTGTCGCGAATTGAAAACGAGCCCGGCTCGGCATTCGAAACGGGGCTCGTTGCAAAACCCGTTGATTATACGCGAGTGCACATGCTTTTCGGAAGCGTTCCGGTCAAAATCGCCTGAATTCCGCCCTGCAATCAGGTGCTTAACGTGATGTTCCAGCGTTCAGGCCGGCGCCGTCCGGCATGCCCGCGGCCCGGTTTTCACCGCTTTTCGCGACCGGCGATGCCTATAATCGCGTTTGCACTTTCATCGGGCTGATTTTTCGTGTTGCGCAAATTCTGGCTGCTGTTCGCACAAGCCTGCACGCTGGTCATCGCGGCGCTGTTCGTCGTGTCGACGCTGCGCCCCGACCTCGTCCCGCGCATCGCCGGACAAAGCGCGCCACAGGTGGTCAACGTGAGCCAGGCGGTCGCCACGACGCATATCGCCCCGGTGGCGAGCTACGCCGACGCCGCCAAGGTGGCGATGCCGTCGGTGGTCAACATCTACACGAGCAAGGAAGTCGGCGCGAAGAATCCGCTGGCCGATGACGAGATGTTCCGGCGCTATTTCCCGGAGCTCGCCAAGCGCATGGCGCCGCAACGCGCGCGCAGCCTGGGCTCGGGCGTGATCGTCGCCCGCGAAGGCTATGTGCTCACCAATTTCCACGTCGTCGACGGTGCGGACGACATCACGCTGCTGCTCGCCGACGGCCGCGAGATCAAGGCGCGCGTTCGCGGCGCCGATCCGGAATCCGACCTCGCCGTGCTGAAGGCCGAGAGCAGCGAGCTGCCGGCGATCACGCTGGGCGATCTCGAATCGGTGCGGGTCGGCGACGTGGTGCTGGCCATCGGCAATCCGTTCGGCTTCGGCAATACCGTCACCGCGGGCATCGTTTCGGCACTGGGACGCAATCATCTCGGCATCAACCGCTTCGAGGATTTCATCCAGACCGATGCGCCGATCAATCCCGGCAACTCGGGTGGCGCGCTGGTCGACACCGCGGGCCACCTGATCGGCATCAACAGCACGATCTTTTCACAATCGGGCGGCTCGCTCGGCATCGGCTTCGCGATCCCGGTATCGCTGGCGAAGTCGGTGCTCGAGCAGATCATCGCGCATGGTGAAGTGACGCGCGGCTGGCTGGGTGTCGAGCCGGCCGACCTCTCCGACGACGGCGCGCGCGCGCTGGCGCTCGACAAGCCGGACGGCGTGCTGATCCGCGGCCTGCAGCCGGATGGCCCCGCCGAGCGCGCCGGGATGCAGGTGCGCGATGTCGTCGTCGATGTGGGCGGCAAGGCCACGCACGACGTCGCCGGACTCATGTCGCGGATCGCCGAACTGACGCCGGGCACCATGGCGAAGGTGAAAGTATGGCGCGCGCCGAAGACACTCGACCTCGACGTGACGGTCGGCAAGCGCCCGCCGATCAAGGAGCAGTAGCTGCGGCCAGATAAGTGGGAGCAGGAATAATTGGGGTCAGAGACGACTTATCACGATATGCCAGATAAGTCGTCTCTGACCCCAATTATTCTCCCACTTATTTTTCGGCGACGGGCGTGGTGGTCGAACCGTCGGCGACGTCTTCCGCGGGCTTCGGGAAGAACCGCGCGGCGAACAGGCCGAGCTCGTACAGCAGGCACATCGGCACCGCGAGCATCAGCTGCGACACGACATCGGGCGGCGTGATCACGGCCGCGACGATGAAGGCGGCGACGATCACATAGCGACGGAATTGCTTCAGCTTGGCGAGCGGCACGACGCCGAGCCGCACGAGCACGACCAGCACCACCGGAATCTCGAAGGTGACGCCGAAGGCGACGAACATCCACAGCACGAAGCTCAGATACTTGTCGATGTCGGTCATCATCTGCACGCCCGCCGGCGTGAAGCTGACGAAGAACGCGAAGATCCACGGGAACACGACGAAATACGCGAACGACATGCCGACGAAGAAGAAGATGACGCTCGACACGATCAGCGGCAGCGCGAGCCGCTGCTCGTTCTTGTAGAGGCCCGGCGCGACGAACGCCCAGATCTGCCACAGCACCCAGGGCAGCGAGATCAGGAACGCGCCGAGCAGCGTCACCTTGAGCGGCACCAGGAACGTCCCCGTGACGTCGGTCGCGATCATCGTTGCGCCGTGCGGCAACGCGTGCATCAGCGGTCGCGCGACCAGCGAATAGATGTCCTTGGAAAACGGCGTCAGCGCGAGGAACACGACGAGGATCGCGACGATCGCCTTGAGCAGCCGGCTGCGCAACTCGACGAGATGCGAGATGAACGTTTCCTGCGGGGATTCCTGCGCGTCGGTCATCCGTGGGGGTCGATGGTGGTCGCGGTGCGGACAGGCGCCCGGCGGGCGCGCCCTCGGCGCAGCGGATCAGATCTTCTCGAAACCGGGCAACGCGCGCTGGCGCGCGGCTTCCGCGCCGGCAGCGTCGCTGCCCGCAGCCTCGACGGGCGCCGCGGAAGCAACCGTCGCGCTCTCGTTGCCGGCGTTGTTGAGCTGCGCCTCGACGTCGCGGACGCCGGCCTCGGCGCTGTGTGCGGCGGCCTGCATCGACTCCTTGATGTCGGTCGCCGCCGATTTCATTTCCTTCTGCAGGTTGCGCAGCTCGTCCAGCTCCATTTCACGGTTGATGTCGGCCTTCACGTCGCTGACATACCGTTGCAGGCGGCCGAACAGCACGCCGAGGGTGCGCGCGGTCTTCGGCAGCTTTTCCGGGCCGATGACCACCAGCGCGACAACGGCGATGACGACGATTTCGGAAAAGCCGATGTCGAACATGCGTGCGATCCGCGAACGCGGGTCAGGACTTCGACACCGGCTCGCGCTTCACTTCGCCTTCGATCGTCGTGCCGGAAAGCTGCGCCTTCTGCGCCGTTTCCTCGGCTGCGGCGCGCGCGGCCGCGTCGCTGTCGTCCTTCATGCCTTCCTTGAAGCCCTTGACGGCGCCGCCGAGATCCTGGCCGACGTTGCGCAGCTTTTTCGTGCCAAAGATCATCACGACGACTGCCAGGACGATCAACCAATGCCAAATGCTCATCGAGCCCATATCGATTCTCCTCAGTTGCTCTTGCGCGGGATCATCGGGCCGAGGGAGTCGGGACCGCCGATCACGTGTACATGAACGTGCTGCACTTCCTGCAGGCCGACGCGGCCGGTGTTGACGATCAAGCGGAAGCCGTCGTCGGCGCCTTCGTCACGCGCCAGCTTGCCGGCGAGCGCCATGATCCGCCCCAGCGCCGGCGCATCGTCATCGGTGACGTCGTACATCGTCGCCTTGTGTTCCTTGGGAATCATCAACAGATGCACGGGCGCCACCGGCCGGATGTCGTGGAAAACGAAAATATCCTTGTCCTCGAACACCTTGTGGCTCGGGATCGCGCCATTGACGATCTTGCAGAATATGCAATCCGGGTCCTGCATCGCGGTCCTTTCGCGTGCCATCGCGCCACACCGCGTTTGCAACAAGCGGGGCGCGCGTCCATACCCTCGATTGTAAAGGATGCGCGCCGGGGCCGCCGTCCGCCCGGCGAGCACGCCGGTTGCCGCTCGCGTTCAGCGCGCGCTTTTCTCGGCGTGCCCGGAAACGCCTTCCCGCCGCGCGAGCTCCGCCAGCACGTCGGCCGGGGTGAGCCCGTGCCGCGCGAGCAGGACGATGCAGTGGAACCACAGGTCGGCGACTTCGGCGGTGATGCGATCGGGCTTGCCATCCTTCGCCGCCATCACGGTTTCCGTCGCTTCCTCGCCGATCTTCTTGAGGATCGCGTCGTCACCCTTGGCGAACAGCGACGCCACGTAGGACGTTCCGGGATCGGCGCCGCGACGGGCGGCCACCGTGGCGGCGATCCTCGCCAGCACGCGCCCGCCCTCGCCTTCGTCTTCAACGCTCATCGCGATAGATTTCCTTGGGATCCTTCAGCATCGGCTCGGCTTCGAGCCAGTCGCCGCCCTCCAATCGCCTGAAAAAGCACCGTTCATGACCGGTATGACAGGCGATCCCGCCGGTTTGTTCGACCAGCAGCAGGATGGCGTCGGCGTCGCAATCGATGCGGATCTCCTGCACTTTCTGCAGGTGTCCGGAAGTTTCGCCTTTTTTCCACAGCTTCGCCCGCGACCGCGACCAATAGTGCGCGCTGCGCGTTTCCTGCGTGCGCACCAGCGCTTCGCGGTTCATCCACGCGAGCGTCAGCACCTTGCCGGTCACCACGTCCTGGGCGATCGCCGGTACCAGGCCATCGGCGTTCCAGCGTACCGTATCGAGCCAGGACTTGGGCATCAGTCGCGCACCTCGATGCCGGCGGCGCGCATCGCCGCCTTGGCCTGCCCCACGGTGAACTCGCCGTAGTGAAAAATGCTGGCGGCGAGCACCGCGTCGGCGCCGCCTTCGATGATGCCGTCGACCAGGTGCGACAGCGCGCCGACCCCCCCGGAGGCGATCACGGGAACATCGACGTCGTCGGTCACCAATCGCGTGAGGCGCAGGTCGAACCCCGACTTGACGCCGTCCCGGTCCATGCTGGTGAGCAGGATTTCACCGGCGCCCAGCGCGGCCACCTCGCGCGCCCATTCCACGACGTCGATGCCGGTCGGCTTGCGCCCGCCCTGGATGTACACCTGCCACTCGTCGACCGCGCATTTGCGCGCATCGATCGCGGCGACGATGCATTGCGCGCCGAAATGCGCCGATGCCTCGGCGATGAATTCCGGATGGAGAACGCCGGCGGTGTTGATGCTGACCTTGTCCGCGCCGGCATTGAGCAGCCCGCGAATGTCGTCGACGGTGTTGACGCCGCCGCCGACCGTCAGCGGGATGAACACCTGGTTGGCGACGGCCTCGATCATGTCGTACAGCAGGCCGCGCGACTCGACGCTGGCGCGGATGTCCAGGAACGCGAGCTCGTCGGCGCCCTCCGCGTCGTAGCGGCGGGCGACTTCGACCGGGTCACCGGCGTCCTGCAGGTTGACGAAGTTCACGCCTTTGACCACCCGCCCCCCGGCGACATCCAAGCAGGGAATTATTCGCTTTGCCAATCCCACCGTCGTTACCTTTCTGTTCTGCGTGCTTCTATGCGTATTGCCGACGGAACGCTCGCCGTACGCGTCGGTATGCCGCGTCCGCCGCGAGAATGGAACGTCGCGCGGAACAGCACCGCGCGACGTTCATTCGTCGCAGCGGCTCGCGATGAGCGCTTTTCCTGCAAAACCGTCATTGCCCGTCGCCTGATGACGCGATCCGACAATGGCGGATGGCGCGATCGCCAGATCGCGCGGCTCGCACGCTTGCATGTCGTCCCGTCATCGACCGCCCCTTACCCTACCCTCTCCCTGCTGCGCGGGGGCGAGGGAATGGCCACTTCGGCGCAGCGGTTGATTCGCGCGACGCCAGCCATTGCACTCCCTCCCCCGCGTGCGGGAGAGGGCTGGGTTGAGGGCGCATCAGGCGGCAGTGCTGCTGCGCGCCGCCTTGATCGCGTCCTTGAAGTCGAGCGTGCCTTCGTAGATCGCGCGACCCGCGATCGCGCCGGCGATGCCTTCGCTTTCGTAGGCCAGCAGCGCCTTGACGTTGTCGATCGTCGACAACCCGCCCGACGCGATCACCGGCACCTTGACCGCCCGTGCAAGTCGGACCGTCGCTTCGATATTGACGCCCGACAGCATGCCGTCGCGGCCGATGTCGGTGTAGACGATCGCCTCGACGCCGTAGTCCTCAAACTTCCGCGCGAGGTCGATCACGTCGTGGCCCGTCATCTTCGACCAGCCATCGGTGGCCACTTTTCCGTCGCGGGCGTCCAGTCCGACCATGATATGGCCGGTGAAGGCCGAGCACGCGTCGTGCAGGAAGCCGGGATTCTTCACCGCGGCCGTACCGATGATCACGTAAGTGATTCCATCATCGAGATAGCGCTCGATCGTGTCCAGGTCGCGGATCCCGCCGCCGAGCTGCACCGGGATCTCCTCGCCGATGACGCTGACGATTTCGCGGATCGACAGCTCGTTCTTCGGCTTGCCCGCGACGGCGCCGTTGAGGTCGACCAGGTGCAGGCGCTCGGCGCCGAGCTCGAGCCAGTGCTGCGCCATCGCCGCCGGATCCTCGGAGAACACCGTGGCGGAATGCATGTCGCCTTGCCTCAGGCGTACGCAATGGCCGTCTTTGATATCGATTGCAGGAATGATCTGCATGATGCCGGGGATTCTTGCCGTGGTACGGGCGTTGGCGGGAGGGGCTTCGGATTCAGTATCCGTTCCAGTCCACGAAGTTGGCCAGCAATGCGAGGCCTGCGCGGTGGCTCTTTTCCGGATGGAATTGGGTTGCGAAGATATTATCCTTGGCTATCGCGCAAGTAAACGGCAACGGGTAGTCGGTCTCACCCGCGATAATGCCTGAATCGGCGGGCACCGGATAATAGCTGTGTGCGAAATAAAACCGGCTGTCATCGTCGATTCCCCGCCACAGCGGATGCGCACGGCGCTGGCGCACGCGATTCCACCCCATGTGCGGCACCTTGCTGCGCTCGCCGGCGGCGGTGATCATCGTTTCGTCGGCGAAGCGAACGACGCTGCCCGGAAACACGCCGAGGCAGCGCGTGGGCCCCTCGTCGCTGCGCTCGAACAGCATCTGCAGGCCGAGGCAGATGCCGAGGAACGGGCGGCTCGCGGCGACTTCGATGACGACCTCCCGCAGGCCGCTTTCGTCGAGCATGCGGATGCAATCCGGCATCGCGCTTTGTCCCGGCAGCACGACCCGGCCGGCATCACGGATGACGCCCGGGTCGCTGGTCACGACGATGTTGTGCCCGGGCGCGACGTGCGCGAGCGCCTTGGCGACCGATCGCAGGTTGCCCATCCCGTAGTCGATGACGGCGATTGACATGCGTTGTGTGGATCGTTTGGGCGCCTCGGCGATGCGCCCCCGCGAAGCGGGAACGCGCCGCCCGCCAGCGCTAAAGCGTGCCCTTGGTGGAAGGAATTCCCTGCGCGCGCTCGTCGCGCTCGACGGCGATGCGCAGCGCCCGCGAAAACGCCTTGAACACCGTTTCGCACTGGTGATGCGCGTTCTCGCCGCGCAGGTTGTCGATGTGCAGCGTGCACTTCGCGTGATTGACGAATCCCTGGAAGAACTCGTGCGCGAGGTCGACGTCGAACGTGCCGATCATCGCGCGCGTGAACGGCACGTGGAATTGGAGGCCCGGGCGCCCCGAAAGGTCGATCACCGCGCGCGACAACGCCTCGTCGAGCGGCACGTAGGCGTGGCCGTAGCGGCGTATCCCCGCCTTGTCGCCGAGCGCCACCGCCAGCGCCTGCCCGATCGTGATGCCGATGTCCTCGACCGTGTGGTGCGCATCGATGTGCAGGTCGCCCTTCGCGTGCACGGCCAGGTCGATGACGCCGTGGCGCGCGATCTGCTCCAGCATGTGGTCGAGAAACGGCACGCCGCTCGCGAGCTCGGCGCGGCCGGTGCCGTCGATGCCGATGGTGACGGTGATCTCGGTTTCGCGCGTGTTGCGCGTGACCGTTGCGCTGCGCGCGGCGGCGGCGGCGGATTTGGCGGCTTCGGTGACTGTATTCATGAGAGGGCGCCCAGCGCGTGCAACAGCGCGTCGTTTTCGGCAGGTGTGCCGACGGTGATGCGAAGGCAATTCGCAAGCGACGGATGCGTGCCGTGCATATTCTTGACCAGGATGCCCGCGTCGCGCAAATGGTCGAACGTGGCATCGGCGTCGGCGAATCGCGCCAGCACGAAATTGGTGTGTGTCGGCCAACCGCGGACGCCCGGCAGCGCGGCGAGCGCGGCGGCGACGCGCTCGCGCTCGGCGCAGATCGCCTTCGCCTGGCCGGCGAGCAACGCCTCCTCCGCCAGCAGCAGCGGCGCCACCGCTTGCGTCAACGCGTTGACGTTGTACGGCGGACGCAATTTCTCGAGCTCGCGCATCCATGCCGGATCGCCGACCGCGTAGCCGAGGCGCAGCGCCGCCATGCCGATCTTCGACACCGTGCGCACGACGATCACGTTGGAAAACTCCCGCGCGCGCAACAGGAACGAGCGATTGGCGAATGCGTAGTAGGCCTCGTCGATCGCCACCAGGCCCGGCGCGGCACGAATCACCGACTCGATCGCCGCGATGTCGAACAGGTTGCCGGTCGGATTGTTGGGGAAGGCGAGCCACACCAGCGCGGGCCGGTCTCGCGCGATCGCCGCGAGCATCGCGTCGACATCCAGCGCGAAATCGGCGCCCAGCGGCACGCCGACGTAGCGCACGTTGGCGATCGCGGCGCTGACGCGATACATGACGAACGAAGGCTCGGGCGCGACGATCGTGGCCCCCGGCCGCGCGACCAGCGCCGTCAGCATCGCGATCAGCTCGTCGGAGCCGTTGCCGAGCACGATCTCGACGCCGTCGCCCAGCGCGAACGCGTGGCGCAGCGCCTGCTTGGTGGATTCCGCCGCCGCATCGGGATAGCGGTTGACGGCGACATTGGCCACCGCCGCCGCGATCTTGGCGCGGACGTCCGCCGGCAACGGATACGGATTTTCCATCGCGTCGAGCTTGATCAGCCCTTCCGAGCGCGGCACCGCGTACGCGTGCATCGCGCGTACGTCATCGCGGACGGTCGCGTGCACGCGTGCGACGACTTCCGCTTCGTGCGCGTCGAGGCTCGCCTGGCCCTGCACGTTCGCCGCCACTGTCATTTGCGTACCGTCGATTCGCGGATCCTCGCTTCGGCGGATTTCGCGTGCGCGGTCAACCCTTCGCCGTGCGCCAGCGTCGCGGCGATCCGGCCGAGTGTCGCCGCACCCGCCGCCGACACGCGGATGAGGCTCGAGCGCTTCTGGAAGTCGTAGACGCCGAGCGGCGACGAAAAGCGCGCGGTGCGTCCGGTGGGCAGCACGTGATTGGGGCCGGCGCAGTAGTCGCCCATCGCCTCGCACGCGTTGTGGCCGATGAAAATGGCGCCCGCGTGGCGGATCTGCGGCAGCAGCGCATCCGGGTCGGCGACGGCGAGCTCCAAGTGCTCGGGGGCCACGCGATTGGCGATCGCGCAGGCTTCGCCCAGGTCGTGCGTCCTGATCAGTGCGCCGCGGCGCGCGAACGACGCGGTGATGATGTCGGCGCGCGGCATTTCCTTCAGCCACTTGTGCGCGGCGCGCTCGACGGCGTCGAGCCAGTCGGCGTCGGGCGACAGCAGCAGCGCCTGCGCGAGCTCGTCGTGCTCCGCCTGCGAGAAAAGGTCGAGCACCACCCAGTCGGGATCGGCGGTCGAATCGGCGATGATCATGATTTCCGACGCGCCGGCGACCATGTCGATGCCGACGGCGCCGAATACGCGCCGCTTGGCGGCGGCGAC
>Ga0070679_100007683_pt1 | contig 10094 bp, 10 predicted proteins | sample KBSC63BmetaG_FD_65652 | JGI IMG/M metagenome (GOLD analysis project Ga0070679, IMG submission 65652) | Corn rhizosphere microbial communities from Kellogg Biological Station, Michigan, USA - KBS C6-3B metaG | ecosystem: Host-associated > Plants > Roots > Rhizosphere | place: USA: Michigan... | reverse complement strand
CGAGTGTAGCGGTTACCGTCCGTTGGCGCGGATAAGTTCCCCACTGCACCGCCGCCGCCGGTGTGGTCGACGCCATCCCACCCTTCACGAGCGCGTCGCTGATTCGAGGAAGCGTCTTCACCCCCATGTACAGCACGATCGTGCCGCCGGCGCGGGCGAGCGCGGACCAATCGACACCTACGCTCTCTTTCGCGGAATCCTCGTGGCCTGTCACGAAGGTGACGGACGTCGCCACACCGCGATGGGTGACCGGAATTCCAGCATACGCCGGCGCCGCGATACCGGCCGTGACTCCCGGTACTACCTCGAACCGCAAGCCTTCACGCGCCAGCGCTTCCGCTTCTTCGCTGCCGCGACCAAAGACGAACGGATCACCGCCCTTCAGCCGCACGACGCGCTTCCCTTCCCGCGCCAAGCGAACGAGCAGCTCGTTGATCGCGTCCTGCCGGGCCGATTCAGTCGAGCCGCCGCGCTTTCCCACGTCGTACAGCTCGACCGGCTGATCGCGATCGGTCGCCTCGGCAAGCGCGAGCAGCGCCCGATTGGCGAGCGCGTCATAGACGATCGCATCACAGGTCACGAGCAGCTCACCACCGCGAAGGGTGAGCAAGCCCGGATCACCCGGACCCGCGCCGACCAGGTACACCGTGCCGTCGGCGCGTGTCGTTGCAGGGTTCGTCATCGCTCAAAAGATAAGGGCATGGCCCCGCGGCTTACCCCATGCAGTCGGACAACCAATATTACGACGAGAGCAGCACCGATTACCGCCTCACGCTCCGGTCCGAACCGACATGTCCGAGATCGACGCCCTACTTCACGAGAACCGAAAATTCACGCCGTCCGCCGACTTCCGGCGCAACGCGCACGTCAGCGATCATGCGCTGTACAATCAAAGCCCCGAGGCGTTCTGGGAGTCGGAAGCGAACAAGCTCGAGTGGTTCGAGAAGTGGAACACGGTGTGTGACTGGAAACCACCGCACGCCAAGTGGTTTATCGGCGGGAAGCTGAACATCTCGGTGAATTGCGTCGACCGGCACATCAAGACGCACCGCCGCAACAAGGCGGCGTTGATTTGGGAAGGCGAGCCGGGCGATCGACGTACGCTGACGTACTGGGATCTCTACGTCGAAGTTCAGAAGTTCGCGAACGTGCTCAAGCGCCTTGGCGTCGGACGCGGCGATCGCGTTGCAGTCTATATGCCGATGATTCCGGAAGTCGTTATCGCGATGCTCGCCTGCACGCGTATCGGCGCGATCCACTCGGTGGTGTTCGGCGGCTTCTCGCCCGAATCGCTCCGCGACCGCATCAACGACGCACAAGCCAAGCTGCTGATCACCGCCGACGGCGGATATCGCCGCGGCTCGGTGGTGCCGCTGAAGCGAAACGCCGACAAGGCGATCGAGGAGTGCCCGTCGATCGAGAACGTGATCGTCGTGCAACGAAAGCACGGCGGGAGCGGCGACGACATGTTCGACGAGTTCAAAGAGGGACGCGACCACTGGTGGCATCGCCTGATGCGCGACGCGCCGGCGACGTGCGAACCCGAGAAGATGGACGCCGAAGACGTTCTCTACATCCTTTACACCTCCGGCACGACGGGTAAGCCGAAGGGCATCGTCCATACGACGGGCGGATATCTCGTCGGCGTTACGACGACGACGAAGCTCGTCTTCGACTTGAAAGAGGAAGACGTCTTCTGGTGCACCGCCGACGTCGGCTGGGTGACTGGCCACTCCTATCTCGTCTACGGCCCGCTCGCGAATGGCGCGACTTGTGTGATGTACGAGGGCGCGCCGGATTGGCCGGAGAAAGATCGTTTCTGGCAGATCTGCGAACGGTACGGCGTCACGATTCTTTACACCGCGCCGACGGCGATTCGCGCCTTTATGAAATGGGGCGACCACTGGCCCGAGAAGCACGATCTCTCGCGGCTTCGGCTTCTCGGCTCGGTCGGTGAGCCCATCAACCCGGAAGCGTGGATGTGGTATCACGAGAAGATCGGCGGCAAGCGCTGTCCGATCGTCGATACATGGTGGCAAACGGAAACCGGCGCGATCGTCATCTCTCCCCTGCCCGGACTGACGGAAACGAAACCGGGAAGCGCGACGATGCCCCTGCCAGGCTACACGGCGGCGCTACTCGACGCGAACGCGAAGGAGATTCCGATCGGGGGTGGGTTGCTCGCGCTGACCAAACCGTGGCCGTCGATGCTGCGTACCATTTGGGGCGACGACGCCCGGTACGTTCAGACCTATTTCGCGAAGTGGCCGGGCCGCCCCGACCTCTATTTCCCAGGCGACGGCGCCAAGCGCGATGAAGACGGCTATTACTGGATCCTCGGCCGCGTCGACGACGTGCTGAACGTCGCCGGCCACCGGATTGGAACCATGGAAGTGGAGTCCGCGTTGGTCGAGCATCCGGCTGTCGCCGAAGCGGCAGTGGTGGGGCGTGCGCACGAGCTCAAAGGGCAGGCGCTCGCCGCTTTCGTCACGCTGCGCGAAGGATTCAAGCACAGCGCGGAACTGCGCGATGAGCTAAGAAATTTTGTGGCGGAAAAAATTGGCGCGATCGCAAAGCCTGACGATGTACTATTCTCTGCGGACCTGCCAAAGACGAGGTCGGGTAAGATCATGCGCCGACTGTTGCGCGACATCGCCGAAGGCCGTGCGCTCGGCGATACGACGACCCTTGCCGACCCGAGCGTAGTTGCATCGCTGAAGGACCAGTACGAAGAGCGGGAGAGTTGACGCCCAGTGCGGTGGTATGCCTTGTGCCCCCCTAGCTGACAACGTCGTCTACCTCAGGCCACGCTTATGTTCGCTTTCCTTCGCCGTCTGTTTCCGGAGCGGATCTTCCGCCGAAAGCTCGAGCCCGCCGCCGAGCGACGCCTCCGGCTTGCCCAGGCTCGTGCCGAAGAGGCGATCATCCGAGCGCACGTCGATAACGCGCTGATGTTCGTGGACACGCTGGCAGAGGACATGAGCTTCGACCGGGCCATCGACAGCTACATTCGCGAGATGGCGATTCCGGAGCCGCTGGCGAGTACGGTGGCGACCCGAACGCTCGTTGTGCTTGGACAGGACGTGGTGCCCTATCGCCGTCGTGCGGTGGACGCGGGTGATGTCGTCGAGGAGCGTCCGAAACTGCGCTTGAACGATGCGTCGCAGGGCCGCGGGCAGCAGCGGACGATCAAGAGAGCGTAGGTTCGTCCGCCAACGCGTCGAGGCCACCGTCGGCTCTGATGCCTCGCCAGTCCAACAGCGCGAGCACGAACAGGATCAGCACCATCGTCGCCGAGCCGAGGCACCACTCGCACCACGCGTGCAGAACGAAGGCCTCGAGGTAGTTGAGCCACGCGGTGAACAACAAACCCCAACCGGAGAGGAGCAGAATCACCAGCGCGAGTCCGCGCGATGATTCGTAGCGCGGTTGCAGGCCGGCGACGGTAAGCGTGAGCATCAACACGTAGAAACCCGCGCCCCACGTCGCGACGGGAAGCCCGAACAGCATCGACCAGCGGCTCGTCTGCACTTTCTCGCACGACGAGACGTTGCAGGCGAGCGTTCCGATGAAGCCGTAGTGATAGAGCGTGAGGTACACGCCAAGAAAGAGGCCGGCCAGACTGACGACGGCCATCCATTTGCGGCGCGACATGGGGCTTATTGGCCTTTCTTGAGCGGAGCGGGTTTCTTCGTGTCGGTCGCGGGCGTAGCCGCCGGATCTTTCCCCGGCGCCTTGACGGGCGAACCCTGCTTCGCGAGCGCCGAGTCGACCATCGACTTGAACTGATCGTACGGCATGTACGCCGCGATCTGCTGGTCGCCGATGACGAAAGTCGGCGTGGCGTTCACCTGGCGCTTCGTCGCGATCTCATGGTGCGCCTGTACCTTCGCTTGCGTCTTTTTCGTGTCGATGCATTGATCGAATGCATCGGTCTTTAGGCCGATCTGGGCGCCGATCTGCTTCAGGACCTTGTCGGGATTGCGCGTCGCTTCGCCGTTCCAGCGGTCCTGATTCGCGAAGATCGCGTCGTGCATTTCCCAGAACTTTCCTTGCTCGTCGGCGCACGCCGCGGCGCGCGAGGCATTCCACGTGTTCGCGTGCATCGGCAACGGATAGTCGATGAAACGGAAGCGGATCGTGCCGGTGTTGACGAGACGGGAGCGGACGTCCGGCTCGGTGATGGACGCGAAGCGGCCGCATTGCGGGCACTCGAAGTCGCCGAACTCGGTCACCTCGAGAGCGGCGTTCGGGTTGCCCATGACGTAGCCTTGTGATTCGATCTTCGGGAGCGTCGTGTCGATCGGGCTCGCGGCGGCAGCAGCGCCGCTCGGACGCGTGGACAGGTAGGTGAGCGCGCCGATGCCGAGGACGGCGATGATTCCGATGAGCAGGAAGAAGGCGCGGTTGCTCGTCGAAGATTTTGACGACTTCACCACTCCGGGCTTTCGTCCTCGTCCGGTTTCCACTCGCTTGTTTGCCATGAGTCCGTACTTTTCTCCTCAGCCTCCCGAACGATGCGCCGATTCTCGGCTACCTCGGGGGTGTCGTAAGTGATCCTGACTTCGTAGTGAAAGAGCTCGCTGCGGACGTCGCCAATAAGGCGCATGAGCTCGCCGGCCTGGTCGAGAAGTTTCCCCTGGCCGTCCAACTCACGTATTCGATCTGCCAGGGCCCGAAGGAGCGCCTCGAGATTGCGCGCCCGGCCGTCGTCGTAAGTCTGCTCCTGCTCCGTCATGGCGAACCGCTACTCCGATAGACGCGTGAGCCGGCCACATCGCACGCGGCCGAAAGATGCTATGATGGTACCCAGGTTGCGCAAGCTGAACGCCTGTGCAGACGCCGTCAGTACAAATACCCGCTCCCGCCCTCATGGACGCCGATATACTCCGAATTCCGGTTGGACCCGGATCGATGCATGTCGAGCGGTATGGGCATGGCGGAGCCCCGATCCTCCTGATACACGGCTTCGGGACGTGCAGTTTCTTGTTTCGGGACGTCGGGCCGGCGTTGGCTCAGGCCAACCGGACGGCGTTCGCGGTTGACCTCTTCGGCTACGGCGAATCCGACCGACCGTTCGACGCGCAATACGGGATCGAGGCCCAGTCGGAATACCTGGACCGCGCGCTCACCGCGCTCCGGCTGTCGAAGGCAACGATGGTCGGCATTGACCTCGGCGGCGCGATCGCGATGCACCTCGCCTATACGCGTCCGGAACGCGTCGAGCGACTGGTCTTGATCAACGCGATCGCCCTGGACGATGTCCCGGCGGAAGACATCAAGACGATGCAGCGCAACACGGGCCGGTATGCCCTTCGCGTGTCCCGCGGAATACTCGGCGCGGCGCCGCTGATGCGCGAGCTGCTCGAGCGGAGCGTCTCCAAGCCGGAGAACATGCCGGAGTCGCTGGTGGCAAGATATCTCGCACCGTACGTGGGACAGGAAGGATTGAATCACCTTCTGGCTCTCGCGCGATCGGTCGACAAGGACGACATGACGGACATCGAGCTCGGGCAAATCGACTGTCCCACGATGATCGTGTGGGGCGACCAAGATATGTTCGTCAGCCCGAAACTTGGCGATCGTCTGGCCGATACTATTCCCGGAAGCCGGCTCGTTCGTCTTCCAGGCACCGGGCGGCTCGTTCCGGAAGAGGCCCCCGACACCTTGGCGAACATGATCCTCGAGTTCGTTGGTGCGTCCGGTCTCATCGTTCGCGCCGACTGAGCCCATCAGCGGTCTCGGTTCATCCGCGCGTGCCACGGCGCAGCGATTGCGCTATGGAGCACGTAGGGTGAGTGTGCGTTCGTCGGGCCGGGCCCGCTATGAAAGCCCTCGGAAAACCGCTAAATTCTCCTGTCTCTCACCCTAACGCTCATACATGGCCAAACAGAAGAACAGAGCAGTGAAGTCCCCCGCGACACCCTCGCCTTTCGAGGAAGCTCGCGACGAGTTGTTCCAGCATATCATGCGGTGCGGCGTGGTCGGGTCCGCTCCCGAACACGAAGCCGAGTGGTTCGACGAGACGATGGCGTATATGACGGAGCGCTATCCCGAGTTGAACGGCGATCAGATCGTGGAATTGCGCAAGCTGGGCGAGCGCTTCTCGCAACCGCCCAAAAAGCGCGACGACACGGTCGCGGCATAGCACCGAGCAGCATATGACGACGCCCCCGCAACCCGGGGGCGTTTCGATTTCCGGCTCATCGCCACTGCAACGGTGATCGCCGCAAGACGAAGCCGATTCGCGTGCCGCCACCCAGCCCGACTTGAAGGGCAGGCGTGAGGCCGTGGTGCCGGGGCCACTCCAGGTCGAGCACCGCGGTGAGATAGGGCGGCTGCGACGGCTCGGCGCTCCCGATCGGCGCGCTCACGCCCCCGCCGACGGAAAAACCGAGACGCGACTCGCGAAAGGGGTCGAGCAGGAACCGCGCGATGGCGTCCACGCGTCCGCCCCCGACGGTTTCGCCGTGTCGCCACGTCGCGCCCGCCGCCGCGTCGACGCCGAGGCGCACATAGACGCCGAGCGGCAGAACCAGGCCCGCACCGAGCTGCGCGGCGGTTCCCCGCGCAATGATCGCATCGGCGCGGTATTCGGCGTACGGCCGGGGAGGCGCCTGTTGAGCCGAGACTGTCCCCGATGCGAAGAACGCGACCACGACGACCGCGCGCGCTTTCACCGCGCGCGAGCCCGCCACAACGCGTAGGTGTAGTCGATGACGGACAGCACGGACACGATGCCGACAAGCCACAGGCAAATCGTCACCGCGACCGGAAAGCGCAGTAGCGCGACGAAGGTCACGAACTGTAGGAACGTGACGATCTTCCCGAGCATACGCGCCTTGAACTCGACGGGACGAAGCCACGGAATGATCCGCGCGACGAGAAACCCGATCGCCGTCATGATGTCGCGCGAGATCATCACCAGCGCGCCGGCAATCGACAGCTCGCCCATCACGACAAAGGTGAGCACGGCGACGAGCGCGAAGACGCGATCGGCGATCGGATCGAGGAGAGCGCCCCACTTCGTCGTCCACTCGGCACGACGCGCGATCCACCCGTCGAGGAAATCCGTGAACGCGGCGAGGCCGACAAGCCCGAGACGCCGATCCGCGTCGCTGACCATGGCGAATCCGGCGGCGAGCAGCAGCCGCGACGACGAAATGATGTTGGGGAGGGCGCGCAGCTTCGTGCGCGCCGCCGGCGCGGCCATGGACCAAAGGTAGATATAGGCCGAAGCCCTTGCTAGCGAGATTCAGGCCTGACTCAGGACACACGCACCGAAGTGCTTGCCAGCATGAAAGGGCGTTCTTAGGCTTCGCCGACTCAGTGGTAAAGACCGCAACTCGCACTCGCGGATGACAGGCTTGCTCGCGCCGGCGCACCTGGCACTGACCGTCATCATCATCGTTTGGGACGTCGTGCTCGCCGGCCGGATCGCGCAGAACGATCAGGCGCCGCGCGTCTTTCAGGCTATTTGCGGCCTCGCGGCGCTGCTCCTCGTGCCGGGCCTGCTCTTCACGCTGGCGACGTCCACCGTCATCACCGGGCGCGCCGTGGCGACGATGGATTGGGTGTGGCCCGCCGTGCTGGTGCTCTTCGCCGCCCAAGCGGTGTACGCGTTCATGCGCGGACTGGTCAACGTCGCCTGGGGTATTCCGATCCTGATTTACAATCTGTTGATCGCGGTGATCGGCATCATCCGATTCGCCGTCGCGCACGGTCACTCGCCCGCCGAGCCGCTCGTATCGCTGCTTGCGGCGCAAAGTCTCGCCATGGTGTTCGCGGGCGGGACATCGGGCGTGCTGGCGTCTCCGCTCTTTCTCAACGTGCCGATGGTGTCGCCGGCGTTTCCGGCGCTGCACAGTCTTACCGCGTCATTCCGATTCCTCGTGTCGCTCTATGCGTCGCTCTGGTGCGCATTCATCGTCGCGATCGGACTGCCGCGCGCCGTCGTGCAGCTCCGCAACTACGAAGCACACCGTCGCGATCAGCTGCGCGAGCGACCCGACGCGGATTTTGCCGTCGGATTGAAAATCCTTCCCGACATGGCGAGTCCGCCGCCGCCGCCGGCTGTCCGCGCCGATTCGGCGCTGCTCGACACGCTGGACGTGGACGCGATCTCCGTCGTCGTCATTCCCGGCATCACGCGGCAAGCGCTCGATTCGATCGCCCGCGTTCTCGAGCCGGTGCGACGCGACAGCACGCCAATCGTGGTGGCGATCGGATATCGCGGCACGATCCTGCCGGAGCTCAAGCGCGCCGAGTTCGACGAGAATGGACGGCTCGCCACGTTGCGTCGGGTGATGGAGCGGCTGCACCCGGACATCATCTTGCCGGCGGAAGATCCGTATTCAGCCGGCGAGCGCGCACTTGGCCCGATCACCGTCGCGCGATGGGAATCGTATCTCATCGCCGCGGCACGAACCGCGAGGGCGATCGATCGCAAGGTACGAATCGGCGTCTCCGCGTCGTCGTACACGAGAAACGACAGCGCGCTGTACGCGTGGGCAGCATCGCCGCGATCGCCGATCGATATCCTCGGGTTCTCGCTCTTCCCGTCACCGTACGTTGGCGGCGGCATTCAGGCGGACACGCGCACCGCCGATCGTTGGTTGCGCGTGACGCCGCCTCGTAAAGACCACTGGGTGTTCGCGACCGGCGGTTACCCGTTGGCCTACGGCGAACGCAGTCAGGAGTCGGCCGTGTGGGAGGTTCTGGCGTGGGCAACGAATCACCCGGAGATCAAGGGCGCGATCGTGTATGAAGCCGGCGATTACGGGCAGGCGCGCGGTCTCCGCGCGCCCAACGGCCGCCTGCGGCCCGTGGCCGGAGGCGTGATGCGCGCCATTCGGCAGCTCCAAGAATCCGCGCGATAACCTGAACCAACGCTCAGCGATTCGCTGCGAGCTGCAGACTCGCTTCGAGCGTTTCGCTGCGAGACGTCAGGCTCTCGATGAAGCCCGTGTCGACTTCGACGCCCAGGCCGGGCATCGACGCCGGCACCGGCACCAATCCATCCGCGTTCATCGTCCACTCGGGCGTCACCACGTCCCGCGCCCAGTACCGCGCGCTCGGACTGAGATCACCCGGCAGCTGGAAATTCGGCAGGCTCGCCAACGCCACGTTGTACGCCCGCCCAATTCCGCTCTCCAACATGCCGCCGCACCACACCGGCACCACCGGCTGCGCCGCCGCGCACAGGTCGTGGATTGCCAGCGACTCCGTGAACCCGCCGACGCGCCCCGGCTTGATGTTGATGATCCGACCGCTGCCGAGGGCGAGCATCGCCTTCGCGCGGCTCCGGTCGATGATCGATTCGTCCAGGCAAATGGACGTCTTCAGCTCCGCTTGCAGCGTGGCATGCCCCAACAATTCGTCCGCGCCCAATGGCTGCTCGAGCATGAGCAAGTCGAACGCGTCGAGCGCGCGCAGCGCGGCGTGGTGCGCCGCATCCTCGAGCGCGTACGCCGCATTGGCGTCCGCCATGAGCTCGATCTCGGGACCCACGGCTTCGCGAACGGCGCCGACGAAGGCGACGTCGCGCCCCGGCTCGATCTTGAGCTTCACCTTCTGGTAGCCCGCGGCAACGGCGGCCCGGGCGCGCTCGACCAGCGCGGCAGGCGTGGCCTGGAGTCCGAGGGAAATCCCCGTCGGGACGGCGTCGCGCAGTCCCGCGCGGTCGCCGCCCAAGTGGCGGCTCAATGGCCGTCCGAGCTGGACGGCTTCGAGGGCCCAGGAGCCCATCTCGAGGGCGGCTTTCGCCATAGCGTGGCCGCGGATATTGGTGGCGAGCCGAGCGTGGACATCGGCGGCGCGGTCAACGGCGTGGCCGAGCAGGCGCGGCGCGAGCCATTCGCGGATCGCGAGCCACGCCGTGTCGATCGTCTCTGCGGTGTAGTTGGGAAGTGCACCGGCAACGCATTCCGCCCAGACATGAGCCCCGTCGCGATCGAACAGTTCGAGCAGAAGAATTCGCCGAACGGTTTCGACGCCGGAGGAGATCCGGAACGGTTCCTTGAGTGGAAGCGAGATCTCGCGGAGGACGATGCGATCGAGAAGCATGGGCGGCGGGCGATCGGCGATGGGCGATG
>Ga0070679_100007678_pt1 | contig 10097 bp, 9 predicted proteins | sample KBSC63BmetaG_FD_65652 | JGI IMG/M metagenome (GOLD analysis project Ga0070679, IMG submission 65652) | Corn rhizosphere microbial communities from Kellogg Biological Station, Michigan, USA - KBS C6-3B metaG | ecosystem: Host-associated > Plants > Roots > Rhizosphere | place: USA: Michigan... | reverse complement strand
TTTCTCGACAATTTTTCGAAACAATTCTGTCGTCACAATCGTCTTGATGCACGCCGCGTTCTTCGGCCACTGTTTCCGCTCAGACAATGTTTCCGCAATGTGCTGTAAGCACACGCATGCAATCTGGTTGCCGGTCAGCCGCACCGGCTTTCCGTGGTGCATCACGACCACCCCCATCCGGTCGGCATCCGGGTCGGTGGCAATCAAGAGATCGCCGTGTTCTTTGACAAGTTGTTCCGTGCCGAGAACGAGAGCTTTTTCCTCTTCGGGATTGGGGGAGTGTGCGTGCGAAAAATTCGCATCGGGACTTTGTTGTTTCTCGACGAGGTGGACATCGGTATACCCCCAGCCCTTGAGTGCTTGCGGGATGATTCGAATGCCGGTGCCGTGCAGGGGAGTGTAGACCACATGCAATGGCTTTGCTGGGTAAAGCTGTAGTTTCTTGAGCTCGTGGAGATAAGCCGTGTCGAGTTCGTTGCCCACCCACGTAATGAGCTTTGAATCGATGGGTGCAAGAACAATGTCTGCATACGAGGTTTGTTTTTTTACCTCAGCAATGATCCCCTCGTCATGCGGAGGGACGATTTGTCCGCCGTCGGCCCAATAGACTTTGTAGCCGTTATATTCCGGGGGGTTGTGGGATGCTGTGATCATGACGGCCGCGCTGCACTGGTAGTGACGGCATCCGTACGAAACGAGAGGCGTTTGGCAAATGTCTTTCGTGATGAGAGCTCGGATCCCGTTCGCTGCGAGCACCCGCGCCGTGATCTCGGCAAATAGCCGGGAATTGTGCCGCACATCGTAGCCGATGAAAACAGACCCTTGTTTTTTGAGGTAATTGGCTAAGCCCTGCGTGGCCGCCGCAATCGTGTACCGATTGATCCGGTTGGTGCCAACGCCCATGATCCCGCGCATGCCACCCGTGCCAAACGACAAGTCTTTGAAAAACGCATCGTCTGCACCTCCGGTTTCCAATAGTCGCTTTACCTCACGACGAGTTTCCTCATCGAACGGTTCATGCAGCCAAGCCTCAGCACGCTTCGGAATCATGAAGCCATTATAGCGAAAAGTTCTGTTCGATCAAGTTATCAAGATAGGTGAGGCACTGAGTTTGGATTTCGAGCGTGGGCACGACCGGTGCCTCCGGATGATTAATGCCCTCACAATGCTTTCCCGCCTCGAGCCACTGCTCTTCTGTTTCGATGAGGTGCACCCACCACGGAAAGGTCTTGCACTGCACGGGTCTTGCTTCGTACACGCTGCACTTGTTGTCTTTGAGAAAAATGCAGTCATTGCCCCGGTCGAGGAGTGCATGCTGTCCGTTCACAAGCCTCGTGTATTTTTGTCCGAATTCAGCAGGTGTCAGAGCAAAGTGCCGAGATAAATTGTCCACATCGGTTTCCGACAAAAACACATAGCCCGGAGACCCGGTGCAGCATTTGCCGCATCCGGTGCATTTGAACTTCAGCCCTTGTCCGAACCACGTCATCTCTGCCATGCAATCTCGTCCGTCCGTTCCAAATTCCAACGGTTTGTCCACTTGTACACATCGACGCGGCATGTGTTGCCCAGCGTGATCAAGTTCCAGCTGCCGCGCCGGACATCGGCTGAGCAGCCCCCGTCGAGCACAATCGGCAGCCCACCACGCTGTAAATCGGCCACGGTGTGCCGGTGGGTGTGTCCGTGCAAGTAGAGCTTGATCCGTTTGTCCTTGGAAACAATGTCTTCAAGGGCGTTTGCTCGCATCAAACTTCTCGTGGGCCGGTCGTTGTTCAAGAATGAATAGTGGTTGAGCAGAATGATTTTTTGTGTGGGTCCCACAGACTGTAGCATCTGTTCTAATGCACGTTCATCGTGTTCAGAAAAGTGTCCTTTCGACGACCAGCTCGGTCGAGCCGTGTTCAACGTGATCAGTGTCCACACATCGTCGAGTTTTTGCACAGACGGACAATCTCCGAAATACCGTTGATACCGGTTTGTCCATTGAGAACCGAGCGTATAAACATCGTGATTGCCCGGAACAGCCGTCCACGGGCAGTGCAGTTTTTTGACAAAGTGTTGAGCGACTTGGAATTCAGAGGGGAGTGCGGTGGATGTAAAGTCTCCACCGAGCAGCACTCGATCGACCTGCAGCTGCTTGAGCAATTGCGGCAACGCATGAAGCTGTGGCTCTCCAAACTTATGCTTTCTGGCAAAGAGCCAATTCATCTGGCCCACAAGCCGCTTTGAGCAGAGCCGAAGCGGATTCCATGTGGGCCGGGTAAAGTGAAAGTCGGAGATCTGGGCTAGACGCATCTCCCCAGTATAGCGGAAAACCCCTTAAATCCGAGGGGCTTTTTTCCTCGAGTGGTGCACCGGCTTGAACGGCTTGTCATGGCTAATGCGATCAAAGATTGGCACTCGGTGAGACATTTTTTTGTTTTGCTCGTCGGGCGTGAGGTGATGCACCGGCCGAGCGAGTTTGGCTTGCTTGGCTTTTTCTTTGGCTTGTTTTTTCACCTGCCGTTCGGTTTGGTGTTGGGGAGTTCCGGGGTCTATTTCGTCAGGCATGTGACGGATCACTTCCCGGTTGAGCTTGGCAATGTGGTGAGCTGGATCTTTCATACAAAACACCCCTTTTTTATAAGTTAGCTAAAAACCTCTTTAATTTCAGTTAATTTCTTAAACTGTTTAAATACAGAACTAACTGTTACAAAATATGGCCATTTAGTTCTTGCCCACTTTGGTGCGTGGCATATGGCATTCGGTCCCCACCCCGGTCTCCAGAGAGCCAGATGCTCGGCTGTAGGCCCCACAGTCACCGTCGGGAGTCCCAAATTCGAAGCCAAATGTCCAGGGCCCGAATCGTTCCCCACAAAAGCCCCAGACTCATACACAAAAGCTGCCAGCTCGGACAAGGTCGGAAACATCGGGAGAAACACTGGTTCGAACCCAGCATCAACTAAACGTTCTTTCAAGCCCAAAAACCGGCTTTCCAGCCAATTTTTCCCGGCCGATGAGCTCGTTGCATGCAACAGCACTCTCCTCGGCCATTTTCGGCCTACCAGGCCGAAAATCGGCCGTAGGCCGTTGTCTCGCGACAACGGACTCCCGGGAAACCACCGATGCATTGCCTCGGCTACATTCTCGGCCATCGTCTTCCTTCGATCAAAGACCGCATCCGTCACTTTCAACGGCCCATGCTTTTCCGGAACGTATCCCGCAAACAACGAATACACCGGTTTATTCATCCCGCGCACCTTCGCAGCCAACAAACTATTGTCGTGCTGCAAAATCACCCCATCAAACTCTTCTAACTCTACCTTCTCTCTCAGGTCCAACCCGGGAAACCACTCACTCAATCCCACCAGCTGTTTCGCACAGGTCACCGTCTTCACTCCCAGCCCGTGCAAATGCCGTGCGGCAATCTGCATCAGCAACGCATCCCCAATCCCGGCAGCCGGAAGAATCGCAAACTTCATGCCATCAATGCCTCGGACAAAAGGGTGACCCCGGCTGCCGACACAGCGTGAGTCAAACTGCTTTTGACCACTTTGACTGGGTCTAAGACTTTCGCTTTCACTAAGTCCTCCACTTTTTCTGTGAGTACATTGAATCCGAAATTTCCCCCTTTTTCCAGCACCTCGTGCATCACCACAGCCGAGTCAAACCCCGTGTTCATGGCCAATTGCCGCACTGGCACTTCACACGCTGCTCGGAAAATGTCCAGACCGACTTTTTCTTCTTCGGGCAATCGCATTTTCAACTCTTGGGTAGCTCTGAGCAGGGCCACTCCACCACCAGCAACCACACCCTCTTCCAATGCAGCTCTCGTCGAGTGCAAACAGTCTTCGTACAGCTGTTTTTTCTTCTTCATCTCAGACTCGGTCACTGCACCGACACGAATCACAGCCACGCCGCCCTGCAACTTCGCTCTTCGTTCTTCTAGCTTTTCTCGATCGTATTTTGTACTCACAGTTTTCAGTTCGGCATCGATCTGGGCAATCCGTTCTTTCACATTCCCTTTGCCACCCACGATCGTCGTCTTCTCTTTGCCCGACACAATCTGGTCCGCTCTTCCCAACATCTCAAAACTTGTCTCCTTCAAACTCAACCCTCTTTCCTCAGAAATCAATTCCGCACCCATCAACACAGCCAAGTCTTCCAACACGGCCTTCCGTCCATCCCCGAATCCGGGGGCTTTTGCCGCTGCCACACGCAATGTCCCACGCAATTTATTCATCACCAAAGTCGACAGGGCATCTCCGTCAATGTCATCGGCAATGATGAAGAGCGACAGTCCAGCCGCTGCCACATGCTGCAAAATCGGTAAAATCTCCTGGGCAGAGCTGATCTTCTTGTCGGTGATCAGCACGAACGGCTGCTCCATCTCGACGACCATTTTCTCCGCATTCGTGCAAAAGTAGGGACTCGCATAGCCCCGATCAAATTGCATGCCCTTGGTGAGCTCGATGACAGTTTCTGTGCTCTTGCCCTCTTCGAGAGTCACGATCCCCTTCTTGCCCACTTTTGAAAACGCTTCCGCCATCACGGCGCTCACCTCCGGATCACTGGAGGCAAGGTCTTTGATGTCATGGACTGGTTTCGAGAGCTCATCGATCGCCGCGAGCGTTTTTTCCAGCGCTTTCTCCATCCCCCGCTTGATCGCCGTCGGGTTTGCCCCCGCCGCGATGTTCTTCATGCCGCCCTGCACCAGCGCGCGCAAAAGCAAAATTCCCGTCGTCGTCCCATCGCCCGCCCGCTCCTTGATCTTGCTGGCAGTCTCCCGCGCAATCGCTGCGCCCATGTTCTGGAATGGGTCTTTGAGTTCGACCTGTTGTGCAATGCTGTACCCATCGCTCGTGATCGTGGGCGAGCCCCACGACGCCTCGAGCCCCACGCTGCGCCCTGCGGGCCCTAGCGTCATAGCGACGGCGTCGGCAGTTTGGTTGATCCCCTCGCGGAGCGCATTGCGCGCCTCTTCTTCAAATCGAAACTCTTTCGGAGATGTGCTCATGGTGATGTCCTTCTTGTGGGTTGGTTTTGCGGTTGGATCGTACTGGAAAGGGGTTTTTGAGACAACTTGATGACAAAAAAAGGCCACGAGCCGAAACCCGTGCTGTTCGCATAGGGTCACTATGCGGGATTAACAGATGTCATCGTATCAAGGTTTTAGATTTTCTTAAGCTGCCGATTTCCACCCTTTACCGGTATCTTTGAACAAAAACCGTTTGTGATCTTCTTCTTCTTCCAAGGTGGCAATCTGTTTGAGAAGGGTCGAAATTTTACCGTGTTGATTGTGAGTATGTTCTCTGTAAAGCAGTCGTAACACATGCTCGGAAGATTTGGGGATGTTGGTTTTTGAGCGTTCCCATCGACGGACAGCTTGCTCGCTCGTGCCTAAAAGCTGTGCTAAGGTTGTTTGTGACATCAGCATTTCGTGTCTTAAAAAGCGAATTTCTTCACCTGATAAGTCTCTTTTTGCTGTAACGAGGAACAAGCCGATAGCTCGATGCAATCCATCGAGGTCGTGAATGGAAACACACTGTCCTCTGGGGCTTTTGGTCAGCTTGTAACCGTTGAGGAGGTAGATATTGTCTAATCCGCATTCTGTGTAATGATATGGTGAATCTTTCATGATTCCTCGCTTTAGATAACCGTTACAATTTCTAAGTGATCCGATTTCACAACCGCCACAACTTGAACCACACGTCCGGCTGTGAACCGTTTCAGCTTAATTCTCCAATCCCCATACTTATCGAGGGTTGGGCCGTCAATCCCTTTCCCATGCCGAAGCACGTCGAAAATTTGACGGATCGATACATTTCTTTCCCGCATTCTTTGCTGCACATGCGGGCTGCCCCAACTCACATTCGCTGAGTCTTCAGCAAGCTTGTGAGTTTTTTCTACCAGTTCGTCCAGAGAATCAGGCTCTGGGAACGGAATGAGTTCACTCATTTTGTCACCATTGTAATCAAAAGTCTTATAACCTGTCAATGTGATAGGTTGCTTAGGGAAGCAGCATAATGGAATGAAATTTTTGTTGTCAATAATGGCTATCATCGTGAGGGTATCAGCGTGATAGGCTGTGATGATAGGCAGTTAGTTATTCACTCGGCGAGTTTTTTTGATGAACTTGCTGATACACAGCATGTTTTGAAACTCCAGACAACTTCGCAGCCAGCTTGATGGCCTCTTTCAACCCCAATCCGTGAAATTCCTGCAGCAGCGCAATCAGCTCTTCCACCGGCATCTTCTCTTCCGGCAGCTTGCCCCCCTCGATCAGCAGACAAATTTCCCCCTTAACGCCAGCCTTGCGGAAGTGTGCCAGCACTTCAGACACTGGCCCTCGCTTGCACTCCTCGAAGGTCTTTGTCATTTCCCGCACCACGGCTACCTTTCGGCTTGCATCGAGCTTCGCCAGCGCTTCCAGCGTCTCGAGCAAGCGATGGGGGCTTTCGAAGGCAATCGTCGTGCCCGGAAACCCGAGGACAGAGCGCAGCGCCTCGTCGGGCTTTTTGGGCAGGAAGCCGATCACCTGGAAGCGGGTGGTGTCGAAACCCGATAACAGCAGCGCCACGATGGGGCTGGCGGGGCCGGGCACTGCTGTGAACGAAATCCCTTCCCGAATGCACGCTTGCACCAGCAGCGCGCCCGGGTCGTTGATGCACGGCGTCCCGGCATCCGAAATCAGCGCCCAATGCTCGCCCGCCCGCAGCTTCTCGAGAATGCGCTCCAGCTGTCCCTGCTCATTGAATTTGTGGTACGAAACGAGCGGTTTGTCCGTAATGCCGTGCGCCTCGAGCAGCGTCCGGCTGTGCCTCGTGTCCTCGCAGAGAATGCCATGGGCATTTTTGAGGGTCTCGATGGCCCGCAGGGTGATGTCGGCGAGGTTTCCGATGGGTGTGGCGACAAGCGAAAGCATGAGGGTAGGGGACTCTTGGGTAAAGGTGGCACCCAGGGTTGAACTGGGGAATGGGAGCTTTGCAGGCTCCTGCCTTACCACTTGGCTATGCCACCGAAAGCGGTGCAGTATAGCGGGGGGTGATGGGGGAAGTCAAGGGGGTTAGATGAGCATGAATACTTTATTTGTGGCAGAAGTACCGTTTCCATTGGTAGGGGTGGAAGGGTTACTGTCGTCGCTGCCACTCACATTGGCATCGTCGTCATTCGGACTGTTCTCGTTTTGGTTGTTGGATGTTAGGGTGCTTACAGGCAATTGGATTGATGGGGGCTTGAGCGGGATAGAAGTTGAAGAGGATGTGGATACAGCAGCGGTGGTCTCTGATAGAGGAGGAGCGATCATCAGCGTCAAGGTTTGAGGAACTGTAGAGGGAAGTGGCTGTGAAACAGAAACAGATTGTGTAGAAGGTGAAGCTACAACAGCTGTTGAATCATCGAGCAGCGTAATCGTCGCTGTGCCCGCAGATGCCGGCTCAGCGGAGACAGAAGTTGAAGGGGATGTGGTTACAGCAGCGGAGGTCGAGGTGGTAACAGCTTGGAAGGATGGGGTTGCAGCAGTGGCGCTAATGGATGCAGCAGTCGAAGGAGCTGAAACAGTCTGTCGGGTAATTGAGACTGAACTTGAGAGGGGTGTTGTAGTTCTCGTAGTGGCTGGAGAGGCATTAACAGTCGTGGGTTGAACGATCGGGGGTTTTGTAGAAAGTTCATCGTCATCTGAATTATCAGCATCTTCTATAGTAACGGAGGATCTCGATGGTTTCGATTGAGTGGAAGCGGCAGCCGAATTTGTTGCTGCAGCTGTGGCAGAACTTTTTGTGGTTGCAGACGATTTTTGGGAAGAGGATTGAGTCGAAGACGTTTGGGAATCCCTCAGCTCGTTCCGAAAGTGTTCAATCAAAAGTTGTCGGAGAGCTTGGACGGGGAACTGCAATTCTGGCGTGAGATCGATTGGCTCGGCGTCTGGTGAATCTACCTGCGCATTCAGAGAGATGTACCAATTGATTTGATATATTCCGCAGTGAACATGGTCTTCTGAACTTTGGTGAGGATCTTTCGGGACTATGTATTGAGAATTGTTGTCTGGAAGAGCGAGCTTGTTGTTTGCACAGAACTTTGTGATTTGTTCTTCGAGAGCTGTTTTCTTTCCGTTGTTATAAGGTCGACCCTTCGAGTCATAATAATAGGCTTTATTTCCTTTCACGAATAAGCCAACATAATGGGAAGAACCGGTGATTCGGATCGGAATATAAACGCTTTCGCCAGAAGTTATTTTGCAGTTTTCGAGAAGATTATTCTCGGTGTACCCGCTGGTTCTCATCTTGTCTGTGATCTCAGTTTCCCACGTTGTGTTTCTATTGGTGATGGGTTCTTGAGTCGATACAATCTTCACTTTTCGATCTTTTAGGCTTTCTAAGCAAGTGAGAAGGGTGGTGCCTGAGATCGGTGTGTTGTCTTTTTCAAGATCACTGATCGCAGCACGGATAGGATTAGTGAAATCTTGTGCATAGGAACGGGATGAAGAATTTACATTTTTAGATGTAGAGGCTGCAGCAGAAGCAAGTGTCGGTTTTTCATAGGGTTTTGTCCCTACGATGCTTTTCTCGAAATCTCTAAATGCAGAAACAACTTTTGCATATGTTTGCTTGGTTGTCGTTTTTCCGTTCACTTTGAGTTGATCAGTGCTTTCTACTTCCACAGTGACCTCTTCGGTCTCAGTTCCCGTCAATACTTCGTCGAGAGCTTCCTCCATCATCTTCCAAGTTGCACGCTCTGCGCTAAGACTCTGCTGAGTGCCGTCTGGAAGAGTGCTTGTTGCCCAAATTAGATATTTTTTATTCTTGACTGTGATGACCTGGCTGTAGAGGACATCTCGTGCGGCTGTCGCTGTTTTATGGGCCGTGTCTATGAGTGACGACCTCGTCGACGACTTTTCCGCCTGCATGGACAGGGGTGAGTTTGATGTTGTAGTGATTGATGCTGTTGTCATCTTTTTATCCCGTTTTATTAAAACGCAATTGTCATATTCATATATTATACAATATTTTCACATAATTATCAACCCTAAAATAACAACTCATCACGCTTCCCAACAACCACTTACGCCACCCTAGCATCTTTTTCCCAAAAGCTTTATAACCCATCACTTACTGCACAAGGAGCACGCACATGAAAGGGATGCCGGTTCGACAAGTGGCTCAGGCTCTATCTCTTACGACAGAATCAACGAACTTCGTCTCGGGCTACGAGGTCGATAGCCGCCGGATTGGGCTGAACGATCTTTTCTTCGCCCTGCCGGGGGAGAAAACCGATGGGCACGACTACTTGGCCCAGGTGAAGGCGCAAGGGGGACTGGGCGCTGTGGTCTCGAAAAGCTATTCGGGCCCGGACTTTGGGCTCGAGCTGTTCCGGGTGGACAATGTCCTTTCAGCACTGCACGAGCTAGCGCGGCTTGCGGCTTCTGAAACGAAGGCCAAGATTGTGGGGATCACGGGCTCGGTGGGAAAAACCACGACGAAGGAATTTATTTCCACCCTTTTGGAGGGCAAGTTCCGGGTGGGGAAAAATCCGGCGAGCTTCAACACCAAGCTAACCCTTCCCACCACTGTGCTCAACATGCAGGGGGATGAGGAGGTTTGGGTGCTGGAGATGGGGATGAGCGAGCCTTCCGATCTGACCACGCTGGTGAACATTGCTCCACCCGACATTGCTGTGCTCACGAAGATTGCTCTTGCGCACGCTGCGTACTTTCCGGGAGGGTTGGCCGACATTGCTTCCGGAAAAGCAGAGATTTTCACGCACGAGAAAACGAAGACAGCGATCTTTGATTTTGGTTTTTTGCAGTACGAACAAGCGGTTGCAAAAATTCACGGTCAAAAAACCAGCTTTTCTCTCACCGAACGAAGTGCCGATTACTTTTTTGCTGACGACGTGCTCGATGAACGAGGTGTGCGCGCACCTCGTCTCGACATCCCATTCCCGCAGCCGCACATCCGGCACAATCTCTTGGCCGCAATCGCTGTGGCCCGCACACTCAAGCTTGAGTGGGAAGAGATCGAACGGCGCTTGCCGCTCCTCCAGCTGCCGAAGATGCGCTTCGAGCAATTTGAGCGCGAGGGGATCTGCTTCATCAACGATGCGTACAATGCGAACCCGGA
>Ga0070679_100007677_pt1 | contig 10097 bp, 9 predicted proteins | sample KBSC63BmetaG_FD_65652 | JGI IMG/M metagenome (GOLD analysis project Ga0070679, IMG submission 65652) | Corn rhizosphere microbial communities from Kellogg Biological Station, Michigan, USA - KBS C6-3B metaG | ecosystem: Host-associated > Plants > Roots > Rhizosphere | place: USA: Michigan... | reverse complement strand
TAGAACTGGATAAGCACGCCCGCGGGCGGATTCTCCCCGGCGTCGAGGTAGTTATGCTCGACGCTCCCGTCCGGTGATCGCCGCGTATCGACCGAAACCAGGCTCGTATCGGCGTTCGTGTAGTCGACAACGCCGGGCGTCTCGTTGCGGGCGCTGCCGCCGCCGTAGGAACGAAGACGTAAGGTCGGCTTCGGCTGGAAGAGCACCAGATCTTGTCCCGCAAGCTCGTCAGAAAGCTGGCGTAGGGGCGAGAGGTCGTCGAGGATCCAGAAGGAGCGGCCATGCGTCGCGACGACCAGCTCGGCATCCTTGATCGCCAGATCGGCGACCGGAGCGACCGGCAGGTTCCCCGTCGCTCGCTGCCAGTTCGCGCCCGCGTCGAACGAAACATACAGACCGGTTTCACTGCCCGCGTAGAGCAGCCCGGCCCGTGCCGGATCTTCGCGGATAACTCGCGTGAACTCGTCGTCCGGAATGCCCGCTACGATCTTGGTCCATGTCTGCCCCAGGTCGGTCGTCTTATAGAGATATGGACGCGTGTCATCCAGCTTGTAGCGGGTGGCCGCGACGTAGGCGGTCGCGGCGTCGTGCGGCGACGGCTCGATGATCGAGATGAGCGCCCACTCGGGCAGGTCGGGCGGGGTCACGTTCGTCCAGTTCCGACCGCCATCCTGCGACAGCTGAACCAGTCCGTCATCCGTGCCGGCCCAGATGAGGCCTGCTTGCAGCGGTGATTCGGCAAAGGCAAAAATCGTGCAATAGACCTCGGCGCCGGTGTTGTCGCGCGTGACCGGTCCGCCCGACGGCTTCAACTTCTCCGGATCGTTGCGCGTCAGGTCGCGGCTGAGCACGTCCCACCTGGCACCGAGATCGATCGAGCGATGGACATGGTTGGAGCAGACGTAGAGCACGTTCGGATCGTGTTTCGAAAAGTGGATCGGGAAGGTCCATTGGAAGCGATACTTGAGCGATTCGGCGCCCGCGCCCCAGCCGTACAGCTCGGGCCAGACGGTGTTGTTCCACTTCTGGCCGGTGCGCCGGTCGTAGAGCGTCATGACGTCGTTATAGGCACGGCGGCCGACCGGCCCGGAGGCGACGATCAGATTGCGATCGTCCGGCTTGATGGCGATGTAGCCGCTTTCGCCGCCGCCCGGCGCGAACCAGTCGCGCTCGTGAATGGCACCGTCAACGGTGCGGCTCGGCAGGCTGATCGCGGAGTTGTCCTGCTGTGAACCGTAGACGCGATAGGGAACATCGTCATCGGTGATGACGTGGTAGAGCTGCGCCGTCGGCTGGTTGTAGATACTCGACCAACTGGCGCCACCGTTAAAACTGACACAGGCGCCACCATCGTTCCCCTCGATCATGCGGAGCGAATTGTGTGGATCGATCCAGAGCGCGTGGTCGTCGCCATGCGGCGTCGGTATCTGCGAAAAGCTGGCACCGGCATCGATCGACTTCCAGAGACTGTAGTTCTGAATGTAAACCGTATTGGCATCCTGCGGATCGGCGGTGATGTGCAGGTAATACCAGGGGCGCGTGCGCAGCAGCGACTGCTCGCTCAGCCGCACCCAGTTGTCGCCGTAGTCATCCGATCGAAAGACCGCGCCATCTTCCGCTTCGATGAGCGCCCAAACCCGGCCGGGTTGCGCTGGTGAGGCGACGACGCCGATCTTACCGAGCGTCCCTTTCGGCAGGACCGAGCGGCGCGTGATCTCCTCCCAGCTATCGCCGCCGTCGAAGGAGCGCCAGAGGCCGCATTCGGGTCCGCCGCTTTCCAGTGCATGCGGGTGGCGCTGCGCCTGCCAGATCGCAGCATAGAGGATGCGCGGATTGTGCCGATCGAGCGTCACATCGTGCGATCCTGCGCGCGGACTGACGTACAGCACCTTCTCCCAGTTCGCACCGCCATCGGTCGTGCGGAAGACGCCGCGTTCGGCGTTCGGTCCCCAGGCATGGCCGAAGGCGGCGACGTAAACACGCCGGGCATCGCGTGGATCGATCACGATCTTGCCGATGTGTCGCGTGTCGCGCAGGCCGACATTCGTCCAGCTGCGGCCGCCGTCGGTCGACTTGTAGACGCCATCGCCGTGCGAGACGTTGCCGCGAATCGTCGATTCACCCGTGCCGGCGTAGAGAACGTTCGGATCGGACTCCGCTACCGCGATCGCGCCGACCGCGGCTGTGTTGAAGTGGCCATCCGAAACGTTGCGCCAGTATTGCCCTCCGTCGGTCGTCTTCCAGACGCCACCGGCGCAGGCGCCAAAATAGAAGGTCATTGGGTCGGAGATATCGCCCGCGACGGCGACGACGCGCCCGCCGCGATGCGGGCCGATCAGCCTGTAACGCAACGATGAGAGGAGATCTTTCTGGAGTGACATGATCACCACACCTTCGGCATTGTTGAATGAGCCAGACCGCTGCACGTACTAGACCGGAATGATCAGGCTCGCCAGATCGCGCGGATAGTAGGTGATGAACTCGATACCGGTTTCGGTGACCGCGACGGTATCCGAGTGCCGGAAGCCGGCGAAGCCCGGAACATAGATTCCCGGTTCGACGGTGAAGACCATGCCGACCTCGATCAGCCGCTCGTCACCGGTATCGAGAAAGGGCGCCTCGTGGATCAGCGTCGACTTCGCGTGGCCCGAATGATGGCGCCCGTATTGATTCAGGTCGTGTTCGTCGAAGAAGGCATGGACCGCGCGATCGACGGCTGCGCAGGTGATGCCCGGTTTAATCGTATCGAGCGCGAGCGTTTGAGCTTGGAGCATCAGGTCGAAGAACTTTTCCTGTTTGGGCGACGGCTCGCCCATGACCATCGTCCGCTCCAACTCGCTGCCGTAACTCCAGACATCGGCCCCGGCGCCGGTGACCAGCACGTCACCTTCCTTCAGCTTGACGTTACTCGTCATCGCATGGGGCAGCGCCGAATCCTTGCCGATCTGCCCGCGAAAACCGGCATGTGCCGGCATGCTCCCGGTACCGACCGGCCGGTACTCCGCGCCAAGCGTGCGGATCATCGTCTGCGACGCTTCATACGAGGCGCGCATCGAGATTTCAGTTTCGCTGACACCGACGGCACAATACTCTTGCAGGTAGACGTGCGCCAGATTGCCCCAGCGCGCGCTCTCGCGAATGAGCGCCAGTTCTTCCGGCGAATTGATCATCTCCAGATACTCGATCTCGTCGTTGACGTTCTCGATCGTCGCCTCCGGCAAGAGATCGCTCACTCGTGGGCCGCGGTAGCCGAAGATGTTGCCGTAGCCGGGCGCATCGACCCCGATGCGCTCCTGCTCCAACCCAAACTCAATCAAAATATCCTTCAAGAATTGCATCGGATGCCGGTCGCCCGGGTATTCAGGATAAGGGCGAATCGTTTCGACAATGGCGAACTCGGCAGAATGCTCCTGCTCCAGACTCGGCACCAGCAGCGCCGAGTGTTCCGGCGTCAGGACGTATGCGATCGGCCGTTCAGTCGAGATGAAGCCCCAGCGACAGAAGTAGCGGACATTGTTGGGGTTGAAACAGATAAGTCCGGTAAGGTTCTTGCTGGCTAAGCGAGCCAGAATCGCGTCGCGATGGCGCCGGTATTCGGCATCGGACAGGCGAAGTTGTGGCATATCAGTTGCTCCAAATCTGGTCACGAAATCGCGTCCATCGTCGATTATCGACGCCGCTCACAGCAGACGCAACCGCTCAATCATCGTCATCAAGATGCGACAAACGACCTCGACGACGCGGAAGGAGCGTGGTGAAGATGCACGAGACGTTCGCCGATCGCATCGACGCCGCGCATCGCCTAGCGACGGCCCTCCGCGCTCTGAATGTTGCTTCGCCGATCGTGCTCGGCATCCCGCGCGGCGGCGTCGTCCTCTCGGCCATCGTCGCGCAGGATCTCGGCATCGACCAGGGAGTCGTCATCGCCCGCAAGCTGCGCGCGCCACGCCAGCCGGAGTTGGCCATCGGCGCGGTGACGCCCGATGGGGCGCTCTGCCTCGACGAAGCGCTCGCGCGAGCGAGCGGCGTCGATGAGCGCTACATAGCCGAAGAGAAGACCTACCAGATTGCCGAAGCACGACGGCGAGAGCGCATCTTCGGCTACTTCGCGCATCCGAAGCTCGCCGATCGAACGGCGATCGTAATCGACGATGGACTTGCAACCGGCGCCACCGCTGTCGCCGCGCTCCGCTCGATGCGTAATCGCCAGCCCGCTCGCCTTATCTTCGCCGTGCCCGTCGGCTCCCCCTACGCCGTCGATCTCCTGCAACCGGAAGCAGACGACATCCTCTGCCTCATCATCGACGCCAACTTCCACTCCGTCGGCCAGTACTACGAAGATTTCCGGCCAGTCACCGATGCCGAAGTGCTGGGATTGCTTGGTCTGACGACCGGTTGATACACCTCTTCGCGTTATATACATGTGCGGATCAATTCTTCTAGGACTAATATACCTTTCAATTCATGCTTGACGCACGTGCGAAACGGTGCGACGATCAACACAACGTGATACGTTGAGTACAAGTCTTTTCAATAGATCTACCCCGTTCGAGGAACAGCGATTCCACATGCCAGGTCATGAGGGAGGGTCTTGAATGTCATCATCTGATTCGGCGGCTAATGTCGTCGTAACAGACGAATCGGTACAGAGAGCAGCCCGGAGATCTGCACCCAAATGGGAATCGGAAGCGCGAGACAGAATCCGAGCTGGGGTTCGTCGCTACAGCCGGCCGCTCAATGATCTCGTCGATCGCGATGCAAATGAAGGCGATACACGACTGCTCGTCACAGATTTTCTGTGTGATGTTCTCGGCTACGACAAGTACGCCGATCTCACGACCGAATATCAGGTTCGTGGCGAATTCGCCGATTATGGCGTGCGAATCGACAAGGAGCTTGTCGCGTTCATTGAAGTGAAGCGAGTCGCGACGAAGCTCACCACCCGACATCTTCGTCAGGTTGAAATGTACGGAGTTAATGAAGGGGTCGAGTGGATCATTCTGACAAATGGCGCGCGCTGGCAGGTTTACCACCTATCAGGCGGGCTGCCCGTTGAAGTGCAACTGGCGATCGAAGTTGATTTGCTGGGCGGTGAATCGATCGCTCAGAAGAGTGAAAAGCTATTCTATCTGACCCGGGAATCGCTGAAGCGCCGCCAAATCGATGAACTCTGGCAGAAAAAGCGCGCAACGTCCCCGACATCGTTGGCGAACATCATCCTGTCTGAGACAGTCGCCACCGCCGTGAGGAAAGAATTGCGTCGCCAAACTGGGCATTCGATTGGTGACGATGAAATCACGCAACTCCTTCGAGATACGGTCATCCGCCCGGAGTGTCTGATCCAGTAAGCGGCATCACACCTCCTCCTTCGGAGAAAGATATGAGCTTTCGCTTTCGGCGGCGCGTCAAGATCGCGCCAGGGGTGCATCTTAATTTCGGCAAGCGCGGCACCAGCGTTAGTTTAGGTGGCCACGGGGTTACGACGAACTACAGCAAGCGTGGGAGGCGCACCACCTACAGCCTGCGTGGGACCGGTCTTTCATATACGACAAAGACCCAGAAGGCAAGCGGATGCGGCTGCGCGATTCCAATAATGCTGCTTATCGTCGCCGCAATCGCGGCGACAGCTGGGCGGCATTACGCGGTGCAGCACAACCGACATCCGCGATAGCCCACCCTTTTGCCGTCGGCAAATCGCGCGATGATTGCATCGCGATGTTTCGAGAAGGCTCGCGCTGCTCGTCTGCAGCGCTCCCAAGAAGGACAAGGGCAGGCGATTGGTCACCTTCGGCATCAAGACGTCCCAGCCGGGCGCGACGTTTGAAGAACTGGCGGACCTCTGGACGGCCGCCGAGCAAGTCGGTTTCACGTCCGCCTGGATCTACGATCATTTGACCGCTCTCGGCGACACGACCGAGCCGACGCTGGAAGCGTGGACGCTGCTGTCGGCGCTGGCGGTGCGCACGCAGAACATCCGACTGGGTGTCCTAGTGACCGACAACTCGCTGCGGCATCCGGCGCTGCTCGCTCGGGAGGCGGTGACGGTCGATCACATCAGTCACGGGCGGCTCGATTTCGGCCTCGGGGCAGGGAATCCGCGCTCGGAAGCCGACTACCGTGCCTACGGAATCACGGCGAGTCCGATCGGTGAGCGCGTCGGCAAACTGGACGAAGCCTGCCAGGTTATTAACGCGCTCTGGACGCAGGAATCGGTCACCTTCGCGGGCAAGTACTATCAATTGGATGACGCACGACCGGCGATCCGTCCGGTGCAACGCCCGCGCCCGCCGATCTGGATCGGTGGCAGCGGCGACCGCGTCTTACGCATCGTCGCGCGCAATGCCGATGGTTGGAATTACACCGGTCCAGTCGAGCGTTTCGCTGAGCGCGCCACCTATCTTCGGAGCGTAATGGAACGCTACGGCCGGGAACCCGATGAAATCACCTTCTCGGCACAGTTCTTTCTCCGTGGTAAACCGACCGACCAGATCCGAGCCGAAGTCGACGCCTATACGCGGGCCGGTGCGAAGAGTCTTCTCGCAATTATCGAGACGCCGTATTCGACAGCAGCGGTCGAATACGCGGCACGTGCGCTCTTTGGCTCGTCCGGCAGGCGCGACTGAAGCCCAGTCGATTCGATCCTCGGCTACAATGGCGCAAACGTTCGCGAACGCGGAGGAAAGGACGAGACGATGCGTGCAAACCATGTTCGCCACCGGTTAGCCGCCGGACAGGCTTCGATCGGCACCTGGCTGGCACTCCCCAGTCCAGAAGCCGCCGAGTACGTCAGCCGGCTCGGCTTCGACTGGCTGGTCGTCGACAGCGAACATAATGCCGTCGATATTCGAACGCTGGCCCAGATGTTCGGCGCTATGGGGGCCACCTCGACCGCGCCGATGGTGCGCATCCCCTGGAACGATCCACAGAACTTCAAACGTGTGCTCGATGCCGGTGCCTGGGGCGTTGTCGTGCCGATGGTCAACAGCCGTGAAGAAGCGGAACGGGCCGTCGAAGCGACGCGTTATCAGCCGCTCGGTGGCCGCAGCGTCGGCGGTGGACGCCACGCGCTCAGTTTCGCGACGACTGCCTCGGAGTACTATGCCCACGCCAACGACGAGGTGCTACTCGTCTTGCAGATCGAACACATCGATGGGGTCGAGCACGCCGACGAGATCTTCAGCGTCCCCGGTGTCGATGCCTGTTTCATCGGACCGAACGACCTGGGCGCCTCGATGGGAATCGGGCTCGGCGTGCCGCTGGAATCCGATCACCCGCGCATGATCGAAGCGATCGCCCACATCCGCGAGACCGCCAAGAAGCATGGCGTCGCTCCCGGCATCCACTGCTCCAGCGCCGATGCGGTCAACCAGCGGATGCAGGAAGGCTTCCAGTTCTGCGCTATGGCGAGCGAGTTACGCTACCTCCTCGGTGGTCTGAGCGCCGACATCGACAAGCTGAACTGGGAAGCGGCCTTGCCGCACCAGATCGAAGATGCCGGCCATGGCGAAATCGTGCGGTACTAAGCGCGGCAGCCAGGCGACATTGCGAGGCGCATTTCGAGTTGACCGCTCAGGTCTTCGAAGAGCTCATCGTCGCTCGACGCTCGCCCGAGGATAAATTCATCGGACTACGAAGACGAGGTCCACTGAAGAGACTGAGTTTGAGTTCGTGCGTGGCGAACGAATCAGCGTTCCGGCGGCATGGGTAGCACTCGATGATCATCAGCCCGTTCATTTTGATCAGCCTGCCACGCACGCTGGTGTTCATCGAGGTAGTGCTGGCCGTCGCCGCGATTGGCCTGATGGTCTACCTCACGATCGGTAAGCTCACGCCCGACCGGCAAACAGCGGTGCTCCGCCTCGTCGGTGTCCTTGTCCTCATCAGCCTCCTCCTCGGCGGCCTTCAATATCTCTTGTAATGGATGCGCAATGAGTACGACTGACACGCGACTCATCTTGTCGTTCACCTTAGCGATCGCTCTTCTCGGGGGCCTGGGAGTTCTCTTCTGGATGCGGCGTCGAGGGGACATCCCTCGCTGGGTCTACGTTCTAGTTATCACCCTGGCTATCGCTGAAATGATTAACGGCCGCTATACCATGTACCTCGGCGTCGCTGGTTGACGGCACGGATCCATCCTGAACCGATCGAACCACAAAGGAGACCACGTATCGCAGCCATATTAACGTCCACGTCGGGACTTGACGTGAACGTTAGGTGGCGTAAAATCAGAGGATGACGACTGAACCTGAAGATGCCACCATCGAGCCTGAATCGCCGCCGGCTGATCTGCACCCGATCGGTGAGGTGGCGAAACGGGTTGGGTTGACAGCCCGCGCGATTCGCTACTACGAGGAGTTGGGTCTGCTTACGCCCGGTGTGCGCGTCAAGGGCGTCCCGCGACTCTTTACTCCCGATGACATCCAACGCCTGCGTGAGATCAAGCGACTGCGCGAGATCGCCGGCTTCTCGCTCGCCGAACTCTCGGAACTACTCGACAACGAGGGGTTGCGGGCGCAACTTCGTGCCCGCTTCAAGAACACCAGTCGCCGTGAGGACCGCATCGCCCTCATGCGCGACGCGCTCGATCTCGCCTCGCGTCGCCTGGCGATCATCGAACGCAAGCTCGATCAGCTGCAAGCGATCCGTACCGCCGAACTCGAACATATCGCATTGATTCAATCGCTCCTGGACGCCCAGGAACGCGAGGAGCCAGAGGAGACAGTGGCGCACGATGCAGATGCCGCAAGCGAATAAGCGAATCGCCATCACGGATGAAACGTCCGGTTACGAATGGGTTGCGCTCTCGGTCACGACGTTGGGGGCGCTCCTCGCGGCGTTGCAAGGCTCGGCACTCCTCATCGCCTTGCCCGACATTCTCGTCGGGCTGCACGCCAGCTTCCTCACAATCATGTGGGTGTTGCTTGGCTACCTGCTGATCACGACCGCCTTCGTGCCAGTCATCGGGCGCCTGGCCGATATGTTCGGCCGCAAGAATCTCTACAACGCCGGTTTCCTCGTCTTTACGCTCGGATCATTGCTTGCGGGGCTCAGCCAGCAGCAGTTTCACGGCGCCGATCTGCTCATCGCCCGCATGATCCAGGGTGTCGGCGGTGCGCTACTTCTAACCAACAGCACCGCCATCGTCACGGATGCCTTCAAGTCGGGCCGTGTCGGCCTCGGGCTCGGTGTCAACCAGATCGCGGCAGCGGCCGGCTTCGTGCTCGGCCCGGTCGTCGGCGGGCTACTCACCGCCATCTCCTGGCGCTGGGTCTTCCTCTTCAACGTACCGATCGGCGTGTTCGGAAGCGTCTGGGGCATCCTGCGTCTGCGTGAGCCGGTCAAGCTGCCGGCCAAGCAGAAGTTCGACTGGCTTGGCAGTCTCTCGTTCACCCTCGGGCTCGGCGCCTTTCTGATGGCGCTCAGCATGGTCGCCTTCCCCTCCTGGGGCTGGACGATCATCTACATCATGTTCGTCGTCGGTCCGGCACTGCTCGTCGCGTTCATTTTTTTCGAACTCCGTGCGCCGGAGCCGATGCTTAACGTGCGACTCTTCAAGGACCGGCTCTTCACCTTCGCCAACCTCGCCAACCTGCTGAACGGCGTGGCGCGCGGCGCTGTCCTTTTCCTGCTCATCTTCTTCTTGCAGGGACCATATGGGAAAGATCCGCTCACCGCCGGTCTGATGATGGCGCCCTTTGGACTCGCCTTCATGCTGATCGGACCGATCAGCGGCTATCTCTCCGATCATCACGGCCCGCGCATCCTCGGCACGATCGGACTCGTCGTCTCGGCGATCGGCTTGGCCGGACTGGCGACCGTGACCGATCAGACGCCGTTCTGGGAACTGGCTGTCTGGATGGCACTGATGGGTGGAGGCTCCGGCTTCTTCAGTTCGCCGAACACGAGCGCGATCATGACCTCTGTGCGGCCTGAACAGCGCGGCATGGCGGCCGGCGTGCGCGCGATGCTCGGTTATACCGGCCAGATGCTGAGTATCGCGATCGCCTTCCCGCTCGTGCTTGCCAAGATCCCACAGGATGTGATGATGAAGATCTTCATCTACGGCGGCGGCATGGGGAATGAGCCGGCCGCGCTGG
>Ga0070679_100007676_pt1 | contig 10098 bp, 10 predicted proteins | sample KBSC63BmetaG_FD_65652 | JGI IMG/M metagenome (GOLD analysis project Ga0070679, IMG submission 65652) | Corn rhizosphere microbial communities from Kellogg Biological Station, Michigan, USA - KBS C6-3B metaG | ecosystem: Host-associated > Plants > Roots > Rhizosphere | place: USA: Michigan... | reverse complement strand
AACGGCCGGGCGCAACCATTGAACCCTTCCATCGCCACTGCGACCTCGCAGTCTCTGACTGTTCGATGTTTCTCTATGCGAGAGAAAAACTCGGCAAAGCCTTCGGGACGATGCGCTATCTCAAATTCCTCCAACACCTCTCCACTCGGTAACCCGATCGCCACGCTGTGGCGTCGATACCCCACATCCACACTGACCCGAAGCTCTACTGATTTTTTCTCTGACACGTAGCCCTCCTTCTGTAGAACAAGATCGATTCATCATCCTTCGGTCTCGTCTACTTACAGAGCCACGTATTCGGTGAGAATATGGCACCATCCCGGTCGACCCCTCAGATGATGCAGGTGACGAGGGCGGCATTTCAAGCCGTTGCGAACCTGAATGAACAGGCCACTGACCCCAAGAGCCACACCCTCGTCAGGAACTCTTATACTCGTTTCGCTTCGCTCCCGCTACCTGCTAAATTCCGATGGTAGACCCTCATCATGACCCTCTAATCATGACCCAAATCACTCTGAAGACTTGATGCTACGTTGAGTGAAAAAGTCAAGTTGTCTCTTGGGTAATTGGATAAACAGGGACCATATCAGCCCTGTAAGTCCACTCCTTCAGCGGCCGGGCTTCAGCTAATGCTTTGAGCTCTCGCTCCCAAAGTTGTCGAAGTAATATCACTCCGGCATCGCTTCGACCCAGATGTTCGAATCCCCGGTCCGCAATCCTTCCTTGGCCGGCCTGGGCGATCTCGTCTTCAATAATGACATAATCCGTACGGTTGCTATCAATATCTTCCAAGCGCAGCTTGCCCTTCAGAATCGCTTCGACGAGTTCGGCGCGATCATCCGCCTCTTTAGTCCGCTTTTCTCGCCGATTTTGCAAAAATTCCTTGCCATATTCGCCCTTAAGTGGAATAGCTCTCAGCTCAAACTGCATGTGATTCTCATCATCTATGGGGACCTTGAAGATCAAAACATCTGCCCGCTTTACTTTTGGGTCCACCACTTGCCCGTTAACATAATTGATGTTGGCCATTCCAAAATACGCAACGACTTCCGCACCGTTAGGATACCGGACGTATCGCTTTACTCCCCAGTCGACCTCTTCAGCGGTGATGGTGGGGTCGCCTTGTACGTAAAAATCGCTCCTCGCCTCGCGATGCCGTTGGTGGACAAAGCGCACATGCGCGTTGTCGAGTGAGTTGTCGATATTATTATAGAAATTACAAATGCGATCGTATCTTACTGCGTCTACCGTGACGTCAGGACTTTCCACCTTGGGATAGCGAGTAAAAGGTGGAGGTTCTCCCCCGCCAAGATAAACGAAAATCAATCCCAAATACTCCTTCACAGGATAGCCGGGTATTCGGATTTTATTCGCAAATGACTGCGGTTCAGCGGGTTGCTCAACACACTGGCCCAAAGCATCAAACTTCCAACCGTGGTAAAAACAGCGAATGCAATCGTCTTCAACCCAGCCGGCCGACATCTGGGTGCCACGATGGGCGCATCTAAATCCAACGAGATGGGCTGCGCCGCTTTTCCCGCGGTAGAGCGTAAAATCCTCTCCCAAAATTCGAACCGGTAGAGCGTGCCCAACGGGAAGATCATGTGAACAAAAGAGCGGTTGCCAAAAGCGCCTCAGATAGCGCCCGGCCAACGTTTTGGGTCCGGTATGAACAACATCTTTGTGTTTGGAATTACGTGCCATGGGAACTCCTTTTAATGAGGTTTATTCAATCTGTCGGCTCACCACGGTTTTAGAGAAGAGAATCTGCCGCGGGAAAAGACTAGGGGCGAAAAGTTTTGTCCCCGCTTGGAGAAGCATAGCGGGGATCACGGGTGTCTCCTCGTTTGTACAATCTAAATGTAAGGCGAGCTATGGTTTTGGTCGCCATCCAACGGCTTGTAATTGTCCGTTGATCTTTTTGGACATAGAGAAGTCGAATATCCTGTCGATGGGAGGAGGGTCCTTTGGTTTAAACCGCTCTACTGCGAGATGATAAAGTTTCTGCACGAGCCTCTCATTCACCGTCCCATCTCTGGTCATGACTTCTCGGACGGAGTCGTAATATTTCTCAGCGTCAGTTTTGTTGATCTTCAAATAGCGCACCAGGACGGCAACAGTGCCTGAGCGCTGCTCGCGAGCATACATTAATCCCTTCAGAGTGGCCCGGGAGAATCTCTCCACAAGTGCCGGATTACTTTTGAGAAGCTCTTCGCGTAACACTATGCTGCCTTGGAGTTCTACGAAGTCCTCTTTTAAGAACGATACTAACTCACGGAACCCGGATTCCTTTGCAGTGATATTGAAGGGAGGTGCAAGCATAGCGGCATCCACGGTTCCGCTGAAAAGGCCAGCGGCGGCATCCGGCATCCGCCCAAGCGCTAGAAGAGGAACGTCGCGGCCCCCTTCGAGTCCGTTTTTCTTTAGGACTTCCGCCAGAACAGTTGCTGGCCCACTACCGATGCCCGAAACACCGACTTTTCTTCCTTTAAGTTCCCGAACGCTATTGATTTCTGGTTTTGAGAAAAGCCAATACATCGGTCGCTGGTAGGAACTGAAGATGTTTACTAAAGGGGCTCCGGCTAGCATCGCGGGCATTGCACTTCCTGTGACAGTCGTGAATTCTACGCTTCCACCGATAAGCGCCTGGAGCGCCATTGGAGCGCTCATCCACACGAAGTCAACGTCCAGGCCTTCTTCTCTATAATATCCATTTTCCTTGCCCGCAGTGAAGGCAATAACGACCATGTTCAAAGTCGGGACGCCAACTCGTATTCGAGTGGCTTCGGCTGCTCTCCCAGTCGCCCCACAAAGTAAAAGAGCAAAAATAACAATCGCAAGGCGCACAGTATGAAACAATAAATACTCCTTTATGGCAGCGAAAAGCGATAAGGCCCGGCAGTTCACGAATCCTTGGGGGGGATATCCTATCCAGTTTCCGGTTATACACGGAGTCGTTGCTCCAATTCAAGGACGGGACAGAGGCTTTTGACCGTGACTGGAGAGACGGAGATTCTCTTCGGTTAAATTAAGTACATAATTAAAGATGTGTGCGACCCTAAGCCGGCCCGATATTGAGTTGACCGGATTGCGAGACCCGCTGTGGCGTTCCGTCGCTTTAACGAGAGATCCGCGGCGAGGACTAGTCTAGATGCGGGCACCGGTTGGGTGTCAATGCTTTTGTACTCAAATTTTTCTCGGCAGAAACCGCGGCGATCGCCGGTGTGATCGGCGAGCCGCCGACGTGTTCACGGGCCCCCGTAAGGGGGCAATGCGCTATCGGGCTTGATATAAGCCAGTCATGGCCCGTTCTCTTCGCTTGGAGTTTGCCGGCGCGGTCTATCATCTAACGTCGCGGGGTAATGCGCGCCAAAAAATCTTTTTCACAGTCTTATCAATCTGCCGCGACAGCGATTTGTCCCGCTTTTCATTCGTCCGATCCCGTCGAGTACTGATCCCGCTGAGGGGGTGATCTTTCGAGCTTCCTTGTGCGACGAATACGCGGGTGATACTTTTTCCTACTGCGACCGTCAGCGGCGCGCGAACTTTCGACGTTCTTCCGTCCATCCGACACTAGGAAAAAGAAATGAAAGAATTCAGCAAAGATCCGGACGCCATCTCGAGGCTCTCGCCTGAGCAGCGTCGCGTAACTCAGCAGAACGGCACCGAGGCTCCCGGAACCGGAGAATATCTGCACAACAAGGAACCGGGCATCTACGTCGATATCGTTTCCGGTGAGCCGCTGTTCGCATCCTCCGACAAGTTTGAATCGGGATGTGGCTGGCCCAGCTTCACCAAACCCATCGAGCCGGCCAACGTCAACGAGCTGCGCGACAGCACACACGGCATGATCCGCACCGAGGTGCGCTCGGCACACGCCGACAGCCATCTCGGGCACGTGTTTCCCGACGGTCCGAAGGACCGCGGCGGATTGCGCTATTGCATCAACTCGGCCTCTTTGCGGTTCATCCATCGGGACGATATGGAAGCCGAAGGTTACGGGGCTTACTTGAACCAAGTGGAGGATGTCTCCCATGACTGAGGAACGCGCTGTTCTCGCCGGCGGTTGCTTCTGGGGCGTGCAGGATCTTATTCGCGGCTACGAAGGAGTTCTGTCGACCCGCGTCGGCTACACCGGCGGCACCAACTCCCACGCGACGTATCGCAATCATCCGGGACACGCGGAAGCAATCGAGATCATCTTCGATCCTGCGCGGCTCAGCTTTCGGCAGATCCTCGAATTCTTCTTTCAGATTCACGACCCGACCACGCGCAATCGCCAGGGCAACGACGTCGGGACCAGCTATCGATCTGCAATCTTCTACACCAGCGACGAGCAGAAGAGGATTGCCGAAGACACCATCGCCGATGTCGATGCTTCAGGCCTTTGGCCGGGCAAGGTTGTTACGGAAGTCGTTGCGGCAGGCGACTTCTGGGAGGCCGAACCCGAGCATCAGGACTATCTCCAACGCTATCCCGGCGGCTACACCTGCCATTTCATCCGGCCCAACTGGAAACTGCCGGTCCGCGCCGACAAGGTTGCACAGCAGGCGTAATAGCAGATTACACGACAGGAGGTCTGCAAGGCGGGGCGCCTGTGCGTACCATCGGTACTTTGCCTTCAACTCATCCGAATTATATTAAGCTGCCGCTCAGGAGGTGGCTCGCCGGCAGTGAAATGTGTAAAGATCGTTGTATGGGTTGGATTGTTTCAGATACTGAGCATTTAAGCGGCCAGCCGCGCATCCGCGACACACGGATTGCGGTTTCACTTCTTCTGGAGTGGCTCGCCGCTGGCATGACAATCACGGAAATCGTCGCCGAATACCCGAGTCTCACCGAGGAATCGATTCGTGGCACCCTCACTGAGCTGGCCCGCTCCGATCTGCTCGCGCAACGTGAAAATCCTTCTCGACGAGAACATGCCTGAATCGCTGGTGCCCTCGCCCGGGCACCTTGGTCATCAGGTCGAATCCGTCAATCACCTCGGACTCAAAGGCCTCGCCGATGAAGCACTATATCGCGACGTAGCGCATGCTTACGATCTCTGCTTTACACGCGATGTCGGTTTTGCCCATTGACAATAGATCTCAATGTGACGATAGCGCGCTGGCAGTGTGGCTCCTCCTATTAACCCCATCACGCCCGGCCTCATTTACATCCCGACACGCCGGGATCTCGGTCGCGCGGATCGCGCTTGGGCAGAGTGTTGTCGAGGCGGATGGCGTAGCCGTCCTGCAGTTGCTTGCCGTCGATGCGAATCGATTGCAGCAGCATGACCGGCCTGGTTGCCGTACCGGTTACGCTGTACCAGTTGTTCGTCGACTCTGTGTAGACCGGCCCGCAGCGCGCGAGCTTCGCGTCGAAGCCTTGGCCGCGCACCAGTCGCAGCACGTCTTCGCCGCGCGGATGCAAGCCGTTTTCATCGAGATAGACTGTCTGCGGGCGGTTTTGCGTGCCGCTGGCAATCAGGCTGAACTGCCGCTGCGCCAGTGCGACGCTGCCGGTGATGCTGTAGGGATTGGGATCGAGCTTGAACGTCAGGTCCATGCGCCGCGGCTCGGTCCCGTTCCATTTCGCCTCCGGCAAAACTTTGATCACGGCGGGCCAATCGGCTGCTCCGCCCGATACTAAAGAGATGAACGTGGACAAACTCTGGGCGATCAACTCTTGAGGACTCGACGTCGAAACCGCGCGACGAGTTTCCGGAGCGCCGGAACAGCGTTCCGAATACATAGAAACCTGCCGCGGTTGCAGTTGCGGCAAATCGCCGCCGAGAGTCAGCTGGAAGCCCTCGCAGGGTTTGCCGTTGCACGAGGATTGAACGGAGAGCACGCCGGGATTGGCGCTCGCGCTCTGTAGCCGATACCAGTTGGTCCCGCCGATCGTGCCCTTCACCGGACAGCGCGCCAGTTCGGGCGCAAACCCCGCCTGCTTCAGCGCGTCGAGGACGTTGGTCTCGCCCATCGCCCTCGCGCTGCGGAAATAGATATTCGTAACAATGGTTCGCGCGCCGCTGGCGATCACCGACAAATTATGATCGCCGAACCTGGCCACGCCTTGCCGCGCGAAACAGCCGCCATCCGGCAGACAGTTCTGTAGGCTTTGTGGCGGCAGCGGCGCCCATTTGATTCCGGGCAGTGCTTCGAGCCCGCTCCAGTCGGTACTGAAGTTCTTGCCGAGAGCGACTTTCACAGTTTCGATGAACTGCTCCTCCGGCGCGGCAGCGTGAGCTGACGAAGCCTCGCAGAACGACAAAAAAATAAAGACGGCTACACTGAAAAAAGATTTTCGAATCATGCGAGCTCCCGAAGATTCACGCAAGCTATCACAGCATGTTCTCTCGGACAAAAAGATTCAGAACGATGCGCGATCACAGCGTCATTATGCGACGGTGAGTCGACACCTAAACGGAGAGCAAATTGGAAATGGGTATTGCGAGACCGACTCAAAATCCCGTCCTGCAGCCTGAAAAACCACTTTTCATATCACTTGTGATAAGGTCTAACCGAACACCCCCCGCATCTCACGATAACTGTGGCGGTCTTGCCAGTGCCCCTGGTAATGGCACATTCAGCCAGTCGAGAAGAGAGACCGAGTTCCGGCTATGTCATTTCCGGCTTTTTCACAAAGAAGCAGTTGGCTGAACTTCGACTAGGGAGGAAAAGATGAGCTCAGGGATTTTTCGGTTCTTCGGCGCCTCTGTCGCCACGATGTTGTTTGTTGGTTTTGCCTTGGCCCAAACACCGGCGCCGGCGCAGGGCCTGCAATGTGCCAGCAATCCTTTGATCGGGACGTGGCGACTGAATCTTCAGAAATCCACGATCACCCGGAACAACGGTGTCATCGAACCGCGCATCATGATCATCGCTCCGTTTGGAGATAACGGAATCACGGAAGTGTTCATCAACGACCGTGACCCACGCCTAGTGGGACGGTGGGAGATGTGGTCGGTGCAGTTCGACGGGAAGCCATACCCCACCAAAGGCGGTGATCCGCGTCAGATGCGCTGGACACGGATTGATTGCAACACCTTTCAGCACGAGACTTTGCGCCAGCTCTATTACAATCTGCCGGACGGCACCGTGAAGGAATATATCCCCGAGGGTCGGGTCAGCTCCGGAGGGCGTATTACCGTCTCTGCCGATGGAAAAACGCTCACCAATAAGCACACGGGAACACTGGGCAGCGGCAGCCAGACGCGGTATGAGGATGAAATCCTCGTCTTTGACAGGCAGTAATCGGGCACCAGTTCGGTCGCGCGAGGACGCGTGAGGCTTGATCGAACAAATCCCGGAACGCTCCGGGTTTGCAACAGCTTGGCAAAAGACGCGCAAGACCGTCCGACAAAAGAAAATAGCTTACGCTTGGGATGCCGCCGATTCAGACCGCAGCGGGGGTTCGGAGCAGGGCGAGGTCTTTATTGATTGCTTGTTATCTTGCGGCAGCGGCGCCTATTTGATTCTCGGTAGCGCATCGAGCCCGTTCCGATCGGTATTGAACGAAATCATCCGCCGTCGAATCGAACGCAAAAAAAGAAAAAGTCGAGTCGTAAAAGCCTGACCCCAATGATTCCAGCCTGACCCCAATGATTCCAGCGTTGGTCATGGAGCTTCCCATGGGTGAAGGGATAGGTTGAAGTACAAGAATCGATAAGCGCGTGTTTCTCACGGACGAACGCGGATGATCGTCTTGCCCTTGACCCGCTTGGTCGGGTTGAAGGCGGCGACGGCGTCATCGAGGGTCGCGACGTTGCCGATGTTCGTCCGCACTCGCCCGTCGCGCGCCCGCCGGACAATCTCACTCAGTTGGGCGCGATCGGACACGACGACGAAGTCAACTGTGAGGCCGTCAGCGGGCCGTGCCTCGGTCGGGCCGGTGATGGTCACCAGCGTTCCTCCGGCTCGAATCAGGCCTACGGACCGCTTCGCAATGTCGCCGCCGAGGACATCGAAAACCAGATCGACTCCGCCGACATCTTCCAGGGCGTCGCTATCGAGGTCGACGAACTCCTGCGCGCCGAAGTCGAGAGCCGTCTGACGGCCGGCGGCGCGCCCGGTGCCGATGACGTAAGCGCCGGCCTCACGTGCGAGCTGGGTTGCCATCGAACCGACTACGCCGGCGGCACCGTGCACGAGGACGCTCTGCCCCGCACGAAGACGGCCGTGCTCGAACAGCCCCTGCCACGCGGTCAGGCCCGGCATCACGAGGGCCGCGCCCTCCGTAAAGTCAACGTCGCCCGGCAGCGGTGTGAGATTGCGCGCCTCGACGGCCACATACTCCGCCAGCGTGCCGTCGCGATACCAGTCCGTGAGGCCGAACACCCGCTGTCCAATCGACAGCCCCGTCGTGCCATAGCCGAGAGCGGTGACCACTCCGGCCAGCTCGTGTCCGGGGATTGAAGGCGCCCGGTCACGGCCGGCTCGATCGGTCCAGGTCGAGGGCCACGTCAGCTCATCCCCGGTGATTGCCGACGCATGAATCTGAACAACGACGTCGTTTATTGCCGCCTGCGGCTCGGGCCGCTCCACCAGCTTCATCCCGGCCGTTCCCGCAGCCTGGTCCGTCACCACGATCGCCTTCATCGTCCGCCTCCCTGTGTTGTGAAGCCCGGCCAACGTGTCCGGCTGTCGAATTCATCCAGGCTGCCGAAATGTCGCTCCGCGCTTTCGACAAGAGCGGCTCCGGTCGCCGGACTCAAAGTGTCTCCTTTATCATATGACCAGCTTAGGAAATGCCCGCCAAAGAATCTATATCAACGACGCCGACGGTGAATTGTTTATTGATACACGCGCTCACGTGCTCTATTGTGAGGACTCTTGATTCTTAACGCTTGGCAAGGCCAAATTTAAGAATTAAGAGACCCGGCCCTCAAGCGGCCGCACAGTGTTTGGGTTCGTTACGCTTGAGATGCCGCCGATTCAGATCGCAGCGGGCGTTCGAATCAGGGCGAGTTCTTTACTCTTCTTATTGATTGCTTGTTATCTGTCGGCAGGGGCGCCGACTTCATCCCGGCAGCGCTTGACGCCTCATGTCTTTGTGGAAGTTCTTACCGAGAGCGACCTTCACGGCTTCGATGAAATACTCCTCCAGCGCGGCAGCGTGAGCAGACGAACCCTGGCAGAACACCATGAGAATAACGACGGCCACAGTAAGAAAAAAATTACGAATCATGCGAACTCCCGAAGAAGCCAAAAGATATCACAGCAGGTTTTCTGGAACAAAAAAATTCAGGGCAATGCGCGAGCGTTGCATCATCGTTGGAGCGGTATTAATGGATATCGAAAAGTAATAGACTTAGGCAAGTCTGCCACCCGAGGCTGCGACTAACGCTCTCGATGCGTTAAGAGGTCGCGTGCACGCAACAAAGCAAACCCTGGTCGGGATTGGACTATAGCCGTTTCGATCTTCTCAGCCCGTGAATCGGAGTAGATCTTCGCGGCGCCGGAGAACACAGCCGCACCCGCGGCCATAACAGCATCATTCACCAAACCATACATCACAAGGCCGATTCCGAGTGAGCCTAAGCCCAACTCGAATGTTGACCCAAGTGCTTTGCTTGATGCCTCTAGTTTGGCACTAATTTCTGCCGCCTCTTGTTCCAGTTCTCTGACGACATTAACAATGGCGGAGTTATTATTCTCGACGCTGAGTTGTTTGCAAAGGAGCGGGCGCAGCCGCGCCAGAGATGCATGTGCGTCGTCCCTAAGCTGTAGGATCTCTTGTGCGTTAAGATTTTTGATCCAAGGCAGTTGTAGACTGCGAATATGTTCCCAATTTTCTATATCAGCTGAAGCGGCAGGTAAATCCGTTTGCTTCATTAGGAGAGCGTCGATTCGAGACCCGGTTATCAAGGTCGCATGAGCGTTGTCGGCAAGTGTAGTGTGAAAAAATAAATCCTGAACCGTAGGGACTAAAAGTTCAGTTATTTGCGGCAACAGGGCCTCCCTGGCGCGCTGCGAAAGAACACCACCCTTTTGCCGACGATACATGCTAGCAAGTCGGTCAGCTTCATGTTTCGCCAGTGCAACAATGGAAATATTGCTCCCATGCGGGCTACGAAAGAGCGAATTCTCAATCTTCAGAAAATGTCGATCA
>Ga0070679_100007674_pt1 | contig 10098 bp, 8 predicted proteins | sample KBSC63BmetaG_FD_65652 | JGI IMG/M metagenome (GOLD analysis project Ga0070679, IMG submission 65652) | Corn rhizosphere microbial communities from Kellogg Biological Station, Michigan, USA - KBS C6-3B metaG | ecosystem: Host-associated > Plants > Roots > Rhizosphere | place: USA: Michigan... | reverse complement strand
TCGTCGCCTCCGGGACGAACGCGCGCGGGAGGCGCACGGAAGCGTCACTTCTCCTCCCTTCCGTGAGCTTCTCCACGGATCCGTGCGTCTTCCGTGACGCCGGATCCGTCGCTCGCTGAGCCATGGGCGCCCTGGCGCCTTCAACTCAGCGAGCGTCGGGGGCCACGGTCGCGGCAGGGCATCCGCGGCACTCGCACGGCATCCGACCCTTGTTTCCTCGGAGCCCGGCGCCGTGGAATCAACCGTTCAGCGCCTGCGCTACCCCCGCTCGAGCGGGGCCATCGTCAGCCCCGCCAGCTCCAGCTGCTCCCAGTAATGCTCGGCGGGCTCGCGGGGGCCGGTCCAGACGATCGCCTGGCCGGAGTTGTGGATCTGGTCGGCGATCCGGTGGCCCTGGTCGAGGTTGACGCCGGGCAGGACGTGGGCCAGGGTCTGGGCGACGTGGTCGAAGGTGTTGTGGTTGTCGTTGCGCACGATCACGCGCCAGTTTCCGCCCAGGCCTGAACCAGGGCCTGCGACGCGCGGTTTCTCGATCGTCGAAGAGGCCACGTCCGCGATTATGCACGTCGAGACAGGATGAGCAGGCCGAAGGACAGCCACTTCCCGTATATGCCGGGAATCGATGCCATGCGGGCACTGGCGGTGCTCGCCGTCTTCGGCTACCACGCGGGCCTCGGCTGGGTGCCCGGCGGCTTCCTCGGCGTCGACGTCTTCTTCGTGATCAGCGGCTACCTGATCACCTCGCTGCTGCTGCGCGAGTTCCGCTCGACCGACCACATCGCGCTCGGCCGCTTCTGGCTGCGGCGGGCGCGCCGCCTCCTCCCCGCCGTCGGCGTGCTGATCGCCGTCGTGATGATCGTCTCCGCGATCGCCAACCCGGACAAGATCGGCCAGATCCGCGGCGACGCGCTCTCCTCGCTCTTCTACTTCGCCAACTGGCACTTCATCTACGAGCACACGTCCTACTTCGAACAGTTCGGGCGGCCCTCGCTGTTCACCCACCTCTGGTCGCTGTCGGTGGAGGAGCAGTTCTACCTCTTCTGGCCGCTGATCTTCGCCGCCGGGATGAAGCTCTTCGGCCGCCGGCGCCTCCTGGTCGGCGTGCTCGCCGGGGCGGCGGGCTCGGTCGCGCTCGCCTGGATCCTCTTCGACCCCGGCCACGACGCCTCGCGCATCTACTACGGGACCGACACCCACGCGGTCGGCCTGCTCGCCGGCGTCGCCCTGGCCCTGGTCTGGAGCCCGGTGGAGCTGCGCACCCACAAGTCCTTCGGCCCGCTGGTCGGCCCGATCCTCGACGCGCTCGGCGTCGTCGCCCTCGGCTACCTGATCCTCAGCTTCGCCCACGTCCACGATTACGACCTGGCGCTCTGGCACGGCGGTTATGCCTGGGTCGCGGTCGCCACCGCGCTCCTGCTGGCCGCCCTCGCCCACCCCGCGGCCCGCCTCGGCGGCATCATCGGCCGGCCGGCGCTGCTCTGGCTCGGGCTGCGGAGCTACAGCTTCTACCTCTGGCACTGGCCGGTCTTGGCGATGACCCGCCCCGGCGTCGACATCGGCCTGCCGCGCGGCATCCTCATCCCCCTGCAGCTCATCGCCTGCCTCGCCCTCGCCGACCTCTCCTACCGCTTCGTCGAGCTGCCCTTCAACGGCAAGGCGAAGCTGCCGCGGATGCCGCAGGGCTGGCTGCGCGTGGCCCGCCCGGCGCTGATCGTGGCAGTGCTCGGCGTGATCCTCGTGGTCGGCTGGAGCGGCATCGTCAAGGCCGGCGACAGCGCGTCGGCCGCGGCGGAAGAGGCCTCGACCGCGACCTCGGTCCACGTCGACGCGAAGACGAAGCGGCCGGCGCGCGAAGCGAGGCATGACCCGTCGCCAGGCGCAGGCACCGCAGGCAAGGCCCGCGAAAACAAGGGCCACGCCGCCCGGCATCAGGAACCGCTGCCCCCCGCCAAGCACTGGCCGCGCATCGTCATGCTCGGCGACTCGGTGATGATCGGCGCCGAGAAAAACCTCGCGGCGCGCCTCGGCCCGGGCTTCTCGATGGACGCCAAGGTCGGGCGCCAGGCCGACGAATTCCTCGACATCATCGAGAAGATCAAGCGCGAGGGCCACCACCCCGCGGCGATGATCGTCCAGTGGGGCAACAACGGCCCGCTCTACGGCGAAGACATGGAAGCGCTGCGCGCGGCGACCACCAACGTCGGCCAGCTCTTCCTGGTCTCAGACCACGCGCCGGTCTCCTGGCAGGACGAGTCCGACGAAGCGATCGCCGAAGCCGCCTCCGACTGGCACCACACCACCGAAATCCCCTGGGCGAAGGCGGCCGCAGAAGGCGGCGAAGGCCTCTTCTGGGACGACATCCACCTGACCCCGAAGGGCGCCGTCCTCTACGCCCGCCTGGTCAGCAAGGTCGTCCACGAAAAGGTCCCCTTCCCCCGCCGCTGACGAAGTTGATGGGCGCCGGGCGCTCAGCGGGCGCGGAAGGCGGTGCGGAGGGCGAAGTGGGGCTTTGGGGCGTGGGCCGGGTGGCGCGTCGGGGCGCCGCAGTGGGAGCCGAAGTCCTGGGTCCAGACGTGGGCGTTCCGGTGGCCTTCGAGGGCGCCGACCGAGAGGGCGATGCCGATCTGGGAATAGCGGCCGAGGAGGTTGGCGCGGTGCTCGGGCGAGTGCAGCCAGGCGATGAAGATCGAGCGTACGGTGCCCTCGCTCTCGATGCCCCAGGCGATGTTCTCGCCCGCCCGCCAGCAGCGCGCCGCGAGGTAGCCGCTGCGCTGCATCCAGTAGGTGAAGTCACGGCCGCAGGCGTAGTGGCTGAAGCTGTCGCAGCGGAGGATGTCTCCGGTCTTGCGGGTCGCCGAGCGATCGAGGGCGGCGGCGTTGCCGAACTGGCCGAGCCCGTCGTGCCGGCGGGCGAAGTTGGTCATGCAGCGCATCGCCTGCTCCTGGACAACGGTCGAGTCCCCGAGGTCGGTCTGGTTGGAGCAGACCGAGGTCGGGGCGACGAGGGCGCTCAGCCGCCGGGCCTGGGCCGGGCCGGCGAGGAGGGCCCCGATGAGGGCGAGGGCGGTGAGGGCGAGGATCAGCTTGCGAGTCACACGCCGGTTCTCGCCAGATCACCTCCTCAGTTTTCGCGCAGGGGTCCTTTTCTGGACGTTTGTTGGAGGCGCTTCCGGAGGAGCGCCAGGCGCCTTGCAGGCTCAGCCGCCGCTGCGGGCGCCGAAATCGACCGTGTAGGTCGCCGACCCGGCGCCGCCCCCCATCGGGTAGCCGCGGGCGACGCCGACGCCGATGTCGCGGTAGCTGGGGTCGAGGATGTTGGCCCGGTGCGGCGGGCTGTGCATCCACTCCTTGAAGACCGCCATCGGCGACCCGTAACGCCGGCCGTGGCCGCCGCCGATGTTCTCGCCGACTGTGAAGGCGCGGGCGCGGTGCAGGTAACCCGTCCGCGAGATGCGGCTGCCGACCGAGCCGCCCGGCCCTTCGTGGGCGAAGTAGCGGTGGGCGACCATCGAGTCGGAGTGGCCGGTCGCCGAGTCGCGCAGGGAAGGGTTGAAGGCCAGCCTGTGCAGGCCGTAGTGAGCGCGGACCCGGTTGATCAGGCAGAGCTCCGAGGTGCGCATCTGATGCAGGGTGAGCCGGGCGGGCGCCGCGGTCGAGTGCCCACAGGGCGCGCGCGTGGCCGCCGCCCCGGCCGCCGGCAACAGGGTCGCGACGAAGGCGGCAAGGACCATTGCCACCGCGAGGGTCGGCCAAACCGTGGGCCTTTCGAGAGCGTTTCGTGATCGTCCCCTCACAATCGAGAACCGGCACGTTAGCGGTTCCATAACCGGTCAACGTGGCCGACCGGTTTTCGGTGCGAGACTTCGGACCCGATGCGCCGCTTCGGTCACATCTTCTCGATCGCCCTGATCACCGCCGGCCTGCTCGTCCTCACCGACGTCGGCATCACGCTCGCCTACCAGGAGCCGCTGTCCCTGATCTACAGCTCGATCAAGCAGGGCGAAAAGGAAGGCCAGCTGAAGACGATCGAAGCCGAATTCCTCACGCGGTCCGACGTGGAGGAGATCAAGCACGCCGAGGGGGCCAAGGATCCCAAGGTCCGCGCGAAGGCGGTCAGCGCCAACGTCGCCAAGCTGGCGCAGCGGCTGGTCGACGAATCGAAGCCGGGCGACGCGCTCGGCCGGATCGAAGCGCCCGGCATGGACGGGCTGAACATGGTCTTCGTGCAGGGGACCGACGAGTCGAGCCTCGAGCTCGGCCCCGGCCACTACCCCGAAACCGCGATGCCGGGCCAGGGCAGGACGGTGGCGATCGCCGGCCACCGCACCACCTACCTCGCCCCCTTCCGCCACATCGACTCGCTGGACCCTGGGGACAAGATCACGCTGAAGATGCCCTACGGGACCTTCGTCTACAGCGTCCAGAAGTCGGAAATCGTCGACCCCTCCGACGTCGGGATCATCCACGACACGGGCTACGAGCGGCTCGTCCTCAGCGCCTGCAACCCGCTCTACAGCGCCTCGCAGCGCTACATCATCTACGCCCGGCTGGCCCACGTCGAACCGGGCCCGCCGTGAGGCCGCCCGCCGAGTGCGACCTCGCGGTCATCGGCGGCGGCATCCTCGGCCAGGCGGTCGCCCGCGAGCTGCTGTCCCGGCGGCCGGGGGCCCGCCTCGCCGTGCTCGAGGCCGAGCCGCGGATCGGCGCCCACCAGACCGGCCGCTCGAGCGGCGTCGTCCACTCCGGCATCTACTACGAGCCGGGGTCGCTGAAGGCGCGCCTCTGCGTCGAAGGCGCCCGCGCCCTCTACGACTACTGCGACGCGAAGGGCATCCCGTACCGCCGGTCGGGGAAGCTGATCGTCGCCGTCGACGAGGGCGAGCTGGCCCGGCTCGACGAGCTCGAACGACGGGGGATCGCCAACTCGGTCCCCCGGCTGCGCCGATTGGGAGCCGATGAGATCGCCGCGGTCGAGCCGCACGCCCGCGGGGTCGCGGCGCTGCACTCGCCGGCGACGGGGGTCGTCGACTTCGTCGCCGTCGCCCGCGCCTACGCCGAGGACGTCGCGGCGGCCGGCGGCACCATGCACCTCGACACCCGGGTGCGGCGCGCCCGCCCCCGCGACGGCCGCCTGGTCATCGAGCACTCGGGCGGCACCACGGTCGCGGGCCAGGCGGTCTTCTGCGCCGGCCTCTGGTCGGACCGCCTCGCCGTCGCCTGCGGGGCACCCGCCGACCCGCGCATCGTCCCCTTCCGCGGCGGCTACCTCAAGCTCGGCCCGGCCGAGGCGGAGCTGGTCCGCGCCAACGTCTACCCGGTGCCCAACCCCGAGCTCCCCTTCCTCGGCGCCCACCTGACCCGCAACTTCGCCGGCGAGGTGCTGATCGGCCCGAGCGCCCTGATGGCCCCCGCCCGCGACGCCTACGACCTGCGCCACGTCCGCCGCCGCGACCTCGGCGAGACGCTGCGCTGGCCGGGCACCTGGAAGATGGTGGCCACCCACTGGCGCGCCGGGCTGATCGAGCTGCGCCACGCCGCCAGCCCCGCCTCCTTCGTCGCCGAGGCGGCCCGGATGGTCCCCGCGCTGCGCGGCGCCAAGGCGACGGCCGGCCCGGCCGGCATCCGCGCCCAGGCGCTCGGCCGCGACGGCAAGCTGGTCGACGACTTCGTCGTCCACCGCACCGAGCACGCGGTCCACGTCCGCAACGCCCCCTCCCCGGCGGCGACCTCGGCCCTGGCGCTCTCGAGGCTGATCGCGGACGAGCTCGACGGGCGCGGCGGCGGGGGACGGGGGTCCGAGGGGTAAGGGACCGGTGCCTTGCGGGTGCCGCGGATGCCGTCCCGACCCGGGCCGGCTGGGGTCGGCACGGCATCCGCGGCACTACGGGGCGCCTGCGGGCAGGGACGGCACACTTCCGTAGCCTCGGACGCTCGCTGAGGCGAGGGCGTCAGGGCGCCCATAACTCAGCGAGCGACAAGGTCGGCGTTGCGAAAGACGCGCGGATCCGTGGAAGGAGTCACCGAAAGGAAGAGAAGTGACGCTTCCGCGCGCCTCCCGTGCGCCTTCGTCCCCGAAGCGACGGTCCCGTGACCACGCGTTCGCACTTTCCCGTCCTATGTACGGGAAAGTGCGAACGCGCCGGTGGGGGCCGGCCGGAAGCGCCCGGAGCACTCACGCCTTCCGCCTGGAAGCGCACGGCTTCGTCCCTGCAACCCCGTCCCCTCCGAGACCTCCCCGGCCCGGCGGCTGATCGGCGGCCTTAGCCGACCGGGGCCGCCGATCAGCCGCCCGAGGCGACAGCTTCCCCACCCGCAAGGTCCCGAGGCGACAGCCGGCGTCCCGCCACCCGCCTACCGGGACAGCGCCCCGCCTAGAACCGGACCGGCACCCGGACGACGATCGCTTCGAAGCCCGCGATCACGCCGCTGCCGTTGTTCGGCGCCCCGGCCGAGAGGGCCGTCATTTCGCCGGTGAGTTCACCGCAGGTCGTGTCGCTCGCTTCGATCACCTTTTCGCCGGCCAGGTAGCCGGCGATCTTGCAGGTGCCGGCTTCTTCTTTCGCGCCGCTCACCACCCGCAGCCGCAGCACGTTCGCTTTTTCCGGCGGCTGCACGGCTTTGACGTTCTTTTCGATCGCCAGGTAGTGGATGCCCGCTTCGGTGACCTTCGCGATCTGCACCTTTTTCTGGGCCGGGAAGACGCGCAGCTCGAGCTTGCCGCCGCCGCCGACCCGCAGCTGCATGCCGAGGAAGGCTTTCTTGGCGACCGCGGGGGGAGTGCCGCTGATGATCCGGCCGGTCGCGGCGATTTCGAGATCGGTGCCGATCACCGGCGTGCGGTACGCGCACTCTTCGGTCAATTTGCCGACCGTGATCTTCAGCGAGGTCTGCGCCCCACCCCGCGTGCAGCCCTTGCCGTTCAGTTTCAGGATTTCGCTGCGCTGGGCGGTCGTTTCGAGCGCGTTGCGGTAGATCGCGACGAAGGCGCCCGAGGCCGAGGCGACGGCGACGAGGCCGAGCGCGGCGGCGAGGGCGGTGACGATGAGCAGCTTGGTCTTCATGGCCGGTCGCCAACCTAAACACAGCCGGGGCCGAGTGTTGCGCCGCGCGCCGGCCCGGGCGGCGGATTTCGGCGCCGTGAGCCGCTTCCGTACCGAGAGGCGCGCCTCTACGCGGGCCCAAATATCATCTGCGACAATCGCCGCCAACATGACCAGACACCGACTTCCCGAGCCCGACCGCCCCTGGGTGATGCGCACCTACGCCGGCCACTCCGACGCGAAGCGCTCCAACGAGCTCTACCGCGGGAACCTGGCGAAGGGCCAGACCGGCCTCTCGATCGCCTTCGACCTGCCGACCCAGACCGGTTACGACCCCGACCACGTGCTGGCCCACGGCGAGGTCGGCAAGGTCGGCGTCTCGGTCGCCCACAAGGGCGACATGCACCAGCTGCTCGAGGGCATCCCGCTGGACGAGATGAACACCTCGATGACGATCAACGCGACGGCGGCCTGGCTGCTCGGCCTCTACGTCACGGTCGCCGAGGAGACCGGCGTCGAGCGCTCCGCCCTCTCCGGCACGACCCAGAACGACATCATCAAGGAGTACCTCTCGCGCGGCACCTACGCCTTCCCGCCCGAGCCGAGCCTGCGCCTGATCGCCGACATGGTCGCCTTCAGCGTCAACGAGGTGCCGCGCTGGAACCCGACCAACATCTGCAGCTACCACCTGCAGGAGGCGGGCGCGACGCCGGTCCAGGAGATCGCCTACGCGCTCTCCACCGCGATCGCCGTGCTCGACGAGGTCAAGGCGCGCGGCCAGGTCGCCGAGGCGGACTTCCCCAAGGTCTTCGGCCGCATCTCCTTCTTCGTCAACGCCGGCATCCGGGTGATCGAGGAGATCGCCAAGCTGCGCACGATGGGCACGCTGTGGCAGGAGATCGGCCGCGAGCGTTATGGCGTCACCGACGAGAAGATGCTGCGCTTCCGTTATGGCGTCCAGGTCAACAGCCTGGGACTGACCGAGGCCCAGCCGGAGAACAACATCCAGCGGATCGTGCTCGAGGCGCTGGCGGTGACGATGAGCCGTGACGCCCGCGCCCGCGCCCTCCAGCTGCCCGCCTGGAACGAGGCGATGGGCCTCCCCCGCCCCTGGGACCAGCAGTGGTCCCTGCGCATCCAGCAGGTGCTGGCCAACGAGACCGACCTGCTCGAGTACCCCGACATCTTCGAGGGCTCGGTGGTGATGGACGGGCTGGTCGAGGAGCTCTCCGCCGGCGCCCGCGACGAGATGAAGGTGGTCGAGGAACGCGGCGGCGCGGTCAAGGCGGTCCCCTACATGAAGGCCCGCCTGGTCGAGTCCCACCGCGAGCGCGTCGGGCGGATCGAGCGCGGCGAGCAGAAGGTGATCGGCCAGAACAGCTTCAAAGAGACCGAGGAGTCGCCGCTCACGGCGGGCGCCGACGGCGGCATCCTCACCCCGGACCCGGAGGTCGAGCGCGAGCGGATCGCGGCGCTGGAGCAGTGGAAGGCGAGCCGCGACCAGGCCGCGGTAGACGCCGCCCTCGCCGAGCTCGCCAAGGTCGCCGCCGACGACGGCCAGAACATCATGCCCGCGACGATCGCCGCCGCCAAGGCGGGCGCGACGACCGGCGAGTGGGCCGAGGTCCTCCGCCAGGCATTCGGCGCCTACCGCGCCCCGACCGGCGTCGACGGCGCCGCCCCGCCCGCGAACCGCTCCCAGCTCGACACGATCCGCCACCAGGTCGACGAGACCAGCCAGCGGATCGGCCACCGGATCAAGATCCTGGTCGGCAAGCCGGGCCTCGACGGCCACTCCAACGGCGCCGAGCAGATCGCCCTGCGCGCCCGCGACGTCGGCATGGAGGTCATCTACCAGGGCATCCGCCTCACTCCGGCGGAGATCGCCCAATCCGCCCTGCAGGAGGACGTCGACCTGGTCGGCCTCTCGATCCTCTCCGGCTCCCACCTCGAGCTGATCCCCGAGGTCGTCCGCCTCCTAGCCGAGGAGGGCGTCGACGTCCCCGTCGTGGTCGGCGGCATCATCCCCGCCGCCGACGCCACCCGCCTCCGCGCGGCGGGCGTCGCGGGCGTCTACACGCCGAAGAACTTCGACATCAACCAGATCATGAGCGAGATTGTCGAGCTGGTCGGGGAACGGGCGGGGGCGGGGGCCGCGGCTTAGCGGCCGGGAAGGGATTGGGTCCCGCAAGCTGTCGCCCGGGTAGGGACGCGCCCCTCTCGCCACGGCCCGGGCAGGCTGTGGCCGTGGCGAGAGGGACGGGTATGAAAGGCGTGGAGGGGCCCTGACGGAAGCACCACGGGAGTGCGTCGGATCCGTGACGGAGGTCCGCCTCGTCACAAAGGCCGTGAGAACTCCACGCTCCCTCCCGTGTTGTCCAACACCGACGGGCGCGCTGCGTGGATTGACCGTGCCATAGCAAGGTGAATCCACGCAGCGCGTTCCCGGCCCTCGAAATCGACCCGGAAATGGGCCTCTCAGGGCCGGAAAGTGTGACGTTCCCGGCATCTCTGTGACCGACTGGGCCTGAGGTGGAATCTCTCGGACGGGATCGTCACGGAAGTCCGACCTCCTCCCGTCCCTGTGACGCCTTCCTGACGAAAGCCCCGCGTCCTGGGCGCCTCATGGGGGTCACAGCCTGCCAGGACCACCATGAGGCGCCCAGGATCTCCCGGACCCATCTCGGACGGCCACCCCGCCCCCACTACGCGCCGATTATTGACGTTTCTTGCCGCTTAGGCGTCGATAATTTACCCTGAGGGCTTATGAACGGCCCCCTTACGCGCGGCTTATTGCTCGACCAGCAGCCGGAAGTGTTCCTCAGCACGGCCGCGACCTCGCGGGCTGTCGGGCGGGCGGTGCGGGCGGGGGGCTTGCGCAAGGTCGGTCCTCGCCTCTACACGCGCAACGTCGAGGAGCCGATCGAGCGGCTGGTCCGGCGGAGTTGGCAGCGGATCGCGGCGCTCTACTTTCCCGGCGCGGTGGTCGTGGATCGCAGCGCCTTCGAAGCCGCGCCCTCGGCGGACGGGTCGCTCTTCCTCGACGCGGGACCCACGT
>Ga0070679_100007673_pt1 | contig 10099 bp, 6 predicted proteins | sample KBSC63BmetaG_FD_65652 | JGI IMG/M metagenome (GOLD analysis project Ga0070679, IMG submission 65652) | Corn rhizosphere microbial communities from Kellogg Biological Station, Michigan, USA - KBS C6-3B metaG | ecosystem: Host-associated > Plants > Roots > Rhizosphere | place: USA: Michigan... | reverse complement strand
TACCCTTTACCACCGCGCAACAGCAGCTTTCCGGGAACACCTTTGTCAATTCGATTGATATTACCGCGAGCGATACGTCGCAAGTCACCAACGTGCAAACGGCTGTGCAGGCGCTGCTAGAGCAGCGGCACAATATCAGCAATTCACAGGACGACGATTTTACCATCCAGAATCAGCAGCAGGTGTTGAGCACGGTGCAGGGGACGACGCAAACGCTGACGGTTCTGCTGGTGGGCGTGGCGTCGATTTCGCTAATCGTTGGTGGCATCGGCATCATGAATATCATGCTCGTCTCCGTGACTGAACGTACACGCGAAATCGGCATTCGTATGGCGATCGGGGCGCGTCCACGCGATGTCTTGACCCAATTTTTGATCGAGGCCATGATGCTGAGCGGCATGGGAGGCATCGCGGGCATTCTGCTCGGCATAGCTGGCGCGCTGATCTTCGCAATGCTCTCGCAAACCTCGTTCGTGCTCTCGCCGATCGCGGTTCTGCTGGCCTTCTGTTTCGCCGGGGCAGTGGGCGTTGTCTTCGGCTACTATCCAGCCCGGCGCGCGGCAGGGCTTGACCCAATCGTGGCATTGAGAACCGAATAGATTTGCTCTGCCAACATAATTGCCTCTTGCGCATAAGTGTACTGAAGGAGAGTTCTACAGCATTTTCGTATTGGCCATTGACAGCGTTGAAGACTATGGTACACTGCTCTTAAATGGAGGAGAGGAAGGCAAGCATGTCCAAAAATCTCAATCTGGTGGGGGAGCAGGCGCTCCTTTACCTTGAACAAAAACATAACGCGCGTGAACGGGCACTTCCGCGTTCACGCGCTGCGATACGCCACTGCGCCAATAGTATTCGCGCCACTCATCGTCACGACTTCGCCACCGCCCGCCAGTTGCTCGCGGAAGCTGACAAGCTCTTACGCGAGATGACCAGCGATCTCGCGCAAAATCTGGATGTTTTCTATGCCGGTTTTGTGCAGGATACGCAGAAAGAGTTTGCCGAGGCCAATACCTTTCTGGCACTGGCTCAGAAGCAACCGCTACCCCTGGCACCTGAACTGGCTATCGACTGGCCGCAGTACCTCAATGGGCTGGCAGAGGCCGTGGGCGAGCTACGCCGCTACGTGCTGGATCAGTTGCGCCGCGCCAATGTCGAGGAGAGCGAATACTATCTGGAGCAGATGGACGATATCTATGCATTGCTCACCACGCTTGACTTTCCCGATGCAGTGACCAGCGGTTTACGTCGCTCAACCGATGTCGCGCGCGGTATCCTGGAAAAAACGCGTGGCGATCTCACGGTCGCGGTCGGACAGGCGCAACTTCAACGGTCATTGCTCGCACTCCAGCAAGAGCTTCAGAACCAATAGGACATCTTACCCTGTCAGAGCCGAAGAAACTACTCAGATTTCGGCTTTCCTGTATACTGGAATTAGAAGCATTCACTTTTATGTAGTATGCCTATCTTTCATTCTGTACGTGTACCAATAAGAGATTGCTTTGTCTCTTGATTTATCCATTCTACTCCACTACCGGAGACGATTCTACGCCAGGAGGGGAGCGTATGAAAGACCAGGAAGCGCCAAAACCGAAAAATACCGCCATTGTCAGGAAAGTCACTCCTGTTTCTTCTCAAATTGTTGCTGCTGAGTCGGTTCAGGCAGAAGAAGTTCCTACTATTCCTCTGGATTCACTCCAGACCCTCACGACGCTCCAACCGGAGGTCGCGGTACGCGCAGTGACTAAGGCTCAGGTCGCTGGTGTGCCGGAGCCGCTGGTAGTACAGCCAGCGGAATATCGCCGCAATCTAAGCGAATGGTTGAATATCTGGTGGGAGGGCTTGCGCCTCCCGTATCTGTGGTTCGCAATCCTACCTCTGGCGCTTGGTAGCGTAATGGCCTGGACGGCCTCGGTCTCGAACCACAATCCGTTTGGCGTCTTTCATCCCCAGCGTTTTCTGATCGCACTGGTCGCGGTCTGTTTCGTGCAGTTGGGGGCGAATCTGCTCAACGATTATCACGATTATGTCCAGGGCGTCGATACGAGCAACGCGTTGGGACCTGGCGGGCTGATTCAGCAGGGGCTTATAAAGCCGGGGCGCGTGCTGGCAGTGAGCCTCTTCCTGCTGATTGTCGGCGCGTTCTTTGGGGTGCTGGTCGCGTTCTATGGTGGCCTGCCAGCCTTTATCTTTGGCGCGCTTGGCCTGATTGGAGCGTACTTCTATAGCGCGCCGCCGCGTTCGCTTGCTTCATTGACGCTCGGCCAGGTGACAGCATTCTGGGTCTTCGGCCCGCTGCTGGTCATGGGCGCGTATGTGATCCAGCGTGGACACGTGGATATGTTGCCACTCACATGCAGCATCTCGCTTGGTCTGCTCGTCGCCGCTATTCTGTATATCAATGATATACGCGACATGGAGAGCGATTTGCAGGCGCGCAAATATACGCTGGCAACCCTCCTGGGTGTCCGCGCCAATCGCGTAATCTGTACACTGATCCTGCTGGGTGCCTACGCGCCGATGCTCTTTCTCGGCACCCCGCCACACGGCCCGCACCTGATTCTGATCACGCTCTGGACCCTACCACCGCTGGCCGCAGTGCTGGTCGGACTCTATCGCACAACCACGCCAGCCGCGCTGCACGTTACGATGCGCCAGGCCATCAAGCTCGCTATTCTCTTTACGGCACTGCTGATCGTCGCGCTGATCATCTCAACCTACTGGCAGTGGCTGCAGAATTTCGGCTTCCCCGGCCTGCCAACATTCTTCTAAAATCTCTCGGATGAAAATGGCCGCCTCTCGTGCGGCTATTTTCATCTTTTGAGCATGTATATGAGGCAGAGATCAACCCAATCCGACCAGAGGGTACCAATTCGGCGTAAAACTGTGTTATACTGGTATGCGAACATCTTTCCGACAGGAGGCCGGACCCATTAGCCGACAGCAGGGTAAAAGCAACACTCAGACGGGACAACTCGACCCTCGTACCCTCTTGCGCAAACGCTATGTGATTGTGCGCACGATCGGTCACGGGGGTATGGCTGCTGTCTATGAGGCCAGGGACACGCGGCGCGGCACCTCCTGTGCAATCAAGGAGATGAGCCTCTCGACGGTCCCCACGCAAGAAAGGCCACAGGCTATCCAGAATTTTCTGGCTGAGGCCCGTATCCTCTCGCGTCTGAATCACCCCAATCTGCCTGCCTTCACCGACTTTTTCACCGAGGGGACGCGCCACTTTCTAGTCATGGAATTTGTCGATGGCAAGACGCTGGAAGATTTGCTAGAGGCGAACAAAGGGCCATTCTCGGAACGCCGCGTGCTCGGCTGGGCGCGCCAACTCTGTGACGTGCTGGAATACCTGCATAATCAACAGCCGCCAATTATCTTCCGCGACCTCAAACCCGGCAATATTATGCTGACGCGCGGCGGACGCATTAAATTGATCGATTTTGGCATTGCGCGCCTCTTCCGTCCCAGCAGCGGCCAGGATACACAGTTGCTCGGCACACCTGGTTTCGCACCTCCCGAACAGTATGGTAGCTCTCAGACCGATGAGCGGTCAGATATCTACTCGCTCGGCATGACACTCTTCCAACTCATGACCGACTCGGTGAACGATACCGGCTTTGGTGTGAAAGATGTTCACCTCAACTATCCCGATATCTCACCGCCAGTGGCGCGCGTGCTGGAAAAAGCCACCTCACTCAAGCCAGACGATCGTTACGAGAGCATCGTCGTCTTCAGGCGTGCTCTGCTGGGTATCGGGACATTTCGTTTCGAGAATGGCGGCGAGGCCACGACGCCTGATGAACTGGCCGAACTCTGCTCGCACTATCCCGAAGAGGCTGTAGATTACCTGGACGCGGGCGAAATCGAATCCTGGCTGCAAGAGATCGGCAAAGATGAGATGGCACGCGGGGTCAGGCGCATCCACGCGACCGTTGGCGATCCCGATATGGCGGTTGAACGCCTGATCGCGCTGCTCAACGGCACTGAGATTCGCACGCGCACCAGCCAGCCCGGACAGACCGGAGTTCACACGCGTGTGCCTGGAAATAGTTCACAGGGCGGACGCACAGGATCTGTGCAGGAGCCGGTGCTGGTCATTGAGCCAAAAACCATCGATCTCGGCCAGGTCTATCCCGGCCTCTCCGCGCCAATTCTGCTGACCATCTCAGGCGCGCGAGGCACGCTGGTGAGCGGCACATTGCACGCGGTCGAATCGTGGATCGTCCTCGATGCGACAACCTTCGATGGCACACGCACACCGATCAATGTACGCGTCGATAGCACGCGCTTACGCGGCTCAACGCACTATACCGGCACGATCATGGTCACACCGGACGAGAGCGAACACGAAATTGCTGTGACAGTCGAATTAGACGTATTGGGCTACACAACGACAACGATCGCGCGCAAAACGAGCGGGTCGCAATCCGGCGCGCAACTCGATGATGACGATGATGTGGTCGTACCGGGCAGCGGCAGAATGCGCATGGCTCCGCAAGCAACGGTCATGGTCGATCAGCCGCTCAATACCAGGCGCGCCACCGAATATCAGAGCAAATATGGCCCTCCGGGTAACGGGGCCTGGAACCCTCTGCAAAACGTCCCGGCCACACAGAGTAGCCGCATGCGGCTGCTGCTCACCTTTACATCTGCCTTGATGACCTCAGGTTTTGTCTATCTGTTGCTCGCGCACATGCCGCCGTTCCAGCATAACGCGCCACTTCCACCCAATCCCTGGTTCGCGCTGGTGCTGATCGGGCTGATCCCCGCGACGATCCTGGGTACGGTTATCGTCAACTGGTTGAGCGCGTGGAGCACGCGCGAAATGCTCAACCGGGTCAGCACTGGCCTGTTCGCGGTTCTCACGGTCGTGGGACTCGGCGAAGCGGCATGGCAGAACCTCTTCGGCAGTGGCGGGGGAACCTGGCATTTCGTTGCGATGCTACTCCTTACTTCGCTTGCGGCGACCCTCGGCACGCTCACCAGCGTCAGTGAGCGCATGATTAAGGCCGCGACCTGGGGCATGAGGCGGGTGCGCTGGCTGATGATCGCGCTGGCCATGCTGCTCGGTGGCACGCTCGGCTTTGTGCTGACCAACGGACTCGCTTCCGGCTGGCTCACCCCGATCGGCGTCCTGCTCGGCCTCGCCGTGGGCGCGCTGCTCGTTACGCGTGTCGATCGCCTGCTCAAACAGAAACCGCATCCATAAATATGACAGCACTAGCAAAATTGGTGGTGGTGGCAGGGCCAACCGCGTCAGGCAAAAGTTCTCTGGGCATCACCCTCGCGCAAACCTTCGCGGGCGAGATCGTTTCAGCCGATTCGCGCCAGGTCTATCGCGGGCTGGATATCGGCGCGGCCAAAGTCACTCCAGAAGAACGCGCGTTGGTGCCGCACCATCTGCTTGATGTGGCCGATCCAACTGAAATGTACACGGTCGCGCGTTTTCAGCAGGAGGCAATCGCGGCCATCGATGCCATTCTCACGCGCGGCCACCAGCCGTTCCTGATCGGAGGCTCGCCGCACTATATTCAGGCGGTGGTGGATCACCTGGCGATCCCGCCGATCGAGCCGCAACCAGCCCTGCGCGCTCAATTAGAGGCGCGTCCACTCACCGATCTACTGGCCGAGCTGGAACGGCTTGATCCCGTGTGCGCCTCAACCATCGATCGGCAGAATCCGCGCCGGGTAATTCGTGCCCTGGAGGTCTGTCTGGTGACGGGTCGACCGTTCTCAGAACAGCGTCAGATGGCCGATCCGCTCTATGACTGCCTGCAACTCGCGATCAACTGGCCGCGCCCGGAACTCTACGCCCGCATCGATGCCCGCGTCGACGAGCGGATGCAGCAGGGTATGATCGCTGAAGTGCGCGGTCTGCTGGCTCAAGGAGTCAGCCACGAACGCCTGCAAGCCTTCGGGCTGGAGTACCGTTTCATCAGCCGTCTGCTCTGTAGCGAGTTCGCCGACGAGGCCGAGATGGTACAACGCCTGAAATTTGCCATCCACGATTTCACGCGCCGCCAACTCACCTGGTTCCGCAAAGACACGCGCCTAACCTGGATCGATGGGCACGATTTGGAGAAAGCGACCGATATTGTAAGACAATTTCTGTCACAATAAGTGCTTAAAAGAGTTCACCCTGGGTTGTTGACTCTGGCAACATTTTGCCTGGGAATTGGAGCTTGAACCATTGCTCTACGCGGGACCAGTCCGCTTCTGGAATCTCGTCATAACTCTGAAATTGAATGATGTCTTGTATTGCCGGGATCAGAACGTCCGTATTTTGCTCTTCCATAAGAAATCTCCTCAAAGGGGTGTGTACAGTACGCGCCCCTTAAACTCTACCATCCAAACACAGGAACTTGTTCTATCATCATTTTTAGTATGCACATATATTACACTTATCTTCTAGAAAATCAACAAACAAGCAGTGATAAACATGCATTGCCATAGCCATAATCTTATATTCTTAGGTTTCATGCTAGCCGCCAGCGTTCTAACGTGCTATAATATCATCCTGAACACTCGTTCGCATTCGTAAGTAGCGCAATTGGAGAGGAAGAGGAGACGTTTGCTATGCCCATTCGCCAGCTCGCGCCCGACGTGGCCGCGAAGATCGCCGCCGGTGAGGTGGTTGAACGCCCGGCTTCGGTGGTCAAAGAATTGATCGAGAATAGTATCGATGCTGGAGCGACACAAATTCGCGTGGAGCTGATGAATGGCGGTCTGCAACTGATCCGTGTGGGCGACAACGGCTCTGGCATTCCCTCCACCGAATTGCCGTTGGCCCTGGCGCGTCACGCCACGAGCAAAGTGGCGCAGATTGACGATCTGGAGCAGATTCGCTCGCTCGGCTTTCGCGGTGAGGCCCTGGCCAGTATCGCCGCCGTGGCCGAGGTGACGCTGCTCAGCCATCACCGAGACGCGGAGCAGGGCGCGCAAATTTCCGCGCAAAACGGCGAAATCTCCAGTGTGAGCACGGCAGCCTCGCCCGTTGGCGCCTCGTTGACCGTGCGCAACCTCTTCAGCGCTGTCCCCGCGCGTCTGAAATTTCTCAAGAGCCGCAACACGGAGGTCAGCCATTGTCTGCACCTGCTGGAGCAGTACGCGCTGGCCTATCCCGGCATTCGCTTCAGCGTAGCCAGCGAGGGTCGCCAGCTTTTCGCGACCCCCGGCGATGGCCAGTTGACAAGCGTGCTGGTGGAGATTTACGGCTTGCAGGTCGCGGAACAGATGGTACCGATCAGCAGCCTGGATGGGCGCGACGATGACCCGGAACGCCCGGTCGTGACCGGCTACACGAGCCTGCCGAGTTGCTATAAAAGCACGCGCCAGCATATGTCGTTCTTCGTCAACCATCGCTGGGTGCTCAGCCGCATGTTGAGCTACGCGGTTGAAGAAGCATATCATTCGCTACTCCTGCCTGGACGTCATCCAATTGCGGTCGTGAATATTGCCGTCGATCCCGCGCAGATCGATGTGAACGTCCACCCGGCCAAGACGGAGATCCGTTTCCTGAAAGAGCGCCGTGTCTATGCCGCCATCTTGCGCGCCATACGCGGCGCGGTCCTCGCCGAAGCTGCGGTTCCCACCTGGAGCGGCCAGAACGCGCAAACCGCACGCACTCCCTCTACTCTCAATGATGATCTCGACGATTTACCGCTTGATGAAGTCTCCGCGCAACCATCGACGCTACCCCAGGACAGCCCATGGCTGACCGTCACCGAAGAGGAAACCGGGACCAAGCCACCGCTGACCGCGCGTCTCTGGCAGAGCCACGTCAATTTGCGCGATCATACTACACCCGGCGCTCGGACACCGTTTTTGTCCGCCGATGAGAGTGAAGAAAGGGCTACAGGTTTAACAGAGAGCGCCTCAAATAGTACGCTCGATCTGCCCGCGTCTTTTTTACCCGCTGATGAGAGCGAACCAGACACAAGTAGCCAGCCCTCTCAACTCTTGCCTGTTGACGATGCAGAGCGCATATCAGGGCGCTCTCCATCTGCCCCAGCACGCGAGACACGCGGCGAGGGTGCGTCATTCGGGATTCCTGGCCTGCTCTCGTCGTTCGCGGTCGCTGGCGAGGTTCAGCCATCACCCATTGAGACTGCATTACCGGTGCAGCACACCTTGCCGGGTCAGGGTCAAATTGCGTCGCTGCGCGTGATTGGCCAGCTCGCGCAGAGCTATATCGTCACTGAAGGGCAGGACGGCCTCTATCTGATCGATCAGCACGCCGCCCACGAGCGCATCCTGCTTGAACGCATGGTAGCGGCTCTACAGGCTCGCGCCTCCCTTTCGCAACTCCTGCTCACCCCCATGCAGCTCAATCTCGCGCCCTCCGAACTCGGCGCGCTTGAAGATCACCTGGAACGCCTGGAGCACATCGGCTTTGAATTAGAGCTACAGGAACGCGCGGTAATAGTACGCGCTGTCCCTCAGGTGCTGGTCAAAAAGATGAACGCGCGCTCGCTGCAAGAGCTATTGGCCGAGCTGACCGCGCCTGAAAGCCTGGGTCACGCCGAAACCTGGGAGGAACACGCGCTGGCCAATGTGGCCTGCAAAGCCGCGATCAAGGCCAACTATTTCCTGACCGTCAGTGAGATGCGCGAGATGCTTACCCAACTTGCTCAGACGAAAGCACCCTATAGCTGCTGTCACGGTCGTCCCACCACTGTCCACTTCAACCTCAACGCGCTGGAACGCGAATTCGGGAGGCGCTAGGCATGCTGTTTGCTGATGTGTTGACCAGCGCGGCCAGTTGGAGCGAGGAGCCGCTGCTGACCTATTCGATCCCGGAGGAGCTTGAAGAAGAGGTTGTGCCGGGGCAACTGGTCGCGGTTCCTTATGGCGAGCGACTGGTTGAGGGTATTCTCTGGCGCTTGCACGATCAATTGCCAGCCGACGAGGAGCCGCGCCCAATCGAAACATTGCTGGACCCCGTGCCCGCGCTCCTGCCGCACCAGCGTGCCCTGGCCGAGTGGTTGAGCGAGTATTATGTCTCGCCCCTGGCGCATACGGCCATGATGATGTTGCCGCCAGGCCTGATGCAACGTTCGCGCATGGTGCTACAATTGATCGATACTGACACGGCACTTGAGCTGGCCGCGCAGCATGGCGATGACAACCGTTTTACCCGCGTGCGCGCCCTGGTCGGCCTGCTGCTGGAGGAAGGCGAACTGGATATCGAGCGCTTAAAGGAGATGCTTGGTCCCACGAAAGCGCGAGCGGTATTGAAGGAGGCTCAGGAGAGCGGTCTGGTCGAGCGGGGAGCGCAACTGCACGAGGCGAAAGCGCACGCCCGCCGCAAACGAGTGGTGCGCCTGCTGGCCCACAATGGCGAGCTCTCAGCCTGGCGCGAGGCCGCGCAGGCGCGTCTACAGGCGAGCCTGCCCGCCGAGGCCGATCCCTTGCAAAGCGTGGAGAGCCTGGATAAGCGCCCACGCCAGAAGAGGGCCGTCCTCAATCCCTGGGCGCTGCCCGCCGCCGATGCTTCGTTGAGCCTCACACCGCAGAATCAGGCCGGTCTACTCGCTCAGCGCCAGCTTGCCGCCCTCGATCTGCTTGAGCACGACCATCTCAGCGCCTCCACCGGCTCTTACTGGACACCACACGCGCTCTGCAAGGCCAGCAGCCTGACGCCCGCCCAACTGCAAAAGCTGGTCCGCGACAGCATTATCGAGATTGAGGAGATCGAGATCCAGCGCGATCCACTCCTGGGCCGTTTGATCGCGCCCACGCAGCCTCTCAAGCTCACTGCGGCGCAACAGGCCGCGTTGACGGGGATTCTCGCCAGCGAGCGTCCTGTGCTGCTGCATGGCGTGACCGGCAGTGGCAAAACTGAGGTCTATTTGCAGGCGTTGGAGGCAATTATTGCGCGTGGGCAGCGCGGCATCGTGCTGGTGCCTGAAATCGCTCTGACCGCTCAGGCGATCCAGCGCTTCGCGGGCCGCTTTCCCGGTCGCGTGGCGATTATGCATGGCTCGCTGAGCACGGGTGAACGCTATGACGAGTGGCGGCGTATTCGCGAAGGACGTGTAGATGTCGTGATCGGCTCGCGCACCGCGCTCTTCGCGCCCGTACCCGATCT
>Ga0070679_100007670_pt1 | contig 10101 bp, 7 predicted proteins | sample KBSC63BmetaG_FD_65652 | JGI IMG/M metagenome (GOLD analysis project Ga0070679, IMG submission 65652) | Corn rhizosphere microbial communities from Kellogg Biological Station, Michigan, USA - KBS C6-3B metaG | ecosystem: Host-associated > Plants > Roots > Rhizosphere | place: USA: Michigan... | reverse complement strand
GATCGCCGCGCTTCTGTGAGCGAACCATCCGCCGCAAGATCGGCGCTCGCCGCCTTCTCGGCGAGGCGGCGATAAGCCCAGGCGGTTGCGATCCCAAACGCCGGCTTGAACAGCAGCACGCGGCGCCCGCTCAAGCGCGCGGCGGCCGCGGCGGGCAAAGGCGCAATGCGTTCGCCGCGTCCGCGCATGACGACGGGACCGCCGGCGAGGAACAGTGGGCAGTCGGAACCGAGCTCCGCGCTCAGCGCCGCCAGTTTTGGACCGGACAGCAGACCGCCGGCCAACTCATTCAAGCCGCGCAACGCTGCCACCGCGTCACTACTGCCGCCGCCGAGCCCGGCGCCGAGCGGCACGCGTTTGTCGAGCTGGAAGGAGGCGCCGCCGCGCCACCCCGTCGCCTGGGCGAAGGCGCGGGCGGCCTTCAACACCAGATTCGTCTCGTCGCAGGCGAGCTCCGGGTCGTTGCAGCGGAGTTCAAACCCTTCGCCGGCCGCCGGTGCGACCGTCAGCCGGTCGCCGAATGTCAGCGGAGCCACCACTGAGACCAGCTCGTGAAAGCCATCGGCGCGGCGCCCGGTAATGGCCAGAAACAGATTCAGCTTGGCCGGAGCGAACTGGGTGGAAGGCGCCAGGGAGTGCAACGCGCGCCAGCATGCACCGGCGGCCGTGTCCGGGACAAGCGCATGCTGGCTTCGAAGCCAGCCAGTGCATGGGAGCCCGCGACCGCCGGCTTCCGGATGGCCACCTTGGATTTTAGCATTTCACAACGGCGGGGAACTGGCATTAGCGAGGTGACGCATGGCTTGTGATCTCATCCTGGTACTCGATGCGCAGTCGCCCCGCGACGTCGCCCCGACACTGAAGCAATTGCAAGGCACCGCCCGCTGGGCGAAAATCGGCCTCGAGATGTTTACGGCCTGCGGCCCGGACTGCGTGCGCGAGGTCGCTGACCTTGGCTATAACGTGTTTCTCGATCTCAAACTCCACGACATCCCCAATACCGTCGCCAAGGCGGTCGAGTCGGCGGCGAAGCTGCCGATCGCGATGTTGACGCTGCACACCAGCGGTGGACGCGAGATGATGCAATGGGCCGTCAAAGCGCAGCAGCAGCATGCGCCAAAGCTGATGCTGCTCGGCGTGACCGTGCTAACGTCGACCAGCCCCGCTGGCCTGGCGGAGACGGGCGTCGCCGACGCCCCCGAAGCCCAGGTGGTCCGCCTCGGCCGTCTCGCCGTCGCCGCTGGCGTGCGCGGCCTCGTGTGTTCTCCGCTCGAGATCGCGCCGCTGCGCCGCGCGCTGCCGGCGGACGTCGCCCTGGTCACTCCGGGCATTCGGCCGCGCGACGCGAAGGCCGACGATCAAACGCGCATCATGACGCCCGGTGACGCGGCGCGCGCCGGCGCCAATTTCATTGTGGTCGGCCGACCGATCTTCAAAGCTCCGGACCCGGTCGTCGCGGCCAGGGCGATCCTGGAGGAACTGCAGTAGCCGCTTCCCCGCCCCACCCCAACTGCCCCATGTCACGCACCGCCGCCATCCTCCTCGCCGCCGGCAGCGGCTCCCGCATGAACGGGCTGGTTTTTGACAAAATCCTGGCGCCACTCGCCGGCCGGCCGGTCTTCTCGTACTCCGCTTCCGCGTTCATGCAGAGTGCGATCGCCGACCTCTACGTCGTGGTGTATCGGGACCAGCGGCAAATGATGGAGCTGTCGGCGTACGCCCCGACGCCCTCGGTCCTGATTCACGGCGGACGCGAGCGGCAGGATTCGGTCATGAATGCGCTCGCCGCGCTGCCGGCCGACATCGAATACGTTTTCATCCACGACTGTGCGCGGCCGTTGGTGCAGGCGGAGCAACTCGTCGGGCTCCATAAAATCGTGCGCCGTGAAGATGCCGTCGTGCTCGCGCATCGCGTGACGGACACGATCAAGGAACATATCGTGGACCACCGCGGAGGCGAGGAGCACGTGCGCCTCCATACGATCGATCGCTCGCGGTTGTGGGCGATGGAGACGCCGCAGGTGTTCGCGCGCGAGCTCATCGCCCGGGCGTACGCGCGGGTGCAGGCGAAAGCGCTGCGCGTCACCGACGATGCGCAGGCGGTCGAACTGCTCGGCCACCCGATCGCGCTGTTGGAAAATCACAGTCCGAATCCGAAGCTCACGACGCCCGCCGACCTCCGGTATTTGGAATTTCTGCTGCACGGCGCGCCGGCGGCGCCGTAAGCAACTCCAGCGCCACGGTCGAGGCGCCAAACTGATCTCAATGCCAACTACCACGCGAGTTTTCGAACCGTCGCCTTGGTGTGAGCTCCGGTGTTCTGAGGCCTCCCGCTTTCTATGAATTACCGCATTGGCCATGGCTACGATATCCACCGCATCGTCGCGGGCCGGCCGCTTGTTCTCGCCGGCGTGAAGTTCGACACGGATTACGGACTCGATGGCCACAGCGATGCGGACTGCGTGACCCACGCGATTTGCGATGCGCTCCTCGGCGCGGCGGGATTGCCCGACATCGGCCACTTCTTTCCGAACACCGATCCGGCTTACAAGAACATCGATTCGCAGGTCCTGCTCGCGCGGGTCTGCGCCGAGCTGTCGAAACGCAGCTTCGCGATTTCGAATTTCGACGCGACCGTCGTGGCCGAAAAACCGAAGATTTATCCGCATCTGGCCGAGATGAAAGCCGCGCTCTCGAAGTCGACGCACGTGCCGGTCGCGAATATCGGGCTCAAAGCGACGACGAACGAAGGCATCGACGACATCGGGCGCGGCCTCGCGATCGCCGCCCACGCGGTGGCGTTGATCGTGAAGGCGTGACGGGTGGCCGGCCGCCGAGCCGGCCTCTTTCCGCGCTACGATCGATCGGAGTCGCGAATAAATTCGCTCCTACAGCGGCTCGGGTAGGAGCGAATTCATTCGCGATCCGATAACGGTCGGCGCGGCCGACCCGGGTAGGAGCGAATTTATTCGCGATTCGCCCGACGACCCCCGGCTCACCGAGGACCGTTCGCTCTACCCCTCAGACGCCCACGGCGCGCCCGCGCCCCGGAAATTCCCACTCGCGCCCGCGACATTCGTGGCCATTCGTGTGCACTCGTGGTTAACCGGGTCCCACCTCTCCTCCTTTCCGTCCTCGCCGCCCTGTTCCTCGTCGCCGGTTGTGCGAAGCGCGAGACGGCCGTCGAGCGCGGCGCGCGCGAAGGCGTGTTGCAACGCGGCGCGCATGCCGATGTCGCCAATCTCGACCCCCAAACCGCCGTCACCATCACCGAAATCGACGTCGCTTCCGCGCTCTTCGAAGGCTTGGTGGCCGAGGATCCCGTAGACCTGCATCCGGTGCCAGGCGTCGCCGAGCGTTGGGACGCATCCCCCGACGGGCTGAATTACACGTTTCACCTCCGCGCCAACGCGCGCTGGTCGGATGGGTCGCCGGTGACCGCCGCGGATTTCGTCGCATCCTGGAAACGGATGCTGACGCCCGAACTCGGCGCGGAAAACGCCGCGCTCTTGTATGCGCTGCAAGGCGGCGAAGCGTTCAACAAAGGCGCGACGTCCAACTTCGCCGAAGTGGGCGTGCGCGCCGTGGACGCCCGCACCTTGCACGTGACCTTGGAGCACCCGGTCACCTATTTCCTTTCGTTGCTCACGCACCCGGCATGGTTTCCGGTCCCGACGGCGACGATTGCGAAAAACGGCTCGCTCACCGCCCGCGGCAATCGCTGGAGTCGGCCGGGGATCATGGTTTCCGATGGGCCGTTCGTGTTGAAGGCCTGGCACGCGAATCAGGAAATCCGCGTCGAAAAATCGCCGACCTACTGGGATGCGGCGCACGTGCGGCTAAACGCCATCCGCTTTCTGCCGATCGACAGCACCGATTCCGAGGAGCGCGCCTTCCGCGCCGGGCAACTCCACGTCACGTACGTGGTGCCGTTCAACAAGACGGAAACCTACCGGCGCGAGGCGCCGCAATTCCTGCGCAGCGACCCGTACCTCAACACTTACTTCCTGCGCGTGAACACGGCGCACGCCGGCGTCAGCGACGCGAAGTTTCGCCAAGCGTTGTCCATGGCCATCGACCGCACTGCGCTCGTCGACAACGTGCTCCGGAGCGGCCAAACCGTAGCGACGTCGCTCACCCCGCCGGCCATGCCCAACTACACTGCGCCGGACGTCGTCCGCACGGATATAGCGGAGGCGCAGCGGCTGCTGGCGGAAAGCGGCTTCGCGACATTGCAGCCGGCGCCCCAACTCCAGTTCTTGTTTCCGAGCTCGGAGAACATGCGCGTCATCGCCGAGGCGCTGCAGCAAATGTGGCGTCACAACCTCGGCGTGGAGGTCACGCTCGTGAACCAGGAGTACAAAGTGGTCAACGCCGAGCGCAAAGCCGGTCATTACGACTTGCTGCTCTGCGACTGGGTGGCCGACTACCTGGACGCCAGCACCTTTCTCGATCCGTGGGTGACCGGCAGCCCCAACAATCACACGGGCTGGAGCGATGCGAAATACGACGCGCTCCTGTTCGCCGCCGCACGCAACAGCGATGCCGCCGCCCGGGCTGGACAACTGCGCGAGGCGGAGACTCTGCTGCTCGCGGCGAGCCCCGTGATCCCGCTGTATTATAATCCGCATACCTTCCTCCTGCGGCCGGAAGTGAAAGGCTGGCATCCGACCGTGCTCGATCACCACCCGTACAAGGCAGTGTGGCTGGCGGCCCCGGCGAAGCCATGAAGGCAGGGCGCCGCCTCGTCGCGGCGGTGATCGCCAGTGTGCTGTTCGCCGCTTGCGCCAAACAGCAGCCGGCCGCTCCCGGCACGAAGGTGATTCGAATCAGCCAACGCAACGAGCCAGCCGATCTCGACCCGGCGACGGCATCGCTGCCGGATGAGTTTTTCATCATCCGCGCCTTGAGCGAAGGGCTGCTCGTGCCGAATCCGTCCGGCGGCGAACCGCTGCCCGCGGCGGCCGCGTCCTACGACGTCTCTTCCGACGGCCTGGTGTATACGTTTCACCTGCGCCCCAACGCGCACTGGAGCAACGGCGAGCCGGTGACGGCGGGCGATTTTATCTGGTCGTGGCAGCGGGTGCTGACTCCCGCGACCGCGGCTCCGAAAGCGCAGCTTTTCTACGACGTGAAAAACGCGCGCGCCTTTGTGGCCGGAAAGCTCGCCACGATCGACGCGGTTGGATTCCGCGCGGTCGATCCCGAAACCATTCGCATCACGCTCGAGCATCCCAGTTCCAACTTCCTGCGCTACGTCGCCGCCGGACCGTGGATTCCCGTGAACCGCCACGCCCTCGCCGCCGGTCGCACCTGGACCTCGCCCGGGCGGTACGTCGGCAACGGGCCGTTTATCCTCACCGCGTGGCAGCCGCAGCAACGCATCGTCGTGCGGCGAAACTCGCATTATCGCGATGCGGCCAAGGTGCGCGTCGACGAATTGCAATTCATCCGGTTCGACAACCAGGACGCGGAGGAGCGCGCGTTTCGCGCCGGCCAGATCGATGTGACCATGGCGGTACCGCAAGCGAAACTCGACGTGTATCAACGTGAGCATCCCGAGGAGTTGCACCGCGCGCCGCTCGCCGAGACGCGTTTTCTAGCCTTCAATATCCATCGCCCGCCGCTCAACGACGTGCGCGTCCGGCGCGCTCTGTCGCTCGCGCTCGACCGCGAGAAGCTCGTCACGCGCGTGCTGCGCGGCGGCCAGGCGCCGGCAGAGCGATTCCTGTCGCCACCGCTGCGCGCCGCCACGCAGCCAGAGGGCGCACGAGTTGGCGCCGAAGTGGTCACCGCTTTGCAGCGCTCCGATCCCGCGGCGGCCCGGCGATTGCTCGCCGATGCCGGCTTCAGTGGCGGCCAGGGCTTTCCGCGGCTCGAATTGTCGGGCTGGGATCGCAACCCGATCCTCGAAGCGATGCAGCAAATGTGGAAACAGGAACTCGGGATCGAAATCGCGCTCACCGTCCGCGAAGCGAAAGTCCACCTCGCCGCGATGCACGCGGGCGACTTCGACGTGGCGTTTGCGACGAATCTGCTCGACGTGCTCGATGCCACCGCCGCGCTGGCCGACTTCACGACGAGCGCGCCGAACAACTTTCCGCATTGGCACTCAGCCGACTTCGACCGGTTCATCGCGGCGAGCTTCAACGCGCGCTCGCCGGCCGACGCCGCGGCCGCCAATGCCGCGGCGGAGCAGGCCTTGCTCGCCGCCGCACCGGTGGCGCCGGTTTATTTCAACGCGCAGAACTGGCTGATGTCACCGCGCGTCCATGGGTGGGAGCAGGACGCGCTTTGGTCTCGCCGGTATAACGACCTGACGCTCGACCCGTAGCCGCCGGTTGGTGTTCACCGCGCGGATACGAGCCATCGCCGGCGGCGGCACGCCGACGCGCGAGCGGCGCTCGCCCGCTCGGCCGCCAGAGCGGATGTCGCGTGGGCGGAGGTCCGACCGAAACGCCGCGCGGCGGGAATCGCGTGTCTCCCGCTTGCGCCCCGCCGTCCGGCGCGTTCGCTTGGGCAATGCTTGTTCGATCGTTTGTCGGGTCGCTGCTGGCGCTCGTACTGCTTTCCGGCTGCGGTAAGAATCGACCGGCGGCCACCGCCGCGTCCGCCGGCGGAACCGGGAAACCGGCCGCCACCCAAATTATCCGCATCGGCAACGGCGGCGAACCGCGCGACCTCGATCCGCAAGCGGAGGTGGGCATTCCCGAACATCAAATTTGTCGCGCTTTGTTCGAAGGCTTGGTCACTGAAGACCCCAAAGATCTTCACCCCACGCCCGGCGTCGCGGAACGGTGGGAGATTTCCGACGATGGCCGCGTCTATACGTTCCATCTGCGGCCGAACGCGAAATGGTCCAACGGCGACCCGATCACGGCCGACGATTACGTGCAATCGTACCGTCGCATGCTCTCGCCGAATTTCGCGGCGGAGTACGCGTCGCTCGTTTATAATTTCATGGCGCGCGGCAAGGACTACTACGAAGGCCGGCTGAAGGACTTCTCCCAAGTCGGCGCGAAGGCGCTCGATCCGCATACGCTGCAGATCACCCTCGAGCATGCGACGCCCTACCTGTTGAAGATCATCGCCAGCCACGCGTCCTGGACGGCGATTCCGCCGCGCGTCGTGACAAAATTCGGTGCCCTCGATGCGAAAGGCACCGCGTGGACGCGACCCGGCAATCTGGTCGGCAACGGCCCGTTCCTGCTGAAGGAGTGGACGCCGCATCAGCGCATTGTCGTCGTGCGCAACCCGTACTATTGGGACGCGGCAAACGTAAAGCCGGACGAACTTGTTTTCTTTCCGACCGAATCGCAGGTCGTCGACGAACGGATGTTCCGCACCGGCCAGGTGGACATGACCTACGAGCTTCCGACGGCGAAGATCGCCGTCTACCAGCGCGAAGATCCGGCGGCGCTCCACATCGAGCCATATCTCGGCGTTTCCTTTTATCGCTGCAATGTGGCGCGGCCCCCGCTGAACGACAAACGGGTGCGGCAAGCCTTGGCGCTCGCGATCGATCGCGAAGCCATCGTTTCCCATGTGTTGCGCGGTGGGCAGATGCCGGCGTATGCGGTCAGTTACCCCGGCGTTGCCGGTTACTCGCCAAAAGCGCGGATCACGGGCACCCTCGCCGACGCGAAACGACTGCTGGCCGAGGCCGGTTTCCCGGATGGCCGCGGCTTCCCGAACCTGGAGCTGACCTACAATACCAGCGACACCAACCAAGCCGTGGCCGAAGCGATTCAGGCGATGTGGCGGCGGGACTTGGGCGTGAACATCACGCTCGTGAACCAGGAATGGAAAGTGTACCTGGATGCCCAGCAGACGAAAAACTATACCCTGGCGCGCGCGGGCTGGATCGCCGATTACGTCGATCCGCACACGTTTTTCGAACTGTGGGAGACGGACAACGGCAACAATGACACGTACTGGTCGAATGCCACCTACGACCGTTTGCTGCACGCCGCTTTGGCCGCGAAGACCACCGAGGAGCGCTATGCCTTGTATCAGAAAATGGATGCCATTCTCGTCGATGAGCTGCCGGTGATCCCGATCTTTTACTATTCCATGATTCGCGCGGTGAACCCGAAACTGCACGGCTACTATCCAACGCTCCTCGACAATCATCCGTTCAAATACTTCTGGCTCGAGCAGTAGGGCGAGTTCGGCGCCCGCGGGGATCGGCCGCGAGGCTCACGCGGCTGCGCGCGGCCACCGCCGGATCGTTCACGCCGCGGGTTCCCGCTCGCCACGCTTTCCGTTTCACCCACGCTGATCGCTTCGTCGTGCTCCGTTTCATCGCCTCACGCCTGCTGCAGTCGATCCTCGCCTTGTTCGTCGTGGTGTCGGCCACCTTCTTCATGCTGCGGGCGGCGCCGGGCGGCCCGTTCACGTCCGAGAAAGCCGTCACTCCGGAAATTCTGCACAATCTCGAGGCGCATTACGGGCTCAATCAACCGCTGTGGCGGCAGTATGTCGGTTACCTCGGCAACCTCGCCCACGGCGACCTCGGCCCTTCGTTCAAGTACGCGAATCGCACCGTAAACGAAATCGTCGCGGAAAAATTTCCGGTTTCCGCCGAGCTCGGCGCCGAGTCGCTCGCGATCGCGCTGCTCGGCGGCATCGGCCTCGGCATTCTCGCCGCCATCCGGCGGAACACCTGGATCGATTACGTCGCCTCGACCTTTGGCATGATCGGCATCTCCGTGCCGACGTTCGTCATCGGTCCGCTCGCGGTGCTCGCCTTCGCCATCCACATCGGGTGGTTCAACGCGTCCGGCTGGTACACGCCGCTCGATCGCGTGCTGCCGGCGCTGACGCTCGGCATCGCGTACGCGGCGCCGATCTCGCGGCTGACCCGCGGCGGCATGCTCGAAGTGCTGCACCAGGATTTCATTCGCACCGCCCGCGCGAAAGGCGCCTCCGAGACGCGCGTCGTGCTGCATCACGCGTTGCGCGGCGGGCTCTTGCCGGTCGTCGCTTATCTCGGGCCAGCCATTGCCGGCATCCTCACCGGCTCGTTCGTGATCGAGACGATTTTTCAAATCCCCGGCATCGGTCGTGAGTTCGTCAATTCCGCGTTCAACCGGGACTACACGCTCGTGCTCGGCACCGTCATTTTGTACGCCGTCCTGATCATGGCGCTCAACCTGGTCGCCGACATCGCCCAGGCGTGGATGAACCCGAAAGTGCGGCTGGAATCATGACCGCCGCCGGCACGCCATCGCCGCTCGAGAGTGCGCCCGCGGCGCTCGACAACCAAGTACGTGAGCGGAGTTCCTCCTTGTGGGCGGATGCCTGGTTCCGGCTGCGCAAAAACAAACTGGCGGTCTTCGGTCTCGCCACCCTCGTCGTGGTGACGCTCGCATGCGTCATCGGGCCCTGGCTCTCGCCTTACACCTACGATGATCTGGCGCTCAACAACACGTTTTCACCGCCGACGTTTCAGCATTGGCTCGGTACCGACCAATTGGGGCGCGACTTGCTCGTGCGGCTGCTGTTCGGCGGACGCGTCTCGCTCGGCGTCGGCGTTTGCGCGACGTTTGTCGCCCTGACGATCGGCGTCACGTACGGCGCGGTCGCAGGCTACGTCGGCGGCAAGCTCGATGCGTTGATGATGCGCGCCGTCGACATCATGTACTCGCTGCCGTTCGCCATTTTCGTGATCATGCTGATGGTGTTCTTCGGGCGAAACATCGTCCTCCTGTTCATCGCCATTGGTGCCGTCGAGTGGTTGACGATGGCGCGGATCGTTCGCGGCCAAGTCATGGCGCTCAAACGCAGCGAATTCGTGGACGCCGCGCGCTCGCTCGGGTTCAGCCGTCGCCGCATCGTGTTCCGTCACATCCTGCCGAACATCATCGGACCAATCATCGTGTACACGACCCTCACGATCCCGTCGGTCATGCTCCTGGAGGCCTTCCTCAGCTTCCTTGGCCTCGGCGTGCAACCGCCGATGAGTTCCTGGGGCGGGCTGATCAAGGACGGCGCGGAAAAAATGGAAGAATACTCGTGGCTGCTGATCTTCCCCGGCACGCTTTTCTCCCTGACGCTGCTCTCGCTCAACTTCCTCGGCGACGGCCTGCGCGACGCCCT
>Ga0070679_100007669_pt1 | contig 10101 bp, 7 predicted proteins | sample KBSC63BmetaG_FD_65652 | JGI IMG/M metagenome (GOLD analysis project Ga0070679, IMG submission 65652) | Corn rhizosphere microbial communities from Kellogg Biological Station, Michigan, USA - KBS C6-3B metaG | ecosystem: Host-associated > Plants > Roots > Rhizosphere | place: USA: Michigan... | reverse complement strand
GCGTGGGTGCGAGGCGTGCTCGATCGCATTGAACATCCACACCGCACACCGTCGACCGACGTTCCCCTCGACATCAGCGGCACCGCGTTTCAGCAGCGCGTGTGGCAGGCGTTGCGCGACATTCCCGCCGGCGAGCGGAAATCCTACCGCGAAGTCGCACAAGCCATCGGAAATCCGCGTGCCGTGCGCGCAGTCGCGCGCGCGTGTGCAACGAATCGTCTCGCCGTGATCGTGCCATGCCACAGAGTGGTGCGAGAAGACGGCTCGGTTGCAGGCTACAAGTGGGGAGTGAATCGCAAACGTCGTCTTCTCGAAGACGAGGCTGGGTGACCTCATCCACGGCCGCTCCCGCCGGCGAGCTCACGCCGCTCCAGTGCGCCACGTGTGGCGCGCACGGTGTCGGCCGATTTTGCTCGGACTGCGGGAGCGCGCTGGCCGGCCGACAGGACTTATCGGTCAAACATTTCCTTCGTGAAGCCGCGGCGGCAATCACCGATCTCGATTCGGCGCTGATCGGAAGCTTTCGCGCGTTGCTGCTCCGGCCCGGGCAACTCACGACCGCCTACTTCGGCGCGGAGCGCCATCGGTATCTCGCGCCCTTTCGCGTCTTTCTTTTCTGCAACCTGCTGTACTTCGTTCTGGTGGCGCAGTTCGGCGTCACGGTGCTCACGGCACCGCTCGCGACGCAGCTCGACGAAATGACGTACCGACAGGTGACGCGCGCCGTGATGATCAAGCGATATCCAGCGCTCGCTCAGACGGCGACGCCAGGCCAGCGTGCTCGCGCGAGCGCAATGCGTGCGTCGCTCACCGCTCGCTACGACAGCGCAACGGAGGGTGTCGCGAAGCTCATCGTCGTCGCCCTGATCCCGTTCTACGCGCTGGTGCTCGCGATTCTCTACATCGGAACTCGGCGCTTTTTCGCCGAGCATCTCGTCTTCGCAACGCACTTCGTGGGATATGTCCTGCTCGTCATCCCGACCGCAGGAATCGCGCTGACGGGTTACTACAGGCTCTTGATGCTGACGACGAGCTTCAGGCCGTCTGACGACGAGTCGCCCTACGTAGTGTTCACGGTGCTCCTGTTGAGCACCTACGCCTACGTGGCGCAGCGAGTCGTGTACGGCAGCGGACGCGTGGCGACGGTCGCGCGGACGGCATTGCTCGTGGCGACTGTCGTGCCCATCATCGTGGCATTCAAGTTCGTGCTGTTCTTCGCCACGCTGTATTGGATCCATTGACGAAAATTCAAACTTTTCATGAGCTTCGGCTGTCGGATCAGCTGACCCCACTCGCAACTGTAGGATGATGAGTCGTATCTCCCTCCGCGCTGTCGCCGCCGTCGGCGTCACGCTCCTGTTGTCGCGCGAAGCCGGCGCGCAGCAAGGCCGCGACGAGTCCACGTTCACCTGGTCCAAGCAGATGACCAACGGTGCGACGTTGACGATCGCGAACGGCGACGGGCCGATCAGTGTGCGCGAAGCGGCGGGCGATCTCGTCGTGGTGCGAGCGGTGAAGGTACCGCGATCGCGTGGATCCATTCGCGACGTCGCGTTCGACGTTCGCGAGACCGACGGTGCCGTCGAGATCTGCACGGTGTACGACGAACAGACGTCGTGCCGCGACCGAAACAGCAGCCACAACGTTCGCGTCCGCGTCGAATACACGGTTTCGATTCCGCGCTCGCTTCGGTTGCGCGCGATGACCGGCAATGGCGAGATCACGATCGAGCGCGCCGGCGCGGACGTCACCGCGATGACTGGCAACGGATCGGTTCACGTCGGCGAGACAGCCGGCCGAGTGAACGTCTCGACCGGAACCGGCGATGTCCAAGTCGACGCCGCGAATGGTCCGGTCTCGGCCAGCACTGGAACCGGCCGCATCTCGGTCGTCACAGCGCGTGGCGCCGTCAGCGCCAACACAGGCACGGGCGACATCGACGTCCGCATGAAGGGCGGCCCGATCGACGGCGACATGCGCTTCATCTCGGGCAGCGGCTCGATTCACGTGACGCTCCCGTCCAGCTTCAACGGGCGCATCGACGCAACGAGCGGGACTGGCACGTTGCGCTCGGACTTCGAGATCAAAGTGCAAGGCCGCCTGAATGCTCAGCACGTCCGTGGCACAATCGGCGAAGGCGGTCCGCTCATTCGCATGTCGACTGGCAGCGGCAGCATCGAGCTCAAGAAAAGCTGAACCCGGATCATCCGCGCGCTCTGGACTTGCCGCTCTAACTCGCGCTCCCCAAGTTCTCTAAACACGGGAGGCGCCGATGCACGCGACAGTTTCCAAAAGTTCTATTGCCGTGGCAGTCGCGATGTGCTGCGCTGTGCTTATCGCGTCGCGACTCGCTGGCCAGACGCCGGCAACCGGCTCCATCAGCGGCGTCGTCAGCACGGATTCAGCGGGATCTCACGGGCTCGGCGAGGTTGACGTTGCCATTCCAGCGCTGAATCTCGTCGCTCGCACCAATTGGCTCGGCGAATATCGCTTCTCGCGCGTTCCGGCCGGCATGTACGCCCTCGAAGCGCGGCACCTCGGCTACAAGCCGGTCGGGGACTCGGTGCGTGTCGCCGCGGGCGAGGTACGCCTCGACTTCGTGCTCGATCAGAAGGCCGTCACACTCGAGTCGGTCGTCTCCACGGCAACGAACAAGAACTACATCTCGCCGAGCCTGCGGGCATTCGAGGAGCGAATGAACACGCATCAAGGCGGGTCGTTCGTTGCCGACTCGACGCTTCGCAAGAGTGAGGACCGTAAACTCCCCGAGGTGCTGCAAAGCCGCGCGCCCGGCATGACTTTTCTTCGAGCGCCGGCCGGCAGCGCGACCTATGCGTATTCGGCACGCTCGACCGCCGCCCAATGCGGCGTGTTTCAGGCATGCAAAGGACGCTTCAACCAACAGGTCCCGCGTCTCTGCTACGTGAGCGTCTACCTCGATGGGATCAAGCTCGGGCCCGACCCGCAGCACGTCGACGCCGACAATCCGCCACCCGACCTCAACTCGCTCTCCGTAAGCGATTTGGCTGGCGTCGAGTTCTACGCCGGGGCGGCTTCCGTCCCGATGCAGTATCACAACGACAACCCCTGCGGCACTCTGCTGCTCTGGACGCGGGAGAAGTAAGCCCCCGAACTCGTCCCAGCATTTGCGCAAACGAGAACCCCGCCGTATCATGCCGCAGTGCTGATTTTTCACCATGCCGGCAGAGGGACCCATGGCCACAAACTCTCGTGGATTCGCCAAACGATTCGATGAGCTGACTCAGGACACGCGCTTCGCGCTCCGCAGTCTCGCGAAGAACCCGGCGTTCACCACGGTCGCCATCGTCACCCTCGCGCTCGGGATCGGCGCCAATGGAGCGATCTTCAGTGTGGTGAACGGGGTGCTGCTCAAACCCCTCCCGTTCCCGCAACCGGAGCAGCTGATCCGGGCATGGCAAAACACCACGAAGGAAGGCGTTCCCAGCGAGCCTGGCCCAATCTCGGCGGTCAACCTCGACGACTGGCGCGCGCGCCGTCACCTGCTCGCGGATCTGGGCGGCTATTGGTTCAGCGACGGCCAGAGCGGCACTGATCTGACCGGCGCCGGCGATCCGCAACGCCTGTCTGCCACGTATGTCACACCCGGCTTCTGGAACACCCTCGCCGTTCCTGCCACACTCGGCCGCGTTCCGCGCGACGACGAGATGGTGCGCGGTTCCAACGACCGGCTGGTGGTACTGTCACACGCTTTTTGGCAACGACAGTTCGGCGCTTCGGCATCGGTGGTGGGACAGCGCGTCACGCTCGGCGGCGAATCATATGAGATCGTCGGCGTGCTGCCGCCGTCGTTCCGTTTTCCATCGCCGCACGTCGACGTCTACATCCCGTTCTCCACGATTCCCGACGATGCGATTCCTCGCATTCGGCCAGTGCGGATCCTCGCGATCGTCGGACGATTGAAGCCGAACGTCACCGTGGCTCGAGCGAGCGCGGAGTTGAACTCGATCGCGCGCGGACTCGCTCAGGAATATCCCGAGGATCGTCTGCTCGGTGCCGCTTCGGCGGCGCCACTCCAGGATGCGATCGTGGGCAAGGTTCGAGCGAGCCTGCTCGTACTCCTCGGCGCCGTCGGATTCGTGCTGCTCATCGCGTCCGTGAACCTCGCGAGTCTGCTGTTGGCGCGCGCTACAGCGCGCGAGCGCGAGCTCGCCGTGCGCGCTGCGCTTGGAGCCGAGCGATCGCGATTGGTGCGCCAGCTGTTGACCGAGAGCCTCGTCCTCGCGAGTGCCGGCGGCATCTGCGGTGTGTTGATCGCGAAGCTCGGAGGCTCGCTGCTGCTGCGGCTGGCTGGTGGACAGCTGCCGCGCGCGGAAGACGTCGGCCTCGATGCACAGGTGCTGATCTTCACGATCGCCGTAACGGTGCTTACGGGTCTGATCTTCGGGCTCGTTCCGGCGATTCGCGCGTCATCTCCGGAGCTGCAGCATTCGCTTCGTGAAGGTGCGCGTGGAAGCACACGAGGCACCGGCGGCCTGCGCGGCATGCTCGTCGTGACGGAGGTGGCGCTCGCGATGATTCTCGTCATTGGCGCGGGCCTCATGACGCGGAGTTTTATCAAACTCTTACAGGTCGATCTCGGATTCTCGACCGATCATCGCGTCGCGGTGAATTACACGGTTTCCACGGCGCGTCATCCGCGCGAAGCCGACATGCGCGGAACCTATCGAGCGATGCTCGACAAGGTTCGATCGCTTCCCGGAGTGATCGCGGCGGGCGCGGTTCGCGATCTGCCGTTCCGCGGCGACGGCGAGAGCATTTCATTCCTTGCGCCGGGGATGATCGAGGGACCGAATGGCCAACGTCCTGGCGCCACGCTGATGTTCACGAGCGACGGTTTCTTCGGCGCGATGGGCATTCCGCTGATCGCCGGACGTGATCTCTCGCCGCAGGATCGCGAGAATGCGCCGGTAGTCATCGTGGTCAATCAGGCGCTCGCGAAGAAATACTTTCCGAATCAGAACGCGGTGGGCCAGTCGCTGCGCCTCGGCAAAGACGAGCTGCCGATCGTTGGAGTCGTTGGCGATGTTCGCCAGACGAATGTCGACGAAGCGCCGGCGCCGAGGATCTACGCGAGCGTGTATCAGATCTTCCGCGTGAAGGTGAACCTCGTCGTGCGCACGCGCGACGATCCGGCCGTCATGATCAAGCGCATCGAAGACGGCATTCGCACGATCGACGGCCAGCAGACGTTCACCGCGGCGTTCACGCTCGAGGACGTGGTGAGCGAAGCCGTCGCGCGGCCGCGATTGCTCACGGTGCTGCTCGGCCTCTTCGGCGGCATGGGCCTGATTCTCGGCGCTTTGGGCATCTACGGCGTGCTCGCGTATCTCGTCACTCAACGCACGCGCGAGATCGGCGTTCGGATCGCGCTCGGCGCACAACGGCGCGACGTGTTGGGCATGGTGGTCGCGAGCGGACTTCGTCTCGCCGGCTTGGGAGTGCTGATCGGCCTCGCCGGCGCGCTCGCGCTGACGCGTCTGATGCAAGGTGTGCTCTACGGTGTCTCGTCGGACGACCCGCTGACCTTTGCGGCAGTCGCACTCGCGCTGTTCGCCGTCGCGGCGTTTGCGAGTTGGTTGCCGGCGATGCGAGCGACCAAGGTGGATCCGTTGGAAGCGTTGCGCGCCGAATGAGGGAAGCGCTTATCTCATTGCCTCCACCGGATCCACCCTCGTTGCTCGTCGTGTGGGCTGAACGCTCGCGATGAGCGCGACCGCCAAGAGCACCACCGCCGAGAGTCCGAGTGACAGCGGATCGTTCGGGCTCACGTCGTAGAGCATCGAGCCTAAGAGGCGCGTCGTGAGCAGAGCGACGACGAGGCCGATCACGACGCCAACCGCCGCGAGTCGCATCGCGTGACCGATGACGAGCCGTGAGACCTGCACCTTCTGCGCGCCGAGCGCGATGCGGATGCCAATCTCGGAGCGACGCTGGCCGACGAGATATGAGATGACGCCGTAGATCCCAACAGCGCTCAGCACGAGTGCGATACTCGCCGCGAGAATCAGCAGCAACATCGTGAACGAGCGCTGTGCCATCGATCGCGAAACGACGAGCTCCATCGGCGCAACGTTCGCGATCGGAACCTGCGGGTCGATGTCGGCCATGATCTTTCGGATCGACGTCACGAGAGCGGCCGGCGTCAGCGACGGCGCGCGCACCACGAGTGACATCGAGCGACCTCCCTCGTAGTACTTCACTCCCGCGCGCGGGATCACCGGCGTGTACGCGACTTCCACGGGAGGCTGCTGGAGGCTCTTTCCACGAATGTCCTCCGCCTCCGCGACAACCGGGAACGGCGGGAGATCCGAGCTGAGGGGCTTCACAGTGTGACCGATCGGATCCGTCGTGCCCCAGAATCGCTTCGCGAACGCTTTGCTCACCACCACCGGACCGACGCCGGCGTTGACGTCCGACCACGTGGGCGCGGGCCCACGCAGCGTGATTCCCATCGCCTCGAAGTATCCCGGCGTCACGACCGCGAGCGGCATGCACGTGCCCTGAGGACCGTCGGGGCCGATGACGTCCGTCAGAATTCCGGTGCAGCCAAAGCCGTCGGCGAGCGGAAGCTCCTCCGTCGCTCCAGCGTGCTGCACGCCCGGCAGTGCTTCCACTCGACGAATCAATTCGTACCAGAATGGTCCGGCCTCGTGAAACGAACGATACCGCGTGTTCGGCAGAATCACGTCCATCGACAACACGCCGGCAGGATCGAATCCAGGTTGCACGTGCGCGAGCTTCGTGAAGCTCTTCGTCACGAGCGCGGCGCCGCTCAGCAAAACGACAGCGAGTGAAACCTGCGCCAGCACGAGCGTTCGTCTGGCCAGGTCTCGACGTTTCGACGTCGTGAGTCCTCGGCCCGCATCCCGAAGCATTGCGACGTCGACTTTCGCTGAGAAGAGCGGGATCACGCCGAACACGATTCCGAAGAGCGTGGCCATCACGACGCAAAACGCCGCGCTCCGCCAGTCGAGTGAGACCTCGGCCAGGCGTGGGAGCGTCTGTGGCGCGAGAGAGAGCGCGATGCGCAGCAGACCGGAGCCGAGCAGGATGGCACCCGCCGCGGCGATCAGCGCGAGGAGAACGCTTTCGGAAAGGAAGTAGACTGCGAGCTGCACGCGACTCGCGCCGAGCGCTGTTCGAACGGCGACTTCACGGCGTCGGGCGTCGATGCGAACCAGAAAAAGGTTCGCGACGTTCGCCGCCGCGACGATCAATACGAGCCCGACCGCCGCGAACAGGAGCCACAGTGCGCGCACGATCGTGGAGCCGATCACGTGATCGCGAAGCGAGGTGACATGCATCGCGAAGCCAGTTCGCTCGACGAATCCCTTGAAGTACGCGCTCGGATTATCCTTGCCGAATTGGTCCTGCAGTCGCTTGATGTCGGCAGCCGCGGCGGCCACGCTCACGCCGGGCTTGAGGAGACCGATCGCGTGATGCGTGTGGTTGTTGATCGGCCGCGCGTTCGGATCGAGGTGATTCGGCAGCCACACGTCGGGCGCTTCGTCGAGCACGTGAGCGCCACGCGACAGCACACCAATGATCGTGGCTCTGACCTCGCCGCCCAAACTGATTTGCTGTCCGACGACTCGGGGATCGCCGCCGAATCGGCGTTGCCAATACTCGTACGACAGCAGAGCGACTTGTGGCTCTTCGGGCAGCTCGTCTTCCACGGAGAGTAGGCGTCCGTGCAGCGGGCGAATGTCGAGCATCGAGAACGTCGTGTGACTGACGTCGATCGCTGAGACGCGCTCCGCGGGATGTACGCCGTCTCCGGGCACCGGAAGCATGTCTTCATCGTAGAACAGAAGGTCAGCGAGGACGCCGCTATTGTTCCTGAAGTAGAAGTACTGTCCTCTCGAGATTCCGTACTCCTGATCCGGAAACGTTTTCGGCCACAGGCTGCCGATGTGGATCAGCCGATCGGCGTTGGGATAGGGCAGCGGACGTAGAACGACTCGATCGAGCAACGTGAAGATTGCGGTCGACGCACCGAGGCCGAGCGCGAGTGTGACGACGACGATCAGCGAAAAGGTCGGCGTGCGCAGGAGCGAGCGAACCGCATGGCGCGTCTCGCGGCGAATGGCATCGAACAGGTCCATGCGGCGTCTCCGGCCGAGCATTGTGTCGTCGATCGAGCGAGTTTGGGCACGATAGGCGGCAACGTCGCCGAATCGGCGCTTCGCTTCACGCTCCGCGGCGTCGCGCGACAATCCGCCGCGCGCCATGATGTCCTCGATGCGTCCTTCGATGTGGAATCGGAGCTCGTCGTCGAGCTCGGAACGAAGGCGGGCTTGTGTTGCTGGAAGGCGGAACACACGGCGGATGGCCCGCCAGCGATCGTCGATCCAGGTCATTTGCCCGCCCCCGCCGCGCTCCGCGCGTTGAGAACTAGACCGACCGCGCTCGTGTAGCGCGACCAGCGCGTGAGCTCGGTGGTGAGATGCTTACGACCCGCCGCGGTGACGCGATAGAACTTTGCCTTTCGGTTCCGCTCCGTGAGTCCCCACTCCGCGTCGAGCCAGCCCTTGTCTTCCATGCGATGGAGTGCCGGGTAGAGCGCGCCTTCCTCGATCTGCAGCTGCTCGCGTGTCGTCTGCTCGATCGACCGCATGACGGCGAGTCCGTGCATCGGTCCCCAGGACAGGGTCTTGAGGATCAGCAGGTCGAGTGTACCGCGAACGAGGTCGAGTTCCATTTCACGTTCCGGAAAAGCCGAGAGCCTAAGAACCTTAGGCATAAGGTTCTTAGGCTCAGACACTCGCTCTGGGAAAATGGTTGACTCAACAGCCTTCCGTGGGGCGTCACAAGCGCGCCCAGACAGATACGGAACAGCGGCTCTATCGCGGATGCCCGTCGGACCGTGTCCGTGGTCGGTGATGCGCCAGGGGTTTGTTGTCAACGTCTCCCAGGCTCATGGCTTCGGCCCGACCGTGCGCGTCACGTGCCCCGCATCGTCGACAAACTCAATTCGCGCCTCGCCCAACGAATCAACGAGCATACGGAGTCTCGGCTTTCCATTCGGGTCAGACAAGACAACGCTCGCGTTCTTCGCGGGGTCTTTTCCGAAGAAGGCGCGGCGCGCATTCAAGGGCACACCATTTCGGGGAGCTGCCCATTTTTGCAGCGCCGCTTTGCGGGTGACCGTGTCCGTCATCTTCATGATCTCTTGCTGCTCCTTCACCATGTCGAAGATGTCGACGTTCGCGCGATCGTTGATCGTGAAGCCCGTGACGCGCTGTCCGTTCTCGTCTTGGTAATCGAGATTCAGCACCTGATCCTGGTTGTACTGATCGAACGACATGTGCGTCGACGCACGATACTTCCCGTCGGGCCCGCGCGCCCCCTGGAACGTCATTCCGCCGTTCTCAGTGCCCTCGTCGTTGAACCAAATCAAGCCAGGACGATTCCCGCCTTTGTAGCCGAACTCCTGCATCTTGTAGATCGGACCGATCGAACGCGCCTTGTTCGAGATCACGAGCCGATACTTGCCATCCGGCTCCCGGACATTGATCCGCTCGACGTCGATCTCAGTGAACTTCTCCGCATGCGGCGGACGCACGAAGGCGCCGATACCCATGATGAGCACCACCATCGTCATGCCAATCGAATAGCGCTTGAGAAACCGAACGTCCCGCTCGAGGTTCTGGCTCATTGTGGCCTCCTTTGGAAAAAGAGTGCGAGAGCAGAAAGCGAATTCGGTGAGGAGGTCTGACGGCAAGGCCAACACGCAACCGGCGCGCTGCCGTCCCCTTCCCGCTTCCCTCTTCCCGCTTCCCTCGTCTAGTAGTTCCACGCCGCGGTGTTCTCTCCCACCGGCGCCTGTGATTTGATCGTCGCTCCGACTTTTCGCATGAAATCCGCCCACGTCGCATAGTGCCACGCGTGGCCCCTCATCGGACGTCCATAAACGAAATCACCCTCATAGTGCGGGTTCGTCGTCGACTTCAGAAAATCCTCGAACTTGTAGACGGCGAGGTTGAGCCAGTAGTCGTCCATGTCACCCGCCGAGAAGTGCAGCTTGCCGACGAGCTTCGAGCCGATCGTCGGCCACAT
>Ga0070679_100007665_pt1 | contig 10105 bp, 8 predicted proteins | sample KBSC63BmetaG_FD_65652 | JGI IMG/M metagenome (GOLD analysis project Ga0070679, IMG submission 65652) | Corn rhizosphere microbial communities from Kellogg Biological Station, Michigan, USA - KBS C6-3B metaG | ecosystem: Host-associated > Plants > Roots > Rhizosphere | place: USA: Michigan... | reverse complement strand
CATCAATCAATGTGCCCCGGTACAGGTCGACAGGGCTTTGAGAATCGCGTGGCACAGACACTCTTGTCTGTGCCGAATTCCTTCACGAAACAGCCAAGCACACGCAGGAGTGCCTGTGCCACACGAGCATGGCCTCTCAACTCTATTCCTGTCGTAACGCCACAATAGGATCAACGCGCATCGCTCGCCTGGTGGGAACGAGCGCGGCCAAGAGCGTAACCAGAATAAGGACCGCAGCGACCAGCGAGAAAGCCACTGGATCGCCTGCTTTCACGCCGAACAGGAAGTTCGCCAGCACACGCGTCAACCCGTACGCGGCAGCCAGTCCGGCGACGGTTCCAATAATTGCCAGGCGTAATCCATGGCCCAGGATCAAACGCATGATTTTGTTCTGGTTTGCGCCCAGCGCCATGCGGATGCCAATTTCCTGCGTGCGCTGCTCGACCGAGTAGGCCATCAGTCCGTAAATCCCCACCGCTGCCAGCAGAAGTGCAATGCCAGCAAACACGGTCAGCAGCAGCGTGTCGAAGTTTCGGCGGGAGTTCGATTCGGCGATCACCTGCTTCATGGTAACCACATGTGACGGAGCTAGTTGCGGATCGAGACTGTCGAATTCGTGCGTGGCTTCTGCCGCGACGGCAAGCGGGTCAGCGCTGGTGCGGATAACCCAGCTTAGCGGCAGCAGATTTGCGCCCAGCCGTGTGATTCCGTCGGTGATCTGGCTTTGAGGGACATACATGACCGGGACCATGCCCTTGGCCAAGCCAGCCTCAGTCACGCTCCCGACCACTCCAATCACCTGTCGTTCTCCCTCCTCGAACTCTGGGCCGAGTCCATGAGCAATGGTCATCCGTTGTCCGATCGGGTCTTGCTTCGGCCAGTACTTGCGGGCGAATGCTTCATTCACGATCACCACGTGATCGGATTTATCTGTGTCCGTGCGGGTGAAATAGCGTCCGCGAAGCAATGGAATCCGGAGTGCTTCGAAGTAGCCGGGGCTCACGAAGCGCCAGTACTCATCGCCCACCCACTTATCCCCACCTTCGGGAGTTTTGCCTGCGATGTTGAAGGGCATGTCGATTCCTACCTGATCCATCGGTACAGAAATGGCGCACGCCACCACCTGTACGCCCGGCAACACCTGAAGACGGTCAGTGGCCTGCTGCACCATCGCCGCTACCTGGGCGGTGCTGCTGTAGCGTCCACCGGAAATCGCAGTCCTCATTGTCAGAACATTCGTGGGATCGATTCCCGGTTTCACTGACCGCAAACCGGCAAAGGTCCGGATCATGAGCGCGGCGCCTGCGAGCAGCACCACAGCGAGCGCGACTTCGCTAATCACCAGCAGTCCGCGCACACGGCTGTGTTTCAGTCCGGTACCGGAGCGTCCGCTGGACTCCTTCAACGTGGCATTTACGTCCAGATGGGAGATGCGCAAAGCCGGGAATAGGCCGAACAGCACACCAGTGAGAAGAGAAATCGCAAACAGGAACAGCAGGATGCGCCAATCCAGCAGAGCCAGGCCGTTAAGCGAATGTTCCGGATCGTTGATGCGGGGAATGTTGCCTGGACTCAGCGCAAGCAATGCACGTACGCCCGCGCCGCCCAGCAGGAGTCCGGCGATTCCGCCGGCCACGCTCAGCAGCATGCTCTCTGTGAGCAACTGACGGACGATTCTGCCGCGGCTCGCGCCGATGGCTGTGCGAATGGCGATTTCCCGTTGCCGTCCGGCCGCGCGTGCAAGCAACAAACTGGCAACGTTGGCGCACGCGATCAGAAGCACAAAACCGACAGCGCCCGCCAGAATCAGCAGGGCCAGGCGAACGTCGCCGCCGATAGCAACGCGCAAGGGAACAACCGCCACGCTCTCCGTCTTGTCCATGATTTCTGGATGGGCTGACCGGAACTGGTTGGCGATGACGGCCAATTCTGATTGCGCGCCCTGGGCTGTGGCGCCGGGCTTCAGCCGTCCGGCGACATAATAGATATGTCCCTGGTTCGTGCTGTTGGGATCGAATTGTTCAGGAAGATACACATCAGTCGGCGGATCAGGCTGGTAATTTTCCGGCAGCACGCCCAGAACTTCATAGCTGTCGCCGCTGAGCACAATGGTTTTGCCCGCGATGTCGCGATCGCCGCCCAGGCGGTTCTTCCACAAATTGAAAGTCAGAACGGCAAATTTTCCGGCATTGGGAAGGTCTTCTTCCGCCGTGAAGGTGCGTCCAAGCATCGGCGAAATTCCAAACACACGGAAAAAGTCGGCTGTTGCGCGCATGCCGTTTACCGGATTCGGGCGGTCGCCAGTGCCCAGGTTTAGACTCACGCTGCCGAAATCGTAAGCCGCCATGGCTACAAATGACTGGCTCTTACGCCAAGCCATGAATTTGGGAATGGAAACTGACGATCCGTTGCCGTCAGAGAACTTACGTTCCACGCGCATGATCCGCTCCGAATCGGGATAAGGCAACGGCGCGAGGAGCACCCGGTCAATTACGGAAAAGATAGCGGTATTGGCACCGATCCCGAGCGCCAAAGCAAGTACAGCGACGGTGGTGAATCCGGGGCTCTTGATCAGGATTCGCAAGGAATGGCGGATATCTGCCAGCAACGTTTCCATACCGCTGAATACGGTCACTGAGCCGGCTTGGTTCCACAAATTCCGCCTCCTCAGGGCCGAGATCACGCGGTTCCGGGACGCTCTTGTACAATATTTTTCATGGCGCGAATGGTGAAATGCGTGAAGCTGGGGCGCGAGCTCCCCGGTCTGGATGAGCCTCCTTTCGACACCCCGCTCGGGCAGAAGATCTATGAGAACGTGAGCGCTGAAGCCTGGCGTATGTGGGCCGAGCACTCCAAGATGCTGCTAAACGAATACCGGCTTCAGCCCTGGAAGCCCGAAGCCCAGCAATTTCTTGTGGAACAGATGGAAGCCTACTTTTTCGGTCCCGGCTCCTCATTGCCCAAAGAATACGTGCCCCCGCCGGGGCGGTGAATCCCTCCAAAATCCTTGACTGACCATCCACCTCTTGACTCAGGCCGATTTTCTTGGCACCCAATGGCAGGTACTTCTTCGCCAACGTGAGGTTACGTCTGTAACTTGCTCCTACCGGACAACTGCGGGAAAGTAGCTCCAATTTGTCCAGGTGAAGTCCAGGGTACGAGGATTTATGAAGGTTTATTGGCGTTGTATTGCCTTGCTTTTGTTTGCAAGCGCATTCTGGCGGCCATGCCAGGCTAAGAACGTGGCCGTCGTTGTACCCAAATCCAACAACACCGGGAATATCAGCTCAACGGAGCTGGGAAAGTTCTTCGGCGCCGGCTCGCGCAAATGGGCGGACGGGAAGAGCGTAATCCTTGTGCTGCCCGGCGGCATGTCCTCTGAAGATGCAGAGATAGTCGTGCAGCGCATCTTCAAAATGGACCAGGCAGGCGCGCGAAAATTCCTGGCCACCCATAAAGACTCGTTTATCACCGCCAGTTCCGAACTGGACGTGTTGAAAACGGTCGAATCCACTCCCGGCGCCCTCGGCGTCGTCGACGTGTACTCAATCACCAGCACGATCAATGTTCTGAAAGTGGATGGAAAACTTCCGCTGGAACAGGGCTATCCGTTGCGATAGCGACGACATTGAGGAGAGGTCATGTCATTCACATTGCGTTCCATCGTTCTTGGCTTGGCTGCAACCGCAGTACTGACCGCCGAACCGCTTTGCGCAGCCGTGGGATCGGGAGCAAATCCGGGGACACTCCCGATCACCACGCGTTCCAAAGAGGCCCACAGGCTTTTCGACCGCGGGCTGCTGAAGCTGGAAAATCTGCACAGCGCTGAAGGCATGCAGGATCTGCGCAAGGCAGCTGCTCTCGATCCCGATTTCGGCATGGCTGAAATCCTGATTTCATTCGAATCGGTCGACCAAGTGGTCGACCCGGAAGAGAAGGTTGCCGAGCGGGAGAAGGCGAAAGCGGCGCGATCCAAAGTGAGTCCGGGGGAGCGACTAGTCATTGACTGGATTGCTGATTCCAGCGAAGGCAAGATTGTGCCAGCCATCCAGGCAATGAATTCCGTCCTGGACGCGTATCCGAAAGACAAAATGCTCGCGTGGCTGGGCGGCGTGTGGTTGGAGAATCAGCAGCAGATTACCCGCGCCATTCCGATTTTTGAGCGTGCCACCAAGCTCGATCCCAGCTTTGCTGCTCCACTGAACGAGCTTGGCTACTGTTACGCGCGCGTCCGCAGCTTTGACAGCGCGTTCGCGGTGATGCAGCGGTATATCGCGCTGCTGCCCAATGAATCCAACCCGCAGGACTCCTATGCTGAAATCCTGCGTATGGCCGGCCGATTTGACGATGCGCTTACTCATTATCGCGAGTCGCTAAAGATTGATCCGACGTTCTGGGTCTCACAACTCGGAATCGCAGACACCTATGCGCTGATGGGCGAAGAAGAACGCGCGCGCGCCGAATACACGATCTCCATAAAACATGCCGGTTCAAAGATGGAAGCCGCAAACTGGACTCTGCAATCGGCGATCACCTACTTGCGCGAGCAGAATTATTTGGCCGCAGACGACGCTTTTCGCGCCGTCGCCGTACAGGCACATAAGGATGCACTCGCGGTTCCTGAGGCGGAAGCCTATCGCATGATGGCGGCATATCAATCCAATCACCAGGATGCGATGGGCTTTCTCGCCAAGGCCGAAAAAGTCTTGCAGCACAATCATCCTTTGCCTGGCATCAACCGCCAGGAGGAACTGGCGCTGATTTTGCGCAGCCGCATCGAGCGCGCGGCCCACGATGGAAATGCTTCGCTGGGCCGGACAGAGCTCAAACGGTTGCAGGAACTCGCCGAGAGCAGCAACGACGCCGTTATCCAACTCCAATATGACGGGGCCGCGGGCGCCGTTCTGGTTGCGGAAGGCAAGTACGAGCAGGCCTTACCGCACCTCCAGGAAGACAACCGCAACCCCCTTTCCATGCGACTGATGGTCATGAGCTATCGCAAGATGGGCGCCCCTGAAGTGGCGGAAGAACTCAGCCGAACGCTGGCAAACTGGTACGAACCGACGCTAGAACAGGCCTTGGTCGTGCCGGAATTTCGCGGCTCAGAAGCGAATACAGCGTCGTCATTCAGGCGCATGTAAGAACTGGTCGGGACGGGCAGATTTGAACAGCCGATCTGCGGGCGTGGGCCCACCGCCTCGCAAGGCTCCTATCCGGCGCGCATCCGCTTCGCCTCTGCGCGAATCTGTGGGGTGCTTCGTGGGTCGACTGCAAGAATCCTCGTACCAAGTACCAATAAGGGCTGGACTTGTGTGCAAAGATTAATGGTCGGGACGGGCAGATTTGAACTGCCGACCTGCGGGCGTGTGCCCGCCCCCACGCAAGGCTTCTATTCCGGGCGCATCCGCTTTCCGCTTCTGCGCGAATCTTTGGGGTGCTTCGTGGGTCGGCTGCAAGAATTCTCGTACCAATAAGGGCTGCACTTGTGTGAAAAGATAAATGGTCGGGACGGGCAGATTTGAACTGCCGACCCCTCGCACCCCAAGCGAGTGCTCTACCAGGCTGAGCCACGTCCCGACGGATGGATTCACCGCTGCAAGAAAATATGGGGTATACAGCGGGAAACTCACATGATTATAGCATCGCCGCACTTGCCCGCTCAGGGCTGCTGACCGCCGCAATGTCGGGACTCTCGGCCCCAATTAAGACGTCTTCCTTAATACGTGCCGCCTTTGTACAGAGCTTCCGGAATTGCCGCTAGGCAAGCGCTTCCACGTTTCCGGGGGTCTCGAAGGAGCATCTCAGAAAAGGTCGGCTTGTTGGAGCATTTCTGCGTTGCGGATTAGGTTCAATGCTCATGTGGCAAATCCAATCGAGCAGAGGATAAATTAGCTTCAGGATGAAGAAGTGGACTACAGCCGTGCTTTTCCTGGCCGCGAGTTGCCTTGCGGGTTCAGGCCGGCAGGCCCAAGGGCAACTCCAATGGCCCGAACCGCCCAGAAAGGCGCCGGTGCGCGTGCGTCTGGTTGCCATTGCCTTATCCGACCCGCGCTCTTCCTTCTTCTCCAGTCACGAGGTGTTCGTGGCAGAAAGGGAGATTGGCAGCGAGGAATGGAGTCTGATCAAGCTCGTGTTCACATTCCTTCCCTATCAACCGCGCCTCTCGGAATCCGGCTTCGATTACTCAGTGGTTCACGAGATGTCAGCCTGGCGCGATCCCGACTGCGACGAGACTGTCGCGCAGTTAACAGCACGGAGCCTGCCCCAACGGCATGAACCGCTAATTTATTCTCGCCATGTGCCCAGAGAAGATTTGGATCGCAGACGTATTCCTCTGCCTTGCTACGTAACGAATGCGGACGGATACATACGCTCCAGCCTTGAGCCGGTTGCCCCACCGCCGAAGCCACCCAGACCTGTGCTGAAAACGCGTCCAAATCAGAGGTGACATGCGGTGTCCGTTGGACAAAAGCAACAGGGTAAAGAATACGGGCGCTAGGGCTCGATGACGCCTGTCACGATGGCAGGGCGGGTGTGGCGGCTCACGCGACCAGCGACCTGCTTTGAAGCGACGTGGTATTCAAGATCGCGCGATACCATTTCATATTTGCCCTTGAAGCGCACATTGGCGACGGCATAGGTGAAGGTGCGCAGCCACATCCCGTCCACGTCAGCGTAGCTCATCAGCAGATGCACATCGTGCACCCACCAGGACGGGCTTTTCGCGGGCTTGCCTTCAAGGCGGCGAATGTTATAGGTCTGCTGGTCTACCCATACCTGCCCCTCAATGAGCTCTTTGTCATTCCGCTTCGGATTCAAACCCAGCACATAGCACGGGTGGCCGTCCACCATTTCAGTTCCGAGCAACTGGAAGTCATAATTTTTTTCTGAGAGCTCGTGCCGATCAGGATCTTTGGGCGGTTGAATATCCTTCTCCAGCACGTCTTTCAGGATTCGCTCTCCCAAGCCGCCGCGACTGCTCTCAATCTGGTACTTCTTCTGGTCCGGGGGAACATAGGTAATGTGGGCTATCACTTGTGCCTTCTGGACTTGCTCTTTGTCGAGAAGCTGGTAATCGCGCTTCACAGTAAATGCGCGCGCATGCACACTGTTGCGCTGCTGTGCAGCCAACATTCGGGAGACGATTGTACTCAAATCAGGAGCAGGGCTGGTATTGTTAGGTTCCTGAGCTGCGGCAAATGCTGCCGTCACAATGAGCAGACATGCGTATCTGGTAAGCTTCCGCAGCACCCAACAAAACCTCGTTACTTGGTTGGAAGCAGTTTCGGGAAAAAAGGAGGGCTAAGACCGGGGGCAGTGTTAGGGTGCACCTCCTTGAGTCAGAAGCCCTTAGATATTGCGGCCACGGCGAGCGAACCGAGAGTTCAGGATTACGATAGCCATCCGTGCCGTGATCTGTTGAAGTAGTAAGTTGTGAGGGCAAAAGCGGTAATTACGGTGTGGGCACTCACGGTGCTCTGCTCCTGCGGAGGAGCTAACCACGTCTCGCCCCCACTGGCTGCTGGCTCCATCGCTCTACAAGCCATCGTCACTGGCCTCAGTTCGCCGCTCGATCTGGAATCACCTCCAGACGGCTCTGGACGGCTCTTTGTTGTACAACAGGGTGGCCAAATTGAAATCATCCAGAACGGAGCTCTGCTGTCGCAGCCGTTCCTCGATATCAGCAGCGAGATCGTCCCCAACTTCTCCGGAACGGAAATGGGTCTGCTGGGGGTCACCTTCCATCCTCAGTTTCAGCAGAACCACAAGTTATACGTCAATTATGTGCGCAACAACGCCGGCCAGATACAGTCCGTCATCTCAGAGTTCCAGGCGAGCGCTGCGAACGCGAACGCGGCTGATCCTGCGAGTGAGCGGATTCTGCTTGTCGTAAACCAAGTCGGAAACTTCCCCAATCACAAAGCAGGACAGCTCGCCTTTGGGCCGGACGGCTTCCTCTACTTCACCCTGGGTGACGGAGGCAGCGAAGGCGATCCCTTCGGTCATGGCCAGGACACGAACATTCTGCTGGGCAAGATGATGCGCATCGACGTGGACCACACGAGTCCAGGCTTGCAGTACGGCATTCCACCGGATAATCCCTTTGTCTCGGGCGGCGGTCTGCCTGAAATCTTTGCCTGGGGATTCCGTAATCCATGGCGCTTCTCTTTTGACCGACCAACCGGAAGACTCTTTGTCGCCGACGTTGGGCAGGACAAGTTCGAGGAACTGGACATCGTACAGAAAGGCGGGAACTACGGCTGGAACGCGATGGAAGGATTCCACTGTTTCAACCCGCCGAGCGGATGCAACATGAACGGTTTAATGCTCCCGATTGTGGAGATCCCGCATCCCGAGGGCGAGGCCGTGATCGGCGGTTTTGTCTATCACGGCACCGCGCTGGCAGGGTTCCAGAACCAGTACATCTTTGGCGACCTGAACGGCAAGATCTGGAGCTTGCAGGAAGGCCCGCCGAATACATTCACCCGGACCTTGCTCGATGACTCCGGGCTCTCCATCAGCTCATTTGGCCAGGATGAAAATGGCGAGCTCTACGTTGTCGACATCGGCAACGGGAGAGTGCTCAAAGTCGTGCCGATGTAACTTAAGCCACGCCGACCGGTTCACGCAGCTCGGGATAGAGAGGGAACGCGTCGGCCAGTTCGCGTACCTGGCGGCGGATGCGGGCCAGCACCTGCGCGTCCTTATAGTTGTTGAGCGCCTCGGCGATCCATGAACCAACCTGCAGCATTTCCTTTTCCTTCATGCCGCGTGTGGTGAGCGCGGGGGTGCCGATGCGGATGCCGCTGGGCTTAAGTGGGGGATTCGTATCAAACGGAATCGCATTCTTGTTGACCGTGATCCCGGCCTGGCCGAGAGCGTTTTCCGCTTCGCTGCCCAGCATGCCTTTAGAGAACACATCCATGAGAAACAGGTGTGTATCTGTACCGCCGGAAATCACGCGGAAGCCTTCATCCATCATCTTCTGCGCCAGCATCTTTGCATTGGCCACCACTTGCCGCGCGTACTCCTTGAACTGCGGCTGCAGAGCTTCATGGAAGCACACAGCCTTGGCCGCGATGATGTGCACCAGCGGTCCGCCCTGAATGCCGGGGAACGTGACTTTGTCCACCGCTGCGGCGAACTCCTGGCGGGACAGCACCATTCCGGCACGCGGGCCGCGCAGCGTCTTGTGTGTGGTGGTGGTCACCACATGGCAGTGCGGAACTGGCGAGGGATGGACGCCACCGGCGACGAGGCCTGCAAAATGCGCCATGTCGACCATGTATTTTGCTTCGATTTTGTCGGCGATCTGGCGCATGCGCGCGAAATCGATTATGCGCGCATAAGCGCTGCCTCCACCTACGATCAGCTTGGGCCGCTCGCGTTCGGCAATCTGCTCCAGCTCGTCGTAATCGATCGTCTCCGTGTCTTTGCGGACTCCATAAGGAATAATCTTGTACATCTTGCCGGAGAAATTCAGGGGATGTCCGTGGGTGAGATGGCCGCCGTGAGCCAGGTTTAAGCCCAGAATCGCATCGCCGGGCTGCAGCAGAGACATGTACGCTGCCATGTTGGCCTGCGATCCGGAATGCGGCTGAACATTGGCGTGCTCGGCGCCGAACAACTGTTTGGCCCGATCGCGCGCCAGGTTTTCCACAACATCAGCAAATTCGCAGCCGCCGTAATACCGCTTGCCCGGATAACCTTCGGCATACTTGTTGGTGAAGACCGATCCCGCCGCCTGCAGCACCGCCTGGCTGACAAAGTTCTCTGAAGCGATCAGCTCCAGGCCTACATGCTGGCGTTGCGTCTCATGAGCGATGGCTTGAGCAATTTGCGGGTCGTCTTCCGAGAGCGGGCGGGACATCCAGGCATTTTTCATAGTAAGAGAATCTTACTAGGAGTCGCACGCGTTGAGGAGAGGCACGAGGCACTGGCACGGAGATGATGTGATCATCGGGAGAATTCGAAATTTCAAGTCTTCGCAATCGCGCGCTGCGGAGATCACTTTTCCGCTGCCAATCCGGCCCGCGCCTCCTCGCGTTCGATCCGAGCTATCTTTTCCACGCGGCGCTCATGGCGTCCGCCGGCGAATTGCGCG
>Ga0070679_100007663_pt1 | contig 10106 bp, 7 predicted proteins | sample KBSC63BmetaG_FD_65652 | JGI IMG/M metagenome (GOLD analysis project Ga0070679, IMG submission 65652) | Corn rhizosphere microbial communities from Kellogg Biological Station, Michigan, USA - KBS C6-3B metaG | ecosystem: Host-associated > Plants > Roots > Rhizosphere | place: USA: Michigan... | reverse complement strand
TTCGCGTGGCCGTGGTCGCTCCTCTATGCCGCCGCTTTGCTCGGGCCGGCCTGCACGGTCATCGCCCGGGCTTTCGACCGCGATTGCCCGCTCGCGCCGCCGGTCCGGGGCTGGCAATGGATCGCGATCGGCACCGCCGTCGCCATCACGTTAGCGGCACTCGTTAGCCCGTACCGCGGCGTCTCGCTGCGCTGGAGCGCGCCATTGCTGGCTAACGTCGCCGTGTTCTGCATCGCGGTGGATTTCGTCGCGACGGCGCCGGTGCTCCGGCCGGCAATTTTTTTATGGCGAGCGCTGACGGCCTTCGTGGGCGTGCTCGGCGTCGTTAGCTTCGTCGAGTGGCTGTGCGATCTGCGGGTCGCACCCCTGCGCACGCTGATCGCGTCCCGCAACAGTTACCCCCTCGGCCACTCGAATTACACCGCGGGCCTTGCCATTCTGCTCTTCACGCTGGCGGCTGGTCTGATCGCCTCACGGCGTGAGAGCGCCCCCCATCCGACGCCGGGCCAGCCCTCGCGGGCACGCCGGTCGGCGCCTAATCCCGGCGCCAATCCCGGCATGGCGCCACAAAACGAAGCCGCGCCGTCGTCGCGTCGGCTCTCGCCGTGGCCCGTGCTCGGCTGGCTCGGCGTCGCCTTCTCCGTCGCCTTGTTGTTCTCCAGCGGCAGCCGCGGCGGACTGATCGCCCTCGCAGTCATTCTCGCGCTGCTGTTTTGGTCTGCGACGGTGGCTCGCCGCGTGAAGGTATGGGCGGCGGTGGCCGCCCTGGTGATCGGCGGCGTGGTGGTCGGCGCGAACCCACGGCTGCGCGCGATGTTGTTGCCGGCCGATCCCAATGCCCCGCCCAACATCAGCAATGTCCAGCGTCATGCCATGCTGCAGGCAGGTTTGGTCATGGGCCGCGATCGCTTCTGGACCGGCTGGGGCAGCGGCACGACGCCGCTCGTCTTTCCCCGGTACCGCGCGCAACTGACGGGCGGCGCCGAGGACGTGCTCCAGCTCCATTCCCTGCCGGTGCAACTGTGGGCCGATCTCGGCCTGTTGGGAATCGTCGCGGGCGTTGCCATCGTGATGTTCGTGCTCCGCGATGCCAGGCACGAACCCCGCGCCGCGCTCGCGCTCGCGGGCTACGGCGTGTTCAGCCTCTTCGACGCCCAGCTCGATCTCCCGGTGTTCGGCTTCGTGTTGGCGGTGCTGTTGGGGCTCGTCGCGTCCGCGCCCGCGCGCCAGCGCGAGAGCCCGCCGCCACAGCCCGGAGCGAAGCCGCCGCGCTCGCGGGCTCTCGCACTTGGGTTCGGCGTCTTGACCCTGTGCATCCTCGCCGTCGTCAGCTTGGTCGGCCGCGACAGCTCGGCGGCGCTGTTGAATGTCGCGGCGCTGAGCCCGGATGTCGGCCGAAAGCAACCCGATCGCGCCATTCGGCTCCTGCAGGAATCGCTCGCGAAAAACCCCGATCAGGAAATTGCGCATTTCAATCTCGGCTGGCTGCTGTTGACGCGCGCCCCCGCAGCGGCGGAGCTTCATTTTCGCCGGGCCGCGCATCTCGTTCCCGACAAGGGTGGCGTTTATTTCGGGTTGGGGCTGACCTTTGTGAACCGTGGCGATGGCGCCGCGGCCTCGCGCGCCTTTGCGCTCGAAACGCTCAACGACCCGCTCTTCGCCGTGTCGCCTTGGTGGAAAAATCCCGCCCTCGCGCCGCTCCGCGCCGCCACGGCCCAACGCGTCGCCGACCTGCTCGCGAAGGCCGCTTGGCGGCTGCCGGGCGGGAGCTGGCCGCAGCGCGAAGCCAACTACCTCGCCGCGTTTCTGCCGTGGCTCGACGGCCAGGTCTCGGCCGCGGCGGTCGCACGCGTGGCCGATACGAAATCCCGGCAGGAGTATTTTCGCGGTCAGCCGCAACGCGAGGATGTGCTGCGCTTGCCGGCCGAGACCTTGGTCCACGAGCGCGTCGGGTATCCGGTGCTGATGCGCAATCTCGATTTCGCCCCACCGGTCGATCTTTGGACCATTCAGCAAAGCAGCGCCCGGACGAGCGCCCTCGCCTTCCTCTGGCCGGACAAGGGCTGGCTGCCCTCGCCTCTGTTGATTGCGTTGCTCGACGACGCGCCGTCGACCAAGAAATAGCCGTGGCCCGCGCCGGTTCTGATTCCTTTCGCCAGACCGTGGTGCCGCTCACGCTGCTCGTGGGCGACACGCTGTTCACGTTCGCCGGAATCGGGGTCGCCTGGTGGCTGCGTTATCGATCGCCGCTCGGCCGCCTCGGCATCGCGGTGCCCGACGCGACCTTCAGCCGCTACCTGCCGCTGCAACTGCTGGGTGTCGCTCTGCTCGTCGCCGCGTTCGCGCAATTCGGCGTCTACGATGAGAAGATGGTGCTGCGCCGCTACCAGACGCTGAACGCGCTCCTCAAAGGCGCGGGCTTCTGGCTCGCGGCCTATTTGGGGATTTCGCTCGTGCTGAAGTTCGATCCGCCGATTTCGCGGCTGTTCGTCGTCATGGCCTTCGTTTCCGTCGTCGCCCTGCTGTTCGCGTGGCGGGCGGCGCTCCACGCGATCATCGAGCGCACGGCCGCGCTCCCGCGGTTGCGCCGCCGAGCGGTCCTCCTCGGTTGGAACGAGCACGCGGCGGCGCTCGCCAACGAAATCAACCGCTCGCCCACCCACCCGTACGACTTGGTCGGCATCGTCGCGCTCAGCGCATCCACAGCGGCGCCTTTCCCGCGCTCGTCGTCGGCCAACGACCCGTTGCGCGAACTCGGCACCGCCGCCGAACTCGACCGCGTCCTCGACCGCGAATCGGTCGACGTCCTCATTCTCACGCGGCTCGACCTGCCGCGCGCCGAGCTGCAGCGAATCATCGAGTGCTGCGAACGTCGCTACGTGGAGTGGAAGGCCGTGCCCGGCTCGTTCGATATTTTCCTGACGGGGCTGCGGCTGCAAACGATCGGTCGCGTGCCGGTGCTCGGCATCGACGCGCTCGCCATCGATCGGCTGCTCAACCGGGCGACCAAGCGGGTCTGCGACATCGTCGGCGCGTTGGTCGGCCTCGCCGTATCGCTGCCGATCGTCGCGATCCTCGCGGTCCTCATCAAACGCGAATCGCCGAGCGGCCCGGTGTTCTTCCGTCAAACGCGCGTCGGCACGCGGCACCGCCCGTTTACGCTTTGGAAACTGCGCAGCATGGCGCCCGACGCCGCCGCGGCCGACATGCTGCGGCAAAGCACGCCGCGCGGCGATCCGCGGGTGCTACGGATCGGCGGATTCATGCGGCGCTGGAATCTCGACGAGCTGCCTCAGTTTTGGAACGTCTTGCGAGGGGACATGAGTCTGGTCGGGCCGCGGCCGGAACGTCCGCATCACGTGCAGCAGCTCGCCGAGAGTATCGCTCACTACCTGCCGCGCCATCTCGTGCGACCGGGCATGACCGGGTGGGCGCAAATCAACGGACTGCGCGGCGAAAGCGATCTCAGTGCCCGCGTCCAGCATGACATTTATTACATCGAGAATTGGAGCATCTGGCTCGATGTGCAGATCCTCCTGTTGACGTTCGTGCGCTGGCGAAGTCCGAGCGCGTACTGATCAGCGTGGGGATCGAGGTAGAGGCGAACGGTCCTCGGTGAGCCGTTCGACCATTTCCACAAGCCGCCGCAGGGCGGGGAAGCCTCGTCCTGCAGCTCACCGCGAGCTACACGGGACGAACCGCGCGATGGCCTCGGCGCTTCGCCCGCGCGAGCGCGACCGCTTTCCACAGGCCGAACGCCACGCGATACTTGAGCCGCGAAAGCGGGCCGCGCGCGAAATGCTTCAAGTACACATCGCGATTCGCATCAAAAATCGCACGCGACATCCGCTCGTAATCGCGGCCGACGCTCACGCCCTTCAGGTGCACGATGGCGGTCGACCCATCGTAGACGACCCGCCAACCGCCGCGGCGCACGCGGATGCACAGATCAAGATCGTCGCCATACATGAAAAATCGCTCGTCGAACACGCGACCATCCGGCGCGACCCGCTCGAGCACGTCGCGCCGCGTCAGCATGAACGCGCCATTGATCGCGCCGACGTCATACGTGCCCTCCTTCGGCAAATGCGTCAGGTTGTATCCGGCGAAAAGCGCGTGACGCGAAAACCGCGCGGCCAACCCGCTCGCGCGACAGAAGCCATCCCACGCGGTTGGAATGGAGCGCCGGCAGGCCAAATCCATCGTCCCGTCCGCCAACTCGAGCCGCGGTGACAAGAGCCCGATGGCCGGCTCCGCCTGAATCCGATGCACGCAGTGCGCCAGAGCCGCCACATTTGCCACCGTATCCGGGTTGAGAAATAGAACGCACTCGCCGCGCGCGAGCGCATAGCCGCGGTTGTTCGCCCGGCCGAAGCCGATATTTTCCGGGATGGGCAGATAGCGCACGTGCGGGAATCGCGCCGCGACCTGCGGACCGATGCCGTCTGCGGGATAATTGTCGGCGACGATCACCTCCACCGCCTCGTCTCCCAGCCGCGGTGGCAACGAAGCCAGGCACGCGTCGATCTCGTCGCGCGACTTGTACGCGACTATGATCACCGAGAGCACGGGCGGCCGGTCGGTCATCGGGTCACCGGGGGTTTGAGGTCGGTCGCCGGAAATTCGTCGAGCAGCCGCCGCAACGTGACATAGCGATCCTCCCATCGATTCTGCTGCGCGATGGCGCGTCGAGCGCTGCGACGCTCCGGCGTGTCGGCGCGCCATTCGGTTTCGATCGCCTCCACCCACTGGTCCGGAGCGGAAGCGAACCGCAAGAAGGCGGAGAACTGCTCCGTCAGCTCGGGAAGCGGACTCGCGACGATCGGGCGCCCCGTGGCCAGGCACTCGTACGTTTTGGCGGGAAGCACGGAGCGTGTGTATTCATTCACCACGTACGGCAAAATCAGGACATCGCTTCGACCGATCCACTCGCGCAAATGCTCATGCGGCTGCTGCCCCGGCAGGATAACGTTCGCGGGGAACGCCTCGGCTGATTTCACCGGACCAACCAACACGATCTCCCAAGTCGGCCGGGTCAGTGCGATCTCGTGAATGGCACGGTAATCGAGGTGCTGCCGGTGCAGATGGCCGTAATACAGCACGCGCAATGGCTCGTCCGGGGACCGCGCCCGGTCCGGAACGGCAAACCGGTCGACGAGCGCGCCGTGCGGCAGGCGAACGACGCGCTTCGCGTCCGGGCGCTTCAAACGTTCGAGCTCCCGACTCGGCACGAGGGTGAGCGCGGCGGCGCGCAGCAAACGCCGTTCGTCGTCCGGCAGAAACGGCGGGATGCCGCGCATCGCGAGGAAATTGTCCGTGCAGTCGTACACGAGCCGCCGATGCGGCACGGCCGCGATGAGTTGCAGCGCGGTGCGCGCCGGCGAGTAGTTGAAAATCAGCTCCACGCCCGTCCGCAAAGCGGCGTGGCGGCGGACAAAGCGTCGGATGAGCGCGCCATTGATTGCGCAAAAGAGCGCGTTGGTGGCAGGCAGGATGAAGGGGCGGACAATCCGCACGTTCGGGTGGGCGCGGTTCACCTCGGCTTTTGCCCGACCGACGAGTTCGCCAAACCGACGCACGACCCGCCACGCATCGCCCCAACGCAGTCGCCGCATCCCGGGCACTTCGCAAAACACGACGTCGTAGTCCGCCGCGAGCAGCGTCGCGATCGTCTGATGGCGCTGCCAGACGAACGTCCACGCGATGTTCGCGATCAGAAGCACGGTTGGCCGCACGCCTGGGTCAGTTCGTGGCATCGTAAATTTGCCGCATCGATTTCCAGCCGTGGCGACGCACGCGCTCGAGATACGCCGGCAGGTTCGTGGTTTTGAACCGCCAAACCGCCGCCGTGGTCGAACGGACGACGGGCAGCGCGTTGACCGCGCGGCGCGTTTCCGCCTCCACCGCCATCGCCTGCTTCGAAAGCTGGCCCGCCACCAGCCGAAACGCGGCGACATCTTTGGGAAGGTGCTCAAACCGCGCCCCGGCCGCCAGCGCCCGAATGAAAAGATCCGCATCCCCGGCGAGGCGGTACGAGAGGTCGAAGCCGCCGAGGCACTCGATCGTGGTCCGGCGCAGCAGCGTGCCCGGCTGAGCGAGAGGGACGATCCGCGCCTGCCACAAGGCCGCCAGATCGGCCGGACGCTTCGCCACCGGGATGGCGGCCACCCGCTGGCCTGACCGATCGATCAATGGAACGCGGCCATACAACACATCGACGTCGGTCGCCTCGGCAAACCGTCTCAGCGCGGCGGCGAAGCCCGGCAGCAGGATGTCGTCATCGTTCAACCACGTGAACGCATCCCAATCGCCGGGAGCCGCCAGCGCGTGGTTCAAGTTCGGATACAGCCCGGGGGCGAGTTCGGAAAGCCCGCGCGCGTGCGGCGCCTCCGCGAGCACGCGCTCGAGCCGATTCGCCGGCGCCACGATGATCCAGTCACAGCCCGCCGCCGCCGTGGCGATCGAGGCGGCCGCCGCCGCCCAATAAGGAGACTCGCCGCGGGTGACCGTGATGACGCGCAGTCGCATGGTCTTCACGCGAGCGCCGCCCGCACGGCCTCGCGGACTTGCGCAGTCGAAATTCGCGTCAGGCAAAAGGGCTCCGGATGCTGGCAAACCCAGTTGCACCCAAAGCATTCGATCGGATGCGTCAGCCACCGTTGGCGGCCCGAGCGAGCCCACGGACCGAACTGGCCGTAATGACCGCCGCCCAGCACGATGACCGCCGGTCGATCAGCCGCCGTGGCCAAATGCGCGGTCGCGGTGTCGGTCGTGATGACGAGCGGGGCAGCGATCACCGCGTTGACGTACTCGGTGAAACTGAGATCCGTCGACGGTCGGTCGACCGCGACGCCCGCCTGACCCAGCTGTTCGCTGAGCACCGCCAGGTCGTCCGCGCGGCTCGGACTGCCGAGCAACCGAATCGGTTTCGGACCGAGGCGTTCGCGACTCTCCTCGATCCCCGCCGCCAGCAATGAAACGGGAAAGTCTTTGATGCGCTCGCTGCCAAAAGGCGTGACGACGATCGCCCCGGGCTCCGCAGCGCCTCCGTCGAGGCGCGGCACGAGCGCCTCGGGGGCGACCGGCCGCCCGAGCACTTGCTCCAGGACCGCTCGGTGCAAGGCCAACTCGCGGCAGGCATCCTGAGCGCGCCCTTCCGGCGAAACCCGGTCCCACGTTATCAAACCGGGGCCGCGAAAATCGAAGGTTCGCCACCGTGCGCCAAAGCGCCGCGTCGACCCGTCATCCACCCGGTGATGCACGTTCGCCGGCAGCCAGGAGAGCACCAACTCGTCGTAATCCCACCGCTGGTGCCGCAAAACCACCACGGCCTCGGCGCTGCACCGCGCGAGTGCACCGCGAAGGCGCAGCGCGACCATCGCGGCCTTGCCGTGCCCCTGGGACGCAGGCAGGACGAGCCGCGGCGTGCGCGGAAATTCGCGGGCGGCGAGCGGTTCGGCGACCGGCGAAACAATCAGGACGCATCGGGTTTCGCCGAACTCGGCCAGCAGCAGCCGAATCGCGCCGAGCGCGAGGACAAAGTCGCCGAGCCGGTCCAGCTTCACGATTGCCAGCCGAAAGCGCGGCGCGCCCGACCAGCGCCCGCGGCCCGCGAGGGTGTGCGCGAGAAGCTTTCGCAGGCCGCGCGTGAAGCGGGACCGCCGTACGCCCGCAGCGGATACATCGTTCGTCATGGCCGCGCTCCGGCGCCGCGATCGCCGGCCGTGAGGCCGCGCTCGTTGGCGGCAATTTGCGCGGCCAAGCCCGCGTCTGCCGTCGTGAACAAAGCGAGATCGGCGTAAAATCCGTCGTCCGGGCCGTCGAAATACTGCAGCACGTCCCAGAAGGCGGCATCGCGCGCGAGCAGCGAAAGCGCGGCCACGAAGCGGCCGCGGTTGTCCCAAACCAACAGCGGCCCGTAGCCGGCGGCCGCGAGCGCGTCGAAAACCGGACCTGGATCGACGCGATGCGGCCGAAACAGGAACGGCAGATACTCGAAGAAGAGCACGGGCCGCACCTGGGCGATCCAGGGCGCCGAGGCCTGCAAGATGGGCAGGTCGAAACCGTCCGTGTCCAGCTTCAGCAATCGGGCGGCGGAAAACCGGGGGTGCTCGGCGACGATCGTGGCGAGCGGCCGACCCCAGGTCTCGCGGCCGTTCGCCGCCGGCGCGAAGTGCAGGGAGCCGCGCTCCGCCCGCGGCGCGAGGCCGCCGTCGACCCGCGCGTCCACGAAGGTCTCCGCGATCTCGATCGCAGGATCATTGCCCGCATTCACGCGCAAATACCGCAGGAAATCGGCCGCACCTTCGACCGCCAGCACGGTCGCCGCGCCGTGGCGGCGCAACAGGAGCGCCGTGTCTCCAATATTCGCGCCGATATCGATCGCGGCGAAACCGGGCGTCGCGCGCGCGAGCGCGTCCGCGACGCGCGCGAGGTTCAGCCCGTACTGCGGCACGCGCGCGGCGATGTAAGCCAGTTCGTGCGCGAGCGGAGCTTTCAATCGACCCGCCGGCGGCCACTCGATCTCCACGGCGGGATCGCCAAAACGCAGCCAGGTCCGGCGGCCGAGCGCGGCGCCACGGTGACACAGTTTGTTCAACCTGCCCGGCTTGGCCGCGCAAAAGATGCGGTTAAGGGCCGTCGCGATCCGATTGGGCGCCATGGACGATGCACGGTGCATTCAACGCGCGGGTTTTGGCGCCGCCCACAACCGCCACGGCGCCACGAGTGCGATCAGTTGCAGGCGACCGGCCCAGCGCAGCGAGGGCAGCCACCACGTGCTCGCCACCAGCGACACGGCCTGCGCCGCCAAGCCCGCCCAACAGGCGCCGGCGGCTCCCAGTCGCGGGATGAGCAACAGATTCAGCACGAGATTCACACTGAAGCCCGCCAGCGCCGCGGCCAAGGCAAACAGGGTCTTGCCCTCGGAAATCAGAATCTGATTACGAGCGAGGCCCACCGCCACGAGCGGCGCCATCCACACTTGGATCCGCGCCAGCGAACCCGCCGCGGCGTACGAGTGCCCGAAAAAATGGCGGTACAACCACGGTGCCGCGATCCACACCGCGGCGACAAACGCATAGGCCAGCACCGCGCTGAGGGAAAAATAGCGCGCCGCGCGACGGTGCATCGCCGCCGGGTTTTCGCCTTGTCGCGCGATCATCGCAAGCATCGGAGTCGCCAGCACCGAAGGCAGCACGTAGGACTGCTCCGTCAGCCGCAACGCGGCGGCATAAAGGCCGAGTTGATCCTGGCCGGCCAGAAGGCCGACGAGCACTTGATCGAAACGGGTGTAGCCCAAATAGGCGATCGCCGCCAGGGCAAGCGGCCAGCTCGCCCGCCACAACCCGACCGCCTTCCGCGCCGAAACGCGCCACTGCCCGGCGGCCACGCGACGGGCCTGAACAAAGGTCGCTGCTCCGCTCAGCACGAGTTCCGCCACCGCGATCCAGCCGAAGATAATCAGCGAGGCGCCATCGAAGGCGCTCACCACCCGCGCCGCCGCCGCTGCGAAAAAAATCGCGAGCAACAGCAACGTGGATTGCCACGCGCGACCGTAGGTCTGCAGCCAATACCCCGGGACGGCGATCACCGCCTGCACCGCGGTGAGCGCGAGCACCGCGGTCGCCGCGAAGGGCGGAGCATCCGCGCCGTGCGACGTCGCGAAGGCGAGGGCCAGCGTGAGGATCCAGGCGACCACGGTGGCCCCAAACCGCAGCACCAGACTCGTGACGATCAGCTCGGCGGAATCCGCCGGATGCCGGGCGAATTCGCGAATGAGGATCGAATCCGATCCGAGTTGCGCCAGCCCCGCGCCAATCGCTCCGAGGGCGAGCCCATAGCTCAGATTGCCGAACACGGTCGGGCCGAGGTGGCGCGCGACGATGCCGGTCACGACAAAGCCGACGACAATCCGCACGACGCGTTCGGACAACAGCGCTCCCGCCGTCGATGCGACCGTGCGACCCTCCAATCCGAGCTTCGCCCACACGGCATTAATCATTGCCGCGGCCGGGCTGCGATGTCCGTTGCGACATTCACGGCCCGAGCGTGCGAGCCGCGCCGGCCAGCGTCAATCGCTCGCGTCTCCGCCGGGAAAAGGCTTT
>Ga0070679_100007659_pt1 | contig 10108 bp, 8 predicted proteins | sample KBSC63BmetaG_FD_65652 | JGI IMG/M metagenome (GOLD analysis project Ga0070679, IMG submission 65652) | Corn rhizosphere microbial communities from Kellogg Biological Station, Michigan, USA - KBS C6-3B metaG | ecosystem: Host-associated > Plants > Roots > Rhizosphere | place: USA: Michigan... | reverse complement strand
GTCCCGCATGAAACGCGGTGTCCGACTCCCCCACGTACTGGTGGATCCTGCCGTCCCTGGCTACCCCGTAGTGCGCCGACACCCGGGAGTCGGTGGTACCAAACCAGCTGTCGGTCGAGGCCAACGTCCCTTCCATGATGTGCACGACCACGGCTTCGGGCCGGAAGCCCTCACGGCCCTTGTGGCGGTTCGGCGTGCCGATCCAGGTGATCGGGAGAGTCATGGCCAACCCCGTCGTTGTCGGGAAGGCTACTCCTTGCTCTTGAGCTCCGAGTCGTGCGCCTTGAGGAACGCCCGGATGTCATCGGACATGTCGAGCAGCTTGACCCACTGTTCCTTGTAGAGGGTGACGGGAAACCGCCCCAGCCCGTATACGGACAGCCCACCCTTCTCGCTCACCTTGAGCGACACAACGCGCGTCGCCCCCTTCTTGAGCGCCTCGTTCTCCTGGCGCAGCCGCTCGAGCTCTGCTCTCAGATCGTTATCGGACATCCAATCGTCCTCTTGTTTTCAGGTCGGGGTTGAACACCTGGCTGACATACGCGCGACGACGCCTAACGCGCGTCGCTGGCCGACTCTGGCCGACTCAGCGCCACGGCTCATCGGCCGTCGGACCATAGATGCTCGGCACCTTCCCATCGGCCATTCGCAGGTACACCGACAGCTGGCCGCGGTGGTGAATCTGGTCCGACAACAGGAACCATGCGAACTGCAACCGCGGGTAGTCCACGAGCGTCTTCGGCCCGCCGTAGAATTTGATCGGCTCGAGCAGCTCCGCGTCGGAGAAGGACTCGAACACCTTCCGAAAGCTCGCGTGGGCCGTCTCGAGTGCCGGCAGGACGTCATCCCACTTCTCCGGAGCGGGCGGCGAGCTCGGGCCGCTTACTCCCTTGGCGAAGGCGTCGTTCAGCCCGGCGATCCCGAGGCCGCACTCCTGAACGAAGATGTACGCCAGCTCTCGGGCGGTCTTGAGCTTCGAATGCGGCCTAAGCTCCGATTTGTCGGGCGGGTAGGCGCGCAAGACCTTCATCGTGATCGCGTGCTCACGCTCGTACGCGTCGAGAAACTGCTGACGGGGGCTTGGCATCGCCCCACCGGCTGGCGACGAGGTGGGACTGGCGGTAGCAGTCATGGATCGATTCCTCCGAACGGTGAACAAAAGCGCCCATCAGCATAGCAGCGCCAGGCCGCCGCGCGGAAGTGGAACCATGGGGAGGCGTCGCGATGACTCCGCCACGACCGAGAGGCCACGTTTGACTCGCCGGACCAGGTCACGTACCGTGACTCTTCCCTCGACCCGAGCCTCGATGTCCTCCATCCCACGCCTCGCGGTCTACGGCAGCCTCCAACCTGGCAGGGAGAACCACTACCTGCTCGCGAAATATCCAGGTAGCTGGAGCCGAGGGAGGGTGCGGGGAGATCTGGTCAATGCGGGGTGGGGTGCGGCTGGCGGCTACCTGGGCTTCATCCCGCGAGATGATGGCCCCTGGGTATCCGTGCAGGTCTTCGAGTCGGAGTCGCTGGCTGGCGCCTGGCAGGAGCTGGACGAGTTCGAGGGGAGCGAGTACCGGCGCGTGCTGATTCCGATTTACTCGGAGGACCCGGATGCGCGGCTGCTGTATTCGGCGAACCTCTACGCCCTGGCTCGCTGAATTTGGGGTGTAATTGGGGTCAGAGTCGGGAGTTTCAAGGGGTCAGCGCCCTTGAACCGGTCGGTTCAAGGGCGCTGACCCCTTGAAACTCCCGACTCCCAATTACGGAACGAGCAGCACCTTCCCGATCGTCCGCCGGGACTCCAGCGCCGACTGCGCGGCGGCCGCCTCGCCTAACGGGAGCGCCCGGTCGATGTGCACGCGCAACCATCCATCCTCGATCCAGCTGAACAGCTCGGACGCACGAGACGCTAGTTCCCCGGGACCCGCCGTGTAATGCGCGATGGTAGGACGCGTCAGATACAGCGACCCCTTGCGGTTCAGCACCTGCGGGTCGAGCGGAGGGACCTGCCCGCTCGACTGGCCCAACAGCACCAGCATTCCGCGCGGGGCCAGGCAATCGAGACTGCCATCGAACGTCGTCTTCCCCACCGAGTCGTACACCACCTGGACACCCTTGCCGCCCGTTAGGCGCTTCACCTCGGCGACGAAGTCCTGCTGTGTGTAAAGAATGACTTCGTCCGCGCCCGCGTCGTGGGCGAACTTCGCCTTCTCGGGGGTCGACGTCGTGCCCACCACCCACGCCCCGCGTCGCTTCGCGATCTGGCAGAGCAGCAGGCCGACGCCGCCAGCCACGGCGTGGATGAGACAGCGGTCGCCGCGTTGAATCGGGTACGTCGACGCCGTGAGGTAGTGCGCCGTGATGCCCTGCAGCATGACCGCCGCGCCCGTCCGCCCTTCCACGTTGTCCGGAAGCTTGACGAGACGTGTGGCCCGGGTCTTCGCCAGCTCGGCGTACGCGCCCTTGAGCGTCTCCGACGCCACGCGCTCACCCACCCTGGGCGTCGCGACCCCTTCGCCAACCGCGACCACGGTTCCCGCGCCCTCGGCCCCGGGCGTGAACGGGGTCTGGAGCGGGTACAGTCCCTTGCGCTGGTACACCTCGATGTAGTTGACGCCCGTCGCTTCCATGCGGACGACCGCCTCGCCCGGTCCTGCCTCGGGCTCTGGAACGTCTTCCAGCTGGAGAGCGTCCGGGCCGCCGGGCGTGTGAACGCGAATCGCTTTCATGAGTGCTCGTGTCGTGATCCTGGTGATTGGCCAACTCGTGAACGGTAAAGTTCGGCTGGCCCCGTTGCGCGACGTCTCGTGGACGGCGTATGGACGGCTGTCACGTCATCGCTAATTTGGTTCCATGTTCGCCATGGCGCGCCGACGGCGCGTAGCGATCGCGCTCATATCGGTCGTTTCACTGACCGCCGCCCCCGCACGCAGTCATGCGCAGGCAGCGGAGAAGCCGAAGAACCTGAAGGTTCTCCCTGCCGACCTCACGCGTGACTCGGTCGTGAAGTTCATGCGGTTTGTCGTCGCCAGCGGCCTCGGGGTCTCCTGCTCGTATTGCCACGGCGCCCCCAACGTTCCGTTCGACTCGGTCGACTTCGCCTCGGATGAGCGCCCGACGAAACGAACGGCACGTGAGATGTTGCGCATGGTCGCGCGGATCAACGTTAGGCGAGAAGGACCTCGCGATCGCGCAGTATCGCCGAGTGCTGGAGCTGTTCCCGACCTACAGTCCGGCAAAGCGCCGACTGGAAGCGCTTACCGGCAAGGCGCCGTAGTCACAGCCGTCGCCCGTCCGCCGTCGCCGGCTTCACTCGTACCGCAAGGCCGCAATCGGATCGAGCCGCGCCGCCTTGGACGCCGGGAGTAATCCGAAAAGGATGCCGGTCAACGCTGACGCCACGAACGCCACCGCGATCGCCGTCGGCTGAACCGCTGCGTGCACCGGCGTGAACGCTCGAACCGCTACCGCGAGCCCCCAGCCCGCCAGCAGCCCGATCGACGCCCCGATCGCCGTGAGCGTCGCCGCCTCGATCAGGAACTGCCAGAGAATCGTCCCGCGCGTCGCGCCTAACGCCTTCCGCACGCCGATCTCTCTCGTGCGCTCCGTGACGCTGATCATCATGATCGCCACCACGCCGATCCCGCCCACGATCAGTCCCACCGCGGACAGCGCGATCATCACGATGAAGAACATGCCGGTCACCTTGCCCCACGTCTCGAACAGCTTGTCCTGCGTCATCACCGCGAAGTTGTCCGGCTGCGTCGGACGCAGCCCGCGCTGGCCGCGGATCGTCGCCACCACATCGTCGATCGCCTCATCGCGCGAGACGCCAGGCTTGGGCCTCACGGTGAAGTCGATCCAGTCGATCCACAGGTTGAGGTACCGCCGCCCTGCCGCAAACGGCACGAACGCGCCTGGCCGTGCCTCGACGAAGAAGTCGCTCGCGGCCTTGTACACGCCCACCACCGTGAATGGCGACTTGTTCAGCAGAATCGCCTTGCCTAACGGGTCGATCTCGTTGAACAGCCGCTGCGCCATCGTTTCATTGATCACCGCCACGCGCGCGCCATTCGTCGCTTCCGCCGGCGTGAAATTCCGACCCTGCACGATGTCGCCGCCGGTGACCTCGACCCAGTTCGCCGTGTAGGCCTCGATCCGAGCGGATCCGAGCACGCGGTCGCGGAATTTCGCTGGCGCCTGCGTTCCACTCCGGATCGTCACGTCCTGCACCGACGCCAGCCGTCCGAGCGCCGCCGCCTCGCCCACACGCAGCGGCGGATTGCTCCGCCACTTACACGAGTCCTCGTCGTCGCTGCATCCCTCGAGCGCGATCGGGAACCGGTAGATGAAGAACGTCGTCGGCCCCGCCCGCTCGAACTCCTGCGCCACGCTCGAGTTGATACCGTGAATCACCGCCGACATCAGCACGACCACGAACACACCGATCGCGATACCGAGGATCGTCAGGGCCGCGCGCACCTTGTTGGCGCGAAGCGCATCGATCGCGATCACCACCCCTTCGGCGAGACTCGCTATCTGGTCGCGAAGCCGCATCACGTCTCCTGCCTCAACGCCGCGATGGGATCGAGCCGCGCGGCGCGCGTCGCGGGATACACGCCTGACACAATGCCCACGGTCGCGCCCACCAACACCCCGACGACCACCGACCAGAGCGCCACCGCGGCCGGGAGTGGCGACACCGCGGCGATCAGCTCGGCCAGACCGAACCCGGCAGCGATCCCGACCGACGCGCCGATCACGGCGAGCGTCGTGGACTCGGCCAGAAACTGCGACAGGATGTCGCTCCGCTTCGCACCTAACGCCTTGCGAATCCCGATCTCGTGCGTCCGCTCCGCGACCGCGACGAGCATGATGTTCATGATGACGATGGAGCCGACGACGAGCCCGATGGCCGGCAGCACGACCCCCGCCAGCACCAGGTACCCCTGAAGCTTCTTCCAGAACTCCAGCGCGGAATCCTGGGTCTGCATCGAGAAATCGTCAGGCACGCCAGGGCGCAGCCGATGCTGCGTGCGCATCACCTGCCTGACGACCTCCATCGTCGATACCATCTCTTCCATCGTCGATGACTGAATCGTCATGCCGTCCAGCACCTTGTAGCGGTTCACCAGTCGGTGCGCCGGCGTGCGATACGGCACGATGGCAAACTTGTCCAGCGACACGCCGAACGCACTGCCCTGCTTCTCCGCAATGCCGATCACGGTGTACGGTACGCGTCCGATCCGAAGCTCACGTCCGATCGCATTGACGGTGGGGAAAAAGTGCTTCCGCGTTTCTTCGCCAATGACGACAACCGGCGTGCCGAGGTCGTATTCCTGCGCCGTCGGAAGACGTCCTTCGGATACGCCCATGTTGCGGATGTCGAACCAGTCGCCGTCGACGCAGCTGATCTCCACACTCCGCGGCTTTGCATAACGCGACTCCAGCGTCAGGTTGCCCTGAGCAGAAATCGACCACCGCGCACTCGGCGGTAATGCCGCGACGATCGGGGGGATGTCGTCTTCGGTGAGTCGCGGCCGGCCACGCCAGGCCCGCCGCTCGCTCTCATCCATGTCACCGATCTGGATGCTCGGGTGCTGCCGGAGGTCGAACGAGTTCTTCGTGATGAGCTTGCCGACGAGATCGTCCTCGACGTATCGCCCTACGCCCTGGACGATCGACACGATGGCGATGAGAAACATCACACCGATCGCGACGCCAATGAGGGTGAAGAAGCTCTTGAGCTTCTGCACGCGAATCTGAGCCAGCGCGAGCTTGATTGCTTCGAGGATCGGCATGATGAGCTTTACGAGGTCGCTGGCGATGCGGTTCCGCTGTGGGCCCCGCGCTTCATCACCGCGGCCGTGAGCGCGTACGCCTCCTCCCATGCATCACGGACCTCGTCGGTGAACCCGTCGCCGAGCTCCGCCGCAAGCGCGGCGAACAGCGCCTCGCGCACACGATCGTAGTCGGCATCGCGAACACCATACTCCACGTGGCGCCGGCCCAGGGCGGAGACCGCCGGGATCAGCTCTCGTGGCAAGTCCAGATTCCGGACGATCTCTCCCATCATCTGGACGAACTTGCCGCGCTGTGCAACCATGTTCGTCTCCGCGAACAGGGAGCGCGCGGCGGAATCGATCTCGAACAGCCGGCCGTAGAACGCGACCGCGACGCGGTCATGGTTTCTCCCGATGGCATCCCAGCTCTCCAGCACCAGCCGCTTGCGCTCCGCGTTCATGGACTTCCATCCATAATTATGGTAGTGCGGTACGACATCGTGGCGTGCGGGCAGATTGCGGTGGCCGCGCCCGCCGTTAGCATAAGCAATCGCCGCCACGAGCGCATCATCCTGGCATGACGCTGCGTATCATCACGTTCGGGACACTCTGCGTGCGCAGAGATCGGAGCACGCTGGCCGGGGCGGCGGCTCAGCCCCGTCGCATGGCGCTGCTCGCGCTCCTCGCGCGCGCCGGTGACCGAGGCGTCACGCGCGAGAAGCTCACCGCCCTCGTGTGGCCGGACTCCGACGACGAGCGTGCTCGTCGGGCGATCACGCAGAGCATCTACGCGCTCCGTCAGGAGCTTGGCGCCGACGAAACGATCGTCGGCGTGAAGGAGCTGCGGCTCAACGCGGAGCTCATCACCAGCGACGTCGCCGAGTTCACCGCGGCTGTTCGCGCGAGCCGGCCAGAGGACGCCGCGAGCGTCTACGCGGGACCATTCCTGGACGGCTTCCATCTCACCGGGAACGACGAGTTCGACCGGTGGGTCGACGCGGAACGCTCGGTACTGCTGCAGGAATACCTCGAGGCGCTCGAGAAATTGGCCGCCGCGGCCGAGGCTCGTGCGGACTATTCGGCCGCCACGGGATGGTGGCGCCGGTTGTCGGCGAAGGATCCCCTGAGCGCTCGTTATGCAATCGGTGTCATGCGGTCGCTGATGGCGACCGGAGACAAGCACGGAGCTCTCGAGCACGCGCGCGTGCACGAGACGTTGCTCGAGGAGCAGCTCGACCTTCCGGCGGACCGCGACGTCGTCGCCCTCGCGGCTCGCATTCGACGTGAGCTGCGTGCCGGTGCTCGCGCCGAGGCGGAGCTGCAGGCGGCGCAACCCGCCGTCGCCGTGGATGAGCCGATCGAGCCGACGGCGCCGGGCCTTGTCGACAGCGACCGAGACACGGCTGAGCCGCCTAACGAGATGCCGCCGGAGTTCACGCTCGAGCGGACGGCCTACCCGCCGCCGCCGAGGCGCATTGAAGCCCGCGTGATCACGGATCCGGTTGCGCCGTCGGTGCCGCCGTCGTCCGCGGTGGAACGCCGTGGCCGTCTCCGATGGAGCCAGATCGGCCTCGCGGCCGCGGCAATTGCGATCGTTGCCGCGGCGACGGTGGCGCTGCGCGGTCGCCTAACGCGCGCCGCGTCGACGGACGCACCGGTCGTGGCGATCGGCCGGATCACGGACTACAGCGCGTCAGCCGATCGGCGGTACGGGCTCCCGCTCGCCGATCTGCTCGCGACGAACCTCGCGCGCGTTCAGGGATTTCGTGTCGTGAGCGCTGCGCGCATGCTCGAGCTCACCCGCGCGTCAGCCTCGGGCGACACCAGCGCTGCTGCCGTGCTCACCGCCGCGCGGCTCGCGGGTGCCACGGAGCTCGTCGACGGCATCGTCTACACGCGGCCCGACGGTCGGTTGCGACTCGACCTGCGCCGCATCGATGTCGACAACGGAGACATACTCCAGGCGCAGACGGTCGAAGGCGCCGATCTCTTCGCGCTCGTGGACAGCGGCACGGCACGCCTCGTGACCGCGCATGGCCGCACACCGCCCGGATCAGTGACAGGAGTGACGACGCAGTCCGTCGCGGCATACAGTCTCTACGCGCAGGGATTGAGGGCGAACGCGAATGGCGACGTGCCCGGAGCGCGAACGCTCTTCGCGGCGGCCTTGCGCGAGGACTCGACCTTCGCGATGGCCGCGTACTACTACGCGCGACTCGCACCGAATCGGACAGAGATCATTTCCGGGATGGAGCGCGCGATGCGCCTGTCAGCGAGCGTTTCCGAACGCGAGCGGCTGCTGATCCATGCGGGCTGGGCGTGGACCGTGACGTCGCGTGCGCTGGCAGCGGTGGCAGACTCACTCGTCGCCCGATATCCGCAGGAAACGCAGGGTCATCTCTATAAGGGCATCGCGCTGCTCCAGGCCGGAGATTTTCTCGCGGCGGTTGCGCCACTCGAGCGCGCGGTCACGATGGACTCGCTGTCATTCACCCGGGTGGATAGCACCTCCGGCTGCACGGCGTGCACGGCATTGCTTCAACTCGTCCTCACCTACGAGCTCGCCGATTCGCTTCCGGCCGCCGAACGTGTCGCGCGTCGATGGACGCGACTCGAGCCCGAGAGCTCGCGATCGTGGGCAAGTCTGTGGGACGTGCTCGAGCGCCAGTCGAAGTTCGAGGAGGCAGAGCAGGTCGCGGCACACATCGCCCAGGTCGATCGCGATGCCATCGGCGCCACCGATCGCACCGCAATGAATGCGGTTCGCATGGGGAACTTCGAACTCGCCGATCGTGTGTTGCGCGCTGCCATCCAGGGGAGCAGCACTGCTGCGCAGATGGACGCGCTGTGGGACCTTGGCCTCTCTCTCCGGCATCAGGGCCGCGTCGAGGAGGCCGTCGCGATCGGCCGGCAGTACCGAGCGCTCTCCGACAGCAACGAGCACGTGACTAGCGGCGTCGCCACGCAAGCGGTTCGTCCGCTTGCACAGGCGCTCTCCGAGGCGGGACGGTATCGGGACGCAGCCGCGCTGTTCGACTCGAGCGCCACCTGGCGGCCGGCGAACGAATCGGCCGCGTCGTCGGCACGCGAGCGGGCGTGGAGTCTCGCCCACGCGGCGCGGTCACTCGCCGCCGCCGGTGACACCGTGGACCTGGCGGCACGCGCGGACACGATCGCGGCCGTCGGCGTACAGAGCGCGAGCGGACGCGACCAGCGCCTCGCGTCGTATATCCGAGGCCTGCTCCTCCTCGCCCGTAACGACGTGCCTAACGCGCTCGTGGCGATCCGCAGCTCGATCTACTCACTGCCGGCGGGCTACACGCGAGAGAACTACGACCTGGCGCGGATCTACCTTCGCGTCGGTCGGCCGCGTGATGCCGTCGCCGTGCTTCAGCCGGCGCTGCGGGGGAAGCTCGATGCATCGAACTTCTACCTGACGCAAACGGAGATTCGCGAGCTCCTGGCTCAGGCCTGGGACAGCGCCGGCCGAGCCGACAGCGCCTCGGCGCATTACACGTGGGTCGCACGAACGTGGGAGCACGGTGATCCGCCGTACGCCACGCGTGCCACCGCCGCGCGCGAGCGAGCATTGGCGCTCCGATCGAAACGCGGGCGCTGACGTGTGAAGCCTGAGCTGACGCGGTGTTTCGCTATACGCATCGTATCAGGGCCGGCCCTAAAACCAAGGAACACAGAATACACAGACCGCCCGCTGACGCGGGCGGACGCAGAAGGACACAGAAAACTGCTCCGCAGATCTAACGCCGCTCGCAACGAACCGGTTTTGAGGAACCTGCCTCGGGAAGCTACGAGTATCAGCTTCCCGAGGTAGTTCCCCATCTCAAAAGCTCCCGCGCTGGCAACCGTGGATGACAGAGGAGCCTTCTGTGTCGTTCGGTGTCCGGCGCGAAGCGCCGGTCTGTGCGTTCCGTGTCTCCTTGCTTTTGACTCAGACCTAACGCGATGCATGTAGTTATTGGGGTGAGACCCCAATTTCACTACGCCAGCATCTGCTCCACCGCGGCTTCCACGTGAATCCTCCCGGTGTCGAGAAACGGGATACCGACATCGGCGACGCCACGGAGGATCAGCGGCAGTTCAGTTCCGCCGAGGATGACCCCGTCGATCCCCTCGCGGCTGCGGAGCCGCTCCACGACGGCGAGCAAGCCAGCCCGCGTCTCCGGGAGATACTCCCCGCGAACCAGTTCGCTCATGTACTTCCGGTGCACGTACTCCTGGTCCGACTCGTCCGGCACCACCACTGTGATGCCGCGTCGCGTGAACACGCTCGGGTACGCGGCGCTCTGCATCGTGAACCGCGTACCGAGGAG
>Ga0070679_100007657_pt1 | contig 10111 bp, 10 predicted proteins | sample KBSC63BmetaG_FD_65652 | JGI IMG/M metagenome (GOLD analysis project Ga0070679, IMG submission 65652) | Corn rhizosphere microbial communities from Kellogg Biological Station, Michigan, USA - KBS C6-3B metaG | ecosystem: Host-associated > Plants > Roots > Rhizosphere | place: USA: Michigan... | reverse complement strand
TCTGTATAGGAAAAGGCATGGAACGAAGGCTCTGCCGGTGGATCGGCAGCCGGACAGACATTGCTGCGCGCCACCGGATTGGTTGTGCCGTCGAAGATCGACCAACGCCGCAGCGTGCCGGTGTAGACCTCATTAAAGACGCGAAAGCCCTCTTCGGTGAACGGTGCCGGTGAGCGGAGCTCACATTGGCAAAACGCCGTCAGCGGCCGCCCCGCGGTCTGTAGTATGGTCTCGATGCGCTGGAAGCCGGCAGCCAACGGCACCGGCCGGGCGAAGCGCACCCGTCGGATGCGGAAACCCGGCATCGCGGCGACCCCGCCTGAATACTGAAATACGGCCTTGATGAAGCGGTAGCCGCCGGGCTCGAACTCCTGAACATCCGCCATTCGCTGTTCTCCCGCCTCTTCGGTCGATTGCTTGTTGGTGCAGATTCGACCGGAATTCTCTGAATAATCAACAACTAACCATCGACCCACGGAGTGTCGCCAACACCGTTGAAGCCTGTCAAGGATAAATATATCCATTTATCCTTGACTACACTTGACTGCCGAGTAGTCTTCTTGGCGGCCCGGGATTGAGGCCACCAACACTGAGGTTCCCGAAGACATGGAGACCGCGGCAAGACAGGAAATTCGCGTCAACGGGCTCAGCGAGCCCATCAGCCACTACACGGACGCCGTTCGATTTCGCGATCTCCTGTTCATTTCCGGCGTGGCTCCGCTCGATGAAACAGGACGCGTGCCGACACTGGATGTGGTCGGCCAAGCCGAACTGGTCTTTAAGAATTTGAAGAAGGTACTCGACGCAGCGGGCGCGAGCTTTGCCGATGTCCTTAAGGTCACTGTTTATCTGACCGATGTTGGCGACCGCACCAAGATCAACCCGGTGCGACAGCGCCACTTTGGAAATGCCCGGCCGGCCAGCACACTGATCGGCGTCAACGAACTGGCCGTGCCTCAAATGAAAATTGAGATCGAGGCCGTGGTTGGCCTTTCCGATGCCAAGGATGACAAGCGCGATGGCATTTGACGGCGCTTTGGCAACAGCACAGCAGGAGGCCTACCACTTCCTGCGCGATCAGATCCTCAGCGGTGAGCTGACCGGAAATTCGCGGCTTAATCCCGCGGAGATCGCTGACCAACTTGGTATCAGCCGGATGCCGGTCCGGGAAGCGCTGCGCCAGCTTGACGCGGAAGGTTTGGTGACCATGCGGCCCAATCGGGCGGCATTCGTCTCCCAGCTCAGCGCGGCGGAGGTCGAAGAGCTATTCGAAATCCGCACCGCTCTGGAGGTTATGGCCGTCGGCCACGCCGTCCGACACCTCACCGACGATTCACTTGCCGAACTGATTGCGCTCAAAGAGCGGATGGATCGCGCGCGCAACGACAATTTCGAATGGGTCAAGCGCCACGAGGATTTCCATCAGGCCATCTGCAATATCTCCCCGCGCAAGCGCCTGGCGCGGGAGGTGGCGCGAATGCGGATCGCAATCCGGCCGCACCTTCTCGCCTACATGAAAATCTTCGACCGGGTCGAAATGCCTGGCCTCGAGCACAGCTCGCTGATCGACGCGTTGGCATCGCGTAATGTGAAGCGTGCGGAAGAAGAAATGCGCCAGCATGTCGCCAATCCTGGAATGGGATTGATCGAATTTCTGCGCAAGCGTGATTCTGAAATGACGACAAGCCCAGGAAGCAGGCTGTCACCCTTGGGAAGCGGCGGCCATCGATGACGATGGGCCTTCTGTAGCCCGGCGTACGGCGACGGTTTCGTGTGGGGAGATGTGTTGTGGCGTCCGATCAGCGACCAACCTATACCACGATCTACGAAACCGTCCGCGGCGTCGGCAACCTCCTTGCGCCTGAAGATTTCACTTACCTCACCGAGATTCCTCAAGACGCGCCGCCATCGCAACTCGTGATCCATCTTTCGTGCATGGCGCATTACACGCCGCACATTCCGATCCTGGCCGAGAAAATTCTGCGCAAACTCGACCTCGACTGCGTCATCGTCGGCGGGCCGGAGAATTGCTGCGGCGAATTACACAAACATTTCAAGGAACACGATCTGGAGCGGCAGCTTGCCAAGAGCGCGATGATGGGCTTCCGACGCGCCAAGCCTCGAAAGGTGCTCTCTATCTGCCCCGACTGTGACGATGTCTTCCGCTCCCATGGCTCGGCGCGGCAACCTTATGAGCACACCAATATTTCCAATCTTTTCATCGAATACCTGCCGGCGTTGAAGCCAATGATGCGCCCGTTGAACATGCGGGTCGTTCCGCACTACCACACGATCAGCGAGTACCGTCAGGCCGACGCCGACAACATGCTGGCGATCCTGCGCGCCATTCCGGGACTGCAGATCCTCGAGGCGCACCACGCGCTGGGCCCCGGCGTCCATTGTCAGACACTTCACCCGATGCCGGCAGCGGACCAGGAACGCATGTTCGCGGAAGCGCGCGAACTCGGGGCTGACGCGCTCGTCGTCCCCTACCACTCCTGCTACCGCCAGCATTGCAAGATGCAGCTCAAGCACGGCGTTCCGGTGCATCACATGTTCAATCTTCTGGCGATGTCGCTTGAGATTCCATTTACGGAACCGTTCAAGGAGATGCGTCTCCTCGACGATGTCGATTTGGCGGTGAAGGCACTCAAGCCGCGTATCGAGCGTCACGGTTATGACGAAAGCGTTGTGCGAGCGCAGATCGCACGGGCGATCTTCTGCTGACAGGCCCACAGCATGAACGACATGGCAGACAAATGGATCAAAGTCGGGCCTGTCGCTCAGTTCGATAATGGCACCCACAAGATCCTCGTTGGGCGCCGCTTTGTGGTGATGACAAAGCTCAAGGGCCGGCTGTTCGCGTTCGACGCGTTCTGCCCTCACGTCCAAGGACCGATGGATCGCGCCGAGATCGAAGGTGCAATCGTTTCATGCCCGCTGCACGCATGGCGCTTCGATTTGGAGAACGAAGGAAAGGAACTCCACGGCTACCGCGGGATCGCGGTCCATGACGTGCGAATCAACGACGGCGACGTTTTCCTGGCGCTGAGCTCCTAGAGACAACATGTCAACCGCCGCGCACCAAAGCCCCCGAATGCCAACGCCGGATGCAAGCGCGGTGAAGCTTCTCGCCAGCAACATCGTGATGAAGTTCGGCGGCGTGGTCGCGCTGGACGGAGCGGACTTCTGGGTGCCGGACGGCGGCGCCGTCGGTCTGCTGGGGCAGAACGGATCGGGCAAGACCACGCTGCTCAACGTCATCACCGGACAACTCAGGCCGCAGCAGGGCGAGATCATCCTGGACGGCAAACCCATGGTCGGCGCTGCGCCGGATGAATTCGCCAGCGCTGGAATCGCACGTGTGTTCCAGTCCGTGCAGATTTTCCCACGCATGTCGGTTCTGGACAATCTTCTGATTTCGCAGATCGCGACCGGCAACACCGGTGCGCTGTCGATCGATGCCGCCATGGCGACCCTCAAGCGCATGCGCCTTGCCGAGTTTCCAAACGAACTCGCGCGCGACATTTCCTATGGACATCAACGGCTTCTCGAAATCGCCATGGCCCTCGCCGCCGGCGCCAAGATCATCCTGCTGGACGAGCCCACCGCCGGGCTTGCACCGGCGCTGGTCGAGACAGTCATCGAATGCCTGCGCGAGCTAAAGGCTACCGGCACCAGCATGGTGCTGATCGAACACGAAACCGAAGTCGTTTTCAGGCTCTGCGAAATCGTTTGGGTGCTCAACGAAGGCCGCGTCATCGCCAGCGGCACACCCACCCAGATTCGCAACGATCGGATGGTGCTCGATCTCTATCTGGGAGCGCCGCAGACATGATCAGGCTTGAGAACGTTCACGCCGGATATGGCCGCGTCACGGTGCTTCGCGGCATCTCTATCGACGTCGCACCGGGCGATTGCCGGGTTGTTATCGGCCCGAACGGCGCCGGCAAGACAACGATGCTTCGGACAATCTTCGGCCTACTGAAGCCGACGCAGGGGCGGGTATTCGTCGGAGACGAAGATGTGACGGGTTTGCAGCCTCGCGCGTTGCTGGATCGTGGCATTGCCTACGTCCCACAGCAGTCCAGCATCTTTCCGCGGTTGACGGTGCGGGACAATCTGGAAATGGGTTTGTTCCAGAGCGGCCGCTCGGATCCTCGCTTGATCGACGGCGTTTTCGAACGCTTCGATTTGCTGGCGCGCCGCCGTGACACGCATGCACAGGCACTGAGCGGCGGCGAGCGTCGACTGCTTGAGATTGCACGGGCGCTGATGATCCGCCCTCGCCTGCTGATGCTCGATGAACCGTCGCTCGGCCTTTCTCCGGTGATGATGGAGCGGGTGCTCCGCGAGGTCGCCGAGATCAACGGGCAAGGGGTGACCGTGCTGCTGGTCGAGCAGCGCGTGAAGGCGGCGTTGACGGTGGCGAACACCATCAGCGTCCTTAGGCTGGGGGCTATCTCTCAACAAGGAACGAAAAATGATGCCGCGGACCCGAAATGGCTCGCGGATGCGATCTACGGCTCGAACGAGCCGGTGCAAGCGTCGGCCTGATCTGGGGGGCGGCTTGCCGAACGTCAAATAACCAGGGTGGGACGTGCAATGACAAAAGTGTTGAGGTTGATCAAGGAGGGCTGCCTCACGGCGGTGCTTCTCGCTACGCCGCTGGTCGCGGCCCAGGCGCAGGACGTTAAGGACATCAACGTCGCGCTGATCCTTCCGCAATCGGGGCCGGTCATGGTCAATGTCGATCCGGCGGTCAAATCGATCCGCATGGCGATCGACGAGGTCAATGCCAAGGGCATCATGGTCGGCGGCCAGAAGTACAAATTCAACGTCTCCTGGTACGATGAGGAGTGCAAGCCGCAGGTCGCTGTCAACGCGACACGCGCGGCCCTCTCCCAGGTCAAACCGCTCCACGTTGTCTGGACCGGCATGTGCAGCAGCTCCGCGCTCGCAACCGCGCCAATCCTGCGGGAGTCGAAGGCCGTCGTGATCAATTCCGTCAGCGGAACGGCGGGCTTCGCCGGGCCCGAGGGCAATCCTTATCTCTTTAAGATCAAAGAGGAATTCGAGTGGCGCTCGCGCGATCTGGCAAAATATCTCGCGGCCAAGGGATTGAAGAACGGCGCCGTCATCGCCGTGAATTCGGACTGGGGTGAAGAAGCCTCTCGTACGTTCAAGAAATACGCGGCGCAGAGCGGCCTCAACATCGCACTGACGCTGAACTACGACGAACAGACGGAGGAGTTCGTCCCGCTGCTGGCACAGGCCCGTCAGGCCAAGGTGGACTTCATCTTCCAGGCCTCGCAGCTCCTGAACGAACAGGTGGCTTTTCTGCGGGCCTATCGTCAGCTTGGCTTGAAGATTCAACTCGCCGGCGAATCGACCTGGACGGAGGATGTTCCGGAAAAAGCCGGCTGGGACACCATCAACGGCATGCTGACCGCTGGCGCCTGGGTGCCGTCAGATACACGTCCTGCGGTGGTCAACTATCTCAAGAAATACCGCGATGCCTTCAAGGTAACGCCCGGCTTCAACGGCCCACCATCCTACGACATGGTGCATATGACAGCAGAAGCCTTCGAGAAGGCCGGTTCACTCGACAGCGAAAAGCTGCGGGCCGTGGTTCGCAACACCACGTTCACCGGCCTTGTCTACGGCAACGGCACGATCAAGTTCAACAGCGGCGGCCAGGCCGAGTTCCCGGTTTCGGTCACCATGTTCGACGCCAAGCAGAAGCTCCGCGTGCTGGCGCCACCGCCGAAATAATCCGCTCTTCAAAATGGCGCAGCAGCGGCAGAGCCCGCTGCTCGCCTGCACGTAGCAGCCCGAGAAGCACCAACAATGTTTACTCTCGTCGCCCAAGCCGTCATCTCGGGCCTGGCGCTCGGCGCGATCTACGCGCTGGCCGCTTCGGGTCTTGGCATCATTTTCGGGCTGTTCGGCGTCATCAACTTTGCGCACACCCAGAATATGATGGTGGCGGCTGTTACAGCGATCGCGGTGACGTCGCTCGGCGTGCCGTTAATCGCCGCCATTGCCATCGGGATTGCGGTGGCCGCGCTTCTTGGCATCGCCACCGAACGGCTGTTCATCCGGCCGCTGCTATCGCACGAGACCGCGCAAATCGACACGCTGTTCATCACGCTGGGGCTCTCCATCGTGATCGAGAACGGTACGCTGCTGCTGTGGGGGTCGGAGCCGAGATACTTTGACAGCCCATTGCAGGGCGTCATCGAAATCGGCGGTGTAGTTCTATCGATCGATCGTCTCGTCACGATGGTCGTAACCGGAATTGTGTTCCTCACCCTGCATCTGCTGGCAACGCGAACCAGAATCGGAAAGGCGGTGCTCGCCACCGCACAGAACCCGGACGCGGCGCGGGTAATCGGCATTCCAGTCGACAAGGTTCGGCTTTTAGCCTTCGCGGTCGGCTGTGGACTCGCCGGTCTCGGCGGCATTCTGTGGGGCACGATCTATTCGGTGAGCTACCTCACCGGCGGGACGTTTCTCATTCTGTCATTCGTTCTGGTGGTAATGAGCGGACCAGGCAACATCACCGGCATCTTGATCTGCAGCCTACTTTTGGGCGTAACGGAAAGCGTCGCGGGAGCGTTTTTCGATGCCAAGTGGCAACGACTCATTGTCATGCTGGTATTCATCGTCATCATCATCCGCCGGCCACAGGGCCTCGGCACAGGCCGCTTCGCGCGGACCAACATCTGACAGCCTGGACAGCGAGAGCGCGATGCAGTCGTCACCAACCACATTCTACATCGCCAGCGCCGTGGGGCTTGGCGTCGCCGCCACGGCGCCGCTTTTCATTTCGCATGGGTTTCTGCTCTACATGCTGAGCCTTTCAGTGATCGGCGCGATCATTGCGACGGGCTTGAACATCACCAATGGCTATCTTGGCATTCTCAATCTCTCGGTTGGTGGCCAAGTCGCGCTGGGTTCCTATGTTTGCGCGCTGACCGCACTGGCTGACGTCCCTGTACCGGTCGCAATCGTGCTGGCCGTGACGGCGGGCGCGGCGCTCGCCTTCGTGACCTTCCTTTTGTTCGCGCGGCTTACGGGATTCTTCTTTGGTCTCGCGACAATCGCGGCGGCGGAGGTGGTCCGCCTGATGATCCGCAATCTCGACACCATTACCCACGGCATGCGCGGCGTTCGCGGCTATCCACCGCTGGCGCAGTCGCCGGCCATAACCTATTGGCTGCTGCTGGCGGCGCTGGCTGCGGTGCTCCTGCTGGTCAGTCTCCTGGTGCACTCGTCAATTGGATTGCGCTGGCGGGCAATCCGGGAAAACGCCAACAAGGCGCTGTCACTGGGCCTGCCAGTGCGTCGCTTGCAATTGGCAGGCTATACCCTGGCGGGTGCGGTGATGTCGTTTGGCGGCGCATTGCTCGCGTTGCTGCTCCAGTATATCGAGCCGGGCATCGCCGGACTGAACACGCTGGTGCAGACCGTGCTGATGGTCGCGCTCGGTGGCGGTGGAACCATCCTTGGCCCTGTGATCGGCGCGCTCGCCATCACGCTCATTCCGGAATTTCTCAGAGTCGCGAACGAGCTCCGGCTCGTGATCTACGGCATGACTCTGATCGTCGTTGTGCTCGCCGTCCCCGGCGGAGTCGTCGGCACCTTCAATCGTGTCATGAGGACGCGGCGGCGGCTGGCAGCCATTCGTACAACCAAGGGAGCGACAGGATGTCCGCAGTGAAGCTTTACGGCGGTGATTACGAGCACACCCTGGATATGTCGGGCGAACGACAAGGAATCGACGTCGAATACGTCGTCCGTCCGTTGCTTGAGATTTTCGAAAACATGTTGAACGACAGGACTTATGAAGCCTGCGAATTCTCGCTCGCCAACTTCATTATGCTCAAGGACCGCGGCGCCGACTGGATTCACGCTGTTCCGGTCTTTCCCTATCGCGCTTTCCGGCATTCGACGCTCTATGTGCGCCAAGACAGTCCCCTGCGCGGTCCTTCAGACCTGAAGGGCAAACTGGTTGGCGTGCCGGACTTTTCCATGACAGCTGCGGTGTGGACACGCGGAATCCTCAATGAGCAGTATGGCGTCAAATGGTCGGACATCCGATGGATCGCGAGCGGGCGTCAGCGCTTCATGACACTTCCAGGCGTGCCGCTCGAAAAGACCGATAGCGACCTGGAGACCGATCTGATCGAAGGCCGCATTGACGCACTGCTGACACCGACGCCGGCGGATGAAAAGAAGCCGGCGGGTGAACGAAAGCTTCGTTCGCTGATCGCCGATGTACAGACGGCGGAGGAAGAGTACGTCACAAAATATGGCGTCTACCCGATCAATCACGTAATCGTCATACGGGACGATATCCTGAAGAAAAATCCGAAGCTGCCGCGCGCCTTGTTCGATCTCTATTCCGACGCCAAGAGTCGTGCCTACAAACGTCGCCTGGGCACCACACTGATGCCTTGGGGCATGCGACATTGGAACAAGGTGTTCGACCAGTTCGGCGGCGATCCGCTACCGTATGGCCTCACCCCCCTCAATCGCGATGTCGTCAAACGGCTGGCTGGCTTCCTCTACGACCAGAAGCTCATCTCGCGCGACCCGAATATCGAAGAACTTTTCATCCCGGAGACATTACACTTCTGAGTGCCACCATAGCTCCGGTGCGCCATCCAGCTGCCCGCGGTGCCACAGTGAACGAGCGCACCGCGTGCGGGCCCTGCCTCGGTCAGTTGGCGCGCGTCGGCCAGTGCCGCTTTTGGAACCAAGCTCGGTATTCCGACATCTTCGCGCGCTGCGCCTGCGACGCATATCGCTTGCAGGTCGACGCCTCATCGCTGTTTTTCGGAGCACCCCACCGCAGCTCCGCACAGTCGTTCGGGTTGTAGGCCATCTCAAAGTCCGCAGCGCGACTAACCACGTCTTTGAGTGACAACACCCACTGCGAGCCATCGCTGCGCGTGTAGGAAATCTTGCGTGAGGCAAGTTCCGACGTCAACACGCCTTGCAATTCGCTTTTCACATCCGCAACGCTCTTGCCACTCGGCAACGCGTAGCGATCCGAGCGGCGCGCGACGTGATCGGGAAATCCCCGCACGACGTCAATTGCGATCAACAGACGGAAATCGCGGGACGGCGTGGAATAGTCTTCCCAGGCGCCCGTCGTCGCGAAGATGGCAGGGCCGTTCGGCATGGCCGTCTCTCGATTCTGCTTCGCCTGATATTTCCGTCCGTTTTCCACCGCAGTGACGCGCGTCTTGACCTGCTCGTCAAGACTCGTCATGGCGTCCGTCATCGCGCGCACCGGATCCAACGGCTCGGGCGACATCACGTCATCCATGCGATCGTAAAACTGGTCGGCGCTCATCTGTGACTGCTCGGACGAAAAATCGCCATACTGCGAATCTTTGCCAATCTCAACATTGGTCAGTCGCCGCAATGAACCGTTTTTGTCACGTATGATCGGCCGGAAGCGTTTGAAGCCGGAACTGCCGAGCGCGGGGTCATGCGCGAACAGGAAATTTCCGCGCCAGAAACGCTTGCGTGTGATCGATCCATCGGGCTCCGCGTCCACGGCAAGGAAGACACCCGGGGTACCATTCATTTCCGGCACCCGATGCACGAGCATCAGAACGTGGCCGTAGGGGTCGGCATACACCGTCCCTGGGCGCAGCGCCCGTTGCGTTAGCGGAATGGTGTAGAAATCGGTGCGGTCGTCATCCGCCGCCACGCGCACGGCTCCGGTATGAACGACATCCCCGACTGTTCGTAAATACTCACCAAACGACGCTGGGCGCTTCGACTTCTGTGCCGGCGGATTCGCAACTGGATTCGCAGGCGGCTCAACGGGTTGAGGCTGGGCAAACAATCCCCGAATGGTCTGAGTTGGCGCTGGGGGAGCCGCGGCGGGGGTGGTCGATGCAATATCACGTTCGGGCGGCGGAGCAGGACGCGTGACTTCGAGGTGCTCCATGTCAAACCACTGGTAACACTTGGGCGGTTTGCCGGGGGTGCCGCGAGAGCAATTCGAGTAGCCGAACGGCAGCCCCATCTTGAATGCAAAATAGGCGCGCAAGAAGTAGACGAAGTCGGCGCAGTCGGGGCGAAGACT
>Ga0070679_100007656_pt1 | contig 10111 bp, 9 predicted proteins | sample KBSC63BmetaG_FD_65652 | JGI IMG/M metagenome (GOLD analysis project Ga0070679, IMG submission 65652) | Corn rhizosphere microbial communities from Kellogg Biological Station, Michigan, USA - KBS C6-3B metaG | ecosystem: Host-associated > Plants > Roots > Rhizosphere | place: USA: Michigan... | reverse complement strand
GCGTCGTCAAAGCAATCGTTGTCGGGGTTTTCGAGCACCTCGGTATCGAAATCGTAGCGGTCATGCAGCACGCCGGCCAGCGTCTCGGCGTCGAAGACCGGATTGACGAGGCGGTCCCAGCGTACGTAATTGTCACCGGCGATCAGCAGTGCACGGTCTTTGCCCTTGCGGTCGCCGGCGGAGGTCGAGGGCTGCGATCTGTAAATACACTTCGGATTTTGCTTGTAGGTGTCGCGTTTTGCGGACGCGGGATATGAAATCGGGTCGTGGTCGCCTATTGCCGACGGGCCGCCCGGCCGAGCTCCGCTCGCACGACTCTCGCCGCCGAGGGCACCAAGCGGGAAATCCTCACCCGAGAAGTAAACAAACGGCCGTCCGCTGCCCGGATAGCCGCGCATTATCGCACGCGCTTTGGCGTTGGCATTTTTCTTCAGGACGACAGGCAGTTGTTCGTTGACATATCGTGCGAGCGATCCGGCGTCGATGTCACCCGTCGCCATCGCCGCTCCGCCGCCGAGCCCGTGGAGAAGCACGTAGGTCAGCAAGCCGTTTTGCATGTTCGCAAATTCAAAGCTCCATTGGCGGATCGAAATGACGACCATGTCGCGGCGGTTTAACCCGGCCAGGCGCTTATTCTCGCGGTCGATCTCGGTTTTGAAATCCTGAAATCCGCCGGTCGATTTCGACGAGTCAAAGGCGACGAACTGATGCGCACACTCGACCTGCATGAACCACGTCTGCAGCAGCGAAGCCGAGATCGCCTTTGTCTCGAGCTGGTCTTGGCGGACGTCAAAGCCGCTTGGTATCAGATAAAATTGCGAGCCGAGCCGTTTGCTCTCGAGCGATCGGCCATGGCCCGAATAAAAAAAGATGAATGTGTCCTGGGCGCGTGCGGAGCGGATGATACGTCGCATCGCGGCGGCGATGCCCGCTTGCGTTGCTTGCTCGTTCAAGAGCAATTCAGTATGCACATTTGCAAATCTGTTTTTTGCGATATTCGCGACGGCCGCGGCGATATCCTTCGCGTCCTTGGTCGCAAACCGCGGATCGCGGCTCCCGTAGTTGTGATATTCACCGACACCGATCGACAGGACGTACAGATCAGGCGCAGTCTGTCCGGCTGACTGTCCTCTGACGCCCGTCATCGCGAGCAGAAGCAGTCCGGCGATCAGAAAAGATCTTTGAACGCGAGATCGGTGCATAAAAGTGTCTCTACGGTCGTCGAGGTGACGGCGACGGTGTTGCCTTCGGTGACGGACTCTTTACCGGCGGTTTCTTGCCTGATGTGTCGGGCTGGACCTGCGGTTCCTCGGCCACGGGCTTTGATGTTGTGCTGTTGGTCTGCGGCACCCGCGTGACCTTTAGATTCATTGTCACGTAGGTAACGTCCGGGATCGATTTCATGACGCGCGTTGTGGGCGAATCGTTCGTTGAGGCATCCTTCGAGACCAGAAAGCCCTGTTGCCAATCCAGTGTCGAAAACGATTTGCCTAGCTCGTCCGCGTGCGCCTGCGGCACCATGACGTAGTTGCCGTCGACAAGGGGAAATTTTTCAACCTCGAGCGATTCGGCAAAGGCGCGCTGCGTCGCGTTCCAGCGGACGGGGAAGCTGTTTAGCAGCGGCTTGCCATAGCTCTCTTCGTCCTTGGGGCCGAGATACATCTGCGTGATCGTCCTTAAAACGGGGACGCTGATGGCTGGTAGATTCAGGACGGGTGCGACGGCCATCGCCGCCGGAATGACGACTTTAAGTATCTTGTGCAGGGTAGACTCGGGTTTGACGGGAAAGACATTCAGTGCAAATTTTCCCGTGCCGCCCGGCAACAGGATGCGCCCGTCCATAAACTCCTTTTGATAGCCAAGCGAATTTACGGTCGGGAGCTTATTGGCCTTGTCGTGTTCGAAAACCGCGAGTGCCGCCCAAGCCATCGGCGCAAGCACATCCATGAAAGATCGCGTCTGCACGAAATCGACCCGAAGGCTCGACGATTTAACGCTATCGAGAATTTGTTGATCGGCAACACTGGGTCGAAACTGCCCAAGCGTTGCGGTGATCGTCACATCGCCATCGTAGTCCATCAGCTCGTCCGACTTTACGTCGGATAGGTACCGCAGGCCGCTGCCTTGATTAAAATGAAGATACTGCACCTTGCGATCGCGGTCGGTTAGCTGCGGATTGCCGCGCGTGTTTGGCTCCTGCACGGTCGTGAAAAATTCATTCCAAAAGTCATGCGCGTCGGAGCCTGTTTGCGGATCGAAGCGCGCGGCTAAGGACGGCTTCGCGGGGCCGGCAAAGCTGCTCGATGTTAAAGCTCCGGTCATGGCACCGGCAATAAGAAGTTCTTCCAAAAAATTACGACGGGTTGTATTCATCTATGGGCCTCCAATGAGGTTCGAATCGAACGCCGTTTTCATCACGAGCATAGACTCGGGTCAGGGGCAAACCTCGCAGCGTCAGACGGTTTAGCGGATGAACACGGCTGCTTTCGGCATTATCATCGTCACTTTACGGGCAAGTGTCAAGAGATAAAAACGGGCCGATAGAGGGCACTCGGGGAAAGACCAGGAGCAAAGTACTCTGACCATTGACTACAATCTCGATGGCGCCCGATGGATGCGTCTCTCAGTCTTCGAAAAATAAGCCATGAATTAATGTTGCTACCCATAAGCCTGGTGTTATTTTGAATTGTCTGGCCGGCTCATATGCCGAATTCTGAGAGTTTCGATCACATTCGACAGTGTCTCATTCTTTTCTACGACCAGGACAAGCAAATGATAAAGCAAGTCGGCCGCTTCCGATCGAAAGGCTGATCCATCATCGTCCTTTGCGGCAATTACCAGTTCGACGGCTTCTTCGCCGACCTTTTGTGCGATGCGATTAAGACCCGAAGCAAAAAGTCCGGCGGTATATGAATCGGGTTTAGGGTTTAATTTCCTGTCGCGAATTATTTTCTCAAGCGTGTAAAGGAAGTCCGCGTGATCGTTTGGCTCACCAAAGCACGTTTCGGCACCCGTATGGCAGACCGGGCCGGACGGTTCGGCCTTGATCAGGATCGTGTCATTGTCGCAATCTGTAAAAATTTCTTTGACGCTCAGTGAATTTCTGCTGGATTCTCCCTTTGTCCATAATGCCTGCCGCGAACGGGAATAAAAGGTGACCTTGCCGGTCGAACGTGTGATCCGAAGAGACTCATCGCTCATAAATCCCAGCATCAACACCCGCCCGGTGTTCGCGTCCTGAACTATCGTCGGCACGAGTCCATCGGGATATTTCTTGAAGTCAGCGTTCATATGCGCATCTCAAATCCGTTTTCACTCAAAAAACGTTTCAGCTCCGGGATCCTTGTCTCGCCGAAATGAAAGATACTTGCCGCAAGAGCGGCATCAGCTTTGCCTCGATCAAACACGTCCGCGAAGTGGTCGGGCGACCCGCCTCCGCCCGACGCGATCACCGGGACGGCGACGGATTCAGCGACAGCACGTGTGAGTTCGATATCAAAGCCTTTCTTCGTACCGTCTGCGTCCATGGACGTCAGCAAAATTTCGCCGGCGCCGAGTTCGACCCCTTGCCGGGCCCAATCGACCGCCGCGTTCGAGGTTGGTGTGCGTCCTCCATGCGAATACGCGATCCAGGTGCGAAACCGCCGCTTGGCGTCTATTGCCAGGACGATGCATTGTGAGCCGAAAGCCTTAGCGGCATCACGTATCAGCGATCGGTTCTCAAGAGCGGCGGAATTTATCGAAACCTTGTCGGCGCCTGCCGAAAGCAGCAGTTCGATATCTTCGATGGAACTGATCCCACCGCCCACAGTAAAAGGAATATCGATCTCCGCCGCCACCTTCCGAACGAGGTCAGCGAGTGTTTTACGCTTCTCGCTCGACGCGGTTATATCAAGGAAAACGAGTTCGTCGGCACCCTGTTCGCAATATCTCCCTGCAAGCTCGACCGCGTCGCCCGCATCACGCAGATCGACGAATTTTGTGCCCTTTACGGTGCGTCCGTCCTTAACGTCCAGACAGGGGATTATTCGTTTAGCCAGCATATCGTGAGAGTTCCTTGAGACTGATACGGTTTTCATAGAGAGCCTTTCCGACGATGACCCCGCCGCATCCGATCGACTCAAGCTCTTGAAGGTCCGCAACGCTGCGAACACCACCGCTGGCAATTAGGTCCAGTTCCGGCAGATCGGCAAGGATCCGGCGGTACAGATCAATGGCGGGTCCTTCGAGCATCCCGTCACTCGATACATCGGTCACAAACGCTCGGGTCAAGCCGCGCGCACGGTACTCAGCGAGAAACGGAACAACGTCAAGATCGGTGATCGTCTGCCAGCCATCGACCGATAGCTTTCCTTTTTTAACGTCCGCTCCCAGTAAAAACCTTTCCGGACCAAAAGTTTCGAGCCATGACGCAAATCTTTGAGGGGATTTCACGGCGGCGCTGCCAATACTCGCCATGGCCGCTCCGGCCGCGAAGATCGCCTGCACGTCTTCGTCTGTCTTCGCCCCGCCGCCAAAATCAATCGTTAAATTGGTCTGGCTTGCAACAGCTTCCAGAACTCTAATATTCGCTATCGTCCCACGCTTTGCTCCCTCGAGGTCCACCATGTGAAGCCTCTTAAGTCCGATATCCTCGAACCGTTTTGCAACGTCGACAGGACTCTCGTCATATATCACCGAACGAGTGAAATCTCCCTGCGAAAGCCGAACGCATTTTCCGTCAATAATGTCGATGGCGGGTATGACCTTCATCTATAGCTCTAAGAAATTCTTTAGTATTTTTGCTCCGACGGGACCGGACTTTTCGGGATGAAACTGGACGCCGTAAAAATTCGCGCGGGCGATGGCGGAGCTAAAGTCTATCCCATAGTTCGTTACCGCGGCGGTTTCATCTGAGACACCGACAAAGTAGCTGTGCACAAAGTAGACGCGAGAGCCTTCCGCGATCCCGTCAAACAATGTAGAGGAAAGGTTCGAGATCGTGTTCCAACCCATCTGCGGTACTTTCAGTCCTTCAACTGAAAACCGACGCGCGACTCCAGGGATCACGTCGAGGCAGCCAGTATTGTTTTCCTCTGACCGGGTCATAAAAAGCTGCATCCCGAGACAGATCGCGAGCACCGGCTGCTTGAGCGATCTGATAACGCGGTCAAGTCCTTTCTCGGTCAAATATGCCATCGCGCTGGACGCCTCGCCAACGCCGGGAAAGATCACCTTATCAGCGGACCTCAACTTACCTGGGTCGTCAGTTAAAACAGCATTTACACCCAGTCGCTTCAGCGCATTCGCGACCGATCGAACATTTCCGGAATTGTATTTAACGACCGCGATATTCATGTTTGATCATTTCCAATACCTAGAAAACTCCTTTAGTACTTGGCGTCAACGCATTGGCCACATCCTGGCGAACCGCCATCTTTAATGCCCTTGCGACGGCCTTAAAGATCGATTCGATCTTATGGTGTTCGTTAGTGCCGTCGGCGCGGATGTTCAAATTGAGGCGGGCTTCATCGGTAAACGATTTGAAAAAATGAAAGAACATCTCGGTCGACACGCCGCCGATCGTTTCACGGTGAAATTCCACATCCCAGACGAGCCAGCTCCGGCCGCCGAGATCGATCGCGACCTGAGCAAGGCAATCGTCCATTGGAAGCGTAAATCCATATCGTTCTATGCCACGCTTTTCGCCGAGTGCGGTCGCAAAGGCGCTGCCGAGAACGATCGCCGTGTCTTCGATGGTGTGATGGTCACATACGTCCAGGTCGCCATTTGCGGTTAGCGTCAGATCGAGACCGCCATGCCGTGCAAGCTGCGCCAGCATATGATCAAAGAAAGGCAGGCCCGTTTTGATATCGTGTTCGCCCCGGCCGTCGAGGTTCAGCTCGATCCAAATATCAGTTTCGCTAGTTGTTCGTCGAAGCGAAGCCTTCCGGTGCCGAAATTTCAGGAACTCATAGATCTGCTTCCAATTTTCGGCGAGAAGGGCGATCGTCGAGCCTGTCGGTGGTGGTTCGAAGTTCGGATTCTTGATAAAGATCGCCTTTGCCCCCAGGTTTTTTGCAAGCTGCACGTCTGTGTCACGGTCGCCGATCACGAATGAATTTGCGAGGTCGAATCTTTTGCTTAAGTATTCCGTGAGCATCCCGGTCCGCGGCTTTCTGGTCGGTTCGTTCTCGTGTTCAAAAGAGCGGTCGATACAGACCTTGCTGAACCGGACACCTTCGCTTTCAAGCAGCGATAGCAAAAAGTTATGGACGGGATAAAAGTCCTCTTCGCGAAGTGATTCCGTCCCCAGACCGTCCTGATTCGAGACCATTACCAGTTCAAAGTCCATCTCGGTTGCAATGCGACCTAGATTGGAGAGCATGCCAGGCAAAAGTTTCACTTTCGTAAAACAATCGACCTGAAAGTCCTCCGGCTCTTCAATGAGCGTTCCGTCGCGGTCAATAAACAACACTTTTTTCATATCGTCGTAAGGTCTCGATCAATATCCTGTTTTCACTGGGAGTTCCGACAGTTATTCGTAGACATTCCTCGCATTGCTCGACGTTGCTCCGATCGCGAACGACGACCCCGTTATCGATCAGAAATTTGTAGATGGCTTTTGCTGTCGTGACCTTTACCAGCAGAAAATTCGCGTCCGACGGGTAAACTTTCCGGACAATTGAAAGATCCGCCATTAATGATCGGAGCCGTTCTCTTTCATTGACAATTTGGGATACCGTCTCACCGACCCGCTTTTCCAACTTCAGCGCCTTAAGGACCAAGTGTTGTGCGGGCTGCGAGACGTTATAGGGCGGCTTCACCTTATCAAAGAGATCGATGACCGCAGTTTGGGCGATCGCCAGCCCGACGCGCAGGCCGGCCATCCCCCACGCTTTCGAAAACGTCTGTAGAACGACAAGATTTGGAAATTGTCGCAACTCGCATGTCAGGGATGCGACTCCGGCAAAATGAATGTACGCCTCATCGATGATCACCATGCCGTCGAACCATCGAGCGATCCCCAGAATAGATTCGCGGTCGATCACGTTCCCGGTGGGATTGTTCGGCGAGCACACAAAAATGAGCTTCGTTTTTTCATCAACAATGTCTCGCAGAGCGTCCACATTCAGTTGAAAGTCTGGCGTAAGCGGCACCCGTCGTATGGAGACGTCGTTCAACTCGGCGGCGACTTCATACATTCCATAGGTTGGCGGGCAAACGATGATGTTATCTATCCCGGGCCTGCAAAAGATTCGAATGAGCAGGTCGATCGCCTCATCGCTGCCGTTTCCGACAAATATTTGGTTCGGATCGACTCGCGTGACCTCCGCGAAGCGACGCTTAAGCTCGTTCTGCCGAGGGTCAGGATATCGGGAGTACTCGCCGACGGCTGGTGAGGCGAAGCTGTTTTCGTTCGCGTCGAGATAAACTCGGGCGGTCCCGCCAAACTCTCCGCGAGCTGACGAATACGGAACCATTCTCCTGACGTTATCGCGGACCAGACCGTCGAGATCAAACGCCATCGAGTGCCTCCCTGCGGATCGAAATCGCGCGGCTGTGTGCCGCGAGCCCCTCGGCCATAGCCATGCTTTCGATGGTCGGCCCGAGGTTGCGAATTCCCGCCGGCGTCAGCTTTTGAAACGTGATCTTCTTAACGAAACTGTCAACAGATATCCCGCTCATTGAGCGCGCAAACCCACCAGTCGGCAATGTGTGGTTCGTGCCCGAAGCATAGTCGCCGGCACTCTCACAGGAATAATTGCCTATAAATACTGACCCGGCATTTTTTATTAACTCGGCCGCACTCTCTGATTTTTCAAGTGCCAGGATGAGATGTTCAGGTGCGTAGTTATTTATAAGCTCTATCGCTTCGTCAGGCGTTCGAACCAGAATCGCCAATGAATGTTCGAGGGCCCGCGCCGCGACCTTCCGCCTCGGAAGCGAATCGAGCTGTTCATACACTTTTTCGAGGACTCGCTCGATCACGCTTTCGGTTGACGAAACAAGGAGGACCTGGCTGTCAGTTCCATGCTCTGCCTGCGAGAGCAGATCTGCCGCGACAAATGCGGGCTCGCAGCTTTCATCGGCGAGAACCGCCACTTCCGACGGTCCGGCCGGCATATCAATGGCAACATCCTTAGAGACGATTTGCTTGGCGCATGTGACAAAGCTGTTACCGGGTCCGAATATTTTGTCGACGCGTGCTACGGTCGGTGTGCCGTACGCCATCGCGGCTATCGCCTGCGCTCCCCCGAGCTTGAACACTTTAGTGACTCCACACAACTTCGCGGTATAAAGGATCGCGTCACAGACGCGCCCGTCAGGCCCGGGCGGCGTGCATATCATTACCTCACGACAGCCGGCAAGTTTAGCCGGTATCGCGAGCATCAGCACGGTAGAAAAAAGAGGAGCGCTCCCCGCTGGAACATACAGACCGACGCGCTCGATCGGGACAGTTCTACGCCAGCATGTTACACCCGGAAATGTCTCTATTATTTCGGACTTTTCGCACACTACTCGATGAAAGTTTTCAATATTCGCCTTCGCAATGTTGATCGCCTCTTTTAGTTGTTTCGAGACCTGCTTGCCCGCGTGTTCGAATTCGCTCACGTGCACCTGCAGATCATCGATCTCCGCTTTATCTATTGTTCGTGAGAGATCTCTCAGAACATCGTCGCCGCCGAGCTTAACGGCTCGCAATATCTTTCGAACTCGTGTCTCAACCTTCGACATATCGTTTGCCGGCCGTTGGAGGAGCCCCGTCCAATCTTCTGTTTTCGGATATCGAACAATTCTCATATTTTTAACGGATCATCTGTTCGATCTCGAGAACGAGTATCCCTTCGGCACCCGCGGACTTCAGTTTCTCGACTGTGTCCCAATGGTTGATGCTGCAGATAACTGAGTGCACCGAACTCCAGCCGGGCTGGGCAAGGGGCATTACGGTCGGGCTTTTCATCCCGGGCAGCAGCTGTCGGATCTCTTCCAGTCGTTCGTTCGGGGTATTGAGCAGTATATATTTGTTCTGTCCGGCGGCGTGGACGGCGCGGACGCGAAACAGAAGCCTTTCGAGTATCCCATTCAGATCGGACCCAAGATCGCCCCGCGAAATAAGGACAGCCTCGGACGCCATCACCGTCTCGACCTCCTGAAGTCCGTTGGTGAACAGCGTACTGCCTGAGCTGACAAGATCGCAGATCACGTCGGCCAGTCCGATGCCCGGCGCGATCTCTACCGAGCCGCTTATTGTATGAATTTCCGCCGTGATCAGATTCGCTTCCAGGAATCTTCCAAGAATGTTCGGATAGCTCGTAGCGACGCGCCTTCCATTGAGGCATTCGAGATTCGTGTACTCAAAGGTGCGGGGTGTGGCCAAAGCAAGGCGGCAGCGGCCAAACCCGAGCTTTTCTATGACTGCCGCCTTGGAGCCGGACTCGGCGAGGACATTTTCACCGACAATTCCGATATCAGCCACGCCATCCTCAATGTATTGCGGGATGTCGTCATCACGCAGGAAGAGCATCTCGATCGGGAAGTTATAAGCCGCGGATCGTAACTTTGTAAGACCGTTGTCAAAGGCAATATCGCATTTGCGAAGCAATTCGACGGACGGTTCGTTTAGCCGCCCGGACCTTTGAATTGCTATCTTTAGATTTCTTACTCGCATAAAAAAATAGACGAATGTCTTGAAACTTTGTTCAAGTCACGCGCCTTACTGAAAACTTGTTCTATTGAATTAGAAAGTCGGATCTATCGGCGCGATGTGTGATGCATCGCGTGATGGTGGTGATGAAGATGTTTCGTCGTCGAAAAATTCATCGATAGCATATTTACACAGGTTCCACCGCGGGCGCAAGCCGCCAAAGCAGAAATCCTCTCGTAGATGCAAAGGTCATTCTCTATCTCTCGATCGAATCTCATATTTGTGGGTACGATTCATTCCCCGCGATCTAGCCCACGCGCGCTGAAAAATTCCGTGAAAAAAAGCATCCGCAATTTGGGATGCCCATTTTTATTTAATAAATGTGGTGGCCAGGGACGGAATTGAACCGCCGACACGCGGATTTTCAGTCCGCTGCTCTACCAACTGAGCTACCTGGCCGCGAAGTGTGCGAGTCGCCTGTAA